>Ga0123353_10004303_pt1 | contig 18303 bp, 19 predicted proteins | sample TergutLab28metaG_3_FD_92763 | JGI IMG/M metagenome (GOLD analysis project Ga0123353, IMG submission 92763) | Labiotermes labralis P3 segment gut microbial communities from Petit-Saut dam, French Guiana - Lab288 P3 | ecosystem: Host-associated > Arthropoda: Insects > Digestive system > Gut ... | reverse complement strand
TGTAAAGGCCGGAAGTTCGGGAAGGTTCGGGGCCAGGTACGGCGTGGTTGTCCGTAACAGGATCAAGAACATCGAACAGACGCAGAAGATACGCCACGAGTGTCCGGTATGCCATCACAACTCAGTGAAGAGAGAGAGCTCGGGAATATGGTTATGCAGGCACTGCAGCGCCAAATTCGCCGCGTCGGCATACACACCGAAAGCGAAGAAAACAATATCCCAGGTAGCAGAGTGAACAAGGTGATATGAATGTACAGATGCGGAAGCTGCAATGAACCGATAAGGAATGTGAGTACTCTGGGACTTCAGTGCGAGAAGTGCGGGTCCAAGATATTCTACAAAGAGAGACCGAACGTGAAGAAGGTCCTGAAGTCCGACTGAGTGCCATGCTCAATGCGATCATCACAGCGGATGACGATGCGAACGTCATCCTTTCGGTGCTTTCACCGGAGATCGGACGTGAACTTCCGCGGACAGATACAAATATCACCCGCGACAATGACACCGTCATCATAAACGTTGAGGCGAAGGACGTCTCGGCGATGAGAGCGGCGATGAACTCATACCTAGGATGGATAAGGATAACAGAGAACATAAAGGAGATGACATGATGAACAACATAAGCCCGCAGTTGCAGAACCAGATCACCCAGTTCCAGCAGGTGCAGCAGCAATTGCAGACCGTGACCTCGCAGAAGATGCAGATGGAAGCGCAGAAGAGGGAGATGGAAAGGACGAAGGAAGAGCTTTCGAAGTCCACGGGAGACGTTTACAAAGGCGTCGGAGCACTCTTGATTAAGGCTGATAATAAGGAAGCTTTGATGACGGAGATCGACGATTCCCTTGAAACGTTGGATGTAAGGATAAAGGCGCTGGACCGTCAGGAGAAATCCCTGAGGGAGAAGTTCCAGAGCCTTCAGGAAACGATAAACAAGGCAATGGGCTCACGGCAGTGAGCCCGGCCTAACGGCTTCTTACGAATTTGACGTAATCGGCTTTGCCCATACGATATATTTCTTTTATCATGCTTCCGAGCGTGTCCGAATCGCTGGACAATATCATAACTTCCAGACATTTCCTGTTCTGAAGGTGTGAATGCAACTGCGTTCTGATTATTCCCTCGTATTTATGTTGGAGCATCCCTATCCACTTATCCCCGTGCGTACTGTGGACGACTATCAGCACACCTTCAACTTCGCCTCCCAATTCTTCGGTGTCCTTCATCTCCGCTTCCGCTATCCGTATGGATGCGCGTACCGCCTCGCTCCTTCCCGAGAGCCCGAGGCTCTGTTGTATCATCTCAAGTGATCGTTCGCTCTCTTCCGGTAATGATATGCTTATTATCGCCATTATATCACGTTAATAATCTGTGCATGTTTTTCGATGTATAAGTTAATAACTATTCAGCAAATGTTTAATAACTACTCCTTCTGAACGTATCTATGTTCGATGAAGTTGAACCTCATATCATATTGCTGATCTTCGTGGCTGTGATACTCGTTGTTTCCGTAATAGCGATGTTCCTCCCGCGGATGATGAAACTGAATATGCGCCAGATACATCTTTTAGTGGCGCTCTCCGCAGGTATATTCCTCGGTATCCTTTTCTTCATGTTGATCCCGGAAACATTCCATGAAGCTCACGATCACGAGATGGATGCCGCATTGTGGATAGTCGGCGGGTTCATGGTCGTACTGTTCGTTGACGTGATCGTCAAAAGAATGCATATGAACAAGTGTGCATGCGATGACTGCGTGGATAAGGACCATTTACACGAAGTTACGTCGTTGACCGCATTCATAGGATTGGCGATACATGCCGTGGTCGACGGTATCGTCATCGCTATAGCGATAAGTGCGGGAGAGGGTGTGGCTGCGGTCGCCATAGTCGGTATAGCGTTGCACAAGTTCGCGGATGTGTTCGCTCTGTCGTCCATTTTCACGCTTACCAACATCGATAAGAAGAAGACGCTGATCTTCATGATCATATTCATATTGATCACTCCGCTCGCCGCGATCGTATCGATGCCCCTCGTGGATACACTTTCGACCATGGAGATGTTCATACCGCTTGCCTTGGCGACCGGGATATTCATGTATGTCGGTATCTACAGTCTGCTTCCGGAAGCGTTCCATGAACGTCGGGACAGTATCAAAGCTCTGGCGCTCGTTGTCATCGGTGTCGTTGCGATAGCGCTTATGGTCTTTTTGCTCGGAGATGCGCACGGGCACTGATCGGTGTCGAAGACCGCCGGAGGGCGGTAAAACCTTTTACTCTCCTTTTCATTATCCCATCTGATACAATGGCAGATGCGCTTGTTGTCAAGAACCTGAGCAAAAGTTACGGAAGTCACGTAGCAGTGGATAACGTCAGTTTCACGGTGAAAGAGGGAGAGATATACGGATTGATCGGACCGAACGGAGCAGGGAAGACAACAACGCTCCGTATGATCTCAACGCTCCTGACCATGACGTCCGGTGACATATGGGTGTGCGGCAAAGAAATGCGGACCGAGGCTGACGAGATAAGGAAATGCATCAGCTATCTTCCGGAGGACGCGGGCGCATACAAGGACCTTACCGGACGCGCCTACATAAGATTCATGGCCGGGTTCTTCACATCCGGCGGCAACACGGACGATATGGTGGAGAACGGTATCAACATAGCGAATCTCGGCGACAGGATAGATTCTAAAGTGCAGACGTACAGCAAAGGTATGATGCGCAGACTTCTGATCGCGAGGGCGATAATGCCCGGCCCGAAACTTGCGATACTCGATGAGATCACATCGGGATTGGATGTGGTGAACGCATTCGATATCAGGGATATCGTACGAAGCATCGCGAAGAGCGGCGTTTCCGTTCTTCTTTCGTCGCATAATATGTTCGAAGTCGATCAATTATGCGACCGCATCGGCATGATAGACGGCGGGAAGATGATACTTGAAGGAACACCGTCGGAACTGAAGGAACGGTTCAATGTGAACACCATCGAAGAAGTGTTCATAAAAGCGGCGGTGAAAAGATGAACCACCTATGGAACCTCGTACGGAAAGAACTGAAGGAACTGCTTACGCCGGCATCGATCATCCCGATAATCGCCATTGCGGTAATATTCGCATCCATGGGAACCATGATCGGTTCGGAAGTGGACAGAGCGTCGGAAGCGCCGACCATAGGTATAGTGAGCGGCGACAGCGGGATATATTACGATGACGCCATGGTGTATATCGAAGCCTTCTATACCGGCATTCTGAAGGTCCCCGACCCGTCGGATAACATCATCGTCCTCGATGATCCGGGTCTGTACGATGTGATAATCGGCGGTGATGCCAATGCCGTGGCGGACATGATGAACAACGCGGGAGTTAACATTCTGCTTGTGTTCGATGCGGACTATTCGAGTAACATATCGAATATCGTCGCCGGCGGGGCGGATCCGGAACGAGGCGTGATATACGTCTACTGGAACAATGTGGAAATGGGGCTCTTCGGAAGTGTGTCAACTGCGATAATGACTCAACTGATAGCTTACGTGAATACGATGACCGCCCAGGACATCATAGGGGGCCTCGGAGGGGCCTCGGACCCAATATACGTACAGTTCCCCGTGGCCGGGCCGGCGAACATGACGGTATTCAACGGAGAGATATTCCCTGACATCACACCTGCGGACATCTCAAGCGCTCTGCAGTCGCAGTCTATGCTGATGCCGATACTGATCATGATCATAATAACAATGATCGGCGGGATGATAATATCGTCGATGGGCAACGAGAAGGAGAATAAGACACTGGAGACGCTGCTGACGCTTCCCGTGAAAAGGACGACGATCGTAAGCGGAAAACTGATCGGTTCGGCGATCGCGGGCCTTCTGTTCGGTCTCGTGTACTTATTCGGTATGTACATGTACACGAACAGCCTGGCACAAGGCACCGGGTCCCTTTCGTTGAGTTCTCTGGGTCTTACATTATCCGTCGCTGATTGGGGAGTTGTTGCGCTTGTGATATTCCTCGGGATCATGTGCGCGCTCGGTATGTGCATGGTGCTCGGTGCCTTCGTCAAGAATTACAAGGCCGCACAGACGCTTACTTTACCGATAGGGGTGCTTGCGATGATACCCATGTTCGTAACGATGTTCTCAGATTTCAACACGTTACCGGAGTTCATACAGGTCGCGCTGTTCCTGATACCGTTCACGCACCCGATGATGATAATGAACAATCTGATGTTAGGGAACACCTTCATGGTCTGGGCCGGGCTCGGATATTTATTGTTGTTCTCAACGCTGATGATATACATCACCGTCAGGATATACAAGTCGGACATATTGCTGACAGGCCTCATCAAGAAGGAAGGCGGCCTGTTATCAAGGATGGGGCGCAAATGATGCGGGAATACATTGCCGGAACACTGAAAGATAAGAATAAAGTGATACTGGTGCACGGCAACGCCGACATGGATGCCGTCGGTTCCGCGTATGCGATCTCCGTATGTTTCCCGCCCGGCAGGATATACGCACCGGACGGCGTGGACAGGGTTGCCACGATGGTAATGGAGAAGATGGGCGTCGAGATACTTTCCGAATGCGATATGTCCGAGTACGAATTGGTCGTTGTCGTCGATACCTCATCGCCGGAACAGCTGACCCCGGATGTTCACGTACCTCACAACAGCGTTGTCATAGACCACCACAGACCCACCGACAAGTGGAAGGATGTGCAGTTCGTCTGCGATGACAGTAAGGTTGCGTGCTGTGAACTGATATATGATATAATAAAAGCGGCCGGTATGAACATCGGAAGGGATGTCGGTATGGCATTGTTATGCGGGATGCTCACCGACAGCGGTCATTTCTCATTTGCGAATACGCAGTTGATGCGAACGTTCGCCGACGTCATGGATGAAACGGGAATAAAGATGGATGAGGCTATGAGCTTCTCTCGCTCTGAGACGAGCATGTCGGAACGCGTAGCGGTGATGAAGGGATTGGAACGTTCCAAATTCGACCGCGTCGGTGATATGATAGTCGCAACGTCCTACGGCGGGAGTTTTGAGGCGTCCGTATGCAAAGCGATCCTGAACGCCGGTGCTGATGTCGTATTCGTGGGATCGCAGCGGGACGATGGATTCAGGCTGAGCGCGCGTGCGGATCAGGAGATGGTCAGACGCGGCATACATCTCGGCGAACTGATGAAAGATATCGGTAAAGAGACGATAACCGACGGCGGCGGTCACGGCGGAGCCGCCGGTCTCTCAGGTATAGGCGATGTTGAGGCGATGCTGCATATCTGCATGCAGAGAACGATGAAAGAGTTCAGGGAACTCAAGAAACGATCAGAGCTTCCCTAATCCTTTCAGGACTTCCTTCACCGCTTCAAGATTCTCGGGTTTCGATGCGAAGTACGATCTTACCGGCGCGAGCACCTTTATCAGCGCCTCGGCAACACCTTTCTTCAGATCCATCGGATGAAGTTTTCCCGAGAAATATGATCCTGCGATATCACCGTAGGTATTGAACGAAACGGGACCTCCGAACTTCTCCGGACGGTCGATATCCAGGACACCGATCCGGGGCATCACCGCGTACTTGCACAACATCAGGACCGGGTTCGCGTTCTCTTCCTCCTTCTCCGGAGGGCAGAACGCCTTGCTCATCTTCCTTCTTATGTCATCGTCATTATCGTGGATGTTCACGCTGCTGTCGGGATCGCTCTTTGACATCTTGGCCGCCGCGGGGTTCATCCGATCTCCGCCTTTCAATCCGGGTAACAACGGCGTGTGCAAAGCTATCGGTTTCTTCCACCCGAGCTTCTCGGCGGCGTCCCTTGCGAGCATGTGCGCTTTCCTTTGGTCCATCCCGGCGTATGCGATATCCGCGTTCAGACAGAATATGTCGGTCGCCTGAAGTATCGGATAGAACAGCTTCGACGAATCCACTTCCGCTTCGTCCTCCGTTCTGCCCATGATGGTCATCGCGCGTTTCACTCTCGAAAGCGACGTCACCTTTGCGATCTTGATCACTCTTTCCCAATATGCGATGTCGTCCAGCACTTCGCTGGCGTAAACGTATTTCACCTTATCTTTGTTGACGCCGAGCGCTTCGAAACAATCTTCCATGTACTTCGCACATGTTCGTATGTTGTCCAGGTTTCCGCCTAATTTATCGTTGATGTATGCGTGCCAGTCCGCCCACAGCACCGTCACGTCCACTCCCGCATCGGACATGTCGCATATCTTCGACGCCACCAGCGTCCATCCCAAATGAACGAGTCCTGACGGTTCGAAGCCTATGTATGCGGTCGGGTTCGCACTCTTTGACAGCAATTCCTTCAATTCGTCGGCTGTTACGAGTTCCTCTGCGTTCGCCGTTATCAATGATATCCGCTGTTCGATGTCCATCGTATCGCTATCGGTTATTGTTAGACGTTATTAAACTATATTGCTCGCTTGCGCGTGAAGAAGGCATCGTCTTCCCGACCGACAGATAACTTAACTGTAAATCCACCGTTTATGTGCGTCCGCGTGCAGTATGCGTCGTGGAGATCGAGATCATAGTTTTTGTCGTTTGCATGAGCGTCGTCGGTGCGTCGGTAGGCATGTTCTCAGGCCTCGTTCCCGGGATACACGTCAACACTCTTGCGTCGCTCATGCTCATCACTTACCCATTCACGGAATCACTGATATCTTATTTCGCCGACCCGTCGTACGTGCCTGTACTTCTTTCCGCGTGCATCGTTTCAGCGTCAGTGGTCCATTCGTTCGTAAGTTACGTTCCGTCGGTGTTCACCGGAGTTCCCGATCAGGATAACGTTATGAGCATGCTGCCCGGCCACAGGTTGCTGTTGGAAGGCAGAGGGATGGCCGCGGTCAGGGCGGCGGCCATAGGCAGCGTTGTCGGCGCCATGGCGGCGGTGATCGTCGCGATACCTTTGCAGTACCTGATGATGAGCGGTCTGAGAGGTTATCTTGACAGCATCACCGCCGTTGTGCTGATGATGGCGGTCGTTGCGCTCATACTCAGCGAGTCTTCCGGTAAATGGTGCATCGCCGCCGCGCTCATCGCGATCTCCGGGATCCTGGGATCGATATGCATGTTCATGCCGGTTCCTTTTCACGGTGTCCTCATGGACGGCACGTTGTTGTTCCCTTTACTCACCGGGCTGTTCGGGATACCCATCCTGATATCAACGCCGCCCGGTGTCGAGATCCCATATCAGGAGGATGACGATACTTATCCGGTAACGTCGGCCGTCGGGCTCAAGGGTGTGCTTACCGGCAGCATAGTCGGCTGGTTCCCGGGTATAACGGCGACCGCCGGGGCCGCGTTCACGAGGATGTTCGTGAATGAGAACGACGCGGAAAGATACATCGCGCTTGTTTCGTCGATAGGCACGGCGGCGACCGTGTTCGCACTGATCACGCTGTCGGTCAGCGGAAAGGGAAGAACGGGGACGATGGTCGTCGTGCGCGAGATACTCGGCGACACCATCTTCGGGACCGGGAACGGGATATTCATCCTGATGTTACTGAGCGTCGCGATAGCGTCCCTCATCGGATATCTGGCGACGATACGCTCGGGAAAGATGATGGCAAAGATGATATCACGTGTTAACGTAAGAAAGATGAACGCCGTGATCCTGGTCGTGATCGTGATCCTGGTCGTTGCGATGACGGGTGTTTGGGGAGTGTTCGTGTTGATCATATCAACACTGATCGGCATGATACCGATCGGGGCCGGCACCGGCAGGGTACACCTTTCGGGGTGCCTGCTGGTGCCGGTGATACTCATGCAGTTCGGTCTGGATACAGTGTTCCTGTATCTTTGAGTATCAGCGTCTCAGGCGACGCCTTGCCTTCAGTATGTCGTAGTCCCAACCCTCATCGTCGTGACTGCAGCAGCAGCGCGTTATGTATATGTTCTTGACGACGGTCTCGACGACCTTCGGCTCTTCGGCCTTCGGGGCTTCCGCGGGCTTGACCTCGGCTGCTTTGGCTTCGGCCGCCTTCAGAGCTTCCAAGGCCCTCTTGGTCTCCTCCGCTCTGGCCGCCGCCGTTGCCTCGGCCTTCTCTCTGAGTGCTTTTTCTTCAGCTGCTTTGGCTTCGGCCGCCTTCCTGGCTTCTTCGGCCTTCCTGAGCTCCGCGTCGTCGACCTTCGGGGCCTCCTCCTTCTTGGCTCCTTCCAGCTTAGCTAACCTGGCGGCCGCGTCCTTCTGAGCTTTTTCCTGCTTCCTTCTGAGCGCTCTTTCCTCGGCCCTCTCTGCGGCCAATTCCTTCTTGAGCGCGGCTTCTTTCTCCTTCTCCGCCTTCGCTAATCTTGCCGCCGCTTCTTTCTGAACTTTTTCCTGCTTCTTCCTGAGTGCGGCTTCCTCTGCTCTCTCTGCAGCCAATTCCCTCTGGGCCGCGGCCTCTCTGTCCTTCTCGGCTCCCTCCGCCTCGGCTAACCTGGCGGCCGCTTCCTTCTGGGCTTTGGCCTGCTTCTCTCTCAATGCCTTCTCTTCGGCCCTCTCCGCCGCCAACTCCTTCTTGAGCGCAGCTTCTTTCTCCTTCTCCGCTTTGGCTAACCTTGCCGCCGCATCCCTCTGAACTTTTTCCTGTTTCTTCCTGAGTGCGGCTTCCTCGGCCCTCTCGGCCGCCAACTGTTTCTTGATGTCGTCGTCGGCGTTCTTGACCTTCTTCTTGGCCTTGTTCTCCCGCGCGACCTTCAGATCTTCCTCAGCCTGCCTGGCCATCGCTTCTCTCTTCTTCCTTGATACTGTGACCGCGACGAACGGCTTCGTCTTACCTATGATCTCCTTAATGCGCTTATCCTGTCTCAGTTTGAAGAATAACATGAATGAATCGAACGCATCGACCGATCTTACGATGTCCGGGTCGAACTGACTTCTCTTCCATGTACCGTGTTTCCATTCGACGGTGTGCGAATGCTTCAATTCACTCTTCGTTCCGTCGTACTGATACTCGCCGGTGACCTCGCCTATGCTCAGAAGTCTGTCCTCGCCTCCGCTCGGAAGGACCACGAGATCGCCCACCTTCACTTTGGTGGCGAATGCACGCGCCTGCGACGACATCGTGACGACAGAGCCGTCCGGCTCCGTCGGATATTTTGCCGACACGAGTCTCATCAGCTCCTGCATATCCGTCTTCCCTGTCAGATCGATGTTTACGCTCCCGATCAGGAACACTTTCCCCTGGTCGATGAACTTATCCTCATATTGGCCATCAAGCCCTGCTCTGCACAACCATACTGTCATTGATACACTCCCTGCATGAGTTATGTACCCCTATCCCGTTCAATCATTATAAACTAATCTTTGGGGACGGCGCGTCCGGACAACCGCGCGGTGCGTACACCCGCCCGCATGTGCCGCACCCCCTCGCGCCCGCCCCGTGCTCGGGCGCGGCGCGTTGTACAATAAAAAACAATAAAAGCCATGAGATTATACACTCAGTCTGACTGAACCATGGGCGGCATCGAATATATCATACTGCAGATCTTCCTTCTGCTGACTTTCGCAAAACTCCTGGGAGGGGTATTTGAGAAATTCAAGATGCCGAAACTCATCGGTGAGATCATCGCCGGTGTGATATTCATCAACTTACTGGTGTTCTACACCGATCTGCAGGACCTGATACACTTCTCCGTGGCCGATTTCAACTCGGGAGATGAAGTCAGTTTCTTCCACATCATGGGTGAGATCGGTATAATCTTCCTGCTGTTCGCGGTCGGTCTCGAAACGAAGTTCAGCGACCTCATGAAAGTTGGTAAAGTTTCCACCAACATAGCGATACTCGGTATCGTGATACCATTCGCGGGCGGTATGCTGTTCATTTTCCATGATGCCGTGTCATTCAATGCTGCGCTGCTCATCGGTGCCGCACTGTTCGGTACAAGTACCGCCGTCGGTGTCGAATGTCTCAGGAATCTGAACGCAATGAACACAAGGGAAGCGAAGATCATCGTCAGCGCGACGATAATCGACGACATACTCTGTCTGGCGCTGCTCGGTGTGATAATCGGTGCGATCAAACCCGAGGCCGAGCCTATATCGATAGCGTTCAACGCCGCCATCGTGGCAGCATTCGTACTATTCATGTTCCTGTTCATATCGAGAGTGAAGAAGATAGCCGGCCGCAGAAGGAGAAGACAGCAGAGAGCGAACCTTCAACGCACGGGTGACCCCGACGCATGTGCATGCGATACGCCGGAGGCCATGGGAGAGTTCAGCTCACTCGGTCTGGCGATAATCGTGTGTCTGGGGTTAGCGGCGGTATCCGTGAACATAGGGTTAGCTGCGATCATAGGCGCATTCCTTGCGGGTATGATATTCGCAGAGTTCAAGGACACCATTCCGTGCGAGCATAACTTCAACGTCATCACGTACTTCATGCTACCGTTCTTCTTCATATGGGTGGGCATGGAAGTGCAGTTCGACAGGGTGACCGCTGACGTACTGCCGCTGTTAGGCATGATACTCGCCGTTGCCTTCATCACTAAATACCTGGCCGGATTCATAGGCGGAAAACTGGGGAAGCTTTCGAACGACTCGTCACACCTTATAGGCGTAAGTTTCATTCCCAGAGGGGAGGTCGGTATAATCGTTGCGACGATAGGTCTTAGCGCATTTGTTTTCGATCCGCCCCTGTTCACCGTCATCATACTTATGGCGCTGATAACGTCGATGATCACGCCGCCGCTCGTCAATCATGCGTACAGCAGGATCCAAAAGCATCGTGCCGAAACGTTCGAGGAACTGTTCCACGAAAGAGGAGAGACACAGGATCCGGAAGAGTGATCTGATAGCGCAAGCTATCGCCGTTCGGCGTGGGTGTATTCTTATACGATGCATGAGTTCACGAAGTAACCGAACGGATGCGACGCATTCGTTCGAATAAGGTCTCGTGGTCTTCAAGTGAACGAACAGATCAGTACGAAAGAATCAGGGATAATGTTCGGCAAGTTCGTTGCCTTTTCGCTGGGTGCCGGGGTCATCCAGATAGCTACGTTCACGGTGCTGAATGAATTTACGTCTCTCAATTACTGGTTATCGTACACGATCGCGTTGGTATTTTCCGTTCTTTATAACTTCACCGTGAACCGTCGTTTCACGTTCCGCTCCGTGAATAATATTCCGATAGCGATGATCCTTGTCTTCCTGTTCTACTGCGTCTTTGCGCCGTATTCCATCTGGTTAACGGATTATCTTACCGACGGTGCGCTGTTCGGATTCGGGAATGGCTGGAATGAATACATCGTTCTGCTGTTCGTAATGGTGCAGAACCTCATATTCGAGTTCCTGTGGTGGCGTTTCGTCGTATTCAAGGGCAGCATCAACAGCAGACTGAAGAAGACGTTGTGATCCGCGCTCCGCAGGTTACCGTTATAACCGAGGAACAACATCGCCGTGCATATGTTCAAGTACGCCGAGATGGAACGCGTTATCGTAGACGCTGTCAGGAACGCTTCGGAAGGAAAGGACGTGGCGGTGGCATTCTCCGGCGGACTGGATTCCGGGTTGGTATCAGCGATCGCAAAGGGATATGCGAATTCTGTTCACCTGTATACGTGCGGGACTGACAAGGCGCATGACGTCATAATGGCCAAAGAGCTCTCGGCGGAATTGGGGCTTCCCTGGACACAGGTTCAGATATCTAAAAGGAACATGGAACCGCTGATCAAGGAATTGATCTCCGCTACGGGAACGACCGATCCGTTCACGATATCTTACGAATTGCAATTGTTCTGCGTGTGCAGGGAAGCTAAGGAAGACGTGGTCATCACGGGACAAGGTGCGGACGAATATTTCATGGGCTGTGCCAAATTCGTTGATCAAACCGATAACGATTATGAGATGCAGAGACGTGCCGCAGTCGATAGGCTGATCAAAGTGTCGATACCGTGCGAGTTGGCTATAGCCGAACACTTCGGAAAAACGTTGTTGTATCCGTACATGACCGACGGTGTTCTTTCGCAGGTGGAGAAACTCGATAAGGACGATCTCAGACCGAAGGACATGGATTCACGTAAATCGATCCTCAGGGATATCGCGATGAACCTGGGGCAGCAATGTATCGCGGAACGGAAGAAAAAATCATCACAGTACGGCTCCGGGACCACCGATATCATCCGTTCTTTGGCAAGAGAGAAGGGAATGTTCTACAATGAGTACATCGCATCCCTTTGTGACGATGTTCTTTCGGGGAAGACGACAAAGAACAGAGGATCCGTCATCAATGCGCGCGTTGACTCCATCATCAAAGCCGAAGCTGAGAATATCCTCGGCCGATCTAAGATAACGCCGTCGGAGGCTGTGGAAACACTATACCGCAGGATCGTCGATGACGGAGACGCACGATCGATCGAAAACCTCAAAAAGAAGGACGACCCCGGCTTATGACCTGAGGCCGCACATCCGGTACCGCATATGCCTGAAGACATAATAAATAAACATCAGAACAACAATGAAGGGAGCATGTCTCCGAAGACCCACAAAAGACTTTCCGTCGAGGAACTCAAGGTCATAGTGGAACCGGTGGCAAGGAAATACGGAGTGGATAAAGTATACTTGTTCGGCTCCGTCGCCCGCGGAGACAGTAAAGGAGAGAGCGATTACGACTTCTACATAGAGGCGGAGAAGATACGGAGCATATCGGTCATATCCGGATTCTTCCGAGACCTGCGTGAGGCCGTAGGATATGACATAGATCTTATCAGTACGAAAAGAATGGATCCGGAATTCCTGAACACGATAATGAGAGAAGGAGTTACGATCTATGGATGAGAAAACCCGCATAAAAACGATCGTTATGTACTGTGAGAATGTAGAGGATAACATAAATCGATTCGGCAATGACATAGAGGACTTTCTGGACGATCCTGCTTATCAGCAGTCCTGTTCTTTCTGCGTCACCCAGATCGGAGAGAATATAAAACCGATAATATCGGAATTGAACGGAAAATGCAAGGAAATACAATGGAAAGATATAGCGGGCATGAGGGATGTGATCTCACACGGATACCATAACATCGATCTCGACAGAATATGGATATTCATGACGGAAGAGATCCCGATACTCAAAGAAATATGCAAAAAGATATTGCGCGAACTCTAAAGAACATATCATTCGGTAGGATCGGCGCAGGTCCGCCCGAACTTTCTTATATATAAAGACTACGATTCTATTCAACATCTTGCAATGATATGCCGGTGTCGTTAGGGTGCGCCGCAGAGATAACGGTGATGAGATGACGGATACGAGCACAGAGAGCGGGAGGAAGCGCGGAGCGGACAGATCCAAGATGATTATCGCGTCATTTGCGATAGCATTGATGTTCATCATATCCGTACCTTTTATCTTCGGCGGAGAGGACGATGATGGTAATTTTACGGACAACGGCGTCATTGGTGCCGGCGAGGTCTGCGAGATCGTTGAAACGGCGACCGGATACATGTCGCTTGATTCTGCACTGGCAGCCGTCTCGAACGGGCAGACGATCAGACTGTTGTCCGGTATCATTTACAATGACGGGATCGTGATCAGCGGCAAAACGGTCATTCTCGATCTGAACGGATATGTGCTGACTGTTGACAACGCGTCCGGCATGGGGTTGTATGTCGAAGCGAACGGAGAATTGATATTGAATGATACCGGCGCGGGAAATACGGGCACCTTGAACGTTGCCGGTACGACACAGGCCGTATATGCCGACGGCGGGAAGGCCACTGTGACATACGCCTCGGGCGGAGTATTCGGCGCATATGCCACTAACGGCGGTGAGATCACCGTAGAAAACATTGCGTTCGGCGGGAACACGGGCGCATATGCCGAAGAGGGCGGCAAGATCACCGTGAATGGTTCCGCAGAGGGAATGCAGCTCGGTGCATGGGCCGACAACGGCGGTGAGATCGCCGTGAAAGGCATGGTGAGCGGTACGTATGACACCGGTGCATACGCCGTTAACGGCGGCGGGATCACCGCGGAAGACAATGTATTCGGCGGGATCGTCGGTGTATATGCCGTTAACGGCGGTACGATCACCGTTAAAGGCAGTGTGCTCAGCGATACCTGCGGCGCGTATGCCGACGGTGGTACGATCACCGTTAAAGGCAACTCGACCGGAGGTGATGTCGGCGTATATTCCGCGGCCGGCGGTACCGTTACCGTGGAAGGCTATGTGACAGGTACCTCGAACAAAGGCGCGGAGACCGCGACCGGCGGTACGATCACCGTGGAAGGACACGCGAAAGGCGGGAATTACGGCGCGTATGCCTACGGCGGTACGATCACCGTAGAGAGCGCTAACGGTGAGAACATAACGGGTGCACATGCCGAGAACGGCGGCACCGTTATCGTGGAGACCAATGTGTACGGTTTCGGGGCCGGCGCACATGCCGACGGCGGTACGATCACTGTGAAAGGCAACGCGGTGGGTGAAGGCAGCACCGGCGCACATGCCGAGAACGGCGGCACCGTTACCGTGGAAGGCTATGTCTACGGCGGATACACCGGCGCGTATGCCGCGACCGGCGGCACCGTTACCGTGGAAGGCCATGCGATCGGCGTTTCCTTCAGCGGTGTATATGCCGCTGACGGCGGTACGATCACCGTGGGATCTTATGCGGAAAGCGGATATCACGGCGCGTATTCCGACGGTGGTACGGTCATTCTGAAAGATGATGCGTACGGCGGTTTCTACGGTGCATACGCCGAAAACGGCGGTACGATCACTGTGGAATACGATGCGTACGGCGATCTGTACGGTGCATACGCTGAGAACGGCGGTACGATCACTGTAAAAGGCGATGCGACCGGCATGTTGTACGGTGTGTATGCTTACTCCGGCGGCATCGTTACGGTCATGTGTGACGCCGAAGCCTACGGCGATCACGGTACGGGCGCACACGCCGACGGCGGTACCGTTACCGTAGGCCGCGCATTATCCTCCAGTATTGACGGGCGCGGCGTGTGTGCCGAGAACGGCGGTACGATCACCGTGAACGGTGACGTCAAAGTATCCGGTGGTTACGGCATAGGCGCATATGCCCGCGACAACGGCGAGATCGTTGTTACGGGAGATGTGGAAGCCGCCGGCGATAACGGCATAGGCGCATATGTCTTCAACGGCGGGAAGATCACGATAGACGGTGAGATGACCGCGGACATCTTCATATTCCTGTGGAGTGAAGTGAAGATAAAGAGTGACGGCGTGATCGTCACAGACGGCGCCAAAGCGGGTTATTGGTATTATTGTAACGATGACAGCGAAGTGTGGGTGAAAATGCTCGAAGCCTGCACGGTCACAATAAGTGTGATGAACGGAGTGACCGCGCCCCTTGCCGGAGCGACCCCGGTAACGACGATAACGGAAACTCCGCAGTATACGGGAACAGTAACATGGGATCCGACGGATCTCACGTTCACTCACGGTACGGTGTATACGGCAACGATAACGCTTACGCCGAAGGGCGGATACACGTTCATCGGTGTCGGAGAGGACTTCTTCAGCGTGGATCGCGCATCATGTACCAACGATGCGGACAGCGGCGTTGTAACGGCGATGTTCCCGGCGACACCGGCAACGATCACCATAAGCGCGATAGACGGAGTTACCGTACCGGTTGCGGGAGCGGCGCCGGTGACGGCGATAACGGAAACTTCGCAGTACACCGGAACCGTGATATGGGCTCCGTCGCCTTCCGTATTCGATCACAATACGGTGTACATGGCGCAGATCACGCTTACCCCGAAATCCGGGTACACCTTGACCGGCGTGCCGGCGAACTTCTTCACCGTGGCCGGAACGACGGCCGTCGGCAACACCGCGGGCAGCGGTTCCGTAACCCTGGTCTTCCCGGCGACCGCACCGATAAAGGATGTGATGTTCTCCGCTGAAGCGAACGGGAGCGCAACGGCAACGTCAACGAAGATAACGATCACGTTCGACACCGCTGTCACGGGACTCACTGCCGATGATATCATCATACCCGGGACCGGAACGGCGACCAAAGGTGCACTCACCCCGGTGGGCGGTGACGGCATGGTCTACGAGCTTGCGTTGACCGTCACGGCCACGGGATACATCACCGTAGGTATCTCGTTGACCGGTTACACATTCTCGCCGGAAAGCACGGGTGCGGATACGACCTGGCTGTATCTTTACGTCACGCACGCCGTAGCATACGACCTGAACACAGGCACCGGGAGCGCACCTACGGAATCGAATAAGGCGGCGGGCGCAATGTTCAGCGCCGCACAGACGACGGGGATGACGGCACCTGACGGAAAGCAGTTCAAGCATTGGAACACCGTTGCCGACGGATCCGGAGCCGTTTATGCGGCTGGTTCCACGGTCACCATGCCTGCGAACGCGATAACACTGTATGCGATATGGGAGGACACCGTTACAACCGGCGGCCCGGTCGGTGACGGCGGTACCGACGGCGGAGGTCCGGATATGTTGATCATAATCATCATCGTCATAGCGGCGGTGACGGTGTTCGGGACCGTGGCGTACTTCCTGTTCGCAAGGAAAGAACCGTGACCGGATGCTGTGAAGACGGACATTGAACAGGGCGGTCATGCCCTTTAAACAATATATTTCCACTATGTGGAAATATATTTTATATACATTTATATGGCATGACGCCATGTACGCAGTGTAGATCACGGAAACCGTGTTTCGGTTGAAGAACATTAGTGAAGGTGGCGTGCGATGAATAAGATCTCAATACGATTCTTCGGTGATAAGGAGGTCCGTGCCGTTTGGGATGAGAACGAGAATAAATGGTTCTTCAACGTCGCTGATGTCTGTTCGGCATTAACGGATAGCAAAGACCCGAGCGCATATTGGCGCTGGTTGAAACGAAAGCTCCTGCGGGAAAAAAGTCAAACCGTGAGTGACACTCACGCTTTCAAATTCCTTGCGCCCGACGGCAAAAGGCGTTCTATGGACGCGCTGGACAGCAGCGGCATCATCAAACTTGCCGCGGATATCCCGAGCAAAAGATCCGTAAAGTTCCTCGAATGGTTCACCTACAGCGACAACACCATTGACGGGCAAAGCAAGAAGAAGGCTTACGATCTCTTTGAGAGCGGCCTGATGGATGACATCGAGGTCGGTACGACGAAAGGTCTGCAGCAGATACACGCATATATCTTCGGCGGTCTGTACGACTTCGCGGGACGGATCCGCACACTGAACATAAGCAAAGGCGGTTTCAAGTTCGCACAGTCCGTGTACCTGGAAAACACGTTGAAGCAGATCGATGGAATGCCCGATACCACATTCGACGATATCGTTGACAAATATGTTGAAATGAACGTTGCCCACCCTTTTATGGAGGGCAACGGACGCACCGCGCGGATATGGATCGATATGATCCTCAAAAAGAGATTGAGCAAATGCGTCGACTGGAGCAGTATAGACAAGAAGGATTATCTCAACGCGATGATGAGAAGCCCCGCGGACAGCACGGACATCAAAACCCTTCTGAACTGTGCTCTGACCGATGAGGTCGACAGCCGTGATATGTTCATGAAAGGTATTGATCACTCATACTATTACGAAGAAACAATTGACATAGACGGTGAATGAGTGGGCCCGCCCGGATTTGAACCGGAGTCAATAGCACCCCAAGCTACAAGGATACCAAGCTACCCCACGGGCCCTTGTGAATAAAGAAAGTTTGGATTAAGTGGTTTTCATCTAACCGAGAGGTGATATCTCTTCGATAAGGTTCGCGTGGGATATTATCATCCTGCGGCAGCAGTATCTCTCCATCCCGAGGTCGTCAAGCACCTTCTGCGGCGATTCGCCGAGAGCTATGCGCCTTACGTATTCGGGGTAAGCGCTTCCCACCACTTTTCCGCATGTGAAACATCTGACCGGTATTATCATGCGATCACCTTAACGGTAAGACTTCTGTCTCTTGGCGCGTGCGCCGTGTCCGAGCGGGTTCTTCGGCAGTTTTCGTCTGGTATCATTGATAACGAACGAACGGTCGTACGCTCTGAACATTGCTTCCAGTTCCTCGTCCTTGAAGAAGTCTATCAAGCCTCTCGTTATGGCTGTTCTCACAGCTTCCGCCTGACCCATCACTCCTCCGCCTTTCACGTTGACCGCGATATCGACCTTCGCCGCTTTATCGGGAGCGAGTCCCAAAGGTTCCTGGACCTTGAGCCTTGCAAGCTCCGGGTTGTAGAGTTCCAGAGGGATCTTGTTTATCGTCACCTTTCCGGTACCTTCTTTGACCACGGCCCTTGCGACCGCCGTCTTCCTCTTTCCGCTAGTGTTCACCGTATCC
>Ga0123353_10004302_pt1 | contig 18304 bp, 16 predicted proteins | sample TergutLab28metaG_3_FD_92763 | JGI IMG/M metagenome (GOLD analysis project Ga0123353, IMG submission 92763) | Labiotermes labralis P3 segment gut microbial communities from Petit-Saut dam, French Guiana - Lab288 P3 | ecosystem: Host-associated > Arthropoda: Insects > Digestive system > Gut ... | reverse complement strand
GAAATATCAGGACATACCGACAATGTCGGTTCAGCGGCAGTCAATCAGAGATTGTCCGAAAGTCGTGCAAAAGCGGTGGTTGATCACTTAGTCTCGCAGGGAATACCGGCAAAAAGACTGAAATATGCAGGATACGGATTTACACAGCCAATTGCCGACAATAAAACAGACGAAGGTCGTGCAATAAACAGACGTGTAGAATTTAAGATATTGGAAAAGTAACCTAAAGGAATGATATAACAAAAGGGGCTGTCGTACGTGTGTATGACAGCCCTTTTTTATTAGGATTTAGATTTCAAAATTCGAGCAAATGTTGTATTAACAATGTATCCCAAACAATTTTATTGGTTCTGGCACACGATTGAAAGCAAATTTCATCCTCATTTTTTAATTGGTACCATATTTTGGCATAGTATTTGAATAAAAATATATGAATAATAAAAATGTATAAATAATAATATTGAATAGTTTATATAAATGTGGCTTTTCTCAATATTAAAATGAATAAGGTAATAGGATTTAGAGCAGATGCAGATAAGGAAGTCCTCGTATTGAAAAAGGGAATAAAACATGAACATAGGTACAGGGAACACTTACTGTCGCTTGACAACATGCCGGACGGTATGATATACCGTCCGGTAAGAGATTTGAATATCGAAGCGTTAAGTTTCGATTATGTGAGTGGAATGTGTGAGAAACTGTTGGATTTGTCTGGAAAAGAAGAATTAATAAATTTATTATCAGATAATTAAAATTAATCATTATGTTTAATTGTAAAAAAACAAAAAAGGCAATTATCGTCTGGGGGATCATCGCTATCCTGTATGGTTGTAATCTATCCAATGATACATTAATTCCCGTACAAACTGATACCAAATGGGGATATATCAATCTCAAAGGTAAGTATGTGATCAATACAGTTTGATAACGCCGGACTTTTCCTGAATGGTTTGGCAAAAGTTCAATCGTCGGATGGTAAAACAGGCTACATTGACCATAAAGGTCAATATATAATACCGGCGATATACAAAGATGGCACCAACTTTAGAGAAGGTTTGGCTTTTGTTGTATTGGAAGGTGGCTACCCAATTTGCATTAATCAAAAAGGGAAAACAATTTTTGAGATGAAAGGTGCAGAGATAGTGTATGAGTTCAGTGAAGGTCTGGCTATGTTTGTCAATGACAGCGAAAAATTTGGATTTGTTGATAAAACCGGTAAAACGGTCATTGATCCTCAATTTGACGAAGCAGAGTCTTTCTTCTCAAACCTTGCCAGAATAATGACAGGAGAAAAATATGGATTTATTAGTAAAGACGGAAAGATTGTTATTCATCCTCAGTTCGATGAGCTTGGATTTTTTAGCGAAGGAAAAGCAGCCTTTTCAAATGGCAACAAATGGGGATATATTGACAAAAAAGGCGCTATTGTTATTCATCCGCAATTTGACGAAGCAGGATCATTCAGCAAGAAACTGGCTTTAGTCAAACAAGAAAAATCTTGGGGATATATTAACAAGAAAGGAAAATTTGTCATTAATCCGCAATTTGATGAAGCGCACGATTTTGTAAACGGGCTGGCAATCGTCAAACAAGGGGATTCATACGGATACATCAACAAAAAGGGAAAATTCGAGATAAATCCACAGTTTGATGCAGCAAATCATTTTGGTAATTTTGCTTGTGTGCAAAGTGCAGGTAAATGGGGTTTTATAAATAAAAAAGGACAATACGTCATCAATCCTCAATTTGAAGATGTAACGTTAGATTATTCTGAAATTAATTTTGTAACAAGCAATTATTACGATGCTTCTGAATTTATCAAACTGTTTTTCGAAAAGGATGAAGGAAGTAGATTCGATGGCATCAATGCTTCGACCAGTTTGCAAAACTTGGTAGATCATCGAAATTATAGAGGAAAATTGAACACTATTGATTTACATCGTGTAGTTTATGAGGAAAAAACAGCATTAACAAAGGATATTTCCATTGATCATGTATTGTTTTATTTCAATGAACCAATTGGAGATGGTTGGGGGAAATATGATTATAAAGTAAAAACAGTCGCCATCGAATACAAACTCAGCCTTGATAAAAAAGCGAAAGGAAAAGGTAACGCAATTGCCATGGCTATGAGATCAGATTTAGAATGCCGGTATCAACGGCAAATGGAATTTGTAGACAATAAATATTTTATGTATCATGATGATAATAAGTTCAGTTTTGTCATATTCAATGACAACGATGATATTCATTTTATTGTTTCTCTTAAAACGGAGAAATGGAATTGTGGTAACAATGGCAGCAATGTAACCGCTACGCTGATTGCTGGAAATCTTTACATCAGAGGAACAGGGGCAATGAAAAATTACGACTCCAGTATGACGGGAGGGTCAACGCATATCGACTTCATGCATTTGTATGAGAACTATGATCCTCCACAATGGATACCGTGGGGTCCTTTTGTCAATGTTTCTTATTATCTTAGCAATGTAGTTATTGAAAATGGCGTGACTTCTATTGGCGATATGGCTTTTTACTTTTGTAAAAATTTAGTTTCTGTTACAATTCCCAATTCGGTAACCACCATCGGAAAAGAGGCTTTTTATTCGTGCTATGATCTGACGAAAATTATTAATCATGCAACCAAACCTCAGAAGATTGATAACGACGTATACTATTTCTTCGACGAATGTGTGTTGTATGTACCTGCATCTTCTATATCTGCTTATCGCGCCGCCGAAGGTTGGAAAGAGGTTAGAAATATAGAGGCAATACCGGGTAATTGAGAAGGTAATGAGAAGATAAGTTCATTTAGTAAATGCACTCACTCAAAAAAAGATTTAGTCAAAAATCAAAAATTCACTACCTTTGACAGATTTTTTTAGACGTCTGTCGATCAGACTTTGGACATAAAAATAATTGAAAATGAAGAATTTGTTTTTTCTGAAAACTGTAATTGTCTTGTTTTTTCTGGCATCAGTTCCTGCTTTTTCTCAGAACTACGAAATAAATGTTACCCTCAACAGTAGTAATGACACGGTAATATTAGGGCATTATTTTGGCAAGAAAGAACGAACATTAGCTAATGATACTCTGGTTCTTAAAAATGGGAAAGGCGTTTTTCGGGGCAATAAGAAACTGTCTAAAGGCGTTTATTTCCTGTACAGCGGTGGGAGAATGCTGGACTTTATCATCGGCGACAACTTAAAATTCGGCATAGTAGCTGATACTGCTGATTTTGTAACTCTGACGAAATTTACCTCGTCGCCTGAAAATGACGTCTTTTACACATATCTGCGCCTAATGGTTGAGCGAGGCAAACAACAACAACAGTTGAGCGAACAGTCCCGAAATGCAACTTCCGACAACGAAAGAAACGAAATTCGTGCGAAATGGATCAATTTGAATAAGGAAAGTCTTGAACAGATTGATCAACTCATCGAAGATAACAGTCATCTGTTTGTCAGCAAGTACATCAATTCGCTGATACCCACTGAGGCTCGCGTACCCGAACCGCCCAGAGACGAACAGGGAATAATTACCGATTCAACATACGTTTATCGCTGGTATCGCGCACATTATTTCGATAATCTGAACATCTACGACCCCGACATGTTGCGAACACAGTTATATGAGCAGAAGTTGTTTGATTATCTGACCAAAGTCATTCCACATCAAACTGACACTGTTTGTGCAGAACTCGATAAAATCCTGAAAAAGGCGCAGGCAAACGACGAAATTTTCAGATATATTCTGATCAATGTTTTCAATTATTACGCAGGCAGTAAAACGCTCAGAGAAGGATACCTGGTACCCGAAAACGTAACGTTGTATCTTGCTGAAAAATGGTACATTCCTTATTCCACGTGGAGTACAGAAGATTATATTGATCGATTGAAAAAGGAAGTGGCAGAAAACAGGATGAACCGCATGGATTCTCCGGCGCCGCCTATTGAACCTCTAATCATTCTGCCACCCGAACATTTTAAGGCGGCAACATTGGATACAGCCATAAAAAATGACATCAATGCGGGCAGAATAATACAGGATTTTCGTAAAGAATTGAAAAGTAAATTTACCATCCTATTTTTCTGGGATATAAGTTGCGGACATTGCAAAAGCGCTATTCAGGAACTGCAAAATACCTGGGAAGATTTAAAAAATAGTGATTATCAGATCATAGCAATACAAACTGTGACTACAAAAGAGGCAAAAGGGAAATGGATTGATTTCATTAACGAGCATAATATGTTCGACTGGCATAATGCGTGGTGCCCTTATGTCTACAGCGCTGAGAATTTTTATAAAGAAACCTATAATCTTATTGGGGTTCCAAAGATGTATTTATTGGACGAGAATTACAATATCTTTCTAAAAAATTTTTCTCCTGAAAATTTGAAGGATATAATACCAAGAAAATAGCATTTAATTTTTTATATGACAGATATCAAAATCATTTTGGAAGACGGCGCCGAATATCATGGGAAATCATTCGGTTATCAAGGTTCAACAGCAGGCGAGGTAGTGTTCAGCACCGCTATGACCGGCTATCCCGAAACACTGACCGACCCGTCGTATAAGGGTCAGATATTGGTAATGACATACCCGCTGGTGGGTAATTACGGCGTGCCATGCGACGATAAAGAAAACGGTATGCCCAAGTTTTTTGAGTCGGACAGCATCCATGTATCGGCGCTGGTAGTAACGGATTACACCCACAATTACAGTCATTGGGCGGCAATCAAAAGCCTCGACGAGTGGATGAAGGAAAACCGCGTTCCGGGCGTATATGGCATTGACACACGTGCAATTGCCAGGCACCTGCGTGAAAAAGGAGCCATGCTTGGAAAAGTGGTATATCTTAATCAGGATGTGCCATTTTACAATCCTTATGACGACCATCTGGTAGACATGGTCAGTTGCAGGGAAAAGATCGCGTATGGCAATGGCGCTCATCGTATCCTTCTGGTAGACTGCGGAGTAAAATTCAACATCATCCGCAGCCTGATTGAAAACGACGCGACTGTAATTCGCGTACCTTGGGACTACGATTTTCTCGGCGAGGAATACGACGGTCTGTTCATATCTAATGGTCCTGGCGATCCGAGGAAATGCGATGTTACCATTCGCAATATTGCTAAGGCTTTCGAGCGCAACGAACCAATGATGGGTATCTGTCTGGGTAACCAGATGATGGGACTGGCTGTCGGCGCTGATACCTTCAAACTGAAATACGGTCATCACAGCCACAACCAGCCGATAAGACTTGCTAAAAGCAACACGGCGTTCATCACTGCACAAAATCACGGATTTGCCATCAATATGGATACTTTGCCCGCAGACTGGGAAGAGTTTTATATAAATCTGAACGACGGCACAAATGAAGGTATACGCCACAAAACCAAGCCATTCTTCTCGGCGCAGTTTCATCCCGAAGCATCGGCAGGAGCCACTGATACTGAATATATGTTTGATTTGTTTATTGAAGAAGTGAAAAAGTACAAAGCAGGAAGTAAATACGAAGGAAATTAATAAAAATTCGTGGATAAAAAATCAAAATTCAAAAAACTCGTACTGAGCCTGTCGAAGTATCAAAAATCAATCATCGGCATTTTCGCCGTTGTTGTTCTGCTTATTTCGGTATCGTTTGCAACGCTTACCGACAGGGAATTTCAAATTGTGAAGAACATGGACATCTTTTTCAGCCTGTTCCGAGAACTGAACCTTTTCTATGTAGACGAAACCGACCCTGAAAAACTGATTGGCAGCGGTATCGAAGGTATGCTCGAAACGCTTGATCCGTATACTACTTTTATTCCAGAATCGGAGATGGAGGATTTCAAAACCATTACCACAGGGCAATACGGTGGCGTGGGGATGACAATCCGAAATATTGACCATGCGATGACCATTACCGAAGTATTTCGCAACAGTCCTGCCGATAAGACAGGGCTTCGTGTGGGTGACATGCTGATGAAAATTAACGGGAAATGGTTAACAGGTTTCAGTGAAAAAGAAATTGAAGAAATGCTCACCGGCGTTCCCAATACCAAACTGTCCATTACTTACTTGCATGCTCGAACCAAAAATGAGATCACCCGCGAACTGACCCGCGAAACCATTACAATCCCCAACGTCCCTTATTTCGGAACCATTGACGACGCCAATAAGATTGGTTACATTCGCTTGTTGAATTTCTCTACCAATGCCGGTAAGGACGTGAAGGAAGCGTTGCTGTCATTGAAAAAGCTGTACAATCTTGAAACGATGGTACTCGACTTGCGTGGAAACCCCGGCGGTTTGCTGGTAGAAGCCGTCGAAGTGGTGAACCTGTTTGTGAAACGCGGACAGGAAGTAGTGAGTACGCGCGGGCGTATCAAACAATGGGACAACATCTATACCACCCGCCACGAGCCGGTGGATACTGTCATTCCATTGGTTGTAGTAGTAAACCGCATGTCGGCGTCGGCAGCCGAGATTGTGGCCGGAGCAGTTCAGGATTTAGACCGCGGTATCATCGTCGGTCAACGCACTTTTGGTAAGGGACTGGTACAAGCCACGCGCCCGTTGAACTATAACGCACAACTGAAAGTTACCACCGCTAAATATTACATTCCCAGCGGACGTTGCATTCAGGCGCTCGACTATACCCACCGCGAAGCCGACGGCAGCGTGGGCTATATCCCAGATTCGCTGATTCGGGAATACAAAACATTGAAAAACAAACGGATCGTTCGAGATGGCGGTGGAGTAAGTCCCGATGTAGAAGCGCTTCCCGAATCGCTCAGCCGCATTGCTGTTACGCTGTATATACGTAATCTGATTTTCAGTTACGCTACCGATTATGTACAAAAACATGATTCGATAACCTCTGCCAAAAAATTTGCGCTCACCGATAAGGAATACGAAGATTATGTGACATACCTTCAGGATAAATTTTTCGATTACCAGACCGAAACTGAACTTACTTTCCAAAAGTTGAAAGACATAGCCACCCGAGAAAGGTATATGGAAGATGCTTGGGCTGAATTTGAGGCGTTGCAGGCAAAACTTTCGCACGACCGTTTCAAGGATTTGGAATTATTTAAGGAAGACATAAAAGAATTGCTCGAAGAAGAAATTGTCTCCCGATATTATTACAACAGTGGACGAATAGCCAACACCTTGCGAAAGGACAGCCAGATAAAAGTTGCTGTGGACATACTCCGCCAGCCGGAAAAATATGCTTCAGTGCTGAATCAATAATCAATACTCATCCCAACTTTTGATCTTGATATCTTCTAAACTGTTTTTACATATCGCCGTCAGGAATGCGCTTGCAAGGCGTGCGTTTGTAATCAGAGGAATATTGAAATCTACAGCGCTGCGGCGAATGGTGTAATCGTTGTTTAACTCATTTTTAGATAGATTTTTGGGAATATTGATTACCAAGTCTATCTGTTTGTTCTTCAAATAATCAAGCACGTTCGGATGTTGGTCTTCATCGGGCCACATCAATGGGGTAGCTTCTACGCCATTTTCGACAAGAAATTTTGCTGTGCCTCGCGTACCGAAAAGTTTGTAACCTTTTTCAAGTAACAGACGCGCCGGTCCGAGCAACTCCACCTTGTCGCGCATGGTTCCGGTAGACATCAGGATGTTCTTTTTCGGGATGCGATAACCTACCGAAATCATTGATTTAAGAAGCGTTTCGTAATAATCGTCGCCAATGCAGCCCACTTCGCCAGTGGAAGCCATCTCCACACCCAGCACAGGGTCGGCTTTTAAAAGGCGCGCAAAAGAGAACTGAGAGGCTTTGATGCCAATGCAGTCGAGGTCGAAAGTGGACTTGTCCAATGGTTCAACAGGTAAACCGAGCATGACGCGGGTGGCTATCTCAATCAGGTTGGCTTTCAATACTTTAGAGACAAACGGCATACTCCGGGAAGCGCGCAGGTTACATTCAATTACCTTGATATCATTGTCTCGCGCTAAAAATTGAATGTTGAAAGGTCCGGAAATATTCAGTTCTTTCGCAATCTTTCGCGTGATGCGCTTAATGCGACGAACTGTTTCAAAATATAGTTTTTGCGGAGGAAACACGATAGTTGCATCCCCGCTGTGAACGCCTGCAAATTCAACATGTTCCGAGATGGCGTATGATATCAGGTCGCCTGCCCGCGCTACGGCATCCACCTCTATTTCCTTCGCGTTTTCGAGAAATACGGATACGACTACGGGATGCTGTTTGGATACGTTGGCAGCCAGTATCAAATAATCGCGTAACTCGTCGCGATTGCTGACTACGTTCATAGCTGCGCCCGACAATACATACGAAGGACGTATCAGTAAAGGAAAACCGACTTCTGACGCAAATTTGTAAATTTCGTCCATGCTCGTCAGTTCCTTCCATTTCGGCTGGTCAATATCCAGCATGTCGCACATCGTTGAAAATTTGTGGCGGTCTTCGGCACGATCAATAGATTCAGGCGATGTTCCAAGTATAGGAACCTTCTGTTCGTGCAAACGCATCGCCAGATTGTTCGGTATCTGTCCGCCGGTGGAGATAATGACACCTTTAGGTTGTTCCAAATCAAGAATATCCATTACGCGTTCAAACGAAAGCTCATCGAAATACAGTTTATCGCACGTATCGTAATCTGTACTAACAGTTTCCGGGTTATAATTAAGCATGAGGGAGCGATAGCCTTCCTTGCGAATGGTGCTGATGGCATTTACGCTGCACCAGTCGAACTCAACCGAACTGCCGATGCGGTAAGCCCCCGAACCAAGTACAGCAACGGATTTACCGTCTCGTTCAAAAACAATATCGTGTTCCACACCATGATAAGTAAGATACAAATAATTGTTTTGCGCCGGATATTCGGCGGCAAGCGTATCAATTTGCTTTACGAAAGGCATGATATCAAGCCCTTTTCGATGATGACGCACTTGCATTAAACGCTCTTCGATACTGCACTCCTGGTCGTCGTCTTTGAATATGTAGCGTGCTATTTGAAAATCTGAAAAACCTTGTTTCTTGGCTTCAAGCAATAAATCACCCGACAACTCTTCGATATCGTGATATTTACTCAATTCGCCCTTCAAATCGTGGATGTTCTTCAATTTATAAAGAAACCATTTGTCAATCTTAGTCAGATTGTAAATCCGGTCAACCGTATATCCTTTTTCAAAAGCCTTGCTAATGACAAAGATACGCATATCTGTGGGGTTGGTCAATTCCTTTTCGATGTCGTCTACCTTTAAATTTCTGTTGCCCACAAAACCGTGCATTCCCTGCCCAATCATGCGTAATCCCTTTTGAATGGTTTCCTCGAAAGTACGTCCAATCGCCATCACTTCGCCCACGCTTTTCATTGAAGAACCAATTTCTTTCGATACTCCGTGAAATTTATTCATATCCCAGCGCGGGATTTTGCATACAATATAGTCAATAGAAGGTTCGAAATATGCCGTAGTTACTTTCGTGATGGAGTTTTTCAATTCATGCAGACCGTAACCCAATGCTAATTTGGCAGCCACAAACGCCAACGGATAACCGGTCGCTTTTGACGCCAAAGCGCTGGAGCGCGAAAGTCGTGCATTGACTTCAATTACGCGGTATTCTTCCGAAAACGGGTCTAAGGCAAACTGTATGTTACATTCGCCCACGATACCCACATGGCGGATGATGTCAATACATGACTGCCTGAGCATCTGCACTTCGTGGTTGTTGAGCGTTTGGATAGGCGCCACCACAATACTTTCGCCGGTATGGATGCCCAACGGGTCGAAGTTCTCCATATTGCACACAGTGATGCAGTTGTTGTATTTGTCTCGCACCACCTCATATTCGATTTCCTTCCATCCTTTCAGCGATTCTTCAATCAAAACCTGATTGGAATATGTGAATGATTTGGCAACCAATGTGCGCAACTCTTCCATGTTGGCGCAAAATCCGCTTCCCAAGCCTCCCAGCGCATAAGCCGCACGTACAATGATGGGAAAACCGAGTTTTCCGGCAGCTTCTTCGGCGGCTTTAATGCTTTCGACGGCAATGCTGCGTGGGGTTTTGATGTTGATCTGGTCTAATTTGTGAACGAACAGATCACGGTCTTCTGTATCCATGATTGCCTGAATGGGCGTTCCCAACACGCGAACGTTGTATTTTACAAACACGCCTTCGCGAAACAGCGCAATACCGCAGTTGAGCGCTGTCTGTCCGCCAAATGCAAGCAGAATACCGTCTGGCTGTTCGCGTTGAATCACCTTTTCCACAAAAAAAGGCGTTACCGGCAGGAAATAGATTTTGTCGGCAATGCCTTCAGAGGTTTGAACGGTGGCGATGTTCGGATTGATAAGCACTGTATAAACGCCCTCTTCGCGTAACGCTTTCAATGCCTGCGAACCTGAATAGTCGAACTCGCCCGCTTCGCCTATCTTTAAGGCTCCCGAACCCAATACAATAACTTTTTTGATATCTTTATCCATTTGTTATAAACGATTTACAAGGGTCGGATATAAAAATTACCGCCCAATTTTTCGCGTACAAAGGTAGTCTTTTTCGGGATTGATTGTTAATTATATTCAGCTACATTTCAAATTTTCGAATTCTCCATACAAATTATCAAATGTATTTTTTCGAAAAAAAATGACAAGAGAAATAAAAATAAATGCGTTTGCCATAGTTCAGTTATACATTTATTTGTTTTTGAAAACAAAAATAACTTTCTTTGCGTTGTAAAAATTATCTCATTTTGGGGTAATTCATCTTTTATTGAAACCAATGACTCTTCAAGAACTATTCGAGCGTAGTTGTACGCTATATGCCGATCGCCTGGCGATCTCCTTTGTCAACGGAACACCGGTGACTTATGCCGAGATGAAGCGCGAGGTAGACAAAACCACCACGTTGCTTGTCCGTATGGGCGTCCGTCGGGGCGACCGCGTAGCCATCCTCAGCGGTAACATGCCCAACTGGTGCTTCACCTATTTTGCCATCGTCAATATGGGTGCTATCGTTGTTCCCATTCTTCCCGACTTCCATCCCGACGAGGTGCAAACCATTCTGCAACATTCAGGAAGCAAGGCTCTTTTTGTTTCGCAGAAATTGCTGGCAAAAATCGCCGGCCTGCAAAACGAAACGTTAACACACCAAATCTCTATCGAAGATTTTTCGGTTTTGAAGGGCGATCTTACCGATGAACCAACTGATGTGACGCTTGAATTGCCTATTGAAACCGATTTAGCGTCCATCATCTATACATCGGGCACTACCGGACGCTCGAAAGGGGTAATGCTGAGCCACCGCAACATCACTTTCGACGCCGAGATGTGTCTGCACATACAGGATGTGAACTTGAACGACGTATTCCTCTCCATTCTGCCGCTTTCGCATGCGTACGAAAATACCATCGCCTTTGTATTGCCCATCATGCAGGGTTCGTCTATTTATTATCTCGAAAAACCGCCCACAGCAAGCGTGTTGATTCCTGCATTGAAAAAAATTCGTCCCACAACCATGCTGAGCGTGCCGCTGGTGATTGAAAAAATATACCGCAGTCAGGTGCGCGCGAAAATGACGCAGCGAAAACTGACCAAAATGTTGTACGAACATGTTGCGCCTTTCCGGATGGCTTTTCATTTCCTTGCAGGAATCAAGTTGCGCAAGACCTTCGGCGGGCGGGTACGGTTCTTCGGCATTGGAGGCGCCAAACTTGATCCTGTATGCGAACGTTTTCTACGCGAAGCGCGTTTTCCTTATGCCGTTGGCTACGGTTTAACCGAAACTGCTCCGATGCTTGCCGGCGCAAATCCTTCGCAGGTTTGTTTTCAGGGTATCGGAAAAGTGATGAAAGGGGTACAGATCAAAATTGACCAGCCCGATCCCCGTACCGGAATTGGCGAAATACTTGCCAAAGGCGATAACGTGATGCAGGGCTATTACCTCGATACCGAACTTACCAGCAGTGTTTTCGACGACGACGGCTGGTTCCGTACCGGTGACCTCGGACGTTTCGACAAACGCCAGCGACTCTACCACAAAGGACGTCTGAAAACCATGATCGTTGGCGCAAGCGGCGAAAATATCTATCCCGAAGATATCGAATCGGTCATTAATAATGTTCGCGGCGTTCTGGAATCGTTGGTGCTGGAACAAAAAGGAAAATTGGTAGCCATGGTTTGCCTCAATATGGAGGAATTGGAAAAGAACTACCAACAAATGTATAACACCGCACTTGAATATTACAACGGCAAGAAAGAAGAATGGAGCAAACAGAAAGAAGAATGGAACAAACAGATGGATGTTTTTCTCGAAGAAATAAAAGTATACGTCAACGCCCATGTCAACAAATTTTCACAAATCCATTCGGTTATCTTGGTGGCTGATCCATTCGAAAAAACACCGACACAGAAGATAAAAAGATATTTGTATCATTAAACCCAAAAATGTCAAGCAATAGTCCCATCAAAATATTTGCAGGTTCCGGTTCGCAAGAACTTGCCGAAAAAATAGCACGCAGCTATGGAATCGAATTGGGAAAATGCTCCATGCTTCGTTTCAGCGATGGCGAGTTTCAACCGGCTTACGAAGAATCGGTAAGAGGATCAACTGTATTTATCATCCAGTCTACATTTCCTCCTACAGAGTTTCTTTTTGAATTATTATTGATGATTGACGCTGCCAAACGGGCGTCGGCTTACAAAATCGTCGCCGTGATACCATATTTCGGTTTTGCGCGGCAAGATCGCAAGGACAGACCCCGTTGCGCACTGGGCGCCAAATTAGTTGCCAACTTATTGGATGCCGCAGGCGTTGATCGCGTAATGACTATGGATTTGCACGCCGATCCGATACAGGGTTTTTTCGACGTCCCTGTGGATCACTTATATGCCTCGAATATTTTTGTCCCCTATCTGAAAGAATTAAACCTCGAAAACATGATCATTGCCGCTCCGGATGTGGGAGGCACAAAACGGGCAAACGCTTATTCCCGATTTCTCAATACCGAAATGGCTATCTGTTACAAATTACGCAAAAAGGCAAACGAGATCAGCGAGATGAAAGTCATCGGCGATATTGAAAACAAAGATGTAGTAATTGTGGACGATATGGTCGACACCGCCGGAACCATCACTCTGGCAGCCAATTTGATGAAGGAACTCGGTGCCAGGACCATCAGGGTGGCATGTACGCATCCCGTTCTTTCGGGACCTGCATACGACCGTATCCGCAAGTCTGCCATTGATGAGATGGTGGTTACCGATACTATTCCGCTCATCATCCCGCACCCGAAAATCAAGGTTCTTTCGGTAGCAGACATCTTCTCCGACGTCATTCAGAAAGTACACACGCATCAATCCATCAGCGACAATTTTATCGCATAGACGTGATGAAAAAACTTCTCTTACTTCTGTTCATCTTATTGGCTTCCTGTAACCGTTCGTTAATTCCTAAAAAGGATTTCATATCCATCCTCACGGACATATACCTTTCGAAGGCATATTTCAGTTCCGAAGGCATTTACAACGCCCGTTGGAAGGATACCATACCTTACAATCATCATATTGTGGAACGACACGGATACCAATGGGCGCAGTTCGACAGTACGGTATCATGGTACTGTTCGCACCCAAAGAAGTTTCAGGATATATACGAAACCGTCATGACCAATCTGAACGAACTTGACAAAATGATCTCCGAAGAACTTGATCCGCCGTCGGAATTGTGGGCTGGTAAAAAGACTTTTTACCTGCCTCCTGACAGCGAGCGGGATTCGGTTGCCGCCAATGTTCTGCTGAAAGGCGTGGGATCATACATAGTGAGCGCCAAAATACGGGTTTATCCTCAGGACGAATCGCTGCATCCCCGCATTTCATTATATCTGTGGCGCTCTGACACAACAGCGCTTGGCGTCCGCGATACGTTCTGGTTGACGCCTTTGCGGAAAGATGGATTGATGTACGAATACCGAATGGAAAAGACTCTGTTCCCCGGTAACGAATTTACGCACATCAAGGGCGCATGGCTTCATAGTAACCACAACAACATAGATACTACATGGAGCAAACACGCAGAAATCAAAGACATTTCAATATACCATATTCCCAAAAGATTTTAGAAAATGTTATCAATTTGCGATCTTCATGCCTCTATTCAGGGCAATCAAATAATAAAGGGAGTAAACCTCGAAGTAAAGGCCGGTGAAATACATGCCATCATGGGTCCCAACGGAACAGGTAAAAGCACATTGGCTTCGGTGCTTACCGGTCGAGAGTATGTTGAAATAACAGGCGGAAACGTGATTTACAAAAATAACAACCTGTTAGGAATGAAACCCGAAGACCGCGCTCGTAGCGGTATATTCCTTAGCTTTCAGTATCCAGTGGAGATTCCGGGAGTGAGTATAGCCAATTTTATGAAACTCGCTATCAACGAACAACGTAAATACAAAGGATTAGCGCCCTTGTCGGCGTCGCAATTTCTGAAACAGATGCGCGAAAAAGCGGCGTTAGTGGAACTCGACGCTTCTTTGATCAGCCGCCCTGTCAACGAAGGATTTTCGGGCGGCGAAAGGAAACGCAACGAAATTTTCCAGATGGCAATGCTTCAGCCCGATCTTGCAATACTTGACGAAACCGACAGCGGTCTCGATATTGACGCTCTGCGCATTGTTGCCAACGGCGTGAACGCCCTCCATACGCCCGACAATGCCGCCATCGTCATCACGCACTACCAACGCCTGCTTGATTACATCGTGCCCGATTTTGTTCATGTGATGGTGGATGGACGCATTGTGAAAACCGGCGGAAAAGAACTGGCGCTCGAACTCGAAGAAAAGGGATACGACAGCTACAGAAATTGATCATTTTATGTCCGAACACCTGCAAATATTGAGCGACTACTCTTCCAAAGAAGAAAAATACCGCAATCTGCTTCCACAAATTGACGCCCTGATCAACGACGAACCCGACCGTATCGCTAATCTTGCGAATATTACCGCAGCTTTGAAACAATCTTTCGGATTTTTCTGGGTGGGGTTTTATTTAGTAAAGGACGGAATGCTGGTTTTGGGTCCGTTTCAAGGTACGATTGCCTGTACCCGTATCGCATTCGGGCGCGGCGTGTGTGGAACCGCATGGAAAGAACGAAAAACGCTCATCGTTCCCAACGTGGATCTGTTCGATGGACATATCGCGTGCAGCAGCGAATCGAAATCGGAAATTGTGGTTCCGATCTTTTCCGGAGACGAAGTGACGGGCGTTCTCGATATTGACAGCGACCGGCTGAATGATTTTGACGAAACCGACGCCATTTACCTCAACAGTATAGTTCGGCGTCTATGAAAAAGTTAAGCATGGACGAACTGAACCGCAAAACGGTGGACGAGTTCAAACAGTCGGGCAAACTGCCGCTGGTGGCTGTGCTGGACAACGTGCGCAGCTTGCACAACATCGGTTCGATATTCCGCACCGCCGACGCTTTCCTGATCGAAGCCATTTACCTGTGTGGAATATCGGCTACTCCGCCACACAAGGAAATTCACAAATCTGCTTTGGGCGCTGAGGAATCCGTTGACTGGAAATATTTCGAAACTGCCATTCAGGCGATAGAATATCTGCAAACCAACGATTATAAAGTGTGGGGCGTTGAACAGACACAAAACAGCATCTCGCTCGAACGCTTTGCCATCGAACATGGACAACGCTACGCATTAGTGTTTGGCAACGAGGTGCGCGGCGTGGAACAGACAGCTATTGACCGTTGTCAGGGGTGCATTGAGATACCGCAATTCGGGACGAAGCACTCTTTCAATGTGTCGGTTAGCGCGGGAATTGTGCTTTGGGAGTGTTACAGAAAATACGCGGAATAATTGATTCTGTTCTTCTCATCACTGACACAATGCCACATCATAACTGAAAAAATGGCAGAAAAATAATTGAAAAACCGTTTGGCACAAAATATGTATCTTTGCTGATGTAAAAAAAAATGATGTTTAACCTAAAAATCATATTCAAAACATGTCAAAAGTAAATATTAAACCGTTAGCCGACAGGGTGCTTGTACAACCCATGGAAGCTGAATCGAAAACTGCCAGCGGGCTGATCATTCCCGATACGGCAAAGGAAAAACCTCAGAAGGGAACCGTTATTGCGGTTGGTCCCGGAACTAAGGACGAAGAAATGCAGGTAAAACCGGATGACATCGTCCTCTACGGAAAATATTCCGGCACAGAATTGAACGTAGATGGCACCGACTATCTGATGATGAGACAATCCGACATTCTTGCAGTCATCTAATTTTTGTAACTTTATTTAATAACCCAATCAAAAACCATCAAATGTTATGGCAAAAGAAATTAAATTTAATATAGAAGCCCGCGAAGCCCTCAAAAAAGGCGTTGATCAGCTGGCTAATGCAGTAAAGGTAACGCTGGGACCGAACGGTCGTAACGTCGTTATTGATAAAAAATTCGGCGCACCGCAAATCACAAAGGACGGTGTTACAGTTGCCAAGGAAATTGAACTTCCAAACAAAATGGAACAACTCGGCGCGCAAATGGTAAAAGAAGTCGCTTCAAAAACAAATGACGATGCAGGCGACGGAACTACTACCGCAACCGTACTGGCGCAAGCCATCGTATCAGTAGGTCTGAGAAACGTTACCGCAGGAGCGCATCCGATGGACCTCAAACGGGGTATTGACAAAGCCGTTGCTACAGTGGTGAAAAACCTCAGAACACAGTCGAAAGAAGTGGGCGACGACCTCAACAAAGTTGAACAGGTCGCTTCAGTATCTGCAAACAACGATGCAGAAATTGGAAAACTCATCGCCGAAGCCATGAGCAAGGTGAAGAAAGAAGGCGTAATTACCGTCGAAGAAGCAAAAACGACTGATACGCATGTCGATGTCGTTGAAGGTATGCAGTTTGATCGTGGCTATATTTCTGCATATTTCGTCACCGATACCGAAAAAATGGAGTGTACCCTCGAAAATCCCCTCATCCTGATCCACGACAAGAAAATCTCCACCATGAAGGAATTTCTTCCGATTCTCGAGGCCTCTCTTCAAACCGGAAAACCCCTGCTGATCATCTCCGAAGATGTTGACGGCGAAGCAATCGCTACGCTGGTGGTGAACAAACTGCGCGGTTCGTTGCGTATTTGCGCTGTGAAGGCTCCCGGTTTTGGCGACCGTCGCAAAGAAATGCTCGAAGACATTGCCATTCTCACCGGAGGAACCGTCATCACCGAAGAAAAGGGCTTAAAACTTGATAACGCATCACTCGACATGCTAGGTCAAGCCGAAAAAATAACCGTAAACAAAGACAACACCACCATCGTCAACGGCGCAGGCGACAAGAAACTGATTGACTCCCGAATCGCTCAGATCAAAGCCCAGATGGAGAATACCACTTCCGATTACGATAAGGAAAAACTTCAGGAACGCCTTGCCAAATTAGCAGGTGGCGTGGCGGTGCTTTACATTGGCGCCGCAACCGAAGTCGAGATGAAAGAAAAGAAAGACCGCGTGAACGACGCATTGAGCGCAACCCGCGCAGCCGTTGAAGAAGGCATCATCGCTGGAGGCGGCGTGGCTTACATACGCGCAATCGCTGCCCTGGAAGGAATGAAAGGCGACAACGACGACGAAACCACCGGTATCGCCATCGTACGTCGCGCCCTCGAAGAGCCCCTCCGTCAGATCGTTGAAAATGCAGGCCTCGATGGCGCTGTCGTAGCGCAGAAAGTTCGCGAAGGCTCAGACGATTACGGTTTCAACGTTCGCAACAATGCTTACGAAAACCTGCATGCCGCCGGCGTGATTGACCCCACCAAAGTTGCACGCGTCGCTCTTGAAAACGCGGCTTCCATAGCCGGTATGCTCCTCACCACCGAGTGTGTACTCGCTGAAAAGGATGAAGAAAAACCCCCGATGCCAAATCCCGGAATGGGCGGCATGGGTGGAATGATGTAAGAATTTTTGTTTTCCATGATAAAAGCCTCCGGACGATCTGTTCGGAGGTTTTTTGATTTCATCGACGCTTGTTGGCTGCTGCCGAACTACTGATTTTTAACAATTGATGTTTATCACTACTCGCCAAATACAATTTTGTTTTCCATCATCTCTTCGCGTGTTTTTATTTTCAGGCGCAAGTATTCCATCGGACGGTCGCCTTTTATTCTGTTACACGAGCCGCACAATAATTGATAGTTCTCGTAATAATCGCCTCCGCCTTTTGATTTTGGTACAATATGGTCTATTTCCAAATTCCAAATATCAAATTTAGTTCCACAAGCATTACACAAGCCGTTCTGTTCT
>Ga0123353_10004301_pt1 | contig 18305 bp, 17 predicted proteins | sample TergutLab28metaG_3_FD_92763 | JGI IMG/M metagenome (GOLD analysis project Ga0123353, IMG submission 92763) | Labiotermes labralis P3 segment gut microbial communities from Petit-Saut dam, French Guiana - Lab288 P3 | ecosystem: Host-associated > Arthropoda: Insects > Digestive system > Gut ... | reverse complement strand
TGTGTGTGTGTGTGTGTGTGTGTGGAAGCTGGTGCGTGTGTATATGTTTGCGGGTTTGTTGTGTGATTGGGTGCGTGTGTGTGTGCGTGCGTGCCGGTGTGTGTGTGTTTGGTTGCGTGCTGGTGTGTGTGTGGTTGTGTGGGTTCGAGTGTGTATTTGGGTGGTTGCGTGTGTGTGTGTGTGTGTGTTTGCGAGTGTGTGTGTTGGTACGTGTTTTTGTGTGGGTGCCTTTGTTTATGTGTGTCGTTTGGGTGTTTGTATGGGGGCGGGTGTGTGTGCTTGTGGGTGTATGTGTGTGTGCGTGTGTCTGTGTGGGTGGAAACGTGTGTGTGTGTGTGTGTGTTTGCGGGTGGGTATGTTCGTGTGTTTGTGCGTGCGGGTGTGTGTGTGTGGGTGCTGGTGTGTGATTGTGTGTGTGGCTGCGTGTTTGTGTGTCTGTGTGTGTTTGCAGGTGATTGTGTGTGTGTTTGCGTTTGATTGTTTGTGAGTGTATGGGTTCGTGTGTATGTGTGCTTGGTTGGGTGTGTGTTTGGGTCGGTGGGTGCGTGTGTGTGTGTGGGTGGCTGCGGGTGTGTGGGCTTGTGCTGGTGTTTGTGTTTTGGTACGAGTTTTTTTGTGTGTGCGACAGTGTGTGTGTGTGTGTGTGTTATTTCCTGTGTGGGTGAGGGTGCGGGTGTGTGTGTTTGTGGTTCCATGTGTTTTTGTGCTTGTGTGTGTGCGTGTGTGTGTGTGTGTGTGCGTATGTGTGATTGGGTGCGGGTTTGTGTGTGTTTTTTATGTGTGGTTTCGGGTGTGTGTGTGTGCGTGTTTGGGTGCGTGTGTGCGTGTTTTATTGTGTCGGTGTGTGTTGGTTTGTGTGTGTGTGTGTGTTTGTGCGTGGCTGTGGATGTGTGTGTGGATGGTTTGGGTATCGTTGTATGCGTGTTTGAATGTGTGTGTGTGTGTGTGTGTGTGTTGGTGTTGATGTGTATATTTGTATGTGTGATTGATTGCGTGTGTGTTGGAGTGGATATGTTTGTGTGTGTATGTGCTTGCGTATACGTGTGTGTGAGTTAATGGTTTTGTTATCGGTGTTGGCGCGTGCTTTTTTTTTTGGCGCGTGTATAAACACGCGCGCTCGCGCGTGTTTGTGTGTGTGTGTGGAAGTGTGTTATTGTGTCAGTGATTTTTCGTGTGGGCTTTTGCGTGGCTGTGGTTATGTGTGTGTGTGTTTGTATGGGTTGATTATGGGTGTGTGCGTGTGTCTTTGTTCGGTTGGTTGTGTATATTTGTTTGTGTGTGTGGGTGTGTACGTGTGTGTGTTTTTGTCTGTGTGTGCATACTTGTGTGTGTGTGTGTTTAGATTGGTGTGGTTGTGGGTTGTGTTTTTTGTATGTTTGTGTCGGTGTGTTTTGTGTTTGTTTGTGTGTGTAGTTTTTTGTGGATGTGTTTTCTGTGTGTGTGTGTGTGTGGTTTGTGGATCTGTGTGTGGTTGCTGGTTGGTGTCGATTTGTGTGCACGTTGGTGATGGTGTGGTTGTTCGTGTGTATGCGTGCGTGTGTGCGAGTGGGTGAGGTTTAGATTTGTGGACGTGTGTGTGTGTTTGTTTAGATGTGAATATATGTGTTTGTATGTGTGCGTGAGTGTGTTTGTTTGGTTTGTTGGATGCTTTTTGGGGGATATGTGGTCATGTGCGCGCGTGTGTGTTGATGTTGGTGTGAATATATGCGTGTGTGGGTTTGTGGTATTGCATGTATGTGAATTTGAGTTTGTTTGTGTGAGTGTGTTGTGGGAAGTGTGGTGAAGTTATGGGTGTGTGTGCGTTTGAGTGTGGGTGTGGGTGTTTGCGTGCGTTTGTTGATGTGAGTTTGTACGTATGTGCTATTTTGTGTGGGTGTAGAAATGGGCGAGTTTTGCGTTGTTTTTTTTGGTGTGTGTGTGTGTGTGTGTGTGTGTTTGCGCGCGCGCCAGCGTGTGTGGGAGTGGGTGTGTTCGTATGTTTGTAAATGTGGGTGACTGTGTGCAGGTATGAATATGGGCGTGTGTGTTAGAGTGTGAGTGTGTGCACGTTTATGTGTTTGGGCGGGTGCGGGTGGGTCGTTGGGTTTAGGTATGTGTGTTCGGATGTGTGTGTGTGTGCGTTTGTGTGTGGGCGTGTGCGTGCGTGTAGCCGCTGCTCCTAGGCGCTGTTGATAACGGCCCCAGCTGCTGTCATATTTTACTGCTGTAATCCGCCGTTGCTTACAGCTGCTGCGTGGGTTTGTGGGAATGTATGTGCTTGATGTGGTTGTGTGGTCTTGTGTGTGGGTGTGCACGTTTGTGTGTGGTTGTTTTGCATAGGTGCGGATGATGTGGTGGATATGGGCGTGCGTGCGTGTGTGTGGATGTGGTTAGGTGTGTTTGTGTGTTTGTGTGCGGGTGGGTGTGGTTGTGTGTGTGTGTGTGTGCGTTGGTTGAGTGTGGGTGTGTGCGTGTGTGTGTATGTGAGTGTGTGCGTGTGTGGTTATAGATGTGTTTTTATGGGTGGGTTTTTGTGGCTTTTGCGTTTGGTTTTGTGTATGTTTTTGGGTGCTGTTGTGTGTGTGAGTGTGGTTATTTTTGTTGGGTGCAGATGCGTGTGTTGGTGCTGTAGTTGGATGCGGGTGTGTTTGGGTATGGTTGAGTGCACGTGAACACCGGTCAAGTTTCTTCCAAAACTAAAAGTCTTCATTGCAAAGTCAATTGCTACTACTCCGCCAGTTTCTGACGACGGTCTATCGCATTTGGAAACATTGAGCGTTCGAATTTCGTCCGTCCTGCGCCGCCGATAGTCGATTTCGTCCCCAGTGAAAGAATTCTATCGCTCCTCTCCCCTTCAAGGATAAAAACCTTGACACTAAATAGGAAAGACTGTATCTGATTTGCAGAGTAGCTTGGGCTTGATCTGAAAGTGTTGATACATATACAATCCTCAAATAATAATAGAGCTGAGAAATACAAAGATGTATGCAAAATCATCGGGTCTCGGTTCCTCTTCCGGACAGCCCTGCCCTAGTAGCCTAGTAGTTTGTACCGGCTTCTTTCCCCTTCCCCCCCCCCCCTCCCCGCTCCCTCGTCAGCATTACGCCCATCAGCCAGTTTATAAAATAAAAATTTAAAAGTTCCTTTTCGGGGACCGGAACTGACCCTTCTCGAAGTGTACAATTCAATTTCCATTTTTAAAATGTAATGATACAAATCCAAACTGTGAGACATTCCAGTCACTACTGTAATTCGGGTCTGCGTGCTGCTACCGCGTCTAACACCTTTTACATTCTAGACTTAACTACTAAAGCAATAATGTTTACTGTATTAGTTGTCGACACGTAAAGCCCATGTTTTTATTCTGTTAGTGTTTTTTTTTATTTTTGCAGTTCTCATCATGTTTAACGACTTCCTGTCAGTGGCACTCATGAGTGGGTTTCTAGGTTTTGCGAGGAGCTTCATCCAGGTTCCACTGCCTCTTGTGTTTGCCGAATACAATCTTCAGAGGTTTCCTTCTGCATTTGGCTTATATTCGGTTATTTTCGGGATTATAGCAGTGATTGTTGGACCGTTCATTGGTAAGCAGTGCGTCACGTTGAATATGCCAATTGTTTTGTCCACGTTCATTTTCACAACACAAACATAACGCATACGTAACGTGCAATAACAGCGTCAGCTGTCCCTCCTCTATCTGTTCAGTTAAGTGGTTATCACCCAGTATACAGCGGCACGCTAGCATGTGCTTCCTACATGTTTCGGCCTCAACATGACCATCCTCAGGGAATTCTCTAATACAGGAACACAGTAAGGACATTCCGTCCTGATCCTGCTGGCAAGCTGTCAGCAAAACTGTGTGACATATAATAAAACATTAATTAATATACGTCAGCACAACTATTTTATTATACAAGGCTACGTGTTTCGAACTTTCAAACGGTCATCTTCAGGCCTTCTAACAGACTGAGTCAACAGATGTTGTGTACATGTTTGGATCCCAATATGTACACAGCATCTGTTGACTCAGTCTCTTAGAAGGCCTGAATATGACCGTTTGAAAGGTCGAAACATGTAGCCTTGTATAATAAAATAGTTGTGCTGACGTATATTAATTAATGTGTTAATATATTCTTAGCACATCGTGATGCCTTCCATCAAATTGTATGACATACCATTGCTGTGCGTTTACAATGAAAAACACCTGATGATGGGCAGAGGAACTGTCCGAAACATGTAGAGTTTTATTCCAAAAATAAATATGAGAAATTAGTGCATCTAGTTGGTTTTATTATAAGAATTAAATATACAATTGTTGTGTTTGGTGGCAACTATAAACAATTTATTTAACTTGTAACTGAAACTACCTTTATTTGTATTCGTAGTTGCATTTGAATTCCTTGGAATAACTCTGCAGGTTCTAATCGACGCAGTGTTCGAAGCTGATGTACCTTGTACAAGTTATTCCATTGTTCATTTCGTGTCAGATCACAATATCCGCAGCACGTATTTCAAGTTTTATTTTGTGGCCATTTGACGGTACAAGTTCATTTCAACGAACACATTTTCTTTATGAAAGCTAACCTCACGTGATACAGCCGCAGAATGAGAAATCTTAAGGGTTTGTGGCATGGTCAGGCGGTGGTTCTTTTGCTGGTAAGAAAAACGAACGTAGCTGCTGCAGACTTTGAGTGAAAAAGTGGGGATTTGGAGGAAAATGTAGTCTCCCGCGTAATGACAGATCTATACGTTCACAGTTCAGTACATTACATAATTTTTATAGCTTCAATGCATTGTTTTCATCTACCGGTATGTGTTGAACACTTCTGTACTTATCAACGACAGTTTGAGCTTGTTTTCATGATTTTGTAAGAAAAATGGGAGGATGCTAATATCATGGTTGCGTGCTTGTGTGTGTGTGTGTTTGTGTGTGCTGTGTTTATTCAGAATTTGTCTGAGCAAATAATTCCTTAACCACATGAAGCGGTACAAAACCTGCAACCAAAGACCATGCAAGAGAAAACAGAAAAGACAAACTTACTAGAAGCCCGAGGTTACGAAAAAAAGGAAACTGAAAACCATTTTCAACAAAATATCTAGAACGTAGGACTTTCTACTGCATTAAAAGAGAAACGTCAGAGTGAGATGAAGTAACTTCACGAATGACCTTTCGAACTGGTCCAGACGCCACTATTGCTGAAGCCTGCAGTCGCTGAAGTGTATCACTTCCTTGCAAAAGTTACAGTTCACGTAGCTTTCGGTTTCAAGGCTGTAAATAATAATGAGTCCTTCTAATTTGATCGGTAGCGCTCTGGATTAATACGCCATAGAGGCGTCTACAAATCTGAGCAGTTTTTGTTGTAACATAATATGACGAAAATGCGAAACTGTACCTTGCAGATTTACTGTAGATAAATGGAACAACACTTTAATTAGTAATTGATAATTTTTTAATAAAACCAACGAGGAGCACTAATTTCTCAAATTTATTTTTGGAATAGGAGACTCTACATGTTTCGGATAGTATCTCTGTCTATAATCAACAGTCTAGCACTGTACACACAGCAATAGGTATATGTCATAAAGGTTATGCTGACAGCTTGCTAGCAAGCTGTCAGCATAACCTGTATGACATATACCTATTGCTGTGTGTACAGTGCTAGACTGTTGATTATAGACAGAGATACTATCCGAAACATGTAGAGTCTCCTATTCCAAAAATAAATTTGAGAAATTAGTGCTCCTCTTTGGTTTTATTATAAGAATATATCACGTTGCACGGTCCTCAGAATGTCAAATTAATTGATAATTCTTTATGGTTACACTGCACAGACAGGCGACAAAATGTAAGGGCACTAATTTCTTCGAAGAATTTCCTATTATTTGTGTTTTAACGTTTGTTAATATCATTGCAGGTTTGGTGCGAGACGTCACCAACAGCTATCCAGTCTGCATCAACGCGCTGAATGGATTAACGACCTTCGCTTGCATAATTCCTTGGCTTTTAGAATACGCTGTTGTACATGTGAGGTCAAAATCCAGTGAAAGGGAAGAGTCGTAGCGTCATCAGTCGCCGAGAGTTATTTTGTTGCTACAGAAAATACAACGCAGATAATCACTACTTATAATAAGATAATTGATAGAAGGGCCGATCACAGTGGCTGCGCGGACAAAGGCATGGATCTGCAGGGGCTCATTTGCTGGGATTACTGCTTCCAATCCGGCCGGGTACATGGATGTCTATCTCTTGTGAGTGTTGTGTGTTCTCAGGCAGAGATCTCTGATTCGAGCCCATAAGTAGTCCAGAGGAGTCTTATCGAGTGTGGTGTGCCTGAGTGTGATCGTGAAACCTCGATAATGAGGTGGCAGTGGCCCACAAGGAGCTGATGGGCATGGAAAAGAAGTCTGATAGACGGAATTAAATGCAGCGATTCAGACTCTCATTATGGCGTCAATTGCGCGAGAAACGGAAGGATATAAGATGACATCTGACCATTACTTTGTACAACAGCCAGGTTGGTAGGTCTGTGGCATTGCAAGAATGGTGTATAAAATCCACTTTACATTACACAACGTCTGTCACAGCTTTAGTAAATTACGTCATACCGCAACTATGATCTCATGTTAACCATTCAAGGCGTAGCCTATAGAGGAGGACAGAGATTAACCGAAACCAAAATAACCTTGAAATTGTAAAATTGTGCTGTTTCAGATAAGGTATGTATAAATAATATATGGCCCAGAAGGGAAGTAGAGGTATAGCTCTACTCTTTCTTTAGCCTTGGTGCTATTTGGGGTGGCTGGTCAAAGCCACGCCCCATTCGCTTAAGCCCCGCGGAAGAGATTCGGTGCCAAATGTACAGGAGGCTGGAGGGGACCAGGGCCAATTTGGAGTGCGGAAAATTCCGCACGCCACAGGGATTCGATCCCCGGAACGTACATTCCGTTGCGACTCGTTGTACCGCATAGACGTAACTTGGCTTGTAACAATGGAGGGGAGGGGTGGGGTGCAATGTTTACAGTGTCTCTCTTCCTTACAAACCGGTGACTAATAGGTCTCTATGCCGCGTCCCTTGAAATTAAGGATTTTCATTTTCCTCTGTCTTTACACCACCCAAATAACCGTTTACAAAATACTTCTATTTGTTTTTATTTGCCCCTTTTCAACAAACTAGCCGAAAAGTCTATTCTTAGGTAGAAAAACTGTAGGAGGGTCCTTTGCCCAACTTGTGCCTACCCAGTTACGCCTATAGCTATACCGACAACGCTCTTCCCGCTTCCCTTCTAATTTCACTCTACAAATGTTCCAAATATTAATCAGACATGTGACTGTAAAGTGCATTACTTTGCTATAATTTATTATGCATAACTACAAATTAATCTGTATCAAAATGCAACATGAGTGTGAAATGAGGGAAAAAGGAAAGAACATCCTATGCACTGGCCTAAATTTGCAACAGGTATTTACAAACAATTTGGGCCCGGTAGCTCAGTCGGTATAGCGACTGACTACAGGCTGGACGGTCCGGGACCAAATACCGGTAGGGACGAGATTTTCCGCCCGTCCAGACCGGCCCTGGGGCCCACCCAGCCTCCTGTAAAACGAGTACCGGGTCTTTCCCGGAAGTAAAGTGCGGCCGGGGCGTGCTGCTAACCACTCACCCCCTTCTAGTGCCGCGGTCATGGAAGAGTAGAGCTATACCTCTACCCACCCTCTGGGCCACACCGGGCCTGTAAAGGGATCACTTCACTATTTACAAACAATAACATATATTTAGGTTAATATACTCTCTTTGTGGCAGAACTTGACAGTAATTGACATATTGCTGGCTAGCAGGCAGTAACTGTCCCCATGGACAGATGACAAGGAGACATAATGCCCAGTTAATGTCGTGCCCTTATATTTAATAAAAATTCGTCGAATTTCATTGATCTGTGATTAATTTGTAAGCTGATTTACTGCGACTTTTATATCTATATGTTTGTGAATAAATGTCTCTATGTCTACTTGTATATAGATTTTTGAGATTGCGAAAATGAAAATGTTAATGTACAGCACGTGGAGCAGTGTCGTTGGGTAGGCAACTAACAATATCGATCTCAACGATAGAACATTACTGTGCATTTTCGTTTCCTAGAACACGCTAAATTGCATACTCACCGTGACCATCTCACACCTCACTTGTCAAAATTCTTTTTTTTTTTTTTCAAAACCTGGAGGAAAGTGAGAATGGTCTTAGAATTTGTACAAGGCTGAAACACGACTCCCTTGGGCCCTTACACCAGCAAGTAACAGTGATATTCATCAGTTAACAATGTAATAATGTTAATGTGACACAGCCCTGTGATCAACATCAGCAAAACATGCCGAAACAGTACAACTGTGCGTGTTTTCGCCTTGCCTTTATAAATATATCAATTACATGACATATGTAATCAGTCAAATGAGAAGACAGAAGCCGTAATAGCCATGTGTGGGTTCAGTACAGAGAAAAGTCAAGATTATTATAAATCTAAATTACTGAATGCAGGCAAAAATTTGTATGCAACAGAATGAAAGTTTGAAGCCTCTTTCAAAATCTTAAACTAAGTAATTAATATAGAATATGTCTTTTGATTAATAGTTCTTTTTTTTAAAAAATCTGAGCATTATATTCTGTTTTTATACAGGTATATTCTTGAATTATGCAAAATTGTCACGTCTGGATGTCCAAGCATATCATGCTCATTCATCGGCAGTCAAAAGAGTCTCTTCTTCAGGGTATAAGCCACGGACCTCAGTGTCTGTTTCCTGCAAGATAACCACACGTGTTCCACCACCCACATCAACACGCAGAGGAATAAAACTCCCGACAGTATGTGAATACTGAAGGGAAAGCTTTTGGTATCGTCTCTGATCACACCTGAAAGAGAAAGAGATTATCAAAGTTAAAACAGAAATGGTTTTTAGGCGCGTTCGCAAAATTGCGATAAGCGACTAATAGTTTTGTCATGTCTGTCTGTCTGCATGGAAAAACTCGGCTCTCACTTGATGTATTTTCATGGAATTTGATATTTGAATATTTATCGAACATTTGCCAGCATAATTCAAGGTTAATTAAAATCTGACAACAATAATGGTTTCTTCACATGAAGGCCTATGTGCATTTATGACAATACTTCGCTTAATTCTTTTCAGAATGGGAAATTTTTCAGACACAAATTGTGTAAAATATGACAACAAACATTTTATGTTCAGAAAATTTCTTCCGAAAATGCTACCAAATATGGTACAGCCGGACAGGCCACATACACACACCCAGAATTTGCTTTCCATGACATCATAGGCTTTGCGAACGGGCCTCAATGTTACGTATATCACTTATCTTGTCATGTACGAAGCATAGACACAAATGTATTGCCAACTAACTGCACAATACACAATTTTGATTTTCTATATATTTCGGCCAATAACCTCAGCCAACTTCAGGGAACAATGCATCATTTTATGCAACTTGTCAGCCGTAAATGGAGAATTATGAACGTGTGGAACGAGTATCATTCCAAATTAACAATTATTAAGATTACATTAAAATTATAATGCACATAGTATATTAAAAGTTATGTAAAATATTTTAGCCAAACTTCTTGTAATAACAGATATTATTTCATTTTGGATGGAGCGGAGATCTGCAATATTTCAAACGCCCGGTGTCTACCCTATGGATGGGATTACTTCATGAAGGCGTGTGTAGGCCGACAAAGACATCCCGCAAGCTTGAGCGATATTAGGTTTTTTCTATGACATATTTGAGGTCACCGTTGTTTTGGAATATGGCGCCTAATCGCTGGTGGCCCTTCATTCCACAACACTATGCTTGTCTCAGGAGGTCGGAAAGCCGTCATCCAGAGACGCAGCGCCAAATTTGAGAAGAATGGAGACCTCAACCTACAAACATATTTAATACGTCTGTTTGTTGCCATAATCTTCTTCTTTTGCTGTCTGACTAACTTCTCGTGAGAAATTAAATTGTGGTGTCAGACTAACGAATGTCAGCTTAATGAAAAAGAGTTGTAGGCACACAAAATCGAAATTTCATTAGCAAGGCAATTATGGGAAGATAGAAATCTGGAAATGCTTGCTCCACTCGGTTCGGAATCTTTTGTCCTGCCATCTGCTACCTCAAACCATAAACATCAAAATGCACAAAGTTATAAAATCCCCTTTTGTTTCGTGCGAGTGTGAAACATGTTTTGTCAAAAAGAGAAGAGAGCACAAATATTAAAATTGTGGGTGTACGTTGTCTTCTCCAGCATTCTTTCATATTCTTGTTGGTTTAGTTGCTTCTTGTGGAAGGAAATGGCCATGGTGTAACTTGCTTGTTCTGCCACTTGCAAGGAAGGATTGAGAAAACTAAGAAAAATATACGTTCCCCGGCCGAGATTTAAATCCAGGATCTCTCGAGTAAGAAATATTAGTGATATTCATTTAAATACGACGTTTGATAATTATAAGAGAAATTATAATTCAAATTACTAAATGAAGTACGTACAAAATGTCTTACTGACTGGAATGCAGTTTGAAGCGCTGTGCATCTTACCAGTCTGCCTTATAAAATGCAGTGAAACCTAAAATACTTCCATCTGAACTGCAGTAGAACTTACCAGACTGCCACGTGAATTGCAGAGGAACTTACCAAACTACTGTGTGAAATGTAGTGACACTTACCAGAATACGTTATGAAATGCACTGCAACTTCATAGACTACCGTACGAAGCGCAGTGGAATTTACCAAATACCGTATGAAATTAAGTGAAACTTACCAGACTACCGTATGAAGTACAGTGGAATCTACCAGACTACAGTGTGAAGTGCGGGGAGACTTACCAGACTATCATTGGAAGTGCAATGGAATTCACCAAAAAGACCACTTTTGCAGTAGATAGGCTGGAAATTACCGACCATACTAGCTCATAAATGTAGCAGAACGTACCAACCAGGGGTCCAAGACATAATGTAATCACACCATTAATGACCATGAACAGGCTGTAGGCTGCCGCAAAACGATCCAGGGGACAGTGCTCAGCGATTGTAAGAGACTGATTGACAACTAGAGCACCCTTCAGGAAGCCCACTGCACCAGACATGAAGACGATTGTCAAGAATCCCTGCACGCTGGCGAAAACTAGAAACAAACAGAATTATGAATCTGAGTGTGGCACAAGTTGAGACTGGCTGACCTGTGAGCTAAAACTGATGAAGACATGTTTAATGATGATGGTCATTAAAGACCGAAACATATAGGAGCGATAATATTGTGTATTTTAATGTAAATTTAAAACTTTTAACCAAGTTAACAAATAGTGCAGTTGTTGGTGTGTGAACTACCTAAATATATTTAGGGTTTAGGCGTTTCGTTAGCACCAGCACAGCGACAACGCTAACGTACACAAGTGGATAATGATTTATTTTTGCCACTCTCTTTACAGTCTTCGTTCTATTTGGCCAAAATCCAATACAGAAGATAACAACAGTCTAGAAATTATGAGTATCGTGAAATTCGGCGCAATATAAACAACATTTTATATGAAGGCGCGCGTAAATATTTGTTTCTTCCATGTTTCTATATTATTGCCTCTTTTTTTTTTATGACGCTGCAGCCCAACGCGGGCCATGGCCATTCATGAGGTTTCTGGATCACACACAACGACGCACCACAGTCGGTAGAACTCCTCTGGACGAGTGATCAGCTCGTCGCAGAGACCTCTACCTGACAACACACAACACTCACAACAGGCAAACACCCATGCCCCCGGTGGGATTCGAACCAACAATCCCAACATGCGAGCGGCCACAGACCTACGACTTAGACCGCGCGGCTACTGGGACCGGCCATTATTGCCTCGTTCTGCTAAAAGTCGTGAACGGCGATGCTCTCAATAATCAGTTTAGAAATAACGAGTTTGGTTGAAATAGGAGAAGTGGGGATTAACATTATGTAACTTCGAAAATGAATGTTTGCCCTAGTTTTCTTTATTTTCCTTTACACTTGCCTAAAATACCCCATACAGCGTCTCCACCAAAACACTTTCACGAAGTATGGGTTTCCTTAACACCGGTCCTGTAGAAGCAATACCCTACATAAGGGTATAACTAATTTTATGCGCATTCGCAAAATTGCGAACAGCAACTATTAGCTTCACGTTCTTCTGCTCCGTCCGCATGGAACAAAAATACATCTTCATGAAATTTTATATTTGAGTGTTTTTCGAAAATCTGTCGAGAAAATTCAAGTTTCATTAAAATCGGACAAGAATAACGGGTACTTTATATGAAGACCAATATAAATTTTCCATTACATCTCGCTCATTTCTTCCTGTAATGAGAACTGTCGCAGATGAATGTTGTAGAGAAAATCAATATAAACTTTTTTGTGTTCAATTAATTTGTATCGAAAATCGTGCCGTTTATGTGGAAAAATATTATACAGCCGGCCAGGCCACAGATGTAAATATGGCCCATGCGCATTTTATGATGGATACTTAAGGCTACAAACACACACTCAGAATACGTATCACTGCTTTTCCACTGCTACAGTGTTTGCACGAACTCGTCTCAATTTTACGTACTTTGCCTGTGTTTTTTCTCCTTGATTCCAATATTTTTTTTTTCCCGATATCACTAGGATTCGACACAGGACACACCCACAACAATCTACCCTGCCTTTATGAATTTCGTGAAAAAAAAGGCTTAGCGGAAGTAACACTTTACTTCTCAAGTGCACTCGTTTAACTACATCGTGCTCACACACCTCCTCCACTATCCTGAGGGCCTGTACCGTTACAGAATCTGTTGCTGTGTCTCGTCGCTTGGGTCTGGCTGCAGCGCTAGTGTCGCCTTCTCTTTGTTAGTTCACGTAGCTCCCCCTACATTTATTGTGCCGCGTTACGTTGCATTTAAGCGTTCTTTACGAAGAAAAGGAATCGCGCCTTATGTGTAAACCACGTCTTCTGTGTGTGGCCTAGTAAAAGCGAGTAAAATGTTTCAAATATTTCCATTAAATTCTGTGCTGAAATTCTTTACACAAATTTGTCCAGGAAGCGTGAATTTCTTCTAAATCTGTCTCTTGCGAATCACACATGACTTAGGGCGGAAATGAAACCGTAAGGGGTTTCTCTGCATTTATCTTTAGACTTGTCCAAAATTTGGTGTACGTAATGTCAAAAATAAACTGTGAATTCCCTGAAATCGGAACAATAAAAGACATGAATTATTTTACAGAGTAAATAATTCCTTTACCATAGTTTCTCCATCTTTCGCCTGACTTGGCTAAAATTCGAAAGAGGCGATGTTCTTAGTCTGTCAGTCGCAGATTTCTATTTCGGTGAAAATCGGGCCCTGTGGAAGCAATATTTCACACATTAGAGTAAAAGTTCTTCAGCTTTTTATGTCTGCGTTTCTCTTGCATTCCGGCTCTAATTCGATACTGGAAATTTTCACTGTAATTCATTTACATTCCACAAGTTACGTGAAATTCGGCCCTGTGGAAGCTAGACAATCGGTATTACCGACAGAATATTGACAGCAGTACAGAATGTAGTCCTCGCACTATCTTGGTTACTCTACCCTGATACAAACGCCACGTTTTTCATCTAATGCAACCTTTTCCATTTCCCTCTCACATAGTTAAATTTCGGATCATATCCCACACAGTCCCTTAGCTGTGAAGGATTTCCTCCGAGCATTAAATTCTGTTAATCCGAAGTCAGCTTTACGTAATGCAGAGGGATATTATAGACCCTATATTGGCCCCAGGCGACAGAGCCTTAATTCACAAGCTAAGACTCGCTCAGCCATTAACGTTATTCCACGTATGTTACACAATCCGGCAATTAGAAAGAATTTCGAGCAAACTGAATACATTCCATACTCCCACATTCGTTGTCTTCAGTGATTCACTTTACCATTTTCCCCCTGCATGCGTAGGTGATTCCCAAGTTGTATGTTACCTTCACCCTTAATAAATAAAATTTTGTACTAATTTCCTGTTTCTCCCATGCAACTACATGATCGCTCTTATAGTGTTTGGTGAAGACTTCAAATTGTGGAGCTTTTATATTTTAAATTATCCCCAGCCTTCGCTAATTAATAGGTTCTTTGCGCCACTTTCCAATATTTCCATCTGCACATTGTTACCAAACACTTTACATATAATATAATATAATATAATAAGTTATTTATAATAGAAAATTCTTAATAAGAATATAAATAGATGGAACTGTTAACTTTATTACATATATTTTTAGTTATTCCTTTCACTTACTTGACCTGACGACAGCAGATGATAAACATCCTAGGAGATAGGCAGCTCGCGGACCGACACTAAATCTGTCCGCTACTGTAGGTAAGACCAGTCTGGCCACAGCGTCTGCACCAGCCGTTATAGACAGACAAAGTGCCACCTCTTTATCGGAGAACCCCGGCCAGGGCAGTTGTATCAGGTGGAATGGGAAGACAGTAAAGAATATGGTGTCACTCGCAAAAGACAAAGAAAGACCCAGAACAATATTCACATAAATTGGGTCCTTGAGGAGTGCTAAGTCCAGAGATTCGTTTAGCAGTCTAGCTAAGCGGAAGCAGCAGGAGGATTTGCGACCTCTGATCACAGGATGTGTTGGTTCTGACGATGTGGAAGGCTTGTTGAAAGTATGGTAATCGCCTTCCTCTCCATCGTCTGGGGCCTGCCGAAGTAACGACCAGGAGTGCTCACGATTTGAGTTGGATAATTTGTTGGAAACCTGTAAGAAACAAGGAACCTGAAATACGGACATCAGTTGTAACACTTTGAGACTAAATAACCACAACATTACACCTTCTTACAAAGTCGGTTGGAGTGATTATTCGCAGTCAGTTAATTAAACTGTATGAATATGCACCTACAGCAGTAATATCCATTGAATAAGTTTACATTTGCATTCTCTGCACAATGAAGTCCATCCCACAAAAATATCGGGATTTTAACATTTCATTGCGTGTCATTTAACGACATTGTTTGTCACTTACATATATTGCGTTGGTGATAGAAGAATGAATGGGAATGAGGCCCTGGTGGAATGATACTGACAGGAGAAACCAAACTACTCAGGGAAAAATCCTGTCCCATAATTACTGTATCCACTACAGACCTGCTACTGTAACAGGACTTCCGTGACGGTAGACCGACGACTTACCGCTCGAACCGCGGCACGACCGTCAGGCGTCCTCTTGGCCATCAAATATGAAGCCATGTACTGTGGTAATTTACCAGAAAACACGGCGCTACTAACCAAAAGCCCACAATCATTATTACAAGATTTGCTGCTGGGGAGTTCATGAATGTAATATCTCCTTCTAGGACAGCAGTTCTTAACGTGGTGTCCATGGATAGATTTCAGGGGGTCCGTGAACCTGAACGGAGAAAATAAATAAAAATTTATTTTTACTCATCTCTAACTGAAATTTAGCTCTTTGTTCAGTAATTAAAGTGAGCAACAGAGTAATATTTGGCCTCTTAGACGCCAAAAATATTTGCTAACTTAAAATAAATCTCGTTATCTCTATTTTACGCATATAAATACATTTTTATTTCTAAGAAGGAGTCCGTATGTTCGCCAAACCCTAAAAGGGACCCATGGTCCTAAAACGGCTGACAAACCTGTTCGAGGATGATTAAGTGTGTCGTACTTTACAATAAAATAGTTAAGGAGACGAAAGAAGACCTACATAGTCTTGAAGTATAGGGTTAACGAAGAAAGATACATAAAAAGAGATACCTAAATATGTGCCTTTCACGAAATATAAATAATAATTATTAGTATATTCATACACCCAAAAGTATAGCAGGATGACATTTACAAAAGTCCCCGTCATTTTTCATGATAACCTCCAGCGTGAGTGTCACGAAACTTGCGGCCCTTTTACCTCAGTCATACAATCGCAGCTGCTACGACAGCAGATACTGACACCTCCATCTCTCTGACGGCAGAAAAATACTGAGATACGCGCACGCGACTTCGCGCACTCTCCCAAACTGTGACATCAGTCTGGGTTCTCTAACGTTATGTGCGTATGAAGCTGGAGACTTTTTGGACCTAATCCTGCTACACAAAGTATAGAGAGCTGCGGCCACTAACACGAGGTTGTTACAATAGGCGAACTGATTATAGCTGTCTACAAACACCGAATATCGGGCAGTGTTTATTTAAGCTGCTTTCCGTTACGAAATCTGCAAAAGTACTGCACGCTGCACCTAACCTTGTAGTGTCGATTTCCTCATTTAACTCTCCTATTTGCTTCCATTATCTTATTCTGCTATCGCGTTTGCAAATCGCAGCCTCCCTGATTCTATCCGAATTTCGAAAGAACCGAGTTTTTAGAAGGCGAGAATGTCAACCATCGCCGATCTGTAGGGCTTGGGTGTCTGTCTTGGGTGTCTCACTTTGGTGTCTCTCTTGGGTGTCTCTCTTTCTTCGGGACCTCGCTCAAGACCTATCCAATATAGATGACCCCACTAGCGGCTACACTACCGGTGGTATACCTTTCGAGCTGACTAGTGCGCGCAAACTCCCTCACCCGGTTAAATTTGCCTTCGACAAGGCGGAGATACAGTCAAGGTCATCCTTTTATCGTACGTAAAGATTTTCCTCAGTTTATCAATTCTTGAATCCTAGTACATCCTTCAGGTTCCTTATACGCTACTTCTTCCTGAATAGTTTAGCCACTATCTGTTCCCGTATTTTTCACCCACTCCTGGCGTTTCCGTAAATTTTAGGAGCATGTGAGTAGCATTCGGCTCATCAAAATATGGAGGATATACACCTCCACTCTATTCTTTAACTTCCCACTTACCAAAACCCGGTTCAAAGCCGTGCCACCCCACTCATCTCCTTTAGGTACAGTGTCATGTGCTTACGTACACTTCCTCGGCCCACCCAACTGTCTTTCATAATAAAATTTGGTGAACGTTTAAATTTTGCATTCCCTCTGTCAATCATGGTCATACCCTGAATGCCAGGTGTGACCGAAATCTGAATAGAAATTGGGAATACAAGGGCAGAAATTCACTTACGCTCTTTGGAAAAAAAAATGGTTATCACATTAGGAATATAATAAAACAAGTACTACTTACCGGCATTGTTAATTCTACTCTCTGAATCAGTGCCGGCAGCAGCCGGTAGACAGAATAGCGAAATGCAATAGGCCTCTGCATATCTCGGGTAATAGATTTTCCAGATCATCCAGTGACGGACAAACCAGATATTAGGTACAGCAAACGTGTACAAAAATTTGAGTTCCGTACAAACCCAGTGTTAGACGGGCTAAGATACACCTAAGTTTGAACCTCGTCTAATAATTTAATTAGCTAAATAACAAACTAACAAGCATGAGGTGAAAGAAATGAAAGAATAAATCCTTTTTGGTAATGTTAATCTATTTATAGATATTTGAAGGTGTTGTCATACGTCAAACAATAAAGAATGAAATTAGAGGCTTATTAGTGAATAATGAATTAGAAATTAGGTGAAAGGTACAGGCACTGGACTGGTTTAAGGTATTGTCCCGGAATTTCCCTTCAAGGGATGAGGAAAACACACAAGGCCGAGGTCTGCAAGTAGTTCCTCCAAAAGAAGAATCACATCTGCTGACCTCTCCATAGCGATTTTCGGACCATGCCCGTGTTATTTCCTTTCCCAGGTCCAACGTTCCTTAACATATTTTTACCAAATTCACGGTCACGTTCTTCTATCTACTTTAATTCTAACCTTGTACAAAGCCTTGAGGATATGATCACCAATAGCCTTCCTCGGTGAATTGTCCACGATGGTATTGTCGAACATTAGAACATTGCTGCCGTAGTTCGCCAAGGAAATCGAAGGCCGCTTCAGGGTCGCCCTCCCGTCGTTGCCATCTGCCGATTCCTCGTGAAACAGCATCACATCCTGTCTCTCAGTTCTTGCTGTTTCTTCCACTGGGAACAGGACTTGTTTGGACTTTCCATCCAACGTCGAAGATATAATGACGCTGCCTCTTCGGGAGATAACGACATGCTCGTCACTATCAGTGTCTTCGGATGCCAGCTGCATGGAAAATATCGGTCGGTGTAAAGATATCTGTATTTTGAAATACCTTTTTTAAATGTGTTTCTAGGTTTTGACGATTGTGTATTTTACAGAAGTACTGGGTTTCGATGCTTCGTCCCACGTCGACTGATCTGAACTGAACACAAAATTCTTTGGAACCGTATCTGTTTCCGCAACATAAAAATTAATTCATCAGTTTTCATTTTAAATTTTAAAAATTTATATTTAAT
>Ga0123353_10004300_pt1 | contig 18305 bp, 8 predicted proteins | sample TergutLab28metaG_3_FD_92763 | JGI IMG/M metagenome (GOLD analysis project Ga0123353, IMG submission 92763) | Labiotermes labralis P3 segment gut microbial communities from Petit-Saut dam, French Guiana - Lab288 P3 | ecosystem: Host-associated > Arthropoda: Insects > Digestive system > Gut ... | reverse complement strand
TGCCTCTACATGTTTCGAGCACATGTAGAGGCATGAAATAAACTTATTGTAAAACAAAAATGTTGTGCATCAAGTTGGTTAATTACTGAGATAAATATACCGAGGTGCACGGTTAGCAAAACGTCAAAATTTCCTATCTTGTATAACTAAGAACAGTGACGTAGCCAGTTTCCAGAACATCACATTTTTGGAATGCTGTGTTTTAATCAAACAGTGTACAGCATCCAACAGGAGTGCCGTGCCATTACCTGGTCATAAAAGCACAGTGATAATAATAGACTCTCTGGAAACAAATTAAGGTTGATAAGCCTTGTCTTCTCTTGTCTTGTGTCAACAAGGACACAAATGTTGCAAGTTTGAATTACTATATCTTTAGAGTATAAAATCTCATTACTTCACAGAAGTAGGATAACTTTACACTAGATATAAGAAAATAACAATATTTCACTTCTTTATCAATGACTGCTGTGCTAAAAAATAAACACCATTTATCATCCAGGAATAAACAAAACCCCACATTAGAAATGTTGCAAATCAGTTTAACATTGAAAGATTCCAGGCTCCAGTCTCAATCTGGAAATCAGATATTTTAATCAGTGTGTTATGTGGTATCCCTCTGATCCTCAATAAAACTGCTGGGAAAATGCCTAAATAATGCCATAATTTCATCTTTATCATCTTTCTCTATTCATCAAACATTGCCCTACCATTTAACCTAACCTACGAAACTGAAAGAGAATCTTTAAATGATTTAATGAAAAAACTCATAAAGACATAAACGGGTTGAACACTTTAAAAATAAAACTGACAGCACTCACTTCTCGCTGGTGTGGACGCAGTACGTTTGATAATGCTGGATCCACCACCACATGTACTGGCTGCTTGTCACTGTAAATAGAAAGTTAGATTCTCTGGAATAAGCTGTCAGAGACGTAGCAGAGAACAAGTTAGGTTTACTGGGAGTGCAGGATGTCAGATTGGACAATGGTGGCCCTGAGCCAGTGTTCTTCTATGAAATGGGGAATCTGCAAACCTGTGTAACAAACAAGATTTTTCATACATAAAGGAATTATGCATGCAATTAAAAGAGCAGAGTTTCAAGTTTAAGTCTTGTGGGTTTTGACACCATGAATGATTGCAGGTATAGACACTAACTTTTTAGGGGAATGAGCTGCTCCCACCTATGAGGACCATGACCAGTCAGAACCATGGAAGGAGAGAGGGTGAGAGCTAGTTCAAAGCCAACAGAAACTGTGAAATGGTAAAGTCAAGAACCAGGATAATGAACAGCCTTTCTCAGGGTTCCATCTACTGAGGCATACTTGTTACAGTTTGGTTCAGAATCTTTTGTTTTTCTGCCTGCTCTCTAAAAGCACAAAGATTAATATACATAAAAATATAATTTCACCTGCTCTTTTGTATGCATTTGAAACCTGAATACTTGCAGTGAGGGAAGTGCACTTGTGGGTACCTGAGAAATGAGTGCTGAAGAGAATATGTGGACCGAAGACAGAGGAAACAACATAAAGCTGGAGAAAACTGTACAATGAGGAAATTCATGAGCTGCACTCATTAATAAATATTATTAGGATGATCAGATTATGGGATATGAGATGGGCGGAGCATATGGTATACTGGAAGAGAATGAAATGCATCTAGGGTATAAGTGGGAAAAATCTAAAGAAAAAAACAACAATTTGGAAAACTTACACATAGATTGGAGGATGATATTAAAACTGACCTTAAAGAAATAGTTTGGGATGGTGTGGATTGGATTCATCTGGCTTGGCTCAGGGAGAAGTCTGTTCCATGGAGACGATTAGTATAAAAGTTATGCCACAATGTCTGGCAGGTGTGTACCAAAATTTCACTAGAATGTGTTAATGATGGAAATATGTTCCACTGAAATGCTGGTACATATCTACCGGAAGATATGGCATCACATACCAGATGGCAGTCACTACTGTGACAAATCAGGCCTCATACTATGTTTAATCAACTGCCAAACACAGAAAACTGGAAAACACTAGAACTTGCAAAACTGTCCATAAGAGTTTTATCATGTCCATGTATGCTCAGCAAAGCCATATTCCTACCAAGTACATTATTGATTCAAAAACAAATTCAGCCATTATACTTGCAGTTCATGTAATAATTATTCAATAAACATCCTGTCAAACCGTGACACTGATCTGCAGTCTAAGAAAACAAAATCCACTCACAGATCCAATTTCAGTTTGTCATGGGCACTGAGTTCTGGTGGTTCATACAATATTAGTGCCCCAGGCTCATTGGGGTCATGCAGAGGTCGCCGACATTTACTCCGTGCGATGCCCAGAAACCGCCCACCGAGTACACCATTGTAGTTTGGTATTGGCACTTTGAAAGGCTTTGACAACAGCTGCCTGATGAGAGCTTCCTGTAATGCATGAACGTGTTCCGAGACATTTAACAATCCACTACTGCTGTACATGTACAAATCCATTTCCCATCACACGTGGAATAATTTCATAATTCTTATTTAGGCTTCAAGAAGTTTTAATGAAATCTAATTGCTCAATATGTCTTCAGTTTTTTGTGGCTAATGGTTTTAGAAGTTTCTTAACACTTAATTCTTTCCACTCATTTTTAGAGGAGTGCTTACAAAGCTGTCTTTCTGATTATTTTATAAATACATTCTGAATTAAGATAAGTAAGGCTCTTTGACAATATGGTGATGCAACATTCAACACAAAACTTTCGGATTTTTTTCTCATCTCACATATTTTACAAACCACTACATTTTGAAAAGTGGCTCCACCATTTAAGAGTAGCTTCACCTAGAGACTCAGATTAGGTTTGTAAACTTCTTATTCTGTCCACCTGATAAAGGAAAAACTGAATTTATTTTAAAGGACCTGAGATGCAGATAAAGTCACAAAGAGTTGTGTTAAGACAAAAGTCGCAACTTACATGCTGTGAAATCACTTCAGGAGTACGAGGCTGATGCTGAACAGTAGGTAACTGGGCCAAAGGTTTGCGAGACAGGTCCTGGCAACTTCTTTTGCTCGCTCTTTTCAAAATAGCTGGATTATCTTCACTACCACGTTTTGCAATCTGACTTGGAGCAAGACTGCGCCTCTATAAGTAATACCTAATTTTAAATATCTTTATCACACAATGGCACTGCATTTCAGCTTCACAAGCATGTGCCAATATATTTCCTGCCAAATTCATCATAAATCTGAGATTCATTCCTGCTTACTCAACCCAAAACAAACAACATAAATTCATTCACTAGTCATCATCAATGCAGAAATAACAGTAATAATAAGGCTGTAACAACTCTTCTCACAAAAGAATTAAAGAAAATAAAGTGTCAAAACATGTGTAAAGTGCATGTAATAACATAAAAATAAAGAAAAAAATTAAAGTTGTCCCTGTTCATGACATGAAGGCACAAAGGGGCAGTAGAGGTACAGCTCCACTCATTCTTACCCTTGGAACTAGATACAGTTGAGTGGTCAACTCAAACCCTGGACACTTCACACCATGAAAACAACTCTAATACCCACTGAATATGAGGCTGGGTAGATCTCAGAGCCAGTCTGGATGGCTGTGGAAAAGAACAAATCTCTTGCCTCTGCTAAAATTTGAACTCTGGTCCATCCTGTCTATAGCCACTCATTACACCAACTACGCTATGCCATCTCCATAACAATACAATACAGTGTTAAAATACTGGAGTAGTTGCTAGAATCTATAAATATATTTAATCTATGCAAATGTACATTTTTATATACACTCAATTTCAAGATATAAGAGTGTTTTGCAATATATAGTAATTGGATAGTAATAACATTCTATTCACTACATATTCATCATGTACAGTTAAAGTAAAATGCTTTTATGTACATCAATAGTTTATTCTGACTGAAATATGCCCACACTGATGAGAAACTATGCTTCAAATATACTGGACAAGTAAAGAATTAATCTGAATAATTTTTGTATTAGTTGTTTTAATGACAGTTGCCAAACAATTAATCAATTACCAAACAATTTTCTAATTTGTATTTTAATTAAACCAATTGAGTAAATCAGATTGAACATAATGTCACAGCAAAAGTATGGAACGGTAAGGGTGCTGATAAAACTACAGACGTCATTATATACAAAGCAAATGAAGTACATCCCATCACAATAAAGCGCAGATATATGCATACTTATATTTGCTTGTAAAATGTTATAACATTTACTAAGGGCCAGCCCAACCTGTAACTGAGTTATCCTAGAAGATTATATTAAGCAATTTAATTTTAAGTGTTGTGGGCATATTGTGTGTTTGAATCCCCATGGTATCTCCTAAGGATACTTACATTTGTGACTAAAATAGTCTTATTTTTGGTTTGGTCAATTACGATAAAAAGAACACGAATTATACACGGACCTTCACGGTACCAGACGTCGTGTGGATTCGTGCTTTAGACACTCATACTCATTAACTCGGAAGCTTACTCACAATGTTGTTCTCAGTTCCATAAGTGAAAAAAAAAGTCTCATATTTTTCTGAACTTATCGTTCAAGTTCAAAACAAACCTAAACACAAAAAATCAAACGTTTCATAACCTATCTAAGTATATTAAGAAAACCATTTCAGACATGCCAAGTACAATTTTAGATGCCACATACTGAAATAATCAGTGCTACATAGTGAAATATTTATGTCGTCTTTCCTATATTATATACCTAAACAGCATGTCAAGGAGATGAATTACAAACTCGAGTACATTATCTCATCAAATATAAATATCGTACATTCAACCATGGTGACAGACAAATTACACATAACCTATACAAATAACGGTAAATCCCACTCACCATAGTCCCACTACTTCTCAGACATTATTTACAATTGCAAATAAACACATTCATTTTCATTAACCGCAACTTACATCGCCTTGTTGCCCCAAAACACGCTACAGTGTAATGGTCTTCGAAGAACAAAATTGCTCATTGCGCCAAAAGTTGAAAACCAACTCCACGGATTACTTATAAAGTCGCCAACGGGTACAGTTCCGCATTAGTATAAGGATAAAAACACAAATTACATGCGTACTAATCGTCTGTGATCGGTGTCACGGATAACACACACCACGGATCGCCCAGAACTGCATGTATTCACGGGCTCACGCGAGCATAGACACCGCCAGGAACGACCAACTCCAGCATTTCACTTTCGTGCGCACGGATTAATTAGCCATTACCCTCTCAGTTAAAAAATTCCCATTGGAACGTATAACTTTACATGAATAGTGCCTGACATATATCCTTTATTGCCTCCAATAATCCACGGCAATGTTGAAATAAGTGACACCCACAACGTCCCTGATCGTATTTCTGGCGTCAGCACGTATCAGCAAGTGATGGTCTCTGCAATTCCATTAACAGGACTCTACAAAATGTTCCGCATAAACCGGTCTCATCACCGAACTATACCAAGGCACTGCAAGTTGCAAATTTAACGCTCTAACAGTAGTGTCACAGAGTATTGTCTTTTGGGAATGGCACTGTCACTGGGTAATCACATCCTGATGCTTTTGAAGGGATGTAATGTCATCATTTTCAAAGATCAGCAGGCATACTCCTCAGGACGACTCATTTTTGGCCATAATGCTAGCCAGTACCAATAACGCTCTATGATCGGGCATCTAAGTCTAGTCACTAGTGGGCCACACACCTGAAATCTGTACGTGCTCATGTCCCATTCATTTTTATTTACATAACAATTGTGTTCACTATTAAAAACTATATATAATTTTGGCAGCAATGCATGTATTAATTCAGTGATACTTCACACCAGTAAATTAAAAACAGTAACAGAAGGCAGGTGTTGACACCCTACTCACCTTCTGTTTCATGTGTACTGAAAGTTCAAAATTTAAAAATTAGTTACTGCACAATAATTTACAACACATGTGAAAAGTAATATTATTTATACCGGGCTTCAGTTGGTGCTTGAAAATTATTCATTACATGCAGCAACAAGAAATCGGTATTTTACAGTAACATTCTACAAAAATAGTATTCACTATCATGAACCCCTGCATCACTGACAATATAAATGCACCATACTAACATCATTCTATCCATTGTTAAAATCAATTACTATCCTACATGGAGTATTAAAGAATAAAATATTAATTTGTGAAACACTATACTTGCATGCACATTATGGATGTTCATAAATCACTTGTTAGTCATCTCCATGTCATTAACCACATTCAATTCAGTTCTGTTCAAAAGGGCTTTCAGAAGACATTCTTATCATCTACTTAGACTAACATGAACATACAGAATGCACATAATATATTCTGTAGTGCCAAAGATTCTACTTCACATATTTGTAAGCCAGTTATTTAAACAAGTACTGACACACCCTTCATTGCAAAAAACACGTATTTGCACTAATGACTGATAGACTGGCATGGGAATGTTACTTCTTGGCTACATAAAGAGATTCAGGTATTCCTGCAAAAAAAGGCTACTTCTTGACTATGAGTGGGCCAGGCTAATATAACAATGGTGCACAATGTGGGGTCATCATAAAAATATAACAAGTCATCTAAAAATTAGTAATTTTGGATGATTAGAAAATCCAAATGTTTATCACCTAAAGCTCAATGGTAACCACCTGCTGTAACATTAAGAAACTGTGAATTTTCCCACACACATTGCTTCTAAATTTAATCTGATTCTTATATTAACCCTTTGACGCGCCAGAATTAAATCCTTGACGCCAGAATTAAATCCCCACCCCCCGGCCACTTTAGTGGCCATTTGGCTATTTAAAGGGCTCAACGCGCGACATATATATATATATATATATATGTCGCGTGGCGGCTGAGGGTTAACACTGATAACTTCCCTCAACAGGTCTTCAAAATAGACTGTTCTCTGTGAGGTAGGAAATAAAGTTTTATACAAAATCTGGATGAATTTCAATCTTCAATGGGGTTAAGAGGTTATAAATTCATAACAAAACTACACAGTACAATACAGAGGTCCAATACCTTACACACTACCTACTTTAACTACTGGATGCAGCTGAGTACCTGCTACGTACAGAACCTAACTGCTATATGACACTAAATTTACAACTACAAATGTCTAATTCCACTGGCATGTCTTGCTACAAACACTTTCCCTTCCACATATTACATACATATTTGATGATCATGTATATTGCAAATCTCTCTTAGTATGTGAAAGGAGTAAATGTTTTGATAGGTACTCAAAATTCCCTCATCGAGTTTTTGGGCTCACACCCAAATCCACATTGCATATAGTTTGGAAGGGGGGGGGGACCAGAAACACCCAGCAATACATGCCATTAGCATGCTTCCCTGCTTAATATGATTCTTATTACAAAAATCAAACTGCACTACACTTACACATGCCATGTTTATCTAAATACCAAGTGTGTCATATTTTAAGAAAAGTCTGCATAAATAAATTGATGCACATCGTATAAAAAGGCCTGGTTTAGTGCCATGTCAAGGAATATACGACCCATGGCACTTGATTCTGCAACACTGCACAAGCTGTAAGATACTTCAAGTGAATGGAGCAGAACCTTCAACAGTATCCCATATATTACAGCAGGCACAACAGTGGAAGGGAGGAGTTGGGAGTATTGTCTTTGTTATAAATAAAACTCTCTCAACAGATATTACTTCACTTGCAACAAGTGTCCAGTAAGCGCAAACCATAATTATGAATGGCTACTGTAAAACAATAAAACAAAGGGACTGTGAACATTTACGCTACTGCAGTTTTATCCGTCATGCTTATGTGCCTTTGTAGATCTCCAGTGAAATACATTTTATCACTATTCCATCTTTACTAACATTGTCACTTTAAAGGTTAAAATGATATAACAACCAGGTAGGACATCTTATTTTCAAGGTCACTTGGTATTTGGATGAATACAGTGTCACCAGTGTCAAAATAGTGATGAATATATTCTTAAAAAATGGAAACACACATGTGCCACATTTCTGGAACTCTGTAACTGACACCCCCAAGAAACATACATAAAATATAATGAACAATGAAAATATAAGAAACTTCAGTGGATAAAAGTGCTGTGGGATGTGACACTGTCACTGGGTATGCAGTTCCCACCATTGTGGAGGAACACTGTGCCTTCATTTTCAGGGTCAATCAGCTCAAGATGAATTCTTCTACTATAATCCTTCAGAACAACAGGAACTACATACCGAGCAACACACTGACACATCAACAAAACTGTTGCGAAACCCTCACACCTCACAAGGAACTTCTGGTTATACAGATATGCTGCCTTCTCGGAACTTGCTGCTCCCAATCAAGGAATTAATCAATACAGTGTGTCCTTCCCTGCACAATGACTGAGCAGTTTTCAGAATGGAACTTAAGTCAGCAGAGTCTTCTGATACCAAAAGACCCTTCCCACCATATCCTTTGCATACTTCTTGGTAGTCAGTGTACTGGAAATAAAGAAAAAATAATAATTATGTTTCAGTTGTGGTTGGAAAGTGTTTTGTACATGCACAAACACTCATGAAAATGTGACTGACACAAATGGACAGATACCAAATCTGACTGCAGGTACACCACGTCTTGTGGTTAATGCACAAATTTTCCACCAAGAGGACTGAGATTTGACTCTTCGTTGGTATGTGTGAGTTTTGCTGTCCATGAAAGTAACATGAGGTCAGTTTCTTATTCTTAACACTGTACATCAATATCTATTACAGTGATTACAATGATTGTTCACATAGTCTCACTATGACAAAATGTTAAGTTCTGTGCCAAGAAGACCATTATACACTGCCTTCCAAAAACATCTACAATGCAAAATTCCCACTTATGAGCCTGGAAGCAGAAGATTGTTCACAGCTGCAATTTTGTATGTTTATAATTTCAATAATTTTGTTGCAATGTGTAACGTACTTCTTGGAATTCTGCACTGAAAAACCAAGAGATGTGATTACTTTTTCTGGGGTCTTGATTCTACTCCATCACAAATATCACCAAATATTTCTTCAGCTACAATGTGTCATTTTTGGCATCTCTCTTTCCCTAGGACTGATCCTGTAGTTCACTACTTGAGACACCATTTTGTATGCTGATGTCTTGTACAAGAGTGCACTATCAAAATATTTTCTGTAAAGCATACTTCAGAATTTACTGCTCAACTAATGGTTTACAAAAACAATGGATATTTGATATATTTGTTAACCGCAATATGGTTGACACCCAGTGGCAGTAATACAGTACACATTTACACACAAACAATACACAGAACAACACAATTAATTTGGGAAGAGTGCAGACCATGCCCCATCTTTGCAAGTTATACCCTTTATATAGATATTCTTTGTTCAGTGGCCCTTATTATTTTATTTCACACCACCAATAGACCAGCGTTCCACCTCACATGCGTGAAGAAAACTGAGAAACACCAGCCATGCTATTAGTCAGCAGGATGACACACTTTTTCAGACAACTTGATGCAAAATTGAAACATGTAATAAGGTGTTGAAACTGCATAAGTTACTGGCAGTACAAACATTCCTGTAAGGGTATGTAAATTTCTCTTTTTATCAGATATCCTATCAGTCACTGATGGCAAAGGAGATCACGAGTCGGTAGCAATAGTTCATCTGACAACCAAAAAAAAAAAAAAATTCAAGATGTCTACCTACGCTCGTACCGCTGTAGGCCAGTTCTGCCTATTAGGGTGCACATACAAATCTCTCTCTCCAGCTGATTTTCTGTCAAACTGTTCATCAAAGGTTACAGCTAAACCTCAGCATATATTTGATATTATACATCTTCCATGTCATAGATATATGAATGAATTTATTTCCAAATAACTGCACATATTACAAATGAGCAGGTAGTTGCTGTCGATGTGATTATATTTAAATTTGTCTATAAAATTTGGTAGTGTGATGTTCCTTTGTGTCAAGAGTCTCTCCTGTGACAGCCATTATTAATGACTGAAATACGTAGGAATAGTAATAATACACGTGTCAACTAGCAGATGAGCAATTAGTTGGCAATAAATATATACTTACTCAGGAGATGTGTACAAACCTTGGTACAGATGAGTAACTGTGATAATTTCAAGAAGAATTTGCACAACACTGTTGTGTGTTATGTTGAACACAAAGGCTTCATCATACTTAAGAACAATACTCATGTAATGAAATAAGTATAAAGGGTCACTTGAATTCTATGCACAGCAGAATTACTGCTTTTCCTACACACCCTATAATGAAAAACATACTTACAGAAAGTTTGCAGGCCACATTAGTGCCAAACATAGGCACCTGTTCACGGGCAATCTGTGTCCATGCTGCATCATTCCCAACTAAAGCAATGACAGGCACTTTGTGTCGGGTCATAGTGTCAATTTCAGCCACACTAAATCCACATGAGCCATCTCCATACAGGATCCATACTTCTGCATCTGGTCTACACAGCTTTGCACCCAGCGCAAAACCACCACCAACACCAAGAGTTCCAAAGGCACCAGGGTCCAGCCAACACAGTGGACCACGAGGTCTAAAAAGATACAAGGAAATCAAACATGACACAGACTAGAAATAAAGTTATTCCTGCCTGCAGAATTCTAATACTAATGAAAGGTTTCAATACTCTTACACATTTAAGCCTACATACAAAACGTGTTTGGAAAAAGTCACCTTCCAAACTGAATACACTGGGCTTGGTGGTAATGTTCCTCCTAGAACAGGCCATGAGGAACAGAGGGGCAGAACAGGTATAGCTCTACTCTTTCTTTAACCTTTATGTTAGAGGTGTGTGTGTGTGGTAAAATGACGCCCAGTCCTCTTTACCCTGGGAAAAAGACCCAGTACCAATGGGTAGAGGAGGCTGGGTGGAAGTCAAGGTAAGTCAGGAGAGGTGCAGAAACCCCCCCCACTGGGATTCAATCTCTGGACCATCCAACCCATAGTGAGTTGATATTCCAACTATGCTATCTCAGCCCTGGCTTGATGGTACAAAAATAAACCTAACTTTTGAACCTGTGTTCTTATATGCACATAAATAAACATCCCCCACAAATTCATTTTATATATATTTAGGCAACAGGAATCTTTCCTCATTTTTAAGATGTACTACATAACTGATGTTTTACTTTCCACAAAATGCCATTTATTTTATAATTTTAAATTGGTTTGTTTTCTCCATACAACATGCACTGAAACTTGAAAACCTGGCCATATAAAGTTTAATAATCTACAACATACATAGCACGTCTTTAATGAGAATGTAACTCCACCAATGTGGCTCACCAATTATACTAAGTAGCTTTGTTCACTTGAAATTTGCCTCACCTAACGTGGTGTGTACTTTATAGTCATATGTCCATGATACAAACAGGTGACAGTGTGATGCACAGGATCACCAAACATGAAAAATCACTACGTTTGAAGTTAGATACTTCATTTATTTCCACACATAATCCAGAGGTTTGCTATGAAATGTTCGGTATCTCACAAAACCTTCGTTCCTTGTCAGCTGGACATACGCATATGCAAGAACACTTATCTTGATGGCAATAACATTTTGTGCCTTTACAAGAAAGCGGAATGCATCATACAATTTACTGCATTCCAGTTCATTTTAACTGTTCATTGCAATGGAAGAAACCTCCAAATGCCAAATCACCTTAGGATGTAAGCAGCAGTGCCAACAAAGTCGCCTCCATCTGCTACCAATATTGCATCATCAGGCAATACCTTCTCTACTTCATGCAGCACCTTCAGTGGATTCAAATACTTGTCTGCTGGTTCTAGGGACATCTAAAAAGAAAGGAGTAACAGAATAGTAGTTAACAATGGCACAGAATTTACATGCAAAAGTCTGTTTTCATGGGACAAAGGATGGTTGTGTTCAGAGGCTCATCTGCTATGGCTCACATTCTAGTGCCCACATTAACACATTATACCATAGCAATACTTCAAAATGTTAACTAAGTCAGAATGTGTTTGCTTCTGAAACATACTCCACTTCAGGCACAGTGACTAATGAATTAAACCCCCTCATAGTAAATATTTTTCCTGGTATAATATTAACAACATATTACTTTCTATAGTAAAACCAACTAGATGCACCAATTTTTTTTATTATTTTTTTTTATTGTTACACCGTGCATGTTGTCCAGTTACTCAATTAATACACCAACTAATGCTCTTGTATAAAACGTAGTTAATCAGTTACTATTTTTAATGTAACTTTAACAAGGAAAATATAGCTCCCTGATGATGGTCGTAGGACCAAAACATATTGGAGCAGTTTTAGTGTTTTAATGTGTAACTTTTATACAAGTGCATTAGTTGATGTATTGAGTAGATGCACCAATGTATCAAATTTATTCTGTAATAACACTAAACGTTTCGGGCGGAAAGACCGTCCGAAACATGTACAGTGTCATTCCAAAATAAAATTGATACATTCGTGCATCTAGTTGGTTTTAGTATAGAAATAATATTAGGATGCACAGCCCTATGAACATCAAAAATATTACTGCTCATACTTCATGCATTCTGATTCAGTAAAACGACCTGTAACCTACATTGGTGTATTTCTTTTTCCCCCCTACCAGTCCTTCTACTTCCATTTAGTGCAAATGTTGTCAAAACAACAATCAATATTCAAGTTTTTCTCTCTGCCAAAAACCTTTAACACAAACATATCTCAGAAAAATAATGTAGCATATTGGGCATGTGCCAAAGCGATGCCATCTGTGATATCAAACTCTGTATAGTGAATGTGGTTATGTCAGCATTTATTTCATGTAATTATTTTAATAATTAATTTGATATTACTGATTGTGTAATTGAATTTACTTGTGGCAAAGCAATCTCTTAATCACTAGGTAATTAAGAATTTAGAAACTTAATCACTAGGTAATTAAGAATTTACAAACAGAAGTTTAATCTACTACTTCTGTCCAACAGTAATATGGGGGTTTAAATGGCTTGGATTAAAAGAACATTACTTATGTAAACAAATGGAAAGGTTCTTGATGTGATTTTGTGTAACTCCATTTGGTGAAAACAGTTATTTACTGTAAGAATAGCTCCCCCCACCCTGGAAAGTGATTAAATGGGGATTTATTTTATAACTGCTTCTGCCAGATACAATATAAGAATAGATGATATCTTGACATCACACTGCCAATAGCTAGTATCATATGCCACTGTATCGGCTACATACATGATGTGAGGATTTAATATTGCAGGTGACTGTTTTTACGTTTCTTACATTGTGCCATGGGTCATCCATCATTAAATCTGCAATTCTTCAGCTAAATAGCTAAGTATGGGGATTTAACAATAAAACTACCTCTTAAATGACACAATCGTACGAGTGTGGTTGAACAAATACTGAAGGCTGATCCATTAGACATAAGGCAATGTGTTACCGTATGATTGAGCTCTTCTTTAGCTATGTCCCTGTCTCGGAGCTGTTGCAGCCAATCAGGAGAACACTTATAATCCACAAGGCAAAGGGACAGCTCTTGAAGGAAGGAGCCTACATCAGCACACACGGCCAATGTAGGTTTCCAGAACATATTGGAGTTCTATGAAAACCAAGAGATACAGTAATGAGTTAAAACTCTCTTTCCTACAATGTCACAATAATGAATTTTACATCAGAAATAAAGTCACAAGTTTATATAACAGCTGTTATTGACTTTATATCATAAAATCTTTTAACTCTCAATCAGTAAGTTGGTCTACAGTGGACCTCTTTTGTGTTGCATTTAACAGCAAAATAGATACAGTAAGTCAATACAGAGAATAGTTCATTAGTGTTAATAAGCAAATGAGTGAACCCAATTAAGATGACTGTAATTATTATATAATTAACTAGACATGAACAATGGCCTGAACCACAATGAAGATGGGTATTACTGTAATGGAGGCGGACAGAATGGCAGAATCAATAATTTAAATACCAAAAGTCCAAAAATATTTTTGTAACATGTGATTTACCACATGTTCCCGTCACATATGAGTATTTAGTACTCTACCCTGTACAGCTGATCCTTGTCTCGATTCACTGCTATCACTGGGACACCTCGTGGCAGAACACGCCCATAGGAGAGACGGAAATCACAAACTGTGCCCGCCAGGATCACTAAATCGGCCTCTCTCAGAGCTTCCTTCCGCTGATGCCTCATCTGCAGGTGACTGTTCTTCCCAAGTAAGCCTCGGGACATACCTCCAAGGAAGCATGGTACACCAAGTGCCTCGACACTTCTGCGAATTGTTTGGATAGAAGTTGGTGGCAATGTTGCCTGGCTCCCAAGCAAAAACAATGGCCGCTTTGCTCGAGACAGCAATTCAGCAGCTTGTTGAACTGGTGAAGTAAAACAAAACGAAAGCTGATACTAACAAAATGCTAACACAGACCACTACAGTATATTCCTGCTTATACTAAAAAGGAAAAGGAGCACATATAATCACAGAACATAGCTGCTCTCCAAATGCATAAAAAATTACTTGAACATCTAATGGCTTTTAACATATTCATTTTAAGGAGTGTAACAGACATTCAGCGAAAACCTGAAAGACAAACAATGAACAGTGAAACGTACAGTGATATGCTTCAGAATCGGCTTCAGCCAGCAATGTGAACAAAGCTCTGTCATTTGTAGTCTTCTGGCATGTCTGCAACATGACAATGCATGACCTCATACAACCATGAAAAAGATATGAAATTTAAAATTGGGGGTGTTACCCCAACTGGCACATTCACCACATTTTATACCCAGCGATTTTCACCTCTTTTTGGCTCGTAAAAGACACTCTATGTTGATGTCACCGGATCAGATGAGGGGGTGAAGTAGGCAGTGCAAGAATGGCTGGCATAGCAACCAAAAGACTTCTGCTCCTGAGAAATTTATGCCTTGGCATAAATTCCTCAGTGGTGGACTGCACTGAAGATTAAAATCATTGTATCATATCTATTTTTGCAATAAATCACTTTATATAATTTTTCCAATTTTCATTTGAATTACCCTTGTAATATGTGCAGTTTACTTTCTTTGAGAGTTGTTCAGACTTCTCCTCATAGCAGTTTACATTTTTCTCACAGCTGTAATTTCATCATATTCAATATACTGCAGCACAATGTACAGTGCCAGGTATGTCAGACATGCTCACTATCTCCCCCTTCTTCTTTGTAGGCACATTGTTTTGCAACAACCTTTGAATCAGTCACATATTGCAAGTGGATCACATGGCTCATTCTGGGGCCAGTTGGTGATGTTTACTCCATGGACATTTCCAAAAACCTTTAAAAAAATTCACCCACTCAGTAATTTTGGATATGTTTACTTCTTCAATATAGAAATGAACAGCATTCACCATCTTCTAAACCTGCAAGACATTTCCTCCAAGAGTGAACAAGTGTTACTGGTACAGTCGACCAAAAGAGGTACAGCATCCACCACTGTCACATTTCTTCACAATGCTACCACATTGTAATCTTTATCAGGAAAGGTTCTGAGATTATCAGCCAATTTGTGTTGTTGCACTGACACAAAAACACACTGATTCATGGGTTGTACGGACCACTGGAAGGAAACACTTGGCATTCCAATGTCAGCCCGTTAACACCACTTTCTCAGTTCTGAATAACAAGTGATACAGTTCTGAGTGTAACAACAAATGGAGATTCACATCTCACTGGATATGATGCCATGCTGATTAATAAACAGTCACTCTTTATTTGGAGAAGTCTCAGTGTTCAGGGCCCAAGTAGTCCAAGCAGCATAGCTGAGATGGAAAAAATGGGTACATTAAAAAGACGCTCCCCACCTTACGCCTAGTTAAGTTCTGGAAGGTACGGCGCGTGTCAAATTTCCCGAAGTTACACCTCAGTACACATATGGCTGACAACATAAGTGTATACAAAGAAATCCAGCTGAAATCCCAACTCCAACACAGTGGCACCTAACTGGCCACAACATGACCACCACACTGCCTGTGTTACTGGCCAGCAGTATTCATCCACCACCTTTGTCATATTCTATTTTCATTCCCCCCCCCAAAAAAAATACAGTACACATGTGTTACTTCAGTTTCTTTTTTACTTCCTTTAAAACTGCAAGTCTGAAACTGCATGACTTGAAATTGTGTTAAGTTGGGGAGTATCTGTATTATACAAGTAATGATGATAGGTGTAGCAAGCCAATGGGAATGTTGGTGGTGTGCAGTGAGTGGGGTAATGGAATAGGTACGATAGTGGTGGGGGACGACCAGCCATCAGGGGTACAGTACAGAAAGGAAGTCATGGACCAGGGCCATACTACATGAATAGCTGTTCTCTCTTATCCTGGTCATCTCGTTCAGCTTTGGTGCCTCCTCGTATTAACTATATCAGACACCACATTTGCTTAACTTCCTATATCTACTAACACCGTAACATCCTAAAAACCCATCAACTCCCTTCCATACTGTACTCGGACAGCTCTCCTCCCACACCCCTCAAATTTCCTGCCTCTCCATGGCACCATTTTGCAAAAGACATTGGTCTTCATCAACACTGCAGCAATAACGTCACACCTCGTAATGTCAAATTATATAGCAGACTGTATTCTATAATGTACAGCATAGGAACTGTGTTTAACTGTTACAGTGCTAACTCACAGCAGTTTGGAAGATAATGTATCACATCATGCATAAATGTCAATGATCAACCCTTTAAGGATGGACAGTTAACCTGGATTTTATTTAAAGAAACATATTGTACTATGCAGTCAACACGTCTTGGTTATATAAACTAATCAGCTAATGCAATGTAGGGAAATAATTATTGCTTGTTCTGAGATTCACAAAGAACACATTGTCTAAATGCTCTCTGTGGGCAGAACAGAGAATTTCCTAATGATAAACCTGTGGTACATACGGTAAAGACTAGGCTTTGAAAGGTTAACGTCCATCATAAAACAGAACTTGCACACAACATCACTCATCAAAACTAAAGTAAAAAAATGACAATGGAACATAAACACGTGAAATAATGAAAATCTGTTAATATATATTCCAGTGGGTTTAAGCAGTTCAGAAGAAAGCAAGGTGCTAGGAATGGACTATAAATGAACCAGTGTTAAAAGATTCTTAGACATGCAAATCAGTATATCACATACTCTCTCTTTCCGTAGCCCGACGAATTATTGGAGGAAGTGGGGTTAAGTCTCGTGCTTCCCATGCGCCAGCAAATAAGTTATCCACATAGTTTTTCAAATACCTGCAAACAGTTAATCACCCACCATCAACGAAATTGAAACCAAGATTTCACGTTCTGATTACTGAGATAAGATAAATGGATATTTGCTGTACTGGAAAAGAAAGAAAGAAAGAAAGAAAGAGGGTACAAAATAAATATGGTGCTTATCATTCAGAACCTGCAGTGGTTAACACTGTGCATTAACTTATACTTTTCGTGAACAGGAAATTTTAAATCTGCCAGTATCATGTGGTTGGCAGCCATGTTCTAACTTGGAGGTAAATACCATATGGAAATAAATGACTGTGTCTTGTGCTACTATATAGCTGGTGGCCACAGTTTAACTCAGAAGTAATGGCATGCAACTAAAAAAAATACAACAAATTTACGCACTTCTGTTACTTTGACAGAACCGGCCAGCAACAGCCACCCTTCACCCAAGTGTTAACAGTCCATCATTACACAACTCTAGAACTGCTGCATAAAAACAATCAAAGCAATTTAGCTGCATTATATAAGGGGCTAAAATTGCTGTTCCTGCACACGCACACTCACACATGCACACTCATCATCCTCATCATCATCTCTATATCATACAACCAAGCTAAGATTCATCCCGATAAAAGCCCAAAATGATTCGAGGCTAAAATCTGTTATTTCGACTACTGAAGTAGAGCATATCATACACTGTCACACATACACAGTTTTTTATCATAATCTATCTGCACCATTTTCAATGTGTTGAAAAGACAAAAGGTAAGGTATTCCATGTACACACCATAAAAAGATATCTGGGAGAAGAGGTACTGCTCCTCAATTATTACAACCACTGCACATATATAAAATTTACATATTAAAACATTAAAACTGCTCCGACATGTTTTGGTCCTAAGAGGGAGCTATACAGGATGTCCCAGGAGGAATGTGCCAGACTTCAGGAGAGTGTTCCTTATGTTAAAGTATACCGATATAACCCAAAACACCTATATCCAAAGTTGAACGGTTAC
>Ga0123353_10004299_pt1 | contig 18306 bp, 17 predicted proteins | sample TergutLab28metaG_3_FD_92763 | JGI IMG/M metagenome (GOLD analysis project Ga0123353, IMG submission 92763) | Labiotermes labralis P3 segment gut microbial communities from Petit-Saut dam, French Guiana - Lab288 P3 | ecosystem: Host-associated > Arthropoda: Insects > Digestive system > Gut ... | reverse complement strand
TTGTGTCTAAGAGTTCTGTTATGGTGGATTTAACTATTCGTTTGTGGTGTGCTTTGACTATGCCTGAAATTTTTCAACAATGGCAAAATCAAATGATGTATATCTTTAGGTGAACACTCTCATATTATAGTGTGTTAAACTCTAAACTAGATAATTGTGATATGTATATTGTATATTTAGTTGATTTGTTGGTACGTTTTTATTTTTCTGTATAAAAAACCACTTAAGTAAATATTTGCAACTATTATTTGATAGATGAATTTACAATGACCTTGATTAGTAGCTTTGACCCTTGGCGCTCTGGTCTCTGTACATGTCCCTCAAAACTTACGTTTAATCCCTACACAGGATGCGACCATCACTGTCTCTATTGCTATGCTACAAGCTACATCCCAAACTTTAAACAAATCCATCCAAAAAAAGACTGCCTTGCAATGCTTCGACGAGAAGCCATAAAACTAAACGGCCAAACCATTTCACTATCCAACTCATCTGATCCCTACCCAAAAATGGATGCCACCGAAGGCCTAACCCGACGATGCCTAGAAATTTTAGCCGGTTGTAATTGCCAACTCCAAATCATAACCAAAAGCAACCTAGTCACCCGAGACGACGATTTATTATGCCAAGTACCCGCAACAGTGGCCCTAACCATAACAACTGACAACGAATTCATAGCAAATATCATAGAACCCAATGCACCCACCCCCAACCAACGCATCAGAGCCGCACAAGAACTCCAAAAAGCAGGCATACCCGTATCAGTTCGCATCGACCCCCTCATCCCACACATAAACGACCAACCCCAAAAACTCATAAAAACCCTCGCCGACATCGGTGTTAAACACATAACCTGCTCCACCTACAAAGCCAAACCCGACAACTGGAACCGCCTCTACCAAGCCCTACCCAAAGTGATGGAACAACTAAAACCCCTCTACTCTGCGGAAGGCGAAAAAGTCGGAGGTAGCACTTTGTTACCTAACGAATACCGCTATAAACTACTAAAAAACATACGCGACACAGTCTTGGCGCAGGGTATGCAGTTTGGAGTTTGCCGCGAAGCCCTCCATGGTTTAAGTACTGCGGCATGTGATGGATCCTGGCTTATGCCCCAAAGGAGCCCCTAAAATGCAAAAACGAATAATTTTCCTTGCTGATTTTGACTATTTTTTTGCCCAATGCGAAGAACTCCGCGATCCCACTATCAAAGATAAACCCATAGTTGTCGGGGTCTATTCCGGTCGGACTGAGGAAAGCGGAGCAGTCTCAACAAGCAACTATATCGCCCGTAGCTACGGCGTCAAATCAGGATTACCGCTATTTCTGGCTAAACAAAAACTAGAAAACACTAACGCCGTTTTCTTCAAAGTTGACCATGAATACTATAGCCAAATCAGCAACCGTATCATGGATATCTTTCGCACCTACGCTACCACGCTTGAGCAGGTCAGTATAGATGAGGCCTACCTAGATGTAACCCAACAAGTCGAGGGCAGCTTTGAAAAAGCACATGATTACGCTCAAATCATCAAAGACTCTGTGAAAGCCCAAGTCGGGATTTCTTTCACCATAGGTGTTGGACCCAACAAACTTATCGCCAAAATTGCCTGTGACAGCCAAAAACCCAACGGCCTAACCATAATAAAACCCGAGGATGCTGAAGCATTTCTTGCGCCTTTATCGGTTGATCGTCTGTTGGGTGTAGGTAAAAAGACCTCTGCTAAAATGGACCAAATGGGCATAAAAACTATTGGCGAACTTGCCAAATATGACAGTCAGCGGCTTATCGAAACCTTTGGTAGAGTCCTTGGTCTCTATTTCCACAACGCCGCCAACGCAGTTGACAACGAACCGGTACAGGAACAAGGCGAAGCAGAATCCATCAGCAAAATCGGCACCCTAAAACAAGATACCCACGACTTAGACTTTATCCTACAAAAAACAACCGAACTCATTGAACCCATCTACAAAGAGCTCACAGAGAAAAACTATAGTTTCAAGACAATATCGATCTATGTGGTTAATGTAGATATAAACAGCAAAACACGTAGCATCACCCTTGAACAACCCGCTAAAGATAAAGATACAATTCTGCGCAATGTACGCATACTCTTTGAACGCTTTCTAGATGATTCAACAATGGACATACGCCGTGTTGGTGTTAGAGTCACAGGGTTTAGCAAAGAGGAGCCCAAACAAAAACAACTCTCAAGCTTTTTCTACCCCTGACATAACTCAAAGTCTCAAAAAATAACCTGCTGAGCTTTTGTATTTTAATTAGGCTTCTAAGAGGCGATTAGTTAAACATTTTACTATTGTTTTTGAAATGTTTTTCTGAGGATATCTCCAATGATAGCTCCTATAACACCGCTTAAGATGACCAAAGGCACATGAATATAGATTGGTAGCCAACCTGCAAATACCCTAATGATGCCTATTACTATACCGGCAAAAAGCATGCCTGAAAAAAGCATTATCGCTATTCTAGCCTCTGGACGCAGGGTATTTGCTCTCCCGCCTTTAAGGCTAGTTTGATAAACCTTCATACCTGATTTGCGCATAATATGTCGCAAACCTAAAAGAACGCCAATACCCACAACAAAAGATATGGCTGCAAAGGAAAGATTGCCAGCCACACGCGCAAAATAGTAAACAGGCACCAGAATTACTATGGTAACTATAGTCTCAATTACAATGCTCTTTCCTATTGCCACAATTTAGCCCTAATAGGTGTTTGTAAAAACGTTTTTAAGCATTTCCATAATACATCGTAGCTGAGGGTTATTTTTGAATTACACTCAAGCTCAGCTTGGCAGAATCTTTATCCTTCGACTCCATCAAAACGAACGCATACATGAAGTTATAGAAAAATTCGCCACCGAAAATCAGCTTAGTGGTGCTTTGTGCTTTTTCTTAGGCGGTGCAGAAGATCAAAGCAAAGTTGTTGTGGGTCCCAAAGACGGCAAAGCAATGCCGCCCGACCCGGTAATTACGCTTCTGCGTGGCGTTCATGAAGGCATAGGTGTAGGTACACTGTTCTGTGACGATGCAGGCAAACCCAAACTGCATATGCACGCAAGCTTTGGCCGAGGCGACAATGTCATCACCGGTTGCGTACGAGCAGGTGTGGCTGTGTGGCAAATAGGCGAAGTCATCCTCTTAGAACTAACTGACAGCACAGCCAAACGAACTAAAAATAAAGAAACCGGCTTCGAACTCCTAGAAACCCAATAGGTTCCAATTACTTACCTGCTTAGCCCAAGAAGCGAACTAGAAAGATTCGATAGCCATACCAGCCATAGTATTCGCCCCAAAACGGTCGTTCTTCGGGATCATCAAATCGTCCGGTTTCAAAGATCATTTGTCGCACAGCCGTATAATCTAGTGTGGTATTGAAAAACTGGGTATATACGCCAAAGTCGTAGAGAATTATGTATTTCACATTTCTCTCAACGCATAGATCCACAAACCCATCTATATCAAAATCAGGGGTGAAGGCATCAACTGCCAATTCGGGGTATTGCCAAATTTGCTCGCTTGACATATTGGCTGGTAAGTAGAAGCGAAACATGTCTTGGTTAAGTAAGTTAAAACTGCAAACTAGTGCTGCTGATTCGGTTTGTGTCATGTTTGCTGCCAGATAGGCTGTTGATTCTTTAACTGGGATATGGATTTGATCACGCACCGTCATCTCATATGCGCTATAGCTGCTATAGGCAACGGCGCCAATGAGTATGGCTATAAATGCAATGGAGGCCAGTTTTTGATATTTTATGCCTCTGACTTTGGTCTGCAGTGGCTTCCAAGTCTGCATGTTGTTATAGAGAAACAAAATAAAACAAGTTGCCGCTATGGCTAAAATGGGAAACAGAGGTGTTACGTAGCGCCATTGTCGATTAGGAACTAACGTAAAAAATATGTAAACTACCAAAAACCACGTTAGGAAAAATACGTCTTGTTTACTTCGGCGATAAGCAAACAAACCCAAACCACATAACCCCAAGATAAAAATGGGCAACGTAATGGGATGAACCGGTAGATCACTAAAGGGCCAGGTCATCTCTACAAGATAGAAGACTGGGAGCGGCTGAAAACGATTTCCATATGCGGGACGATCTTGTCCACCCTCAGACATAACATATTGGAGCGTTTCAAATTTTGTCATGCCATTGTAGTGATAGATGGCTACAAACCAGGGTACAACAACCACGACTGCAATGATTCCGATGAGCAAAAACTTTCCTAAATTACCCTTGAGACGTTTGCGAGCTAAGAACACTATGCTCAAAAGCATAGCCAAAGCCGCAACAACTATCTGATACTTTGCCAGCACCCCCAACCCCAGCGCTAAACCTGCAAAGAGCAATGCCCGGCGGCTGTCATTTTTGGTTAGCCAAGTGTAGAAGGCAAACATTGTTAGCGTAAAGAAGAATATGAGCAGGGTTTCTATCATAGCAACCCGGCTGAGCCAAAAAAATCCAGGCATGGTGCCTAAAAATACACTAGCAATTAAGGCGGTTTTATCGCCGTAGATCCGTTTAGTGAATTCAAAGAGAACCAAAATTGCCAACACTGAGAAGACAACTGCAACAAGACGACCTGAAAACTCACTTACACCAAAAACGCTAAAAAAACCCGTTGTGGCCAAATCAAAGATGGGTGGATAATATCCATAGGTCATCATGTATTCCCCGGTTTGTCCTCGACTTAACAATACTCCTCCATAGAGATGGGGCATCTCATCCCACTGCACCGACATATACTCAAGATTATACACTGCGGCTGCAACGAAAATAGCCAGAAAAACCAGCAAAGCCAGCCTATACTTATGTCTTAGAATAAATGGTTCGTTGCGTTGCTGATCTAGCTGACTGCCGCTGGGCTGGTTCATGTTTAACCCTCTCGCTTAGGCTCAAAATAGTGTGGTTGCGGCTAAAAAGAGTTTGCAATACCCCTGCACTGCAATCTGTGGTTGTTGTAGCGGCAAAAATCTGACTAAACGGTCTTGCTAAAAATAAACTAACAGAAAAATGTGTTAGTTTGTGATGGATTGTTTTAGTGCTGCAAAGTATGCTAATACTTGTTGCGTTTGATCTTTTGACATCGCCAGCGTCGCTCGGACCATGTCTCTTTGGTTAATTGATGCTGATGCTGAGAGTGCTGCTAATGCATAGTCAAGGTTGGAGAAGAGTGATTCCCAGGGTATGTCGATACGTTGGCCTCTTAGATTGTAGAGTGCAAGTACATAGGTGCTGGCGCGGCTTAGGCTGTCTTTAAATGCCTGCAGACTGTTTCCCAATGTTGAGGGGTCTAGGTCTGATCCTGATATGAATGCTGAGATAATTTGATAGTTCTGTTCAAGTACTTGGATTTCTCGGAGAATATCTTGCCTAATTTTAGCTTCGGTACCGTTTTCCATATTCTTCGCCGTTTTGTATGTCCCATTCCTGTAGATAAGTGTTGTTTATTTGTGGTTTAAGCCCTTATTTGTTTTCTCCTTAAACATTTTTACAACGATACCTTTTGTTTCTTTGCCCTTGCCACTTGATTAATATGCATGTTGAAATTAGTTTATATGTAACTGCCTGTATGCGCGTAATAGGCAAAGTGTGTCCTTGTCTGCAGGGTGGGAGTGTTGCTTGTCTATTTGGCAAGGGTAGTTTTAGGCAAGTGGAGAATTAAGGTTGCATTTGGCTCGAAGACGAACCTTTCTGTTTATGGCCCTGGGTTTGGTAGCGTTTATTCTGTATTTGTGGTTCTTTGTGGGGTTTGAGGGTCTTTTTCTTCTTCTAAGCCGTCTAGATGTCTACCAATATTCACTGTTTCTACTGCTGGCTATAGGCGCATTAATTGCAGGGGTAGTTTTTGACTCTTTGATCTGGTACAGCCTCCTAGAAACACTCTCGGTCAGTGTAAAATTTCGCAAGCTATTGCTCTATAATTGGATAGGTAACGTTGTTGAACTCATTCTTCCAAGTGCAACCATAGGCGGAGAAGTCATCCGTATCGCATTATCTCAAAAAGATATCCAAAACGACACAGGTATTGCAGCTGCCACCGTTTTGGGTTCACGCATAATTAGTACGTTTGTATATTCCGGCGGCTTAATCGTAGGCTTTCTTCTTCTACTCTTTACCCAAAAACTGCCTCTCTATCTGGTAACCCCCATTATTTTGGTGATATCTGGTACTGCCGCTGTTCTTGCCTGTGTCTTTTTGATAGCTTTCAAAGAAACAGCCGCAGATAAAATTGTAACTATCATAATGTGGGTAGCTAGGCGTCTAATCAAAGATCCCTCAAAACAGCAAAGCTTTAGAGAAAAAATCTCTCAAAGTTTATTTTCCTTTAGCGGGGTCTTTAAAACATTTAAAAAACATCCGCGTTACCTCATAAAACCCTTTATCTACGCAGTGATTTCTTGGATGTTTAGCCTTACAGTTTATCTAATGATCTTTTATGCCCTTGACTTTTCAGCCATTTCTTTAATCAATTTAGCCACTGTGTACTGCATAGTTACCACAGTTGAGACCTTAACTGCGGGTATCCCTATTGGTGCGGTAGAAGTCACCATGATTAATCTCTTTGTTCTATATGGCGTTCCTGTGGCTGTTGCAGGCGCTGCCACAACAATTGTTCGTCTGCTAACTTTTTGGTTTCAAATCATAGTTGGCTATCCCCTAGTTGAGTGGATGGGCACCAAATCTCTGCTTAAAATCAACATAAAAGACGGGTCTCCAAAAGTAGAGGAACTAAAAGAACCACAATAACCTCATCATGTAGCGACCGCTTGATAGTAGTTCCAGCAGTAGCAGTTGGTTTGTTGGTTTTGTGGTGGAGGGTAATATTTTGAGTTTTCTCTTTTTTTGATGTGGTTGTAGTGTTTTTATGTTCTGTTTTGGTTGTTGTTTGTGGTTCAGGCGGTCTAGTCTTGGAATGTGTGGCCGTATCGTGTGCAATAGGGGTTGCGATTTTTCTCTCTGATTGGGTTTTTCAGCCGTATTTTCAGTCCCGAGTAAATCATAAGATTAAAATAATGGGAAGAACTGATGTGTTAACGATTTCACAAAATTAGGATAAATTAATAGAGGATTGAAAAATGAGCAAAAGTGACAAACCCCACCTAAACATCATTATCATGGGGCACGTTGACAACGGTAAATCTACCACTACCGGCCACTTACTCTACTTAGCCGGCGTTATTGACCAAAGAACAATTGATGCTTACCAGCAAGAAGCAGAACAGATGGGTAAAGGCACCTTCCACTTCGCTTGGGTTCTAGACAACCTTAAAGAAGAACGAGAACGCGGTGTCACCATCGACCTTCGATTCCTCCAATTCCCAACTAAGAAATACAACATGACCGTCATCGATGCACCAGGCCACAGAGACTTTATCAAAAACATGATTACCGGCGCAAGCCAAGCTGACGCAGCAGTTCTATTCAGCTCAGCCAAGAAAGGCGAATTCGAGGCAGGCATTGGTGCAGGCGGCCAAACACGTGAGCACGCCTTCTTAGCTTTCACTTTAGGTATACGCCAGCTGATCGTCGGCATCAACAAGATGGACGACTCAACCGTAAACTGGAGCAAAGATCGCTATGAAGAAATGAAGAACGAACTATCTCGTATGCTCAAAATAGTCGGCTTCAAGATTGATAAAATTAACTTCGTTCCAGTTTCAGGTTTGAAAGGTGACAACCTGGCAACCAAGAGTCCAAACATGCCTTGGTACACTGGCCCAACCATGATGGAAGCCTTCGACCTACTCGAAGTCCCAGCAAAGCCAACCAACAAACCACTGCGTGTTCCAATCCAAGACGTCTACACCATCACTGGCATCGGCACCGTCCCAGTCGGCAGAGTCGAAACAGGCACTCTCAAACCCGGCACAAGCGTAGTCTTTATGCCCTCAAACAAAACCGCTGAAGTCAAATCCATTGAAATGCACCACACCACCATCCCAGTCGCAGAACCAGGAGACAACATCGGCATGAACATCCGAGGCATCGGCAAAAACGATGTTCACCGCGGAGATGTTGCAGGCCCATCTGACAACCCACCAACCGTTGCAAAAGAATTCATCGGCCAAATCATCATCATCTACCACCCAACCGCAATCGCAGCAGGCTACACCCCAGTACTTCACTACCACACAGGCCAAATCGCAGTCCGCTTCGTTGAACTCATCAAGAAAATCGACCCACGCACCGGCCAAGTATCTGAAGAAAACCCAAGCTTCCTAAAGACAGGCGACGCCGCATGGGTACGCATGGAACCACTTCACCCCATCGCAATCGAAACATTCACTGAATTCCCAGAACTCGGTCGCTTTGCAATCCGAGACATGGGTACAACAGTCGCTGCCGGCGCAGTCAAAGAAATCACAAAGAAGGGTCCATAAACCCTCCATTTTATTTTTTGTAAATCTATTTTTAAAAACAACATAACTTCAATTAATTATCCTTGCACCTTTGCGTAGCTATCAGAATAATTATAATGTCTGTCTAACTTTCTAATTGTGTAGCTGTTGCGTCTCTTAGGGGATGATTTCGGCGCCATTGTATTTTACGTAATCAAAATCCTGCAGAGATATTTTTCCATCGTTAATGAGTTGTTTTATTCGCGGTATCTCCGACTGTACTGAATCAATCAATTTTTGTACAGTATAGCAGACTTTGTTGTAGGCTTCGTCTGTCCAACGTTTGGTAATGTTGGTGTAGAGGCATCGTCCACCGCAGACGCCAAGGATTTTGCATTGACTACAGGGTTTTTCTTGAACAAACATCTTGGACAACTGCAGAGGATCAGTGTCTTTTATATGTCCCAAGTAGTAGGCTTTCATGCCCCACATTGTTGGACAGGGCAAAATCTGACCATCGGTTTGAATAGAATAATTTATCCAGCCGCTTCCACATCGCATTAAACAATTAGCCTCCTCATGCAAAAGTGAGTTTACAATGCCTAAAATCGGATAGAGTTTGAGGACTTGACCTTTTTGCTGCATGTAATCAACCCAGAAATGAGTCAGGGCATCAACACCTGGAATATAGCTGGTTTTGGTCCATTCTTCAAAGTTCCGGCGTTGATAGTCATTGCCCCAAAATCCAGCATTGAGTTGCCAATGAATCGAGGTAAACGAAAAATCTTTGTTGTCAAGGAGGTATTTGACTTGTTTTTCTATATCGGTCTGCTCCATGATGGTCATACGGGCGATTAATTCGCCTTGGTAGTTGTTTTGTTTTATATGTTTGAGATTCTCGATAACTTTTTGATATGTGCCCTCTCCACGATAGTGATCAGTTAGAGCTTCTTCTCCATCGATAGAGACCAGCAGAGTGTGAAAGCGATTAACATACTTTGACTCCAACTTGTGCAGCAACAAGCCGTTGGTTTGCATCATGTACTGTTTGGGTGTAACTTTGTCCATGATTTCCCCTAATTTGTCTGACTGCATAAGTGGTTCTCCGCCATAGAAGGTGAGCGTGCAGTCAGGATCTTGGCGGCAGAACTTGACGAGTAGTTCTATGTCGTAGTTGAGGTTTCGGGGCAGGTTGTAATCAATTTCTATGTCCTCGCCAAATTCCTCATCAAAATCATCTAGGCTTTCTCCAAAGCAGTATTTACATTGCAGGTTACAGTTGCTAGTGAGGAGCACATGAAAGAACATAACTCACATAGACTGAACAGATGCTTAATAGTATTTTCCCCAAAGTAGACACTACCGCGATTGATGAGACAGTTGTTGCTCTTCAAGAGTTTGCCAAACTGCTTGATGACGCTAATATCGGTATAAATGCTGATAAGATTGGAACCCATGTTAACACGGTTTATATCCGACGGCAAAAAGTCTCAATAATGTATCGATAAAACGCTGTTGGACGAAAAAACAGTACTCAATGTATCATAGTTTAAGCATTCGGTTGTGGAGGAGTTCGTTCCACTATACTTTTCCAAGTTTGTTGTTATCCTTTCTTTCCAAATGTCTCAAGGAATGGTCTGGGAATCTGTGGGAGACCCACCCACTGAGCTACATTATTATAATGAGACCCCAATTTCTGAATACTCTTTAGAACTTTGACCGTATTTTTATGTAAATCAGAATTTTTGTCACACATCTCATCATAAAAGTTTTCCAACCGATTAAGCAAACCTTTACTGCGTAATGAGCACTTAACTTCCTCCAGCTCAGAAGAATCTACTGTGATGTTCGCCGGTATCTCTTTTATTATTTTATTTACATCAGAAGCAACTCCCGTCAGTTCCTTTGCCAGTTCATCAGCTTCTGATGTTCCTAATTCGTTAAACCGTTGGGCAAGCGCATTGAGCTCTCCTTGAAGATTGACTGAACAGTTTTTAAATAAGATATTGATGTGAAAATTAGTAATTTTAACTTTACAATTTATAAATATTGGTGAGTTTGATAAACCATAATCGTCAATGGCTTTTTTTGCATAACTCAAAAACTTCAGAGAAGTACCTGTAGGCAACTCTTGACTAACTATAGCATCCTTGATAATTTGAGTTTCCGTTTGCATACATTCATTTGAGTCATTATGGGGTAGTAACTGTCTGTCTGCCTGATTGGTCTCTGCATTAACTTCAAGCACCTCATATTTCAGTTCAGGAAAGTTGCTTTCATAAACCTTAAAAATATCATTTAAAGTAGTTCGAAGTATAGATATGTACTCTGTTTGTTTCGGTCCCTTAACAGACACCGTCACAGAATGTGCATGTTCATTCTCCATCACCACAAGCGCCTCAGTACCCTCCCAATTAAGTACCGCGCCAAATCGCCATGACAGCACTTCCTTCCACTCAGCTGAATGTCGTACCGCTAACCGTGCAACCGTATAGGGTGGTAATGCCTGATTTGCACAATACTCCATCCGCAATCGCTCCCCAAACTCAAACACAGGCAAACCCTCCGTTGGGCGATCAACCGGACGCAATAATGGCACAAAAATTTCTAGAATATCTTTGTCTTTAAAAAATGCCAACTCATAGGTCTCCATCAACCTGAATAGAAAACCTGCTTTGCCCTCAGGATATTTATCTGCATCTTTTCCTGTAAATGCTTTAAGGAAATTTGAAATTGAGATGGTGCTTATTTTCTCATGTAAACCCCAGTTGATTAATCGGTATATACCGTGGCTGATCCATCCGGGGTTTAGTACCATCGTGTTGAATTCACCCATATCCACATTATCGTACCATAAACAGATGCCTAAATCTTTAAGATCCTTTAACAACTGTGTTTGTTCTTCTGGCTTTATGCCGTTATTTTTTGCGATCTGATCAAAGTCTTTTCGGTTAATGTAATTGGTACCTTGTCTAAATTTTTGTCGAAGATTGTTCTTAACTTTGTATGCAGGGGCAGATATTTTTTGGTTTTTCCAAAGAGGGGTATCACGCAAAAGATCCATAACGACTTGGCGGAAAGCCTCCAACTCTCCATCACGGGCACCCAAGTTAACTTCATAAAAACCTGCAATCGAAGGAAACGTGTTTTTCAAAGTATTTTTTGGCAGATCTATCACGTGCTTATCTCTAGCATTGATAAGAACCAATACCGGTGAATCCTTGCCATAATTACGGATCTGCTCCAACCAATACTCCGTCCGACCATCACCCTCAGTCCGCCCATCAACCACTAAAATATACAAACAACGTTCAGACATAAAACAAGGATGAACCGCATGAGTAATAACATGCCCCGCAAAATCCCAAACATAAGCATTAACCCCACTATAATGCTGACTGGGATCTACAGGAATGATCCACTCGATAACATCCACCCCCTCAGTACTCTCAGCCTCCAAAGGTAAATCATTAGCGGGGTCTTGCAGGCGTCGGGCAAGAGATGTTTTACCTGAACCTTTATTTCCCAAAATAATAACCCGTGTTTCATTAAGTCGTGCAATACCTTGTTCTTTTAGCTCCAAAACATAGCGGGCAACATCTGCAGCACCCTGATTCATAATCTCCGGAGGCACACTAAGACGAAGCTCAATTTCCTCTCGATCTTTATCATTGAGTGTAAACCCCTTAGCAAATACATCTGCATACCAATCGCTCCAATACTCACAACCTAAATCACGCAAAGCACTTTGGAAATTATCCCATATCGACCCATATACAGCGGTATCACTTTTGAACTTATGCCGTCCAGCTTCTATTATTTCTAAATCCTCAACCAGGATAGATTTTAAATCGATCGCCGATCGGGCAACATCTTGGGCGTCGTATGCGGCGTAGGCGTCGGCGGCATAAACGGCGGCGGCTGCGTTGGCGTCGGCGGCGTCGGCGGCGGTTCGAGCGGCATATGCTGTGGCTTCGGCGGTTCGAGCGGCATATGTGGTGTCGGTGGTTCGAGCGGCATAAGCTGTGTCGGCGGTTCGAGCGGCATATGCGGCGGTTCGAGCGGCATATGCGGCGTCGGCGTCGGCGGCGTCGGCGGCGGCTGCGTTGGCGTCGGCGGCGGTTCGAGCGGCATATGCGGTTGCGGTTCGAGCGGCGGCGGTTCGAGCGGCGGCGGTTCGAGCGGCATATGCGGCATCTATTGCGTGTAATACTGAAAATAGGTGTTTCTGTCGGTTATCTACATCTTTGCGTTTCCAATAATCAAAATTTCTATTCACGACCAGAAAGGGTAACGTTCGCACTGCACACAACCAAGCAAAAAAACAAATATCCCCGCGCGAAAAACCAGACAACCCTTCCCTGACTTTATTTTCAAAGTCTTTGCCCATATTTCACACACAATCCACTTGATTTCTATACTACCTATAACAAATAAATTATTAAACAATCATGTTATCGCAAAATTTGCTACTACTTAACCAACGACCCGGTTAAGTCCAATATGTATTTGCAACATTTAGTCAGAGCTTCAGAATCTGTGTTAATGCTTGCCATAAACTAGCTGAAGTGGTTGCCTCATCAGCGTGTGTCCTCTCAGAGTTGAGGTCGGGGGTGCGGTCGCGTGTGCGGTTTTCTCTTGATAGTTGTTTTATTTGGGCTTGTTCGGTCATGCGGATTAGTTCGGCGCGTGTTTGGTTGCGCCGTTTGATTTCGCGGTTATAATCGCCTTTTGCGATGCGTATGTCCTTTTTTTCAAGGGCCGTCGCCTCATGTCCCGATGTATGTAGGGTAGACGGTCTACGCCATGCTCTTTGTATGAGCGGTGGTTGATACGCTCGTCCGACCATTTGCGTTCAAATGTACTGTTGATAATATGCTTCGCGGTATGGCAACGTCTCGCGTAACATGACGTGTTGTCAACATAATATGGGCGTGCGGATTATCATCCCCCTTGTCGTGTATGGCAAAATCGGCAATCATGCCTTTGTTGACAAAATTTTCACGCACATATTCCCGCATAACCTCTATTTGCTCTTCTAAATCGAGTTCCCTTGGTAATGCAACAATAATTTCCCGTGCAAGCTGTGAGTTTTTTCGGGTTTTGCTTGCTTCTACACTATTCCAAAGGTTTTCTCTGTCCGTAAACTCAGGCGGTGCATTTTCGGGCAAAATTATTTCCTTATGCACCACACCGCTCTTTGACCTGTAATCATACGTAATTCTGTTGCTCCTGTCGTCTTTGCCCTGTAACTTCTCCCCCGATTGGTATGACGCATGAGTCACAGATTGGAACTTTTCTCCTGCCCGATACGCCGCCGCACCGACCTAAGACCGCCCCGAACCTCTGCCGATAATTTTAACGCTAAGATGATAAATCGGCGTTACAAATACCCCCGACGTTTCAGTTCGTAAAAACCCTCAAACCCGCATGAATAATGGGCAATCGCGGCGCGATTGTGTAAGTGCGCCTTCCCGTATTTTGAGCAGTAACAACAAAAAAATACCCCTGCACGGCGCTAAGGACACTCACAGCAGAAACTAAGCCCCGAAGGGAGCGGCGCTGATCGGGGGCGATAGCGACCGCTTGGCGACGCGAGCGTGCCGTTCCATCCACTTTTGGAACAAAGTACAAACAGTCCGACAGGGAGCGAACAGACCCCGCCACATGAGTGATATTTGTCGGAATTTGGGGAAAAGCTACTTGCCCCATTTTTGCAAATTTTGGGGCAATGGCACAAAAACGTCCACGGCAAAAGCGAAGGACACCCGCAACAGGTACAGTCTTAACAAAAAATCGGAGTGCCACCTTGCTACACTCCTATGAAAATTTCGATTTGCGTGTTCTGATAAAGTCGAGTGAGCCTTGCCGAATACGGCGAGGTTAGTTTATACCCCTTTCTGTAATGGGGTAGAAATTGTGCTTGCAGATGATTTCCTTTTTTGTTTTATCATGCTGTTGTTACTACCCTTTATTTTGTCTCATTTTTCTCTGTTTTATCCATTTTTTATTTTTGGCTTATATTTTTATATGTCTAGTAATTGGACATTATGTTTGTTATTTGTGTAGTGGTTGGTTGATTTATTTGTGTATTTGTCTAGTTTTTGGACGTTTTGTTCGTATGCTTAGCATTAAATCAAATAAAGCCAATTAGCTGTATGTATGGTGTGTACGGGTGGAAGATATGGTTTGTCCTATCTTTGATAACACCAGCCATATATTTCATCGGGGGTAGCTTGTTTTGACATGCCCTTCCCTTCCGTTATTGCCAGAATTGGCTACCCCGCCACCATACATCTCAACACCACTACCACCGAAACCAAAACTACCCTAAACCAATATCTTATAGCAAGTTTTCTTATTTTACACCTCTCTACAGTTGATCCGCTATTGTACACTTGTTTAATTTTGGATCGTCAGCCTAAAGCGCTGTAAAGCAAAACTCTTAATAGCCTAAGCCTTAATCAGTGGATTTATGAGCCAGACCAAGCAAATCGAGCAGAAATGGCAAAAGCGCTGGGAAGAAGCAAAGCTCTTTGAAGCCGATCCAGATCCAAATCGCCAAAAAAAACTGGTGACTTTCCCGTTTCCCTATATGAATGGACCTTTGCATGTAGGTCATGCCTTTACGGCCTCTAGGGTGGATGTTTATGCCCGCTTTAAACGAATGCAGGGCTTTAATGTGCTCTGGCCTTGGAGTTGGCACTGGACAGGCCAACCCCTGCTTGGAGCCTCTCAGCGTGTAGCACGCGGCGATGAAGCCTACATAAAGGTGCTCCGCGAAGTAGACGGCGTATCTGAGGCCGATCTTCAGAAATTTGTTGATCCCTACTATATGGCTCAATATTACACAAACGATGGACGTTCGGCGGTTAAGCGTATTGGCTTCTCAGTGGATTGGCGCCGAGAATTTACAACTGTTATGCCCACCTTCCAAAAATTCATCGAGTGGCAATACAAAAACCTCAAAGAAGAAGGCTATGTCACCCAGGGGACTCATCCTGTTGTTTGGTGTCCCAAAGATCAATCACCAACCGGTGATCACGACCGCCAAAGCGGCGAAGGTATCACACCCGATGAATATACTCTAATAAAATACTGCCTCGATGATGGCACAATTTTGCCTGCCGCAACTTTTCGTCCTGAGACCGTCTATGGTATAACTAACATGTGGATAAACCCCGATGCCACATATGTCGAAGCAGACGTGGATGGCGAAACATGGATAATTAGCCAGCAAGCCGCAGAAAAACTCAAAGAACAAGAACACAAAATCACCCCTAAACGAACCTTTTTGGGCCGTGAACTGGTCGGCAAATTCTTCACAAGCCCCATAACCCACCTCAAATTTCCCATCTTACCCGGATGGTTTGTCAACCCCCAAACAGCCACCGGCATAGTCTACAGCGTTCCCGCACACGCCCCCTACGACTATTTAGCACTACGTGATCTACAAAAAAACCCCGAGATACTCACCCAATTCGGCCTAGACCCCAAAGTTGTCTTAGCAATTAACCCCATCTCCATCATACAAATAGATGGCTTTGGCGAGTATCCAGCAATTGAAATCGTTGAAAAAATGGGCATAACCGACCAAAAAGACCCCAAAGCAGATGAAGCCACAAATGAACTCTACAAAAAAGAGTTCCACAGCGGTACCCTCAAAGCCAACTGCGGCATATATGCCGGTAAAAGCATCCGCGAAGCCAAAGACAAACTCGGCGCAGACTTTAAAAAACTAGGCGCCGCCGACTGCATGTATGACCTCTCCGACGCGGTCGTTTGCCGCTGTATGACTCCCTGTATTGTTAAAATCCTCTCTGATCAATGGTTTCTCAACTACTCCAACCCAAAATGGAAAGAACTCGCCCACCAAGTCATAAATCAACTCACCCTCTATCCCGAATCAGCCAAACCCTGGTTCAACACAGTCATTGATTGGCTCCGTGAATGGGCCTGCGCAAGAACCACCGGATTTGGCACCCCTCTACCCTGGGGCAAAGGCTGGGTAATCGAGACGCTAAGCGACAGCACCCTCTATATGGCCTTCTACACCATAAACGCCCAAATAAAAGCAAACAACATCCAACCCCCATCACTAACCCCTGACGTATTAGACTACATCTTTTTAGGCAAAGGCGACAAACCCGCCGTTGCAAAAGTAGCTAACATCAGCACCGAACTACTAGATTCTATGCGGCAAGAATTTCTCTACTGGTACCCCCTAGATTTGCGCAACAGCGCCAAAGAACTCGTTCCCAACCATTTATCTTTCTGTATATTCCACCACGCAGCCCTCTTTCCACCCCAACACTGGCCCAAAGCCATCGGCATCAACGGCATGCTTATGGTCGAAGGCCAAGGCATGCACAAAAGCAAAGGCAACTTTATCACCCTAAAAGGAGCCATCGAAACATACGGCGCAGACGCCACCCGATGCGGCCTTCTCCTAGGCGCAGAAGGCATGGATGATCCTGACTGGCGAGCCGACAATGTCAAAGATCTTCAATCCAAATTCGACTCCTTTATGGGCTTTACAGGCAACATAATCGCATCCACTAAAAAAGATGAAAACACCGCCCTGGAGCGATGGTTAACAAGTCGAATGCAGCAACGCATAAAAGACGTCACTGCCGCCCTTGACGAACTCAAAACCCGCACAGCCCTCCAAACCGCCCTGTTTGAAACCTGGAACGACCTAAGATGGTACACACAACGCAAAGGCAACACCGAAACAAAAGCCCTAGGTGAAGCAGTTAAAGACTGGCTAAAACTAATAGCACCCTTTGCCCCCTTTCTCTGTGAAGAACTCTGGAGCCAAACCGACGAAGAAGGCTTCATCAGCACCGCAAAATGGCCCACCTATAGCGCAGATAAAATTGATATAGCTGCACTCGAACAAGAAACCCTCATCACCGATGTTATGGATGACACCAACAACATCCTAAAAGCTATGAAAATCACACCCACCAAAATCATTTACTATACCGCCGCACCCTGGAAATGGCAAATCTACCTAAAAGTTCTCGAAAAAACCTTAGCTGGCGAAGCCAAAATCAACGAATAAATGCGAGAATTCGCCGCAGACCCCACCCTTAAACCCCACATGAAAGACATTGCCCCCCTGGTACCCCGCATCATAAAAGCCCTAACCAAAGTTTCCAGCGACCGCAAACTCAACCTGGTAAAAATCGGACTCACCGACGAAAAAACCATCCTAACTGAGGTCGCCAAATTCCTAAAAGACCGTTTCAACGCAGAAATAACCATCTATGGCGAATCTGACACCCAATGCTTTGACCCCAAACACCGCGCAGCCATGGCCATGCCCTACCAATCCGCAATCTACATCGAATAACAACAAACCAACAAACTTGAACCGTACCAAAAATCATCCTCTCCCTTCTGTTTATGTGCGCAAAATGCGCCTGCTCCCTATAAGGCGGCGGCAATGATGATGACGCAGGAATTGATTCAGCTGTTATATTTCGATAAATGTTATTTTTTTGCCCCATTTTTCGAATTCGGCGTGCATTTTGGCGTATGTCAGTACCGCTGTTTTGACGTATTTGTATTCTGTAGTGGTTAGTTTTCTTTCGATGGGCGAAATTATTTTTCCACTGGCTGAATAGAGGGCTAAAATATCGCCAACCGTTTCGTAAAACAAATCTTCGCCAATAAATTCGACGATCATCCCTTTCAAGTGGCTTTCCTCAAAGCTTGCAGTCAACACGCAATCGCGGAGCAAATTTATTTTCGTGTTGATACACCCGCGTTTTTTATCGCCATATTTTATATTTTGGTATGTTATGGTTAATATATTTTCGAGAGTGTTCACTTATAGATAATTTTATGTGATGCTGTACATATATCGCCAAACAAGGTTAGTTCGTATGGTGCATTGCAAAAAATGTTTGTCTGAAAAAGTCGCCAAGGGCGGGTTT
>Ga0123353_10004298_pt1 | contig 18306 bp, 13 predicted proteins | sample TergutLab28metaG_3_FD_92763 | JGI IMG/M metagenome (GOLD analysis project Ga0123353, IMG submission 92763) | Labiotermes labralis P3 segment gut microbial communities from Petit-Saut dam, French Guiana - Lab288 P3 | ecosystem: Host-associated > Arthropoda: Insects > Digestive system > Gut ... | reverse complement strand
GCCGATAAATTCATATTCGGACTCGACATGAATTTTGGGAAGCCACACGCCGCTTTGCAATCCGTTGCTCAAAACCGTATGCGAACGGAATGGAGTACTGTCTTTATTCCATGGATCGACCAGCTTCATTCGCGATTCGACACTGTGTTCCACTTCGACAAAAGCCAGCACCTCGCTGTCGAAACGATTGAGTGTGACAGGAAGATCGGATGAATTTTTCACCGAAATGTATTTTGCAAGTAACGGGATGTTGTCATACATTTCATAAGAAACGACAACTTCGATTTGTTCAAGCTGTTTGGCAAAGGCAACATCGCTATTTGCGATGGCATTTGCCGCTTCTGTTGAAAGTCTGTACCGCATATCAAGCGACTTCCCGGCAGGCGGCCATGGTGCGTCGGCAATGTGCTTTGGAAGATATCGCACTCGTTTCCACGGAAAACGTTCTTTCGTTTCACCCATTTGCCAATCGACGAAGTGAAACGCTTTGGGATCGGCTTGCAGGATTCCGGAATCAAGCCATTCGTTCGTCAGAAACGCATAATTCGGCTGGCCGGTCAAACCGCCAACGGGAATTTCCTCACCGTTAAGAACAACGATGGCTTCCGGTTTGATGCCGCGAAGGAGCGATTCTTCGGTCATGAGATTGTCAAATTGGATACATGCTCCGGCCGGTGTGGTTTTCCAAACCCGCTGAACCAGACCGTTTCGCATGGTGATCGTTTTTTGCTCTCCGGAAACCGTAACTTCGGTCTTGAAATCACCCTGGTAGAGTAACCAGTCCGGCGGTTGGGCGGCATTGACGGTCAAAGGCAAAAAAAGGAGAAACATCAATGCCGTGGTCAAGGTGTTTTGCATGGTTTGGGTTCCCATAAGTGTGAAAAAACAAGTCGGTTTGATAGGTGAGAAAGGAAAAGGACAGCATGTCATTTTCCCACTCGCACTCAATCCCATCATAGCATCTTTGATATCAAATGTAAAGTGATTCGTGCCTTTGGGCTTTCGCTGAAAAGTAATATCCCCACACACATTACGGCGGTCACGGCGTGACCGCCCTACCTTGGGTATAAAACTTGCCAGCGTAAGCTTTGACCTGGACATCGGCCTCAAAACCATACGGTTTGGGCAGATCGCTCATGGACGCTTCGTTCACCGGTGCCACTTCCAATCCTTGCTCTTGAGCCGTTTTTACGGCTTGGAGATTGGCTGTTTCACTTTCTTTGATCGCCGCCGCTTCTTTGGGGGGCAATCGAACCGCCGCGAATCGACACGTTGTGTTTGCCGATCACCGCTCCCGGTACGTTATCGCTGACCGAATAATTGAAGGTCGGCAAATTCCCCAAGGGATGTATGATGGGAGAAGCATTGATTCCAAATCGAACAGCGTTCATGTTCATCGACCACCAATGGAACGGATACGGAACTCCACGAACCGCCTGTATGATTACTTGGCATCCAATCGTACAAATTATTGTCAACACGAGACCTTGATCGGTCGTCCACATTCACCGATACAGAAAGTATAAACAATTATGGCATTTGAATCTCCACGCGAACAGCTTTTCCAACATCGACCGTATAACGCTTTGTTCCCTTGACAACTTCCAATTCCAGTGTCGATGTATCGGCCATAGCGAGAGCCGGTTCAACAAGATGATAATAATGGGTTTCCTGTTTTTCCCGGCCGGTATCCTTATCGATATAAACAGGTCCGACTTTCTCGGTTTCTTCCTTGAAAACGGTCACTTTGTACTTGTTGATCGGTGCACCGGTAAAACGTCCATACGTTTTGATGACTGCGACGCCATTGGGTCCCGTGTGGCCGTTAACAAGCCAGACTTTTCCGGAAGCATCCTTTTCGGCGACAAGACCGACAGTCGCACCGTCAAGCGGATTGCCGTCTTGTGTCACAGAAATTTCACACGGCACCAGGGGCGGCATACCATCGGGACGTTGTTCCTTTCTACATCCGACCAAAGCGATGACGTAAAGGCAAAGAACAACAACGAAAGTAAAACTCTTCTTATGCATGGTTGGTTATAATGTTATATTGCCATACTCCATGGCGTTGGTTGATGAAAATTAACCGGAGCCTGACGGCTCCGATCATTAGAAATGGCGAAAATTCCGAAAAAAGCATCAAAGCGATGGTGAGGATTCTCCACCTTGTGGTGTTCCCAAAGCTCCGAAAGCACCATACTCGCTTCTTCCATTGTATCCGTTGATAACAACACCACCGCCGCCGACATCAATGGTTTGTGAAATGAAATGGACGGAACCATCGGCCAAGAGAGCATTCACGCCGCCTGTATGATGACTGCTGGGTGGGAAAATACCCCAAGTATTGTCGGATTCCGCCGGATTCTGGACACACGAAACGGTATTCGGAGGTGCCGTGGTATTAAACCCGGTCACTGTACCGCGTCCGTCCGCAAAGCAACTCCCGCGAAGAGATTGGGCGTCACCCATGAAGACGATCCCATCGTTGGCGACTCCTGTACATACTGACGGGTTAACCGTTTGAGGTGTTACACTGTTATTCCAGATGCCGGTCGGTCCTGCGTGCGTTCCGCCTCCCCGATAGCGTTTATCGCCGGTCCGGCTTGTGGAAGTCACGGCTTCACTCATGGCGAGCGTATTGCTCAAACCATCGGCCATAAACGAGAAACTACGTTTTTCACCGACGACGGCGTTAACCCAACTTCCGACAAATTTCGGTGCCGGGCAAAACATACCGCGTTTGAAAATACCGGAATGCCCCACACCGAAGTGGAAATCCCACATGCCGTCGCCGCGGCTCGTCATGTAACTGGTTTTACCGGCTCCCGCCGCCCAGACTTCATTCGTCGAAAAACTGTTGGCATTCCCATCGGAAGGACAGGTGAAATAGGGAATAATGTAGTGCAACCACGCTGCATTCCCGTAATTGACGCCGTTACCGTGATGGGCCGTCGTAACAATCTCGTCGTAAAGCGGCGCGAGTTCCATGTAAGGCATCAACTTGAAATTACAGCTCCAGGAAGCCGGTGTTCCTCCGCCACCCCCGCCTTTATCTTGGGATTCCGTGTCATCAATGGTGTTTCCCGAACCGGGATAAACCTTGCGGGCATCGTGATGGTTGTGAATACCGAGTCCGAATTGCTTGAAGTTGTTGGTGCATTGCATACGTCGCGCAGCTTCACGGGCCGCTTGAACGGCGGGCAATAAGAGTGCGATCAAAATACCGATGATCGCGATGACGACGAGAAGCTCAACGAGAGTGAAAGCTCTTGCACCCGCATCCGCTTTAGCATTTTTGAAATGGTTCATAATATCTCTCCAATAATTATTTCAATCATTTTGAAAAAAAAGGTTTTTATCACAATAATACCTGGTATGGGGCAAAATTTTTGAGAACACCATGTGTATGTCAACAAGCAATTACCCAACCCCGGAAAATCAGTTCTCTTGTTTGAACAACGTGGAACACGTGCAAATGATTTCGCAAATAACAAACTCCAGCCAAAACCCGTTTCCATGTTTCATTTTGTGGAGTCCTTCGGTTTTTCAACAACGATATCGAATCGGTTTTTTTCGGCGGGCACTTTGCAGACAAGCGGAGTCTGATCCGTTGACATATACTTTTTGTCAACAAGTTGCCGGAAAATGGGAGCCGACATCATCGGATTTCCCATGGAATCCACCCCGATTTTTTGCTCCGTGTTTTGTATGATCTCCATGGATCCCCCGATGTACACTTTATACTCACCGCGGGGGAGGCCGTCATTTTGACGCAATGTACCGACCTTGTAAGAGCCGTCGGAGTTGATCGTACCACGAGCCGTGGTAATCCCCGAATCGAAATATACAATTCCCAGCGCAAGTGGAGAACCGTCCTCCTTGAAAGTCACCTTTCCCTGAAGAGGAACATTCCCACCACACCCTGTGGTGATCGCCCCCACAAGTAAAACCATCGACAGCCAACATTTCCGAACCGTTGTCATATTTACTATCTCCTCTGAAAATGCACAATTCTATACCGTAGCGCATCAAGACGATCATTTTCCTTTGCGGTAAATTCAACCACAAAGAAAATGATCGGTTGAATGACGTTTGGCAACATATCAAAACGACACTGACTTGCCATCGTCCACAATGGACAGTGCTTGAAGGATGGGAAACGACATGGATGCCGAAAGGGCTTGAACCGAACCGTCTCCCAGGACGAAAGGACAGACTCCCGTATGGTAACTCCCAAAACCATAATGGAAGATGGGACGGTAATGGTCTTCCTTGAAATCACCTGCCAGTGCAATGGGAAAATGCAAAGGAGCCCAAGAACCTGAATTGTCAAAACTGCTGACGTTTCGAGAGAACGAAGGAACCGTCCAAATGTCATTTTCGGCGGCCAGAATGGAACAATCACCGTTACCCGGGTCACCGTTGCCCGTAACGGCGTTGTCTCGATTGCACCTGCCGACGCGACCGAGAGGAATATGCTTTTCCCCGATAAAAATCTGGTTGGAAAGTCCGTCCGGAATCTTGGCGAAACTCGTACGCAAATTGATGGAACCATCCCACGTCGTCGCCCCGGACGCACGGGGAGCAAGCAAGAATGGACCGGCAAATTCCATACTGAGATTCCTGTGATGATCCCACCAATAGACACTCCCGGGATTTCGTACACAAACGACATACGCATAGTCTCCTTGTGGTCCCAAAGATCGGGAGTTTGGTTCATGGACGGCGATGGCAACTTCTCCAGGAGCACGTCTGGATGGACACTTGTAACAGGAGACGCTGGCAAGTCCGTTGCGTTCATCCGCCGTCAAGTTATTCCACCTGTTTGCCCAAGTAACATAGGGTCCATTGGTGGCATCATCACGCCTGACGAGTATCTCATGTGCGGCATTCTGTTCCAAGTAGGGTAAGATGAATCCCCACAGTGTTGACCGGTTCAAATCGCCATAAATCGCCGGCGGAAGAGATTTTCGGCCGTCGTGAAAATTGTGGATTGCCAACCCGATCTGTTTGAGGTGATTCGTACACTGCATTCGCCGGGCAGCTTCACGTGCCGCTTGAACAGCGGGCAATAAGAGTGCGATCAAAATACCGATGATCGCGATGACGACGAGAAGTTCAACAAGAGTAAAAGCTCGTGTATTGCCCCCCTCCTCCATTTTAACATTACTGAAGTAACTCATTACTTTTCTCCAAAATCTTTTTAACCCAGTTGTTAATACCAATCAAAATAGACTCTTTGACTGCGCAATCAAATAAACTAACACTAAATAACACAGCCAATGAACAATGTTACCATTATAGCTGTAATATTCTTGGTATTCAAGTCATTGTGGATTCTTGGCTAAAAAACTCTGTAACAAACCACAGAAATTTTCTTGTCAAAAACATAACATGTATGATATCAATCACTTACAGCAAGAAACGATTTATTTTCGCGGTTTTAACTCCAGTTGGTAATTTTTGTCCGGTTTAACGATGTTAATGCGGATAAGACCGGCATCGCTTCCATCCCTATCGGCGATCGTGCGACTTTTGAACGTGAACGATTGGACGACGACTTTTTTTCAATTGGTCGTTGGCACTGGTCAGACATTACCGGGCAATCGCAGCATACCGAATCACAAGGCAAGATCGTTTTTCCGGCACGTGAATCAACAGTTTGCTTAACTCCGCACCCGTTATTTCCTCGGTACGAGCAACAGTATAACCGGGCATGTAGCGGAGGACATATTTCGCCTCGGGATCAATGCCGCGAAGATTCGCCTCAAAAACGGAATAGGGCGAATCGTCTCTGCGAAACATGTACACCAGGCCGGCATTCAGGTCGGAGCGATGCAATTGGAAAACAGTCAGATCACGTTTCCCCGTAACGGTATCGGTAAGCGGATAAAAATCGCCGTACCAGAACTTTTGGTGAACTTTCGCTTCAAGCAGAGCCGCCTTTGCCCGTTCGAGATCAAAACCGTCGTCGAGGTAATTGAATTGGGCGATTCCTCCCATTGTCATCGTACTGCGAAAAACATAAGGAACCGATTCCCAAGTTGACTGAGCGGTCAAGGGAAGATAGAGTGCAAGTCCCGCAGACTGGTTCTGATCCCATTCAGGATGCTCCGGCCAGCAACCGGTGTCGCTTCTCCACAAAGTGGCTCCCCGTTGTATTGTTTCCAGGTCGATACGACGTCCGCCGCTCGCACAATTGTCGATCCACAAACCGGGATGTCGCTCACGAAGATCGTCCCACATGCGATAATGGTTTTCAACATAGCGGATTTCCGTCATCCCGATGCGATTCGGTTCATCGTGAGCTTTCCAGTAGGGAAGAGGCGGAATATTGAAATCGTTCCGATAGATGGTTACGCCGAATTCCGAAATACGATCCGAGAGCAAATTCGTCAGAAAATTCCGTGCTTCAGGATCGTTCAACTTGAAAAGTCCGCAAGCTCCGCCTTCGGGATTTTCTTCGAGCGAAACCTTCAAGACATACTCAGGATGGTCCGTTCCGATTTTAGAGCGAAATCCGACCCGTTCGGGTTCGAACCAGAGAACGAATCCCATTCCGTTTTCTTTGGCAAAATCACCGAGCGGTTTCAGACCTTGCGGGAATCCTTTTTCATTGGGGTACCAATTTCCGATACCGTCCGGAAAACCTCCCGGAAACCATGCCGCATCAAGCCAATAGGTATCGCATCCGGCCTCACGGATGATGTTCGCAAAATCAAGCTGCGTTCCGATCGTCCCCCAGTCATCGCGGGTTCGATAATAGCGATCAAAGCACTGACCCGCGAAAGGCAGACGAATCGGTAGTCCGTTCAAACCTTTGGGAGCGTAATGGTACATCAACAATCGACGGAATCGGACATGACTCTCCATACGGTCACCGTCCCACGGCATCAGGAGGATTCGCGGACTCCGGAAGCTTTCTCCCGGATGGAGAACCGTTGCAATTCGCTCCATTCCGGCGGAAACGCAAAGAATGTCCTTGCTCACTTGCGTAAATCGCGCATTCCATTGGCCGGACCAACCGACTGCCAAAAACACCCCGCGGTTTTTTTCGAGTTCAAGATTCCAGAACGGGAACGCATGATTCGACGAACGTCCGTCAAACGGAACGTAATGCAGTGGTATGCCCTCCTGCACCGTTGTCCGCGTGGTCAACCAGGCATTCTCGTCGCACGTATCTCCGCGGAGAGAATGAACGATAGCCTGAAAATCCCCCACAAGGGACAAGTCGAGAGGTTTTACGTCGGAGAGAATCGGAGAATCGGTTTTACCGTTGTTCGTGAAATGGAGTACCCAATCGACTCCGGGATACGAATCGAACGTCCGGGCCGTGATTCGGACTTCCAATAAAGTCTTGGGATCGGTCCAAACATAATGATTTTTCGTTTCTCCGGAAACCGCATCATCCGTTTTCTCATGGGAATATTTCCATTGATCGAGAAACGTCGAAGAATGCCGTCCGTCGTACACGAACGAAAGAGGGAAATCCACTTTCATCGGCAAGGTGTTTGCGAAGCGAGAAGCATCCGAATACGCCTTTTTCCCGGAAAAAACGGATTGACTCCAAAGTGAAACGGTGGTGACTTTTTCGGAAGAAGCCATGACCGCGTCGTTCGGGGCTTCTTTGAGAATCCACTCCTCAAAAACCGTCGCATTCGGAGCAAACGGATCGTTCTCACCGGCAAATAAAGTGGCGGAAAAAAAGAACACAAAACATAAAAATAAAATTGATTTCTTCATGGTGTTTTTCGCAAATAAGGGATTGGGTACGGTTAAGATTCTCGACTTAATCAATTGTAGCACTCACCACAAAGCCATGCAATAGACCTTCCAGACGGGATGCAAGTTTCATGGTTTCTTGAAGGCGAATGTATGTTATGCAATTTTCAAAAGCAGTTGTTATGTTGTTTGAGATGATACTTTGGAAACGAGAGATACGCAAAACTACCAAAAATTTTGCGCATTATTATTGAAAATATTGTCTTGTAGTGAAAACGAAAACTGGTTACAATATCTTTATGAGTATAATTTCTCTCGAAAGTTTCGAAATCCGTTAATGCACAAAATGCCATATCGTGTTGTGTATTATCAAATATTATGATGCTTTTGTTAAGTAACTAATGAAATGGTTCCTCGTTTATGGCGAACTTGAACTTTTTTAACCAAGTAGTGAGGTAATATCATGAACTCTTGTAACTCAGACAACGTAGTAAATCCCCGCCGTGTTAAGATGGGGGGGGGCAAGTTAGGTTTTACCCTTGTTGAACTTCTGGTGGTCATTGCGATCATCGGGATTTTGATCGCCCTCTTGCTTCCGGCCGTTCAGGCCGCACGTGAAGCCGCAAGGCGAATGTCGTGTACCAACAAAATCAAACAACTTGCACTTACGCTGCACAATCACCACGATACCCATAAGCGTTTTCCGGGAAGAACCGGGTACAATATGTTTGAACGGGATCCGGAACCGGATGCAACGTGGGGAGCGGGACCTGCGTACTACAATTTGTCGCCTTACATTTTTTTGCTTCCGTTCATGGAAGCGACATCGAACTATGATCGGCTTTTGACGGATAAACCCGGTCCCAAGCAATGGCACGCGGCTTTTCAAGACCTCCAGCAATTTTCTTGCCCGTCGGATGGCAATGCCAAAGGAAAGGGACCATTCAGCGAACACCAGACGACGAATTATGTCCTGTGCTGGGGTGATTCCAATGAATTCACCAATACGGATGGTACCAACCGATATCGAGCAACCCGTGGTCTTTTCGGGAACCAACTGCATTTCAACAATTTTGGTTCGATTACAGATGGGACATCGAATACGATGGCACTTAGCGAAACGGGAGTGGTTGATCAATCCGGTACAAGGAGTGTCAAGGCGGGCGGGTTGGCAGTGAAAAAGGACTACTGGGCTCCCTTTACACCGGCAGGTTGCCTCAAAGAAGCTTGGCCTGACGGTTATACAGGCAATCGCAGTCAATATGGAGGAGAAGTCCGAACTTTCAACATGACGGGCGATTGGGGGCACGGGAGCCAGATGGACACCGCCATTTATCGTGGTTGTACCTTCGCTTTTGGACTGCCTGTTGCCACCGGATTCCTGGCAATGGTGCCGCCGAACGGACCGAGTTGCGTTAAATACGCAGGACCGGGTATGGGTGAAGAAATGGAGTCGGATAACCGGGCAATGCCTACTGCCGTGAGTTATCACACCGGTGGAGTCAATGCCGGATTTGCCGATGGTTCGGTGCAGTTCATTTCCGAAACGATTCAGGCGAATTTAGGAGCAACATGCCCGGGGCTATACACTGGAAACCTTTCCGGTGAATCGCCTTATGAAGTTTGGGGAGCGTTGGCAACCATCAAAGGTGCCGAGAGCAAGAGCCTTTAAATACCTGTCGGAAATAACGTGGTCATTTTCATCAGAGCCGCGAGTGTCAACGAGCGGAAGATCGCGGGACGCATTGCTCCCACCGCTCCGTGACCGTCGCGGCTCTGATTGGATTGAACAACCCAATATGGAGAGTCAATGAATGAAAAACACGATACTCATCACTTTACTTTTTGGACTTGCATTTTTCTTCGGTTGCGGTCCCGAACTCACGCCGGATTGGGAGAAAACCTATCCCTGCACCGTTACGGTCACATGGGGAGGGAAACCAAAAGAGAACGTTACTGTCTATTTGGAGCGAGTTGAAAACCACGGGTCGTGGGCGGTGATGGGAACCACCAACGCATCCGGCGTCGCCGAGATCAGCACCTCGTGGATGAAGGCATCCGTCAAAGGATCACCTGCGGGAACATTCAAAGTTTCGATGTCCATGCCTGCTCCTCCCTTCAAAAGCAAGACGATTCCCGATGTTTCACCAGAGGAGTTGCAAGCCATGCATCCCGCCGAACGGGAGAGACGAGCGGCTGCCTTACGTGCGGAGGTGGAAAGATGGCGGGATACCAGCCCTGATTTTCTTCCGATGGATTTGATGGACTCCAACAAGTCGCCGGTACGGATCGAAGTGGTTCCTGGAACACCAGCGACGTTGACCATCGAAGTCGAAGATTACCGGAAGAAATAGAATCCTCTTGGACCAATCAGAGCACGACGCGTAAGTGAGTGTCCCCATTTGGCACAGACTTACGTATCGTGTTCTGATTTGCCGGTTTTATTCCTCGGTATTCCAGGGAACGTTTTTCGCCATTTCATATTTCTTTTCCAACTGGAATATCCGCCGCGCATTTCCCCGGAGAAGCGGTTCGACGAGTTCCAGGGCATCCTTTTGAGAAAGGTAGCCTTCGTCCACCAGTTCGTAAAGGGAGGCAAAGACGCCGTTTCGAGCGATTCGGGCATGTCCGACGACATTTTCGACCGTCCAATGGTCTCCTCCGAAAACGTGGATTTTATTCGCCGGGGCCGCAACGATGTACTGCTTCAGGAAATTCTTCGTACCCACCGGATCAATAATCCATGCCCAGCACGATTGCAGGTGAGCATTGGTAAAATGCTTCGCAATGGCAATCATTTCACGCCCATAAGGGTAGCAGGTGTGCATGAACATCCATCGTGTTTCCGGGGACATGCGACATAGTTCCGCCGCCTGGGCGGGGTTTTTGGATACACGTTCGATGGGCATGTAATTGGCACCTGCGTAGTATCCCGTGTGCAATTTCACGGGGAGCGAGTGCTCGTTCGCCTGCTGAACGCAGAACCAGAACAAGTGGTCTTGCAAACGTTTTTGTTCATTCGCGGAAAGTTCCTGATTTTCAAGGCGTTTTTTACACGGTTCTTCCGCCGCTTCGGGAGAAACCCGTTCAAAATCAATACCGCGTTCATAGGCAATTTGGCTTTTGACCGCCGTTGCAAAAGGGGCGTATTTCTTGAAGAAGAGACGGATGGTCTCATGCCAATCGCTCAAATCGTTGACCGTCGTTCCGACTCTGCCCGAAATTCCCTGCACCTCGCGAACGCTCTGCATTGCAACGATGTTGATGTCCTGGAGCAACAATCCCGGCTGTCGCGTTTCGGAATAAGGACCGCGGTCGACCTGACACGATTCGATCCCGGCATGTTCCTGGAGAAGACGACGGTAAAACCCCTTGGTGATTGTCTTTTCGTAAGCTTCCTGAAGCTTCGGAATCGTACTTTCGTTCAGTTCTTCGATTCCGTACAATTCGTGAATGGCGATTCGGTACTCTTGTCCATACCCGGTGTTTTTTACGGCGTTCCAATACGGTTTGATCCGTTCCCAGGGAACAAGAGGGTCATCATTTCCGCCAAACACGGATCCATCTTCCAAGCCGGCGGCGATGAAATCGCTGCCGAAGTATTGCTGAAACATTTGTGTCCAGCGTTTGGAACCGTGCAGTCGTTCCGCTTCATCGGGAAGATGTTCGTGCGAATCGACAAGGGGTGTTTGGTCAACAAGGGCTTTCAGTTCGGCGTAAAACCCTGACGGTTTTGCCGGTGGTTCCTGAATCGAATCATTTCCGGCTGCAGGTACGCCTGCCAATCCGATTGCACCCGCCCCGCCGAGAAGTCCCATCGTTTTCAGGGCGTCGCGTCTTGTTCTTTGTGGTGGTTGTTTTGACATGTCATAGTCTCCCAAATTTGAAAAAAAGGTTATTACTCATCGGTATTCCAAGGAACGTTTTTCGCCATTTCGTATTTTTTCTCCAATTGAAAAATTTGCCGGGCATTGCCTCTCAAAAGAGGTTCCACAAGATTCAGTACTTCGTTTTTGTTGACATACCCTTCTTCAAGCAATTCGTATAATACCGAACACAGGCCGTCCCGGGCAATTTTTGCGTGGCCGACCACACATTCGACAGGCCAGTAATCTCCGCCGAAAACAAGACATTTGTTTGCCGGTGCCGTGACGAGAAATCGTTTGAAAAAATTGCCTGTTGCGATCGGATTGATGATCCAGGACCAACAGGATTGGATGAAGGCGTTTGAAAAATGTTTGGCAATCGCGATCAGTTCGTCGCAATAGGGATAACACAGGTGCATAAAAACCCATCGTGTTTCCGGAGAACGACGACAAAGTTCGGCAAGTTGTGCGGGATTTTTTTCGATACGCGATAAAACCATACCGTTTGTCCCGACATAGTACCCCGTATGGAGTTTCACCGGAAGCCGATGCTCGTTTGCCTGTTCGACACAAAACCAAAATAAATGGTTCTGGAGTTTTTTTTCGTCTTCTTCCGTACGCGGTTCGCCGCGTAATTTTTTGCGAAAAACCTGTTCAACCGTTTTCGCGGAAACTTTTTCAAAGTCCAGTCCGCGCGCATAAGCGATTTGCGATTTGACGGAGACGGCATAAGGACCGTATTTGTTGAAAAAACGTCGAATCGTTTCGTGCCAATCATCCAGGTTTTCGACGGTCGTACCGACACGTTTCGAAATTTCTTCCACCTTCGCAAGGTATTGAAAATCGAGAATATTAATATCCTGAAGCAACAACGCAGGTTGGCGAGTCTCTGCAAAAGGCGACAAACCAAGAGGCGAGGCATCAACCTGACACGATTCGATGTTGGCGTGTTTTTTCAAAAAACGCTCGTAAAATCCGAAGGTTATTGATTTCTCGACGGCTTCCTGCAAATGGGGAACGGTCGTTTCATCGACTTCCTCAATTCCATACAACTCCCGAATGGCGAGGCGTGTCGCGCGGGCATATCCCGTGTGTTTGACCGCTTGCCAAAACGGTTCGATTTTTCTCCAGAGTTTTTGAGGTTCGATATTCTCACAACCCGGTCTGAAAACCGAATCAAAATCCATGCCTGCCGAGACGAGATCGTCGCACAAGTAAAACCGGAACAAGTGTGTCCAGGTTTTCGGTTCGCGCAACCGCACTGCTTCATCTGGAAGATGTTCGTGCGAATCGACCAATGGAGTCCGGTCGATTCGTTCTTGCAATTCGGAACGAAATCCCGACGGACCGGAAACGAACCTTCCTCGAAAGTCGGTTTTGGGTCGTATTTGCATCATGGAAACGGTGGAAAAATCAAGGGGCTGTCACATCAACAAAATTACAATTTGCGGAACCGGAGCAACACGACTGAAGACTCCGGTTTTCCGAGTTCGAACCGAATCGTTTTATTCTCAATTGTTATCGACCCGGAATCGGTTTTCTCAAATGGGTGTGTTTTATCAATCCGATAGAGTTCGAAATCCGCCTGGCCTTCCCACGGAAACGCATTGAGAATGACGGTTGTTTTCGACGCGCCGCTTTGAAGGTTTCCAATCAAGACCGTGATTTCGCTTCGGTCTTCGTTCGTCCCGGCGGCTACGGAACAGGTGTTTTTGGCTCCACCTTCGGCGAATAATCGGATCGGAGATTTGAACAATTCGTTGAATGCCTTGATCGCGTAATACGACTTTTTCGGGACTCCGTGCTGCGTAAAGACGCCAAACCCGCCGATATTCGTGTAATGATTGCAGACATCGACCGGTGCTGCCTGCAATTCGATCAAGACACAAGTAATAAAAGCGGCTCCTTCCGCCCCACCCATTCTTTCGTACCAGATTTCACGCCCTTTCGGATCATCGGTGTCAAGCATCGGTCCCCATTGATTATCCGGGAGATAGTTCCACTCGTTCATGTGAATTTCGGTTTCGGTGAACCTGAGTTCGTCCAGGTATTTTCGTGTCTGAAACGCCTTTTCAACATATTCCATCGGTTTGTCGGTGTAAGTATGCCAGGAATAAAAATCCAGCGGGGCGTTGTGTTCCTTGACAAAGCGCAGGAATTTTTGGGCGTAACCGGAAAGTTCCCATCCGTTTTCCGTTTTCATAAAAGCCCCTCCGATGGAAGGACCGCCGATTTTCAAATGAGGAAAATCTTCCTTCAAGACTTTCGAAGTGATTCGATACAACTCAAAATATTCTTCGTCGGTTCCCGTCCACATTTGCGGCTTGTTTTCCGGTTCATTCCAAATTTCCCAATACCTGATTTCGTAGTGGAATCCATCCGCCCATCCTTCGTTGTAGTGTTTGACGATATGGCGGCAGATGTCGGCCCATTGACGAAAATCCTTCGGCGGATTCACGTAGTGCTTTCGTTTCGTATGTTCGATGCTCTCCCCGAGGCGAAAGATAATTTCGCTTCCGCTGTTCACGATCGCAGCGAGATAATCATCCGTCGGACCGAATCGGTAACTTTCGGGATCATTGGGAGCGTTCCGAAAATCAGGGAAGAGGGAATGAATATCGACGACGTTGGGAGCCGGCCATTCGCAATCATGCAAACGCGTCGAAGGAATGCCGGCGGCTTTCCAGAGTTCGGTCAGATCGACCGTTTCGCCCATGCATAGAACCCCGCCGTTGAGTCCGTGCAACGCACGAAACGTCCCTTGCACATTGTTGCATTGAACGGTCAATTCCTGCGCAAAACTCTGAACGGAAAACAAAAGAAAAAGGCATGTTCCGATGGAAAAAAATCTCATAAATATCTCCAAATCATTGTGGATCGCAGACGGAAAAACATCTTTAAAACCCGGAAAAGCGTCGCTTATTGTTCAAGCCAATGGGGCACAAGCGGACGGTAGAGTCTTCCGCTCCACCAGCTCGTATCCAGTTTCAAACCGCGTTGTCGAACCCAGACTTCTTGCGACGCGGGCGTACGATTGGCAAGTGCATAAAACGGGATCGCTCTGAGTTGTTCGTTCTTGGCGGAGAAACATTCAATGACGATTACCCCGCCCAGCAAATTCCGTTCGAACTTCGTTTGGAATTTGGGATCGTCACCGAACTCCAGCCGGTCGGGTGGCATGTTTCCAGGCAGGTCGAGCGATTCGAATGCATAAACAAGCGGCCCGCGTTGCAGGGCGACTTTCCCGTGAAGGTCCTGGATGTTCGGATGCGGAACGATTCGAACGACCGGCATCGCCATTCGGTAAGAGATTCGGTCTCCTTTTTTCCATGCCCGCTTGATTGCGTAATAACCGTTGTCGGTTTTTCTGATTTCGTCCGATTCGCGGCCATTCAACGTGATTGCGGTATTCTCGCACCAACCCGGGATACGAAGGCACAATTCATAAGGCGTATCCAAAGGCGTTAGAACCGAAATGTCAACATTTCCGTCCCAGGGATAATCGGTTTCGACCCTTAAAACCATTTGACCTTCACCGCAGGGGATCGTGTATTCACCACCGACAAACAGGTTCAACCAGGCCGTTTTTTCATTGTAAGCCATCGTATATCGGACCAATTGGAGAAGTGTTCGGGCGATGTTCGGTGGACAGCAGACCCAGGAATTGTAACGCATGTTTTCGTGGTCGGACAAGGGGTTCATATAATAAGACGTGGTTCCATCAAGTGACACGCTGTGAAGAACAGCATTGTAAAGAGTCCGTTCCATGACGTCGGCGTACTCCCGATGTTGTTCCAGAAGAAACATGCGTTGCGAAAAATCCACCAGAGCACAAGCGGCACACGATTCGTAGTAGCCTTTACTTGGAAGTTCATAGTCTTCACCGAAGGCTTCATGCTCGTCTCTCGGACCGACATTTCCCGTAATTCCCATACGTCTTCCCGCCACACTGTCCCAAAAACGATTTGCGGCGAGCCGGTAGTCGATATTTCCCGTTTCGAGCGCATAATCCGCCACTCCGCTTGCGAAAAACAACGCTCTGACGGCGTGACCTTCAAGCGTCTTCATATTGCGCAACACATCGCCGTCTTGAAAATAGGCACGCGGAGTATGATCTCTTCCAGGTTCCGGATCGGCCCACGGGACGAGGTCTCGTCCACGCCATTCCACCCAGGCACGCAAGAGTTCGAGATAGCTGGGATCGGGATCAATACGGTAAAGTTCTGCCAACCCCATTTTAAGACCCGCATGACCGCAAAAACCGGGGGTGTTGTCTCGCACAAAATGGTGATATGCCTGAAGAGCGGCTTTTTTGGCGATTTCAAGGAATTCGGTTTTTCCCGTGACCTCATAGTAGGCAATGGAAGCCTCGAGCAAATGCCCCAAAACATATCCCTCATGCGAACCGTCAAGAAAACCAGGCCACCATGCACCGACGTTCTTCTCCGGATCGTCGTTTTTGATCTTTGTATTTATGATGAAAGCGTGGACATAACCGTCCGGTTGTTGTGCCCGGGCGATCAGTGAAACGATTTCATCGTATTTTTTCTCCAGCCCGGAATCGGGAAACAAAGCAAGCGATTCTGCCCATGATTCCAGAACTTTGTAAAGAACGGCCTCGTCCCAGGTGCCGTTTAAATCCCCATCCACACTTTCGCCAGCGGCTTTTCTCAAAGCGCGGAGACTGTTTTGGATGTACTTCTCGGAGTGATGAACATATTTTTTCGAATAGGTCTCCAGTTTGGGAGACCAAAAAGACGAATCCGGGCGAAACGATTTCAAAGGAAGAAGATGCAACGATGGTTTGGAATCTTCCGCAATGACCGTGCCGACGAAAAACAAGCACATGGGAACAAAATGAATGATCACGAGGCGAAGTATCATTGAGCACTCTCATTTCTGATTAAAATGACATTTTCCAAAGACAACACTGTGGAATCTTATCACGAAAAAAAGCAAAAGTCAAGTGACTTGATTTTTTAGAATCACTCCATTGCTGCAAAATTCCTTTCGTTCATTCCAACACGAAATGTCATGATTCTTTGCGGAACTCCGACATGGTCATATTGAACTTCTTTTTGAACATCTTTCCAAGATAGCTTTCGGTATTGAAACCGAGTACATTTGCGATTTCACCGATCGAGAGTTCCGTTTCACGTAAAAGGGATTTGACTCTTTCCAACCTTGAATTGGAAATCTCTTCAATGATGGAGCAACCCAATGTCTTTTGAAATTTCAATTCAAGCGATCTTCGCGAAATATCAAGATGCCGCACGACATCGCCCACCGAAATATCGGATACGGAATTAATCCAAATGAATTCCAGGGCGGTCGAGACGATTTTATCCGTGGTGCGAATCGGTTCGGTGGAACGTCTTGCGACAACAAGCTCGGGACCGTAATGGAGAACGACCTTTTTCCTTGTCTTGCTTTGCATCAAGAGATTCAAATGTCCTGCCACTTGAAAAAAAGCTTGTTGAACATTCATTTGAATGCTGGATAACGGTGGATTGGCAGTTTCGCAAAGTAATTTGTCATTATCGACGCCGAGAACCACAACTTCATGCGGAACACTGATTTGTGCCATCATGCAACAATTCAAAACGTGTCGACCGCGCACATCCATCGCCGCCATCAAAGCAATCGGCTTGGGCAGGGATTTCAACCATGTCATCAGTCTGTCTTGATCCGACAGGGAGTGGCTTTTTGAGAATTTCCCGGTGCATGGGTTTTCCGCACTGGAATAGAAATGGCAGGAATGACCGTGTTCGGCAAGAATTTTTGCGAATGCTTTTCCTCGTTTGCGCGACCAAAAAAGATTGGCAGGATCATGAACATAACCGAAATGCTTGAACCCAAGTTGTAACAAATAGTTTGCACCGGCTTTTCCAACGGCCGCCGAGTCACATTCGATATGGGAATACTTCGACAAATGTCGGGTGGAATGACGATAATGTTCGTCGAGATCAACCAAAACGGTCGGCAAATGGGAAGCTATCACCGCGTCCACGACTTCTTCCTTTCGGGCAATGGCGATAATTCCATCGGCTCCCCAGGAACGAAAATTCAAAAAGTTCTGTTCACCGGTGCGTCCCTCCATGAGATTGAGCGACCATGGACCGTGAAGACACTCATACTGGAGAATGCCGGAGAGCATTTCCCGACAGGTATGATGAGACATTTCAAGGACGATGGCAACTTGAGGAATTTGCGAGCGAAGTTTTACCATAACGGATCAATTTCCAATTGATAATCCTGAAACATCCATTACCTCGGTCAAAATAGATTATTCCAAGAGATCTAATTCGAGGTATAAATCCAACATGGTGTACGCAAAATTACCAAATATTTTGCGCAATTTTACTGAAAAATTTACTTGCAGTTTGAGGTGAGTGAGTTAAAATGTTAATTTGATACATTGGTTGTAAACGACAATTTTATATTACTCAAACTGTAAACGCGTAAGCGTACTAAAATTCATAGTTCATTTTTTTTATCCCAATTGTCACTCCACCGGGACGAGCATTTTTTTGAGTTTTCGTCCGAGGGCTTTGTCCTTTTTGCCGGTTGTCAGCGAAGTCACGTAGTCGTCGAACAGCAGGGCGCGCAAGACCGATTGCATGCGTTCCACTGACGCCACTAGCGCAACAATACCGGGGAGTCGAATCGCGTCGCGTCCTTGCGTTACGGCTTTTTCACCTGGTTGTTGCGCTGGTGG
>Ga0123353_10004297_pt1 | contig 18308 bp, 22 predicted proteins | sample TergutLab28metaG_3_FD_92763 | JGI IMG/M metagenome (GOLD analysis project Ga0123353, IMG submission 92763) | Labiotermes labralis P3 segment gut microbial communities from Petit-Saut dam, French Guiana - Lab288 P3 | ecosystem: Host-associated > Arthropoda: Insects > Digestive system > Gut ... | reverse complement strand
TTCTGCTCGGTGGTGCGGGCGTACTGTGCCGCGATGATCTCAAGCTGTCGTATCTCCTCCTGGGTGTTGATCTCCCCCATGCGCTTCTTGCGCTCCAGGAATTTGAGCTGCTCGTCCAGCTCCTTTTGCCAGGCGTCCACCTGGGCCTTGTAGGCGGCCTCGGCGGCGCGGCGGGCTTCCTCGCCGGCGTCTTTTTTCTTACCGCCGCCGCCTTTGCGCTGGGCGCTGCTGACACCCATCTCTTCAAGCAGCTTCGCGACGCCTTCGCCAACATTACCAAGCGCGATTAGCTCGCGGATGGCGTCGGCGGTGTCTACCGTGATCTCGCCGCTCGTGCTCATCAGCGGAAGCAGCGCGAGGATGCGGTTTCCGAGGTCGTCTACATCGGTCTGCGCGCTATCCAATTCGTTCGCCCAGTTCTCTACATACCTTGCGGCGCCCTCGATGGTCTTCCCGGAATACCCAGCCTGCTGTGCCAATGCCAGCAGCTCGCCAGTCAGCGCCCCCGTGGACGTCTTGGTCGCTTTCAGTGCAGTGTTGAGCTTGTCCATGGCTGGGCTTTGGTCCAGCGCTTTTGATACCAGCGCGCCCTTGCTCTGGAAGTCCGATAGTAGCGACGCCAGCTCCTGTTTTGCCGGAGAGGCATCGAGTGCCAAACCCTCCAAAAAGGCCTGTGATATTTCAAGCGCGCTTATTCTTGTTTCCTCCGCCGTAATAGCCGCCTCATCACGCAGGGCGCTAAAGTAAGGGACGGCCCTCAAATCCGCGAGCTTTTCCTGGCTTGTCTCCAGCTCCGTGTTGATATAACCAAGGGCCGCGGCTACACCTTCCACGCTCCCCAGGTCAAACAAGTCGGCCAGATTGATTCTCTCGCCTTCCGGTGGGACGAGGCCAAGCTTTTCGGCAAAAAAGTACCCGCCGCCTGTGGGCGGGAGGGAAGGACCGAATACTTCTGGCTCCGTCACTTCAATCTTAGGCGTCACCAGGATCGGAGCCAACATGTTGAGTTGCTCCCGGATTTGCGGCTCTGCAGCTCGCAGCACCTCATCTAGGCCTGTCAAATCATTGCCCCAAGCAAGCCGAATCTTCCCAAGCGCACCCAAGTCGCCGGTGCGTGCAAGCGCCTGCCGGATGTTCAAAAGCTCACGGTCCGCTTCGAGTATCTGGAGGGTGTATGCAAGCCACTCTTCCTGGTTATCCGTATCGTGCAAATTCACATACAACCCAGCCCTGCGCGCCTCTGTTTGCTCTTCAAGAATTCTAAGCAGCGCCAGCGCGTTTTCCTCTTCCCTGGTGGCCAAGGCCATACGCTCGTCGATCTGCGCCCTGGTGGCCTCTAGGTTGCGGGCAGCCCCGTCGCCATACTGCTGGTTGATGCGCTTTACGGCAGCCTCGTATGCCTCCGAGCCTTTCATACGCTCGTCATTGAGCGCCTGCCAGGCCTTGAGGTCTTCAGCCAGTGCGTCGCGCGAGTCAAGCGCAGCATTTAGGCTGCGGGTTGCCCCCTGCACACCCCTTTCAAACCCTTCACGCCACTCTTCTCCCGCATCTTCCCCTGCCCTTCTCACCTTACCGCCGATGCCCTCCGCTGCGTCGCTGACAGCATCAAATCCATTGATAACGTCGCTCAACGCGGAATCAAACAGTTCCCATACATCCCCTGCCTCGATAACGCCTTCCGTCATTTTGGCAAGCGCATCCCGGCTCTCCCTTGGAATTCCTGCAAAGAATTCGTTTATGCGCGCCTCACGCTGCTCGTTGAAAAGCGCGTCCGTTGGGTCAAGTTGCGCAAGGTCGGACTGCAGCTGCTTAAGCGCGTCCGTCAAATCGAGATCGGAAAGCATAGCTGTAAATTTGTCCACAAAAGCGTTCGTCGTAGCCGCATCTGGATCGGCCTCCGCTACTGCGCGATACATCTCTTCAACAACAGACAGCATCGCGTCGCTCATCTCGGGGGCTTTTTGTTGGATTGAAGCTGTGACCTTATCGATTGCTGCTTCCGTATGCGTCTGCATCTTCATTAGCTCTGCGGCCAGCTTCTCTCCTGCAATTTCCAGCTCTTCTTCATATGTCCCAAGAAGATTGCGCAAGCCCTCTACATTGGCCTGCTCGAACGGATCTGTTCCAATTTCCGAAAGCCGCTCGTTTATTCGCGTAACTTCGGATTCAATTTCGGCGCGATCACTTTTTAACTGGTTAATCAGCGCAAAGTCTGGCTTTAATAAAGCCATCCTGTACGTTGCATCCTGCTCCATTGCAGCAAGATTATCCTGCCGCCGCAACTCAATGAGCTCTCGCAGGGCCGTGCTCACCGATTCAAATCCGAGTTTTTGCCCGTCCAGGCCTTCGGTGGATATGCCGTACTGCTCGCTGAGTTCCCTCTCAATATCGGCAAGCCGCCGCTTTTCAGCTATGGTCTTGTCGGTCTTACGGCTCAAGGTGTCGTACTCGGCCGCAAGTTCCTTTATTTGGCTCAAGCCCTCCTGCTGTGCGGCTATGGCGCTCCTCCGCTCCTCCGCCGCCTCGCGCTCAGCTCCAGCTGCAGCCCTGGCGGCATTGGCATGCGATGTATACAGGGCGGTAGCAACACCGACCAGGGCCCCCAGGGCCGCCAGCCACGGAAGGGCCGCCTTGGTCGCAATGCCAAAGATCATCACGTCACCCGTCAACATCTTCATCGCGGCGCTGACGGCCGTCAATCCCTTGGATGCGCCCACGATCAGCAGGAGGGCTCCTGCGCCACTCGTCAGCCCCGCCACCACGGCAGGATTCGCTTGCACGTAATCCCGCAAACCGCCCAAGAAGATCCCCCACACATCATTGACAAGGTTCACCGCCGGGGCCAGCGAATCACCAAACGCAACGCTCAGCTCTTTCGCCGTCTCCGACGTGTCCGAAAATTCTTTCCGCAGCTGCTCGTTCATGCCGCCTACTGAGGCTCCGATAACCTCGGCCAGCACCGCCGCCCGCTCCATCTCGGTTCCGGTTTTGAGGATGCTTTCCTGCACCTCGTCAAAGGAGTAGCCATACCGAGACAGTGCGCTCGTTTGGCCTTCCATAACCTTGCCCAGCATGGTGGCGATGCCCGCTACAGATTCAGCGGATGCGCCCACACCCAACTGCTGTGCAGACATGTCGTTTAACACAGGTAGCAGCACCTTGAGCGATTCGCTCATGTTTAGGTAGGTAGCGAGCTCCTGGGCGCCCGCCGTCTGCGCCTCTCGGGACACAATGCCGAGCTGGCGCTGCGCTGCAATCACCTGCCGGATGCTGTCAACCTCGGCCTTGCGCGCGCCCATGGTGTTCTTCATCACCTGTTCAAGCCGCAGCTCCTGCAGGATTTGATCTTGGCGGGCGTCATAGCCAGAGCGCACCGTGCTTACCAGCGTCGAAAAACCCTTAACGGCAGCAGCGGCCATGGCCGCGTTGGACAGCGCCATCTTTTGAGTTGTCGCTTCATAATCGCGCGCTTTCGCCGCTACGGCTTCGTAGGCCAGCGCAGCAGCGTCAAAGGCGGCTTTCTTGTCCGCTGCTGCCTGTTGCGCTGTGGCAGCGGTTGCCTCCAGAGCGGCTTTCTCTTCGCCGGATGCAGCCTTTGCACGGTTCGCAGCCCGGTCAGCGTCGGCAGCGGCCATCTGATAGGAGATGCGGGCGGCCTGCACAGCGTTCCGAAGCGACAGCTCCGTCTTGTTGGTGGTAAGGTCCAATCCCTCAAGCGACCGCTGCGCCGCCTCTATGCCAGCCTCAAGCCCCTCCGCACCTACCTGGAAGGTAGCAACCAACCGCGCAACCTCAAACTCCTGCAAACTCTCGCCCCCTATCCGCCCGCGCCCAAGAACTCAAGCGCGCCAACATGCTCTTCTTCAACCTCATCATCCGTTCCATGGATTGCGGAATACTCCCCGAAGATGTGCTCCAACTCGTCCGGGTAATAATCCTCCAGCAGCTCCCGCTTGCCTATGCCGATACTGAGCGCTTGCGAAACCAAGCGCTGAAGCCAGTATTCGGTTTCTGGGAGCTTCCGGCCGCCGCCCGAATGCTTCCGAACAGTTTCCGAGCGGCGTCGATAAAATCCTCGATGTTGTTCACCTCGACCCAGGCGTTAAGCATCTCAACAGCGCCGTCAAGGCCAATGCCTGGGTCGTCCAGCATGATTTGCTCGTCAATGCCAACAAGCTTGGCAATAAACGCAACAACGTGCGTCGGAGCCGCCAGCAGGGCGTTGCCGATCATCGCTTGCAGCGTCGCTGCATCCAGCTCCTTTAGCTCGCCCAGGATGCCGCCCAGGTCCTTTCCCGGGAAGCATACTGTCAGCAGGTCGCCAGGCAGGGCTTGCAGCGCTTCAACGGCCTGCAGGTATCCGCCCAGGGGCAGGCGCTTGATTTCGTAGCCGCGAACCGTCTTGGATTTGGGAAGTGAAAGGGATGCTGTGTTTTTTGTGGACATTTGATTTGACCCTCCGCTTTTTAGTATTTGAAAAGCGCCGCCCTTTCGGGTGACGCTTTTGGGTATTGCTTCTGGCAAGCAATTGGCTTATAATATGGGCAGAGGGATGTCACTGCCCTTGGCGGGCAACTGGCCTCCGCGCAGTTGTCAAAACCGCTTGTAGGTTCCAGCTACAGGCGGTTTACTTGTGTCTCTTGTATAGCTTGTAGGCTGTTATCAAGAGGCTGATTCCAGTCAAAACAACCATGATAAGCTCATAGGTCGTCATTCTTTCATCACCTCCGCTTCTTTCGTCGCGAAGGCAGTAGCCCACCGTAGGTCATCCCTCTGCTTGCCAGCAGTATATCACACAGTCTTAATGCGTGCAATAATCTCTGAATCAAAAGCGCCACCACCCGGTGACGCTCTCGTGTCGGTCCTTCTTACTTCGCTTTCAGTAACACCAGCAGCTTTTCCCTGCCCCGCTCATTGTAGAAAAAACAGTCCACCTCCCCGCCGCTGAACCGGTTGTAGATGCGCTTGAACTTGCCGTACGGGGCCGTTTTTAGGCCGTGCTTGTTCGCCATTACGCCCACCATCGCTGCCCGCACGCCCGCCGCGCCCGCGATCTCGGTTGCCGTGTAGTGGGGTTCGCTTTTTTCCGGCGCGGGTTTGGGTGGCGTGTAGGGCGCAGTGGGTATCGGCGGCATGGGCGGCGGCTCCGGCAGGGTCATTTGTTCCAGCCGTGGGTTCGCAAGGATCCCATCCGGGATGCGTCGGCCCGTGCACACCTGGGCGGCTTCCACGGTCAGGATTTCCACCAGGTTGTTGCTCAGGCGTTTATCTGCCGCCATGCGTACCAGTAGGGCGGCGTTGCGGGTGCGGGCGTTCATTAGGAGGGCTTCGGCGCGCATATGTTTGGGGTCGGTGTTCAACACCGATGCCTGTTGCTCTGGTAGTTGACCGTTGGTTCGCATCGCCAGAGGGATTACTTCGTCGAACACCCACTTTTCAAATCGCTCTGCTTTCGCCTTAATCAGTGGGTTTTGGCTCTGGTCGGCAGCTCCTACAATGAGGCGGAGAACGTCGCTTTCAGGGATAAAGATCTTCTCAATTTGCTTGCTAGGGCTTTGTGGATGGGGTACTCCCCGTTTCAGGGAGTACCGGCAATGTCTCGCAATTGCGTTCTGTGGCTTCACATACCCCAGCATCCTCGCGCATTCGGTCGCTGCAACATGTGGCGCCTCATTCACGAGCACCACCTCAAGCTGCCCAAACTCCGGACTCTTGAAAATTGCAAGCTCGTTCATGCGGGCACCTCCTTGAGCGCTTGCTGCGCGCACACAATTTCGATGTTGCGTATAGTTGCGGCGTACTGAAAGCCGTGGAGGTAGAAATACGTGAGCATGTAGCCGCCGGCAGACCACGCGTTGAGATACCGGCCAGGCTCCTTACTGGCATGCGCCACGCGCTTCACCTCCGCCACTGCGTCCTTGCCGAACAGCTCCTCCACGCGAAAGTCCGGCACGGCGTTCTGTTGTCCGAACAAAATGGCTTCCCGGTCAAACAGTTCCCTTATTTGCTCTTTGCTCATCGTGGTCACGCCGCATCACCGCCCCTCAGCACGTCCACCGTGGCGGTGGGCGCCTCCAGCACCTCCGCCTTCCGCTTCCTGCGCGCCCGCTCCTGGTGGACACCCTGCCGGATGCCCAGGACGTAGGCCTCGGCGGCGAAAAAGACGGGCGATGCAATCGCTTGCTGGTGCTCAGCTGCCAAGAACTCTTTGAGTGCGCAACCGCACTCCATGAACTCGCTGAGCAGCACACCCTTCATCAGTTTGTCGTGCGGTATCGTTTCAAGTAAATGTTTCATCAAAAAACCTCCCCATTTCGATCGAAAGTGTTGACCAAAGCAGGCAGGTATGGTAGGATTTACGTACCTGCTTCGGTGGGTGACGTGAAGTCTAGCGAACTCTGACGGGGGCTGCTAGGCTTCTACTTTTTTGCCAAATACTCCAGGATTATCAGCCGTATCATGCTGCTGACGGTCTGCCCCTTTTCTTTTGCTTCATCTCTTAAGCGCTCAAGGTGTTCCGTCGTTAGAAACGTGCTGACTCTTTCCGTGTTTTCGACACGCTTCGGCGTCATGCATTCACCTCCTGCGCACATTATACGTACATGTAACGTGCTTGTCAAGAAGTTTTTCTTGCTCGCTTACTTCCAGCATGTTACAATTCAAATAACTTAAACACAAGGGAGGATTCTTGTATGCCACTTGTCATCATCGCCATCGTGGTTATAGCCGTTCTTTTTAACGTGTATGGGAAGCGCTCTGTTGCAAAAAGAGCTGATTCTGTGTCCGCTCACGTCATAGACAAGAGCTTTATCGGAATTACTGGCAGCGTAGTGTTTGAGACAAACGCTGGTAGGGTTGTTCTAAGGATGGATCGCACCAAGTACGACCAAATTGTCGTTGGAGATACCGGTACTCTGACATACCTGAAGGATGCTTTTGTTTCATTCACGCCAAATCGATCCACGGTAACTGATGCATCATAAGCGCTCCCTCATATTGTATTTCGCTCATCATGTTCGAAATGAGGAGCCAGGCGCATAGGATATAAAAGCACAATGGAGGCCGAAACCATGGATAGCAGCAGCGTCATCCTTCTTCTCGTCTTTCTCGGCGCGATCCTCTTCGGGTGCTATAAGTGGGACAAAAGCATTAAGGCCGCAGCGCAGAAAACGCAGCCACGTTCACCGTCAAGATCAAGAGCAACATCCTTTTCGCATCAGCAATATGAAAACGATTATCGAATTTACGATGAATCCTTTACTATTTGCAGCAATACGAAAAGCCTTGACACTCTTTTTTCTCGATACGATGTCGCGATGGACGCCCTTGCCCGAATCAAGAGCCGCAATGTCCCGAACTCAATCGACGCTGACGAGTTCGCTGCGATCTTAGAAAATTCCAGAAGCGCTTTAATTGGAAACTGCATCAATAGGTCGTATGATGATATACTTGAGAAGGCAAATGCCCTCAAAACGGAACGCGGACGACAAGCGAAAATCACAAAATTCTTCACCGATATTTTGGATAAGCACAGTTCCCAGCTAAACGATAATCATATCGAGCAGATTTACATGCTGGCGTCGGATAGCGGAATAACGCTATCTGCCAGCGATGCCAGCAGCAACGCCTAGGGGACAACATACCCCATCCTCCCATCGCACCAAAGCGGTCAGCCTCGGCGCTCCCCACATAGCTTTCATGTGTGTGAGTTCTCGCTTTGCCCGCTGATAAATGTCCTTATAGTAAGCATTCGCCAGCACCCCCGCCCCCCGACAACAAGCTGTAGCTCCCGCCCCTCCCGCCCGCGGGGCTTAGGCAATGGCGGGCGCTGGGAACACAATTATACAAAAGAAAGGATGCTTGCACGATGCAACGCAACACACAGCCATCAGCCAGGCCGCATGTCTTTCATTTTGACGTGCCGGTCAACGCCGCAACAACCAACGCGCTGCAAAACGTGATGCTGGAAGCGATCCAACTTGGGCAACCGTCAAGCCTAACCTTGCTTATCAATAGCACGGGCGGAAATTTGACCGCCGGTTTTGGGCTGTTCAACTTTTTGCGGTCGCTCCCGATGCCAGTAACTACCCACAATTTCGGCACTGTTGAATCTATTGCTGTCATTGTCTATCTTGCAGGCGAAGAGAGGAAAATTGTTCCCACCGGACGCTTCCTTTTGCATGGCTTAAACTGGGGCTTTGACTCCGGATCCATTGACCACGCCAGGATCTCGGAATTCGCCGCATCGCTCGATTCGCACTCCGCTACTTATCAACAGATCTTCAACGAGCGAACACAGAGCGCTGATGCTCCTGTCGATATCTTGGAGTGTCTCAGCGGAAAGGCGCGAATAGTCGATGCCTCCTCTTCCGTAAAAGCTGGAATAGCAACAGCAATCGCGCCTCCCGAAGCTGCCGTCCCCGCCGATTCGGTTCATTGGTGGATATCCTTCCAAAAATAACCCCCCTTTGGGTCACATACTACCACACCCCCAGCGCTCATTTGCGCTCAACCGCACGCGCCCCGCCGAGCACCCGCCCGGCGGGGCTTTCCCTCCCTTTCCTACGCCGGGAAGCTCTCGCCGTCCTTCATGAACGCATCGCACGCCTCCTGGTTGTCGCCCTCAGCCGAGGCGCGCATGATGGCGTAGGGCCGTACCCCCGCCATGGCGGGCTGCTTGAACACGCCGGCGATGATCACTTCGCACACTCGAATGCTGTCACCCTTCGTCTGGAAGTTATCGAACCGGATGCCGGTAAGATCAAACACGCGCCAGTTGAAGTAGTACGGGGCCTTGTCCACCGTGTCCTCCACGCAGCGCAGTGAGTAGGTGCTCGCCTTGGGCGCAAAGTCACCCTCGAACGTCTCCTTGGTCTCGTCGAAGTCACCCAGGCCCAGTTCAGCCAGCATCTCCAGCGACACCTCGCCCAGCCGGATCTCCACGTCCTCGCCCATCACCTCGTTTACCTGGGCGTAGAGGCTGTCGTCATAGTAGATGTCCTGCTTTTTTTCCTTGGCTGTGCGGTTCATAGCACCGGCGAAGGGTAGCGCCTTGGCCTCGCTCGATTTGTAGGCCAGCACCGTATTCTCGGTTACCGGGGCCAGCGCGATGCCGCGCAGGCCGATGATTGCCCGTCTCTTGGACATTTCGTTTCCTCCTATAGATAAGTTTTGTAGCGCATCACTTTTTGCTTTTGCTCTGCGCCATCGTCATCCCAAACCATCCCGCGAACATACCCAAGCTCCTGCATCGCATCATCGGCGGCGGACGCTATCCTCTGCTTTTCTGCCGATGTGGTCGCAAACACCCGAATGTAATACTCCAACTCGGTGATGTGTTCGCTATCATCGCGGTAGTCCGCGGGCTTGTTGGTTGCTTCGTTGACCGTAATGCAGGGCATCTGCGTCCAGTCTTCCGGCCATTCCGGCGATACACGCAGCACATCGGGGATTGCCGAAAGGGCGCGGATAATCCTGGGCTTGTCGTCTTTGAGCGCTATGTCAGCTCGCCTCCGATCTTTCCGGATTCCTCCGCAACGGCTTGAATCATTCTTTTTTCGTTGGATTTCCATGCGGGGTACAAGTACGGCCTCGCGGGTTGCCCGCGGGTAAATCGAAATTTGCCTGTTTTGGGATCTTTATACACCCAGCCGTCTCGGGCGTACTCCCTAATCTCTCCAGACTTTAGCCTGCGCTTATGCTTCCAAGGCCCAATGGAATACGTTGCCTTACCCGGCGCCTTGCCATTGTTGGATGCCTGCCCCACCGGGCCGGTGCCGAACTCAGCGTATGTGCCAATTTCAGAGCCAACCACCACGTGCCCGGTCACCTTTCCCGCCACGCGCAGGACAACGGTCACGATGCTTCCAGCCATCTGTGAACTGATTGACTGTGCCAACATCTTTGCTTCCGCCTGCGGCAGCTTCAGCGCTTTTGCAACGCCGCGCTCTGCCGCGCCTAGCATCACGTCGGGCAGCCGGTCGAGCACCTCTCTAAGGTCATCCAGCCCCTCAAGCGGCATGCCATCACCCCCGTTGCGCTGGCGGGATGAACTCAGCGTCGATCCTCTGGTGATCCCAGCCCTGCACAGACACCACGCGGTAGTCTGGGAGCGCGGTTGGGGCCACGTGAATGCACAGGCCATCGCCAGCCGCCACCGCTTCCAGGCCGTCGAAAAAGATGTTGCACATGGTCTTTGCCCGCTCGCCGTAGATTTGCGCATCCAGCGATCCGCTGGCGGGCTGGCAGGCCGCACGGATCGTCACCGGCGGCCCCCACTTGCTTCCGGGCACCGGCTCATTGTAGTCGTCCTTCTCTCCCTCCACGCGGTGGCGGATGTACAGCGTTCGCTTGTCGCGTTCAATCAACCTTCGCACCTTGCGACACCTCCCGCCTAAGGGCATCCGGCGTGCGGCGCCAGGCCAGCAACACACCTTCAACGCTGGTCGGCACCTCGTCGATGCTCCTGCTCACGCCGCCCTCGCTGTGGCTGCTCTCGCCCTCGATCCCGAGGCGGTTGTAGTACAACGTTGCCAGGCTCACCTGGGTTCTGGTCAGCGCTGGGGGAAGCGTAGATCGGTAGGTATAAGCGAGGATGTAATCCTCCGCCCGCGCCAACAGCTCCGACAACAGCGCATCTTGATCGTCACCTATCCCCGGCAGGGCCACTTTCAGCAGGGCCAGCGCTGACATCGGATCACTCCTCCCCGGTTTTTGCTTTTTTTCTTTCTTGAGGGGGCTTTTGCGGCTCATCTTTAGGCTCTTCCACAAGCTCTTCCGCAGGCACCTCTTTGGGTTCCCCCGCAGGAACCGCAACGCCCTCGCGCTGCCAGCGGTTCGCCGTGGCCTCGGAGACGTCCACTGTGTCGCCCGCCTTCAGGTACTTGCCGCCGTACGTGGTTGGCTTAACCCGTTTCATCAGCATTCGCCGGCGCCTCCTCTTCCGCTTGCGCCTTTTGCTTTCCGCGCTTCGGTCCCGGCTTGGCCTCCGGGGGCTCGCCCTTCGCTTTCAGCGCGGCATCAAAGGCTGCGTCGCGCTTGCGCTTCCACTCTTTCCAGCGCTCGTAAGCGTTTTGTGTCATGTCTGCCCCTCCTTACGCGGTCGCCTTGTGCACGTACACGCCGGAAAGCTTGTTGGCGTACACGTCGGTCACGGCCACCATGCGATAGCCATACTTCCACGCGTCGGCCTTCTGGTTCTGCTCCGGCGTCACGATCTTGGGCGCTAGATGCTTGGGGAACTGGATCAACGCTGCCTTGTGCAGCACCAGGAAGTTCAGGTTCTTTGCGCCGGCGGCCTTCGCGTAGCCGCCCGCTTCCTTGCCCGCGGAATAGCCGTCCAGCTGATTGATCTCCGAATAGAACCGCGTCTGCGGCACGTGGGCGACCGAAGCGAACCGCGCCATGACCGCCCGGCTCTTGGTCGTGTCCAGGTCGTCTACCAGGCTGCCGAGGCTCGGCGTGATAAACAGATACCGGTTCTCCGCCGGCACCTCGTCCTCGTCCATCTTATTGGTGGCGGCGCGCAGCGCGGCGATCACGCCCTCTCCGGTGGCCAGCGCGCCGGACGCGCCGCTCACGCCGGGCGTGCCCGCGTACACCGCGAAGCGGAAGGCGTCCAGCTCGGGCACCACCTTGGTGCGCACAAACTCGCCGGCCAGCCGCCCGAAGGCGAGGTTCGCGGTCTCCATGTTGTCCATCGCGTCCACTTGGAACATGCGGCCCCGGTCGAAGTTCACGGGGATGGTCTGGTTGGTCAGCGTTACCTCGCCGTCCACGTACCCGCCGTTGCGCGAATAGTCGCCCAGCCCCTGCATGTCCAGCATGGGCACGATCAGCTCGTTGGCGTTGGCGCCCTCGCGAACCAACTCCGGGTTGCCGTCCAACTGTGACGTGAGCGAGGTCGCCTTGTACACCTCGTCCAGGATCGGCACATAGGCCTTGAAAAGTTCGATTTGATTGGGCATGTTGTTTCACTCCTTGTTTTTGTTTAAGTCTTCGGCGGAAGTCCCGCTGCTGCGCGCATTGCCGCTACCGATGCCGCCGCGTCTCCTCCGCCCCCTTTGGGCATCTCCTTTGGCTTCAGGCGTGCATCCACGCCGACTTGCACGGCCTGCCGGAACACCTTCTCCGCCGCTTCGATACTGGCATTGCACGCTTCAGCGTCGGTGTATACCAGCATATCCGCCAGCCCACACGGCAGCCATTTCTGTTCCAGTGTGTTCAGCGCCTCAGCGCGAAGTTCACGGCGCATAATCTCCGCTTCGCGCGTCGCCATCGTTTCCTCACGGGCCAGGATGTCAGCCACTCGCTGCTCGGCTTCAACCCTCGCGCGCTCTTCCGCAGACAGCCTTGCCAGCTTCTCGCCCTCGGTCTTCGCGGTCTTGATGCGCTCTTGCGCCTCGCGCTCCCAGTTCGCCTTGTGTGTGGTTACCGCCTTGTCTACGCGCTTGTCAAACTCCGCTTGAAAAGCCTTGTTTTTCAACAGCGCCGCAAAATCGACAGGCGCGTCCGGCTTGCCCTCCGCACCCCCTTCGGGCGTGCTATCGGGCCCTGGGTCACCGGGCCCTCCGCCGCCACCGGTCCCGTCGTCCGGCCACAGCAGGCCTCTCCTTGCTTGCAACAACCTAAGATAACTCATGATGACCTCCTGCTTTGTCCGCGGCGTACACTGCCGCCGCATACTGTTTTTGCGCCCACGGTGTTCTCCGCCACCGCATGCGCATGAAAAAACCGCTCTGCTGTGCAGTAGCGGTTGATTCCGGTAGTAATGTTTCTGTTGATTGGCCTGTTGCGTTGGGATTCCGGCTCGGCGGGTGTGCCACTCCCCGCATCTCTTGTCTACCGCCTTTCGGCGGCGTGTAGAAGCACGTTCTCTACTTCAAGCCTAATCCCTGCTTCTAGTATAGCACCATTATGGCGCGATGTAAACTATCGGATTCCTCTTTTTAAGTCGTCTCAACGTCGTTTCTCCAAGCCGAAACACGGTGATAACGGAACTCTCCAAGTCGGATTGATCCTTTTCAAGCGCAAGTCTCACCAGCACGTTCATGCTTGAATTCTCAAAACGCCTAATAAACATCGCTGTGTTTTCATGTTTGGAATCTTCAAGGATGAAAGACGGGCTCTGTATCGCAAAAGGAATGTGTTCCGCCAGCGCGGCGTAATCCTCAGAATGGCGCTCGACAATATGTGCTATTCTCTCGTCTGTGAGAACAACATTCGCTCGCACTTGTCCCCATCGGCCCGAAAGCATGTCAGTATCAATCTTTGCGATTACTTGCACTTTTGTATCTTCCTGAGCTCTTATTCCGTTGCTTAGTATATCACTTTTCTCCCATTTTGCAACAAGAGTCGTATGCCATTCGCCGTACGTCATATCCCCCGGCACCTTCGTCAGCTCCCCGGTCAACGGGTCGCGCGCCCGCCGCTCCATGCCGGCCAGGGCTTCCTCCCCGATGTCGGCCACCGTGGTGCTCCGGCAGTAGGGATGCAAAGGCGGTAAATCCACGCCAACCTGCGCCTTCGCGACAGCAATTCTCTTGCCATCCATGGCTTTGCATTCAGGCGAAGTTTTTCCGTCCAGCGTCGCTAGGAAGCGATAGTGCGTAATCCCAGCCTCTTTGTACGCTTGAAGCTCGGCCTGGTTCGCCATGAAGCAGGTCTCCGTCCGCACCAGCCGCTCCGCTTCGCGGTAGCCTACGTCCAGGCGATCCGTCAGCCCTTCCTTCATGCGTTTAGCCAAATCGCGAGACATCCGCGCCACTGACCGGCCTTCCATCATCCCGCCAACTAGCTCTTTGTCCATCCAATCTGCAAGCGCACGCTGATTTGTCCAAATGCGCTTGTCATACCGAACGCCACTCCACGGGTTGTGCAATATCTCCTGGATCGCCCCCGGCGATATCGCGTCGACGCGCCATCCCAGGCCGGTCCCGCGCTGGATGTCCCACAGTGTGCGCCCGTACGCATCAGAAATCGTCCGCTGAAAGCCCGCTGTCGCTGCGCCAAGCTGCACCTCGGCCACCTGGCTCATCTCTGCGTAGATGTTGGCCTGCAGCGCCTCGGCCCTGCTCATGCGATACCGCGCCGACGGCGCGTTGATCCTTGCCAGCAGATCGGCCCGCGCCACAGGGTCGGTGACGCCGGGCAGCTTCGCCAGCAGCCGCTCGTATTCGGCGTGGCCCACCGCACCCTCCAAGTATGTGCGCGCCTGTTCCTGCGTCAGATCGTGCCGCTTGGCGTAGTTGCCGAATATGCGGTCGATGTCGCCAAGCAGGTTGTCGTTGGCCCGGCTGAATGCGCCACCGACAGTACGCAGCGTCTGCTCGCTGTCGCGCAGATACGTGTCCATGCGCTGTTCGGCCCGCGCGCTCCAGTAGGCATTCGAGGGAAGATTTCTGCTCATGCAATCACCCGCCTTTACTCAAGGCCTTCTATGATCTTCCTTCTGTTTCCTCAACCGCTCCCGCCGCTTCCGTCTGGGAGACAACCTGCCCTCTCTGGTTCGCATCCGCATACTGCCCAAACCGCACTCCGTCCCGCTGGGCTTGCTCCTCCCGCTGCTGGGTAAGCATCACCAGCGCGGTTGCCGGGTCGTCCACAAAGCTGAGCTGTCGCAACAGCACCTTGTCCGGCACGATCCCCTGCAACTGCGCAATCATCTGCGCTTGCTCCAGGTCGTTTACTGGCAGCCCACGGCTAAAGGTCATCTGCACGAGCTCCGGGTCCAGCGCCGGCGCGCCCTTCACGCCCAGCACGTGGACAAACAGCCGCATTCTGGAGCGCAGGCCCTCCCGGAACCAGCGTTCCTTGGTCTTGGTCAGCTGCTCCAAGCCCAACAGCTTAAACTTCATCGCCACGCCGCTGGCGCTCTGGGCAAACTGGTCGTCGGTCAGCGCCGGCACCATCGCAATCTTGTGGATGTCCCGCGCCAGCGCGTCGGCCAGCACCTGCGCATCGCCCTCGTTGAGCTGCTTGGTCAGGTAAGCCGCCGACGCGCCCGCCGTGGGCATCTCCAATATCCGCTGGTCGCGCAACCGCCGCACGGCCTGGTTAAACTCGTCGTCGGTATCGCCCAGGGTGACGCCGCTGATCATCAGCAGCGCGTCCACCAGCTGCTCCTTGTCGTTCACCCGGTCGCTCGTCAGCAGGTTGTAAGCGTCGATCAGCGTCAGCACCGGCTCAAAGTCCCCGCGCTCGTCCTCGTTATTCCAGTATTCGGTCAGCGGCACACCGCCGAAGTAGTGCGGCTCCACGCCCTGCAGCACTGGCGCAGCATCCGCCCCTTTGCGTGCATAGCAGATCGCGTCCTGGGCAGTGTATACGGTCACAGTTTCGCCTTCCGCCTCGCCGTGGGCGTTCTGTCTGGTTACCCGATGCACCCCGAACAGCGGCTCGTGGGCCACCGTGTCGTCGTACACCACAAAGGCGTAGCGCGGATCGACCGCCGCCGTCCTGGGCCGTGCGGCGGCATCCATGTACGCCAGCTCCGCGCCCCGTCCGTAAATACCCGCGTGCTTGGCCAGCTCCGCATCTACGGTATCAATATTGCAGCGCTTGTAGGCGTCCAACAGCACGTTCAACGCCGCATCTTCCTGCCCTGCGTCTTCCCCTCGTGCGTCCGTCTTCCCTGCGTCAGCGTATCCTATCGGGCCGCCGATCAGGTACGCGCTGGCGAGGTCGGTAATGTATTTGGCGTGGTTCACAACAATTTTCTCGTTGCTTGTTCCCGCTGTCTTTGACCGCTGCAAAATGGCATGCTTCCCGTCGTAGTAGTCGCGCAGCTTGCCCATCTCGCCTGCACGCTTCGCATGCTTGTCAAGCGCCTCCTTCAAAACCTTCCCGGATATGCCGTTTGCAACCTCTTTCGCATCCAGCGTGATCAACTCGCATCCCCCCTTATATCGGCAACCTCGCCCGGCTCGGTATCCTTGCCGTGCGCTTCCCGATCACCGGCTCCAGCCCATAGCGCACCGCGTCGATGGTGTGGTTGTCTCGATCCGGGTACGCAGCCTTGAACCCGCCACGGCGATCCGGCTCATGCTCGTACCCGGAAAACTCTTTCGCCGCCTCCGGGCACCGCGCCGAATCGATCACAATGGCCGCCAAGTCCTGCAGCCAGCGCACGCCGTGCTCCACGCTGCCCGGTCCTTTGGCGGCGCCGGTCACCTGCAGCCCACGCTGGGTCAGCTCATCGTTGGAGCGGGGCTCAGCGCTGTCGGCGGTGATCGTGGCGCCGGGAACGTGCAACAGTTTTCGCGCAGCCACGGCGATGCTGTCAAAGCTGGCGCCGGTTTTCACGTACTCGTCAATCAGATATAGCGTTCTCGCCTGCTTTGCATAATGCATCTTGACCAGCGCAGCCGGGTGCCCGGCGAATCCGTGATCCAGGCCGTAGGAGAACCGGTCAAGCCGCCCCAGCTCCTCGCCCGTGATGGCACGCAGCTGCACGTTGTCGAACACCCGCCCGCCGGTGCCGGTCACCTCGCCCAGGTATGTGTGTCGGTATGCCGGCTCGTTGGTCTCGCGCAGCGCCTCGGCTTCCGCCAGGAACTCCACTCCAAGCCATTCCGGAGGGACCTGCGTATAGTCGCTGTGATGCACCATTCGCCGCGGCTCTAGCTTGATCACGGAGCTGTTCACCCAGTTTTGTTGGCTGCGAGGCGGGTTGTAAGTATAAAACGTGATGGCAACAGCATCGCCGCCGCCACGGAATACAGACGCCTTGATCGTGCGCAGGTCTTCACGCCCATCAAACTCTGTCAGCTCCTCAAACCATAGGAATTTGAAGTAGCCATACACCAGCTTAATAGATTTGCTCTTTCCCGGGTCATCAACCCCGCGAAACAAAATCCGCTGCCCCGTTGGCATGTAGGTGATCTCCATCGGGCTGAGCCCGAACCGGAACCACGGTCGCATCCCCAGCACATCGATGGCCCAAACGATCTGCGAGTACGCGCTCTCCCGCAGCGTAGCCGCCACCTTGCGATATACAATCGCGTTCGCCAGCGGATCGCGCAGCAGGCCGGTCACAATCTCCAGAGAGACGAAGCTGGACTTTCCGCTTCCGCGCCCGCCCTTGAGCCAATATTCCGCGTGGCCGGTCCGGCGGATGTCGGCATGTACTGCGTGGAACGGCTCGGCCATCAACGCAGACAAGGAAATGTCACGCATTGCCCGCACCGCCTATATCGTCCACGATGCGCGGAACGTCCTCAGCCACAATTACCCGGTCCGTATACATGCCCAAGTGCTTGCCCAGCAGCTCCAGCGCCTTGAGCTTATCGGCAAACTTCACCTCTCGCTCCACACCTGTGCCGTCCTGGGTTGGAATGGTCTTTACCCGAACACTGGCGATAGCCGCTAGATCGTCCGGCGCCGCGTCCGCTCGCACCGTCGCATCTTCCGCATGGATCACATCCGGCGCCTGCAAAAAAGCGATACGCGCCAGCTCTCGCACCACGCGGTCCTGGGTCACGCCCGTTCGCCGCGAGCGCGCGGCCAGCTGCTCGTCGACGCGCGCGCGGATGCTGGGATTTGCTAGAAGCTTTGCGGCGCTTGCGTTTGCTCCGCGAGCACTGTATCCGGCGCGGATGTAAGCCTGCGTCGCGTTCAGGTCAATCAAGTATTCTTCGATGAATCGCTCACGGCGTTTGTCCACAGGCTCACCTCCTTGACGCATTCAAAAAGAGCGCCTTGCGACGCCCTACATGTTGACACTTGCATTATAAACTAAATCACCCGGCATTTGTCGGCTGTGTTTCTTTCTTCAAGCCAAGCGCATCCAATCCGCGCCGATGCAGTTCTCGGCTCCACCGCTCGTGGAAGTGTGATTTCTCGCTTATCTGCCCCCACGTCATCCCATCGACATACCGCAACCGCAGGATCAGCCGATGATCCGGGTTTGTCAGCCCATTGATCTCTCGCTCCACGCACGCCACATGCTCGACATACGCTGCAATTTTCGCGCCCTCCCTGCGCTCGATGTCTGCAATCGCTGCAGCACCCTCTCCGGCCCGGTCGTCCAGCGGCGCGCCAAACCCAGACACCACCTCGCTCTTGATGCCGCCGTACTCGGCAAGCGAGCGGATGCGCTCCAGGCTATCACGGATGTTCTGCGCCTCCCGCGCCAGCCCGGCGCATATTTTCAGGTCGTCGTATGTGATCAAGCTATCCCTCCTTTTTAGGCTGTGGTATAATTGTCAAAAACGAGGTGTTTGCGTGACTCCGTTGAAATGGCTAAGGGGTTATTACGACCTCAGGTTTATGGCAGTGATTTTCGCCCTACTTTTCATTGCAGTCGTCAT
>Ga0123353_10004296_pt1 | contig 18310 bp, 12 predicted proteins | sample TergutLab28metaG_3_FD_92763 | JGI IMG/M metagenome (GOLD analysis project Ga0123353, IMG submission 92763) | Labiotermes labralis P3 segment gut microbial communities from Petit-Saut dam, French Guiana - Lab288 P3 | ecosystem: Host-associated > Arthropoda: Insects > Digestive system > Gut ... | reverse complement strand
GCTTGGAAAGTTACACGGTCGGCTCGTATGACTTTTATCTGGGATACGGCGTGAAAAAAGGGAAAATCGTTACCCTAGATACAGGACATTTTCATCTTACCGAAAGCGTGGCGGACAAAATCTCGTCGCTGTTGCTCTTTTCGCCGGAAATCATGTTGCACGTCAGCCGACCGGTGCGCTGGGACAGCGATCACGTTGTAACGTTGAGCGACGATTTACTGGATTTGGCACGCGAAATTGTGCGTTGCCGAGCCATTGACCGGGTACACATAGGGCTTGACTATTTCGATGCGACCATCAACAGGGTGGGGGCGTATGTGATTGGATGCCGGTCAGTGCAAAAGGCATTGCTGCTGGCACAATTGGAGCCTTTTGTCCAATTGGAACAGTATGAAGACGAAGATCGGCTTTTCGAGCGTCTGGCGTTGCAGGAGGAATTGAAAAACATGCCGTGGAATGCGGTCTGGGACATGTTCTGTCTGCAAAATGATGTTCCGGCAGGCGATGGCTATATTGCGGAAATACTGCAATACGAAAGAGATGTAACAAATAAAAGATAGCCAAACAGCAGATTGGTACTGACTTACGTTGACCACTCACTATGGTACAACACTGTAAAGCGAAAGCCTTGGACTATCAAAAAAGAGTATTACATGAAAGACATTCCTAACCTATTCGGCAGTATGGTCTTTAACGAAGTCGCCATGCAGGCTCGGCTTCCCGAAGACACTTACAAGGCGTTGAAAAAGACGATGGTACAAGGTACGCCCCTGGAACTCAACGTCGCCAACGTGGTCGCCAATGCCATGAAAGATTGGGCACTCGAAAAAGGAGCGACGCACTTCACCCATTGGTTTCAGCCAATGACCGGCACAACGGCAGAAAAACATGACAGTTTTATCACTCCCGTCGGCGACGGAAAAATCATCATGGAATTTTCCGGGAAAGAACTGGTTCACGGCGAGCCGGACGCGTCCAGTCTGCCTTCAGGAGGTCTTCGCACCACATTTGAAGCGAGAGGTTATACCATCTGGGACACCACTTCGTATGCGTTTATTAAGGATGGTGCGTTGTGTATTCCTACTGCCTTCTGTTCGTACAGCGGCGAGGCACTGGACAAAAAAACACCTCTGCTACGTTCGATGGAAGCCATTAACAAACAGGCACTGCGAATACTCAAACTTTTCGGAAACACGGACGCAGCACGAGTCAACACGACAGTTGGAGCGGAACAAGAGTATTTTCTGATAGACAAAGAAGTCTATCTAAAACGTCCCGATTTAATTTATACCGGTCGGACGCTGTTTGGAGCGCGTCCTCCCAAAGGACAGGAACTCGATGACCATTATTTTGGCACGTTGAAGCCGAAGGTTGCCGCCTTCATGCGGGAACTGGACAAGGAACTCTGGGAACTCGGTGTCTATGCTAAGACCAAGCACAACGAGACCGCGCCTGCCCAGCACGAACTGACCTCGATTTTCACGACGACCAACATAGCCAGCGATCACAACCAGTTGACAATGGAACTGCTGAAAGTCATCGCGGATCGGCACGGTTTTGCCTGTCTGTTGCACGAAAAACCTTTTGCGGGGGTCAACGGCAGTGCCAAGCACAATAATTGGTCGATTAGCACGGATACGGGCATCAACCTGCTTGAACCAGGGGAAACGCCGTATGAGAACGCTCAGTTTCTGCTCTTTTTGTCGGCGGTCATCAAAGCGGTGGACGAGTATCAAGACATCCTTCGAGTCTCGGCGGCGAGTGCGGGAAACGATCATCGACTCGGTGCGAATGAGGCACCTCCTGCCATCGTGTCGATGTTTCTCGGCGATGAACTCACCGAAATTTTCGAAGCTCTGGAAACCGGTACGAATTATCGCAATAAGTCCAAGCAGTCAATGGAGATCGGCGTTACGGTTCTGCCGCATTTTCCCAAGGATATGACCGACAGAAATCGCACGTCTCCGTTTGCGTTCACCGGGAACAAATTCGAGTTTCGGATGCTCGGATCAAAGTTTTCCCTTGCCGGTCCGAACATCGTTCTCAACACGGTGGTTGCGGAAGTATTACGGCAGTTTGCGGACGCATTGGAAATGTCAAACGATTTCAAGAGCGAACTGGCACTGCTCATCGGTAAGACTTTTCATAAACATAAGCGCATCGTTTTCAATGGCAACAACTACTCCGAAGACTGGTTTGCCGAAGCGAAGCGTCGCGGATTGTCGAATTTACAAACCACTGTGGACGCTCTTCCGGAATTTGTTTCGCCGAAAAGTGTCGATGTTTTCACAAAACATCAGATTTTTTCCGAGTCGGAACTGCATTCACGTTACGAGATTCTTTTGGAGAGTTATTGCAAGACACTTCACATTGAGGCGTTGACGATGCGGGACATGGTGAAGGGGAGTGTCATACCGGCTTGCGTGGATTATCAGAACGACCTTGCGACGCTGTTGGATCGTAAGAAGGCATGCGGCAACTATGACGTGTCTCTTGAGGAGCATTTTCTGGGACGCATTTCGACATTATCGGCGAGTCTGCTTAAACGGTTACTCGTTCTTGAGGATGCGATTCTCGAATCCAAGAAGGATCGGGAGATTCTTGCGTCGGCACGTTTTCATCGGGACGAGATTGTGCGTGCAATGTCCGAATTGCGGTTCATTGTCGATGAACTTGAAATGCTTGTGGCAAAAAAGCACTGGAATTTGCCGACGTATGCGGAAATGTTGTACAGTGTGGATTAGGAGATGTCCCAAAATATCCTTTACTGATTTCCGGTAAAAAGGTATGATTCCTCTTGTGAAGGATCACGACAAATTTTGACCAGTGCATTATCAATGAGTCGGGTCGCACCGAGTCGAACGGCAAGCAGAATGACCGATTCCGTTTCGATGAACGAAAGTTCCTTCAACGTCAACGGATCAACAGCGGCGATGTAATCAACCGTCATACCGCCCGCCGTGAGAATCCGGTCACGAATCGCTTGCCGAATCGTTTTCGCCGACCGGATTTTTTCATTAACGATCATTCGTTCGGCATCGGCAAGACTCTGCGAAAGCACCACCGCTCGCTGCCGCTCCGACTCCGAAAGATACCGATTACGGCTGCTCATTGCCAAACCATCTGATTCGCGGATCGTCGGTCCCATCACGATGGCGATGGGAATGTCCCAATCGGCAACCATTTTTTTGATAACGCAGAGTTGTTGGTAATCCTTTTGTCCAAAAAACGCCGCGTCGGCCTGCGAAGCAAGGAACAATTTCAAGACAACCGTTGCCACTCCGTCGAAGTGTCCCGGTCGGATTGCCCCTTCAAACGGTACAGAGACACCGCCGATGTGAACGGACGAGTCGAAACCTGCCGGATACATTTCCGTTGCAAGAGGAACGAACACGGTAGGCGAACCCGCCGTTTCCAAGAGCCGCAGATCGTCGTCCAATGTTCGGGGATAGCGGGAAAAGTCTTCGTTGGGTCCGAATTGCGTCGGATTGACGAAAATAGAGACAATCGTTACATCACACTGTTCGTTGGAAAGCCTTACGAGACTCAAATGTCCCTCGTGTAACGCTCCCATGGTCGGTACGAGTCCGACCCGCTTTCCCAGAAGACGTTGGCTCTGGACAAACGAACGTAATTCCGTGATGGTGGTGAGCATGCGTTTTATTATAACAAAATCAGAACGACAATCGTCTGAGGGAGTGTCAAACGTTTTTACACTCCCATCGGACTGTCGGACTGCCGCCGAGCATGAACTTCTTGACAGAGGCAAGATAATCCTCTAAAATTCCGTCGCCTAACGCACAGATTAACATTCATGCCAAAAAGAACAGACATCCATACGATTATGATTATCGGGTCAGGTCCCATTATCATCGGACAAGCCTGCGAATTCGATTATTCTGGCACACAAGCCTGCAAAGCCCTGCGGAATTTGGGGTACAAAATTATCTTGGTCAATTCCAATCCCGCCACGATCATGACCGACCCCGTTGTTGCGGATATTACTTATATTGAGCCGCTCAATGTCAAACGCCTCACCGATATTATCGCCAAAGAACGTCCCGACGCACTGCTTCCCAATCTCGGCGGACAATCGGGACTGAATTTAAGTTTGGAACTGCAAAAAGCCGGTGTGTTAGAAAAATATAACGTCAAAGTGATCGGCGTACAACTCGATGCCATCGAACGCGGCGAGGACCGAATTGAATTCAAAAAAACGATGGACAAACTGGGCGTGGAAATGCCCCGCAGTTTTGAAGCCTTAACCGTCGAACAGGCACAAGAGGTTGCCGCCAAACTGGGCTATCCGGTCGTAGTCCGACCTGCCTACACAATGGGAGGCACCGGCGGAGGATTAGTCTATAACGAAGAAGAATTGCAAACCGTCGTCAGTCGAGGCTTGCAAGCATCGCTCATAGGACAAGTACTCATCGAAGAAAGCGTACTCGGTTGGGAAGAACTGGAAGTCGAAGTCGTTCGGGACTCGAAAAACCAAATGATCGCAGTATGCATGATCGAAAACATCGACCCGATGGGAGTGCATACCGGCGACTCGTTCTGCTCCGCACCGATGCAGACGATCAGCGAAGAATTGCAGACAAAACTTCGCAACATTGCTTTCAGTATTGTTTCGGAGATCGGAGTCATCGGCGGAACGAATGTACAGATGGCGCACGATCCTGTATCGGACAGAATCGTGATTATCGAGATCAATCCGCGAACCTCTCGTTCGTCGGCACTGGCAAGCAAAGCGACCGGTTTTCCGATTGCCTACGTGTCTGCACTATTGGCAACGGGAATAACGCTAGACGAAATTCCCTACTGGAAAGAAGGCACAATGGACAAGTACGTGCCATATGGGGACTACATCGTCCTGAAATTTGCAAGATGGGCGTTTGAAAAGTTTATCGGCATTGAAGACAAACTCGGAACACAAATGCGAGCGGTCGGAGAAGTGATGAGCATTGGACGCACCTTTAAGGAAGCCTTCCAAAAAGCGGTTCGGTCATTGGAAATCGGCAGAAGCGGTCTTGGATTCGCCAAAAACTTCCACGAATCGAGCATTGACACGTTGTTGCAAAGGATTGCCGCCCCGAATAGTGAGCGGTACTTTGCGATTTATGAGGCATTGCGTAAAGGAGTCAGCGCCGAAGAAATTCATGAAATTACACGAATAAAGACTTATTTTTTGACGCAGATAAAGGAACTCGTTGAACTGGAAACGGAGATATTGGAGTATCGAAAGCGGGTATTGCCGTCCGAACTGTTTATCCGAGCGAAGAAAGATGGTTTTGCAGACAAATATCTTGCCGAATTGCTTGACGTACCGGAGGAATATATCCGGCTACACCGAAAGACGTTGAACATACAAGAGGAATGGGATGTCGTGCCAGTCAGCGGAGTCGATGCCGAGTATTTTTATTCTACGTACAACGGCTTGGGTAAACTGGGCGGCGAGTTAGCGGCATCGAGAGAAAAACGGGGAATCAATGACGGTAAAACGCCCGACAGAAAAAAAGTCCTTATTCTCGGCGGCGGTCCCAATCGAATCGGACAGGGCATTGAATTTGACTATTGCTGTGTGCATACCGCTTTTGCGCTGCGTGACTTGGGTTTTGAAACGATTATGGTCAACTGTAATCCTGAAACGGTCTCGACCGACTATGACACGTCGGACAAACTGTACTTTGAACCGTTGACCGTCGAAGATGTTTTGTCGATTTGTCAACGTGAAAAGCCGCTCGGCATTATCGTACAGTTCGGGGGACAAACGCCGCTGAATATCGCAATGGAACTTAAAAGAGCGGGAGTGCCGATTCTGGGGACAACGCCGGAAGTCATTGCGCTTGCCGAAGATAGGGATTTGTTCCGAAAAATGATGGAACATCTGAATATACCGATGCCGGAGTCGGGAATGGCATGCAATTACGACGAAGCGGTAACGGTCGCTCACCGAATCGGCTATCCAGTGATGGTCAGACCTTCCTACGTGTTGGGAGGTCGGGCAATGGAAGTCGTTTTCGACAATGAGCAACTCCGGGATTACATTCAAGTCAATGCGCAGTACATCAGCAATGATGCGCCGATTCTCATTGACCGATTTCTGGACAACGCGCTGGAATGTGAAGCGGACGCACTGGCGGATGGCAAGCATGCTTTTGTACCGGCAATTATGGAGCATATCGAGTATGCCGGTATCCATTCTGGGGATTCGGCATGCGTGATTCCGACGGTCAACATTACTGACGAGCAGACGGAAACTATTCGGGAATACACTCGCAAAATTGCCAGCGAACTGGGCGTAGTGGGATTGATGAATATCCAATACGCTATCCATAAAGGAAAGGTTTACGTTTTAGAAGCCAATCCGCGGGCTTCGCGAACGGTACCGATTGTTTCCAAAGTTTGCAATGTGAACATGGCGGATATTGCCGTGCAACTGATTATGAAGGAGCACACAGGAAAGTCGATTGACCTTCCGGCGTTCAAAACGCCGGAGATACCTTATTATGGTGTCAAAGAGGCGGTCTTTCCTTTCAACATGTTCCCGGAGGTCGATCCGGTATTGGGACCGGAAATGCGTTCGACCGGCGAGGTTTTGGGACTGTCGGATTCGTTTGGACTTGCATTTTACAAAGCCCTTGAAGGGAGCAAGACGATTTTGCCTCTTTCGGGTGCGGTCTTGATGTCGGTGGCGGAAAAGGACAGAGCGGAGTCGACGGCGGTTGCCAAGCGGCTTGTGGAATTGGGATTCAAGATTTACGCTACTCGTGGGACTCATGCTTTTCTCACGGACAAGGGGATTGCAGCCGAAGTGATCAACAAGTTATACGAAGGTCGCCCGAACATTACGGATGCCATCAAGAATCGTCAGTTGGACATGATTATCAACACGCCGAGCGGCAGCAAGCGGAGTACGGACGATGATTCGTATATCCGCAAGTCGGCGATTCGGTACAACATTCCGTACATGACGACCTTAACGGCGGCACTGGCAGGCGTGAAAGGGATTGCAGAAAAGGTTGCATGTGTTGAGGAAACTCTTTATTCCTTACAGGAATACCATGCGAAGAGAAAATGAACGGTTGAGCAATCGCCGTCATTGCGCTCTGCTCCATTCTGGTGTAAGGTACAATAACACTGTATTAACTACTGAGTGTTATTATCTTCCGACCACAAATTGCAACGGGATTCGTACAGAAGGCATAGTTTCATCATTCGTTTCCAGCAGTACATACGCCTGCTGTCCATCGCCGCTCAAGCCGTAATTCCCTGTTGGAGCATTTTCCGGCACTTCAATCGTCAGGGAAAAAGAACGTGTGGGACCGGCATCTCTTGGAAGCGAAAGGTTCGTCCGCAACCACCTAGGCTCCACTGTTGCTATTGTGACTGAAGCCGAAGATGCCGACACTCCTGAAAAGCGAATCACTATTTCTCTGCTTCCGGCGGCACTTCTAAATTCGAGAATCCCTGTCGCACTGTTATATCCTGTGCCGCTGATCGAAACATTTCCGCTGGTAATTTGACCGCTTACCAAAAAATTCACACTCGACTGATTCGGAGAGTTTGTCTTCACTTGAAACCAGTCTTGAAAGGACCCGACGGGCAAGCCCGGCTTGAGCGTGATCGTCCCTTCCACTACCGACTTGGCTAAAGACAAATAATTCGAATCGGTACTACCTGATTCGGCAACGGCGACTGGTTCCCAATGAAAATCAAAGTGTTCACGATTCTCCCACGCCGGTGAGGAAAGTTCGAGAGGTTCATCTTCGAACCCATAAAACCGGATGGTCATCGTTCGGGAGACACCTGGCGGCACTCTCGAAAAATGGACAGCACCCGGTTGTACCACGACAGGGTTTGTAAAAACGCCCTCTACGCCGAGGTAAATCTCCCGTTTTTCGGGATCATTTGTCCGAACAATGCCCCCTTGGGAAAATTTTCCTGTTGCCGCTTGCTCCGCACTGTATTTCAAATGACACCTTGCCGTTCTGCCCGGCGCAACGCGCGTCGGTGTAATATCAATACCTGTACAGGAACATGTCGTTCGATCTACGACCAGAATCAGGTCTTCCGAGCCGACGTTTTTTATGTAAAAATCATGAGCACCGGCGGCTTTGACATCCATGACCCCGAAATAGTGGGTCGTTGTTTCAATCTGCGCCTTGGCGTTCGGATTGACCGCCTGCTTGAGAGCGGTTTCCCGGAGTCTTTCATAGGATTGTGTTTCGGACTCCACTTGCCATGCGTTGACCGACATCACTCGGTAGGCACCGCCGACACCGAGCAATGCTCCGAAAAGAGAGGAAGCCAACACAACCGTAATGAGAGTCCGTATCATGATCGTCCAATAAGATTAAGTGGTTTAACTGTCCGACGTTGTTTCTGCATGGTCATCTCTTCCTCCAAACATCTGAGCGGCTATTATACTTCTTGTCCAACAGCGTGTCTAGTAGGCAGTTTTTGTGTTCTGGGCACAATGACGCTCCATTCGCTCCGTTGGGCGGCTAAATGATGCCGCATCTTTCTCGCTACGGCAAAAAAGAAATCGTCCATTGATGGAGACTGCATAATTCCCCCACCAGTAGCCGGTGTTTGAAAAGTTCTCCAGTTTCCAGGAGAGAGGGGACACGACGTTTAGCCGTAAATGTGTCCGCCTGGAATAAATCAAAATGCGCACTACAATCCTTCCCGCAGTTTTGCCGTCGAAAGTTTAACGACGAGCATTTCCAGTAACAATCGGGGATCGCTTCGGCTGTCCCCCTTTAAGTCGAGATCAAGTTGGAGGAGCCATTTCGGCAACTTCGCACCGCGATGTCTGCCAAGATGCATTAAATGTTTTTCCGTTTTGCCGAGAAAGAAACCTTTGACACCAACTTTTTCCAGTGCCGAGCGGACGGAAAGTTTATTCTGTCGTCGTTCGGCATCCAAAATGAGTTCCGTTGCCGCCGCCATTTTTCGGAGCGTTGCCGAAATTTGCGCCAGAATTCCGACGGCATTCTCGCCTGCCAATATCAACACATCGAGTTGTCGCACCGCCGCCGCCGTTTTGCCCTCCAACGCCAAGTCCAACATTTCAAATGCCGTCCGAGACCGCCATGAACCGACCACCTGCTCCACGAGTTCCGACGTAATCCCCTTTTTGTCCGTTACCATAAGGGCGAGTTTGGCAAGTTCCTGATCGAGCAATCCGTGTTCCGTGCCGATCCGCTGCACGATCATCTCGGCGGCGGAAATATCACACGCAGTCTTATGGTGATGTTTTGCCCACTGCACAACCCAGCGCGGCATTTCCTTTTCGGAAAGCGTTTTGGCTTCGATGATGAGACCCGACTCGACAAGAATTTTGTAAAGTTTCGTTGACGCAGGAAATTCTTTGTACAGTTGCAAAATCAAGACCGACTGTTCCGAAGGTTTGGCGGCATATTTTTCGAGTTCAGTCCGATACTTGGAAACAAACTTGTCCGCTTCGTCCACTCGAACGACCCGGCGACCACCGCCGAACATGGCAACCGTTTGGAGTTCCCGAAGGACATCGGTAAATGTCGTGCCATCTCCTTCAAACTGGCACATAGAAAATTCGGCATCTTCGGCGGCGAGAACCTGATCTCGAATGTGCCGTATCGCATTGGAACAAAGGAAGCCATCGTCTCCATAGACGACGCAAACGGGCTTGGCAGGATACTTGGATGTATCCCAAAGGTAATCATGAACAGAAATTTTCACAGGCAATTTCTCCTAGTTATTCGGGGTTGCCGTTTACTCGCCGCGAAGTTTGAGTTCAAACGGAGGCAGTGCCAGTTTTTCCCGAATTTCGTTCAAACTCGTTACGCCGAAGTTTTTGCATTCGAGCATCTCGTCTCCGCTTTTCCGAACCAACTCGCCAATCGTCTGGATGTTTAGCCGGTTCATGCACTTTCTCGCCCGAACGGAAAGATTCAAGTCTATTACCGGTCGATCCAAATTCGCCTGCACCTCCGGACTGAGAGACGACACATCAAACGTATCCGAAACCGGCTTTTCTTGGGCGAACAGACCAAGTTTCAGTCCCTTCAATGCTAACATTTCTCTAATTTCGACCAAACTGGTTTCGCCGAAGTTTTTGCTGCCAAGCAAATCTTGTTCGGTGTGTTTACAGAGGTCTTCAAGCGTCATGATGCCCATCGTTTTGAGGCAGTTTCGGCTCCGCACCGACAATTCAAAATCAGACACGGGCAGATTCAGGATCTGGCTCATTCGATCTCTTCTGCGTTGCGTCTCTTCGTCGTAGTGCATTTCGCTGGAAGCCCTTGCGTCTTTGAGGAAGAGTGTTGCCCGGCGATTGGTCGGCTGAGCATCGGCAACACGTTGAAAACAGACGATTGCCTGATCGTACAGTCCCATGTCCTCGTACAGTACACCAAGATTGCATAGTGCACCGGTGTGCGTGGGAAACCGGGAAATCGCCTTTTTATACAAATCCAGGGCTTCTTCATCGTTTCCACGCCGCTCAGATTCGAGTGCCAAGCCGAACAGCGCTCCGGGATGTGTTCTATCGACGGCAACGGCGCGTTCGTAAAATTTAATCGTCTGGTCGGACAGGAGGTTTCCTTCGTCATCGTAAAGCAACTGAGCGAGTGCTGCCCCGCGTTGATAGAGGTATTCCGCCGTTTGTTCGACGGCACCGTGAAGTTTATCCAACTGTTTCAATGCTTCTTCGGGCTTGTTTTGATAGCGGCACACTTCGGCGCGTCCCAGTGCACATTCGTCTCCACTGTACCCTGACTTTTGGGCGGCATCATAACTTTTTATCGCATCGGCATAATGTTTGAGGGCGAACTGGGCTCTGGCAATATAAAAGAGGGAAAGCGCACCGCCGTCCCCTTTTTTGAGGGACGCTATCGCCGAATCATAGTGTCCCAGCAGAAAATAGGCGATTCCAAGCCGAACACGACCGGCAGGGCTCAATTTGCTCTTTGTATCTTCTGCCTCTAATTCGTCAATGGCATGGCGGAGAACATCGATTTGGGTGACATCGGTGCTCAACGCAGCAGCCAGACGTTCGGTTTCCAGTGGTCCGAAGGAACCGTCCATTAAAATTGTTTGTCTGAGATCAAAATCAGGGGGCAAAACGTCCATATTTCTTTCTTTTAGGGGACTTTGAAGTGAGGGAATCCCAAACCCTCTGCGCAGACGGTGATTCTAGGCTATTTTCCCTTTTTTGCAAGAGGGGCGAAAATCGTTACGGAAAATAGTTGTCCAATCCCGAATAATCCGCAAATTCGTTACAATCATTAAAGTTTTACCAGATTAACATCCGATATGTGATATGGACATTACCTGCGCCCTCCATGAATCAGTCCCCCATAAATCGGTACTGCTGCTTCGTTTGCCTTCTCGCTCTTTCCGCCGTGCTCGGCGGAAGTGCGGGGTGTACTCGGCAACACTATCGAACAAAGGCAGATCACGAGGTTTATTCCGTGCTCCGGCATGGTAACAACGATCCAAGATGGAAAGTCAACGACTATGGAATCACTCCCGATGCCGCTTCCCGGATGTTCGACCCGTTTCACCCCGATTGCGAACCGATGCCGTGCGATGATCCGGCAGCACACAAAAAAATGCACAACGCCGCCGGTATGCGAGGCTCCGCTCATTGGCACGACAACGGCGACACTTCCCACGTGGAGAATCCCCATTGGCGGCAGTATCTTTTGCTCAACGAAAAGGGAGAAGTGCCCCTTGATAGAGACAAATCAGTCGAATTGGCGCGGCTTCATTCGCCGGAATACCAGAGTACCGTCGAAAATCTTTATCTCTCCGCTATGAAAGTGTCGCAGGAACGTTTTGCGTTTGACGTACAGTTTTTCGGAGGCGACTCTGTTCTTTACAAAAACGTAGGGAGTGCCAGGTCGGGCAGCGGAGCCTCATGGACTCAAAAAGCGAATATCGGTGCCGAACGAACGCTTGCTACGGGAGGAACTTGGGTTGTCGATCTGGCGAATTCCATTACGTGGACACTGACCGGTCAAGGTTCTTGGAGAGCGGAGTCGTTGATTAACGTCGGTGTTACACAACCGCTCCTGCGCGGGGCAAGCCGGAAGGTCGTACTTGAAAAACTCACGCAAACAGAGAGGGATTTCCTAGCGGAACTCCGAAAAATGGTCTTGTTCCAACAAGGACATTACACGAGAATCGTAACCGGTACTCCTCCGCAAAACGTGGGAGTTTCGTTCAGGGGCGGTGGTGGTTTTTACCGATTGCTGGCAAATCAAATCCAAATTCAGAATCAACGTCAAAACATCATCGGATTGGAAGAAAACCTTGACCGCTTTGTCGAAATGTTCGAGGCGGGACAGGTCAGCGATGTCTATCAAGTGGAGGAAACACGGCAGTCGCTCTTGATGGCTCAAAGCCGATTGCTCGACCAAACCAATCGGTATCAAGCCAGTGTCGAAGCGTATGTGAGTTCATTGGGGCTGCCGCCGGACTTAAAGGTCAGTATTAGCGATCCGTTGCTGGAACAGTTCCAGTTTACTTCTCCTTCGCTCACGGTTCTGATGGAAGACATTGCCGATTTTCTGGCGCTGATTCGGAAAAAGGATCGACCTCTTCCCGAAGAGTTCCGGGACAACATCAAAAACGTCGTTCGACGTGCCGAAGGGGAAATTGCCATTCTCGAACAAGATTTGCAAGCGTTACGAAAAAGTATGCCGGAAAGACGAGCAAGTTTGAAAAGTCTCGAAACCTTTCTTGTCGAACGCATTAGAGAAGGCGACCGGGTTTCTCCGATCATTTACGATGCAAACTTTTTTGAGAGTCGTGTTGTTAAATTACAGAGGGGAGATATTCCCAAGAATCTTTCCCGGCTTCGGGCAACCTTCACGCTCATTGACCTGATTGTCAACACCGAGGAGTCAGACCTTCGGGAAATGATTCGGAATCGTTCGTTCGACCCGGCGGTGATGGATGCCCTGGAACTATTGCAGATAAATGTAGACGCGATGACGAGCGCCGATGCTGAACTTCTGCTCCGGCGGCAGCAGGAACTGGAAAGCATGATCGAACAGTTACAGGCACTCCAAGATGCGCAGCGCACTGACGATTCCTCGCTCCCTCTTCAAGAGGAACTGGCACTTCGGAAGGCACAGAGAATTGAAAATCTGCGAATTATTGCTGATCTTCGGCAAAAAGATGAGTACCGTGATTGGATCCGCCGGGTTTTGTCGGTGTTCCAATACGAATTGGTGTCGTTGTCGCTGATGCAAACACGGACAAGACTCGATGCGATGACGTTGGTGCCGATTGCTGTTACACCGGAAGAGGCTTTCCGAATCGCCTCGGAAAACCGATTGGACTGGATGAACCGAAAAGCCCAACTCGTCGATACCTGGCGGCAAATTGATGTTACCGCACATCAGCTGAGGGGTGTCCTCGATTTAACGTTTGACGGCGCATTGGGAACGGCAGACAGGAACGGTGTCAATTTTAGCAAAAATAATAGTGCCCTTTCAGTCGGCTTGAAATGGGATTCGCCTCTGAACCGATATGCCGAAATGATGAATTACCGTCGAAGTCAAGTGGAGTATCAGAAAGCGAGACGGGAGTATTACACTTACGTAGACACGGTTCAGTCGGATTTGCGGGACACGCTGCGAAATGTACAGATGCGACAGATCGAATTTGAGATCAATCGGAATGCAGTTTTAGTCGATACGATTCGAGTCGATGTCATGCAACTTCGGATGGAGCAGCCGCCGCAACGTGGTGGTCGAATTGACACGAATACGGCACAGCAGTTAATCAATGCGTTGAACGGATTGATGAACAGTCAGAACAATCTTTTAGGGACTTGGGTGGAATATCAAACGCAACGGATGCTTTTGGATTTATACATGGGAACGATGGCATTGGATGCACAGGGACGGTGGATTGAACCCGACGTAAAAAGTTCGGCGAAGGGTTTAATAACCGTTCAACCGCCGGAACTCGCCCCGGAGATTCCTGTGCCCATCCTGCAAGTGCCAGCCCCGCAAGCACCGCGTCTCAATCGGCGATACGTGGAGTAGAGGAAACACTACCGGTGAGTGTGAGCACATAAGGAGCGAGGGACGTAATCCCGCCGATTACAAACGTCAGCAAAAATCCTTTTTCCTTGTTATTCTAACTCCTGACTACTTACTCCTGACTACTTTTTTTCACCCGCCGCCGACGAGCGTTACGATTTCGAGTGTGTCTCCTTCGGTCAATTCTGTCTGGTCGAACGTCGAATGGGGAACGATCTGACCGTTCCGCTCGACCGCCGCCGGGCGACCCGCTAATTGGAGTTGTGCCAATAACTGTCTGACCGTGTTACCCGTGGAAAAATCAAGTTCCTCACCATTAACCGTTAATCGCATGCCGCTCATTTTACGAAAAAAATCGCTTCCCTGCAAGGTTGGGAAGCGCATGTGCTCTATTTCGTCCAATGCCTCGACCGAATTTCAATAACCTCTTTGCCATCGTGGAACAGGAACAACACTGCAATTCCGTGCCGGTCAGCGACTTCCACTCCCCTTTGTTCGCCGAGAACAAACAGAGCAGTTGCCCAAGCGTCGGCAGAGGTACAATCCGAAGCGTTCACCGCCGCCGCAACAAGTTCTCCCGCCTCACTCTCGAATCGCACCGGAAAGCCCGAACGAGGATCAATCAAATGCGAAATACGCTGATCGCCAATCACAATCGTCTGAAGATAATTGCCGCTCGTCGCCAAACTTTGATCCTTCAAAGCAAACGCCTGTTGGAGACCTGGAAAATCATGGGACGACTCCAGCATCGGTCTTTCAATTCCGACGATCCAGTCTTTGTCCTGGCTTTGGTTTCCTTTGCCTCGTACCCAGTTTGCGAGCCGCACAAGGATACCCAAGTCTTTGCCCTTGCTTTTTATCCCTTTTCCTCGGACTTCCCCACCGACTTCAATCAGGTAGTTGGAAACTTCGTACTCTTCGAGCAACTCCGCAATGCAGTCCACCGCGAACCCCTTCGCAATGGCAGAAAGGTCTATTGTCAATTCGGGAATCGCTTTTTTCAATGCTGGCGGATCAAATCGAACAGAAAGGTGTTGATAGCCGACCTGCTCTTTGAGCGGTACCGCTGCCGCTACTAATTCTTCGAAGGAGAGGGTACGTCGTGGACTTGCGTCCGCTCCGAATCCCCAATGACGCACCAGCGGAGCAATCGTAATGTCAAATGCCCCCTCGGACAACTGCGAAATTTCCAACGCCGTTTGAATCACGAAAGCGGTTTCAGGGGAAATCGAAAACCAATCTTCGGTAGAATCAAAGGCGTTAAACCGGCAGACTTCCGAATCAGACTTATAGGTGGACATCATTTGATCGAGTGCGTCGAGTCGTTTTTGAATGGCACTTTTCACTGCGTCCCAGTCGGCATTTTCGGGGAATCGGGCAACCTTGACGATGTAGTCGGTTCCCATCGTTTGCCCGGTGGATTCTCTGGAAACGTAGATGGTCGGCGTATTAAAAAAGCAATACCAAATGAGGAAACCGACGACAACGGCAACGATAGCATAACGGACAATATCCCATAAAACGCCGGACGGAGCCGATTCGGTCGCTGATTCTGACATGGGAAAATATCTTGTAAATGAATAGACTGTGGGTAATTATACCAAAACGGATTGAAATTGTCAGGAAAATTGCTGACGGTTTCGCCCTCATGAATTTCTATCTTACTGACGGACAATCCGTCTGTCCCCATTTCGGCGATCCGACCATCTTCCAGCACGATGGCGGCATGGCTGACATCCGACTCCGTAAGCCACGCGATAGCTTTACTGATCCATGTGTGTCCTGCTTTGAAAATAACTATGTCACCAGGCTTGATATTGCTCATCATTTTTTAACTCCCATTTCACTAAATAAAGAAATGCCAACGTCCTTTTTTCGGCACAGAATAATTGTACACGCCAACCGAGAAAACACAAGCGGTAAAGTATGCTCTCAACGCCCCAGACTGGTGAGAGAATTGAGGTCAGGCGTGGATTCGAGTACGTCACTCGAATTCGGCAAGTGCGAAAATGGAGAGTTTACTTCTCAGATCAATCGTTTTCACGTTCGATTTGATATTCTGAATTTTCAGAAACACCCGAAAGCTCCAGACAAGCGTACCATTTTTTATACCATTCAGATGCTCGCATAGCATTTAAAGTCAATTTGTCATTATTGTCTCCGTATGCCTCAATCCAAGCGGCAGGCGAATCTCCTTTATTTGATTCAGGAAACCTTTCTTTCAATACAGCGACTATTCTTTTCACTGAATTTCGCCGTAGTGTCTCCAAAAGAGACTCACATGGAGTGTTATCAATCATTTTAAACTGTCCACCGGGATAATAAATAAGAATTCCTACAATACATCCAACGGCTTCTTCAACGCTTTCAACAGTTTTTGCATGTTCCTCCGCTTCCTCAAATATCGTAATGTGTCCAGGAATAAAGGCAAGTTGTACTGCTGTATGAATGTACATGAAGGAAAGATATGACAGAGTCAAAAAAATGACCAGACAGGCACCAATACAGAATGTCTTACGGAATGTTTTCAACATGTTCTGAATTTATTAAGTGGTGCCCAGTTATTACACTGGGCAATTATTTTCCAATTTTTTTTCCAATTTTTGGGTATAAAAAACCTCGTCTTGTATGTTTTACATTACTGTAAAAGTTTCCATGTGATGTTATACCTTTCGCACTTAAAAATCCCTGACACAAATTCCAAAACCGCTGAAAATACAGCGTTTTTAAAATCAACAACCGGAATTCTCAACCGTGAAAGGTATAGCATGGGATTTCACTTTACCGTGAGTCCACAAGCTTCATACGCTTCCTTTGCCCAAGTCCAACACACGTAAAACCCACCAAAGCTGAGTGGGTTGGCATTGAAATCTTTTTGAAATGGATAGTTTTTGACACAATCCCAAATTTCACAGTCAGTTGCGTCGCTAGCGGGCTTGTCTTTTCCTGAGCCATGTCCCAAAGTTGCCCCAGGTCTAACACCTAATGGTTTTGTCGTGCTCGGTTTGAAACCACCTCCCCCTTTTCCTTCAGGGTTATTTGGATAATTTCCTGCCTTGCCCGATTTCCCCCCAGCTATACCTATCCCTGTAGTTCCTCTATTATTGCCGTTGCGTTTTGGTGTACCATTAGGATTCAGCCCACCCATTCGGACGTAACAATGATCCGCACCAAGCATTGAAACCACATCTTGAATTGCACTAACCCCTCTTGCTGCCTCTCGACAATCGTATGAAAAGTCTCTGTCGCGTGTTTCCGGTGGTGTCCAACATGGATCAGTATTTTCCGGAGGCGGTATGCAAGGATCACCAGGAGGCGTTGGAGGTTGATTATTAGGTAACGGAAGCGGTTTTGGACGTGACGGGGGCGGTGGTGGAAAATACTGTTCACCTCTTCCCATCGTGAAACCTTGGGAATCAATAAAGTATATAGGCGCATTACTCACATACCGATACAGACTCACGTCCTCCGCTTCATACCCAATTGGATCCCTTGTAACAAACCTCCCAAATCCCGTATGATAATACCGATTCCGATACAACATCAATCCCGTTTCGCTGTCGAGGACCTGCCCTGTGAAGGTGCGGTTCCACGCCAAGTCCGAAGCCGCTTTCGTTGCAAAACCCGCACCCATCCACGTCACTTTGCCGAAGGCATCGTACTTCATTCGTTCCTGCACGGTTCCCGAATCATCAGTCACGGCGACGACATTCCAGTTGGGATCGGCAAGCGAGTAGAAAGGTTCACCGGCTTTTTCACACAGAACCAGATCGTCGATGTAGCGTGTCCCCCAGATGTAGGTCGTCAATTCGCCTTCTCCTGATGGGAATACTGTTGCCGAGTCGAGTTCCTGCCACTGGGCGTTGAAGAACGACATGGTAACAACATCGCCCACCGTTTTCTTGACTCGGTGGTTCAAGCCGTTGTACTCATAGTTTGCAAGGAGAGCGTCCGAAGAATCTTTCACTTCGACCAAGCGATCCCACGCATCGTACTTTGCTTTCATTCCAGGCATGACGGTCATGTTACCATTTTGGTCGTGATCTGCAATACCTTGAATCTCGTTTGCCGCATTGTGCGTCCGATTTTCGATACCGGTGATACGCGAGTACTTCGTCCAGTTGCCGGTGTGGTCGTAATCCCAGTCCGTCGACAAGTTTTGTTTTTTCGTCACCCCCGTGAAGGCGGGGGGCTAGAGAAACAGGGTTCTCATCGTTCGTCTGGATTCCCGCCTGCGCGGGAATGACAGATTTTATGCAAACTTG
>Ga0123353_10004295_pt1 | contig 18311 bp, 20 predicted proteins | sample TergutLab28metaG_3_FD_92763 | JGI IMG/M metagenome (GOLD analysis project Ga0123353, IMG submission 92763) | Labiotermes labralis P3 segment gut microbial communities from Petit-Saut dam, French Guiana - Lab288 P3 | ecosystem: Host-associated > Arthropoda: Insects > Digestive system > Gut ... | reverse complement strand
TTCCCCACCAAGACCCTATACACCCCCTCTCCTCACCCATACGCGCCACATGCCCAGCCCATCTCATTCTTCTCGATTTTGTCACCCGCACAATATTGGGTGAAGAGTACAAATCATTTAGCTCCTCATTATGCAATCTCCTCCATTCCCCCTTTACCTCGTCCCTCCCAGGTCCAAATATTCTCAAACACCCTCAGCTTCCTTTCCTCCCGCAATGTCAGCGACCAAGCTTCACACCCATACAAAACAACAGGCAAAACTATAGTTCTATATATCTTGATCTTTAAATTTTTGGATGGCAACCTGGAAGACAAAATGTTCTGCACCAAATGATAGCAAGCATTTCTCTTAGTACACATTAGCTTAATATCTGTCACCTCTTCCCTCCATAGTTCTGTTTGGCTGCAGTCCTTCCAATCATCCCTTATAATTATATGTTTCTCCCGTCCAATCAATTCACGATCCATTTAAACCTAATGTAATAACCTACAGATGAAGCAGCATTTTCCTTGAGAACGTCAGAACAGACTTATTATCTGATACAGCATATGAACACAGAATACTTTGTAAATATTTACTGAAAGGTGCATGGGACAACCCGTTGCCATGTAACATTTATGTGTGGAGGAAAAATGATAATTTATTGTTGGTGACACTGTGGTTTAAATTTTGAATAGTTTAAAAAACTTAATATCATCTTTAAAATTGTTATGAAAATAACATCAATTATTAACCCTTTAAATGCCGAGTTAAATCCCATCTGCCATCTGCTGGCATTATTAGGAGCTCACCATATTCTCCACGTTAGCAGTATAAGGGTTAAGTAGGAGCTAACAGCATCCTTGCTAATTCACATTCCTCTGCATATTGTAGCCATGGTGGATACAACATCTATCTCAACACAGACACCAAATGCAGTTCTTCTTCCTGGCTGGTCATCGTGGTCTGCATGGAGTGATTGCAGTGTTGCTACAACTGTGTCTATGAATACGCAGATACGAAGCAGATCATGTCGACTGGACAGGGGTGCAGGAGCTATACTCTCAAGTGTTGAACCATGCTTGTTACTAGAACAGTCAGGTGGTGATCTTGAAGTACGAGATTGTGAAAGCATGAATACTGTGACAGTGTTGTCATCCAGGCTGCTTGAAGATGAAGTTTTCTCCAATGACATAAGTATTCATTCAACAGCAAGTTCTTTCAGTATAGAAACCACTGAAGGGGATACAGTTACCTTGCACACAACAATGCTGAAAAGAACAATGGAAGACCATCATGTGCTTGCAGATAATACAACACTAGCAAATGGGGGCAGGAACGACGCTGTCATGGGTGAGTGATGATATGTTCCACCTTAAAGAAAGTATAGTAGGTAGGACTAAGGGACCTCAAACCCACAGGAAGGGTTGAGGTGTTGTCTTTGTTTGTGCACCATGTGGAATCTGTCCCAATCCTTCCCTAAGTAAGAAAGTGACAGTAATGCTAGAAGAAGCTGAGTTGTCAGATCTTGCTCAGATTGGGTGGCTTTACTGAACACTGCAAAATTACTTTGTCTTATGTGTGTTTTGACATTGGTGTAAACTTTAAAGATTACAAGGGATAGGAGGGTGAGGAGTGACTTAGCAGAATGAGAAGAAATTTTTTTCTAAAAGCAAAGGTGCACTTTTTTTTTTGAGGGGGTTGCAGGTGGGGGCTTTGAACCATTTTCTATGTTGCAGCCAATTTATCCTAACTGATTCCCTCTTAACAGGCCAAGGATTATTTAGGTATGGAAGAAATTCCCAGCTTTATATGGAACCAAAAGGTTCATTACCATTTCAGTATTAAGGATCATACTGCGCTAAAATTTAAATACCCAATCTGGTAGGGTATTTAAATTTACAGCATGGCTTATGAAAATCATGAGTATTATTTGGACAGAAAAAGATAACATTATGAAATAAAATACATTGTTTGAAAATGAAATGGAGATTATGCACCGTGTCTTAGAAATGCGATACTTGTCTGTGTTGCCTAAATACATAAAATGTATTTCTCTGAGTTCTTTGAAAGGTTAACTGAATCAAGACTACAACCATCTGGTATGATCGTACCAGCTTCTTTCAGATGCGTAACCTGACATGTTTTAATCCTTAGATGATTTTCAAGTTTCATATACTCCATTACACATTATTAACCATTGAGGCTGTACATCAAGGTCATATTTATAATTAAGAATTGTGGATGGAGGAACAGTCTCCAATATGGAGGGTAGCTGTGAATATGTTGAATGAGCAGTCGCGGACAGCCGACAAGGGGTGGTCATCCAGTTTGGGGGTTTGGTGAGGAGTTAACAACTCCTTCCCCTTAAAACATATCTTGTTACAAAATATTCAAAGACAAAGTATTCGACCTGGACTGATATTTTAGTACGATCTATGCAACGATAAAGGGACATGAGATTTGGTACATGGAATGTTAGGAGCCTGTATAGGGCAGGTTCATCTATGGCAGCAGCCAGGGAATTGGCTAGACATAAATTAGATATAGTGGGCGTGCAGGAGGTCAGGTGGGACAGTAAGAGCAGGAGATTATAATTTTTTCCATGGAAAAGGAAATGAAAATTAACAATTAGAAACAGGATTCTTTGTACACCACAGAATAGTAACAGCAGTTAAGAGAGTAGACTTTTTTTAGCGATAGGATGTCATATATAGTTCTGAGAGGTCACTGGTGTAATAGTATTGTTCTAAATGTACATGAACAAAATGAGGAGAAAAGTGATGATTCAAAAGACAGTTTTTATGAGAAATTAGAGCAGGGTTTTGATAATTTTCCTCAGTACCATATGAAAATGGGAGGAGATTTTAATGTAAAAGTGGGTAAAGAGAATATTTTCAAACCGACAATTGGGAATGAGAGCCTACATCAGGATAGTAAAGATAATGGTGTTATAAAAGTAAACTTCGCAACATCAAAAAATTTATGTTCCCACACCAAAACATTCGTAAATACATTTTGACCTCTCCTGATGGGAAGACTTCACAACCAAATTGATCACATATTGATAGACAGGAGATGGCATTCGAGCGTACTAGATGTACGAAGTTTCAGGGGAGCTGATTGTGATACTGATCACTGTCTGGTGGTTGTAAAAGTTAGGGAAAGTTTGACAGTAAGTAAACAAGCGGCACAGAAGTTGGATGGGGAAAGATTTAATCTGAGGAAGCTAAATGAGCTGGAGGTTAGGAAACAGTATCAGTTTGAAATTACAAACAGGTTTGCAGCTTTGGAGAACGTAAGTGATGGAAAGGACATATATAGGGTTTGGGAGAACATTAAAGAGAGCATCAAAACCTCAGCTAAAGAGGGTATAGATCTGCACGAATTGAAGTAGAATAAACCATGGTTTGATGAAGAATATTAAAACATAATTAATATAAGTCAAGCACAACAATTTAATATTATACGATGCTACATGTTTCAGTCACTTAAACGGTCATCATCAGGCCTTCTAACAGATCGAGTTAACAGCTGCTGTGTACACGCTGGGATCCCAATATATTTACACTGATAAAATACATAAAATTTAGTAGGTCAATTTACATAAGAAGGGGTGACATGAGCAGCACTTCGAAGGGTTGTCCGGCTTCATTACAGTTAGTGAAATAAACTATACACAGACAGCAATGGCAAGTTTTACTGTACAGTGAACACAATTCAGTGTGCAAAAATGGATTCCATATTAAAGACTACAATTATCAGCAAGAAATCTACAATGGCTAAACAAAATTGGTCAACTTAGTAATCAAGGTAACAAGTGACGTAAGGCCAGTTCATCCCATATGATATACTTAATGAAAAACAGAAAGCAACTCTCACCAGTCAGTACACACAGTGACTCCACTCGATTCGCTCATCATCTCACAGACCATTCTACAACACGCAAAATCTTGCTGAGCTCCAATAACAAGGGATGCACTTTGACTATGCTAAATAAAACCCCAACAAACTTCCAAGAAATACTGAGCTATTAATGGGACCTGATATTATTGTTTAAATATTTTAACTATATACAGCTATGCAATACACTTGTCACCCCTTCTTAGGTAAACTGACCTGCTAGATTTTGCATATTTTATCAATGTAAACATATTGGGATCCCAACATGTACACAGCATGTGTTGACTCAGTCTGTTAAAAGGCTTGGTGATGATTGTTTAAAAGGTTGAAACATATAGCCTCGTATAATATTAAATAGTTGTGCTTGAACTTATATTAATTATGTTTTAATATATTCCTAGCACATCATGATGTCCTTCATGAAGTTGATGAAGAATGTATAGGTTTTTTAGATCAAAGAAGCAGGCAAAAATGCAGTGGATACATGATCCAAGCCAAAGCAATGCAGATAATCTGAACAATGTAAGATGTGATGCTAGCAGACATTTCAGGAACAAAAAGAAGGAATATCTGAAAGCTAAAATTGAGAAACTTGAAACTAACAGTAAGATAAAAAATATTATGGACTTGTAGAGGGGCATCAGTGATTTTAAGAAGGGTTACCAGCCTAGAACTGATATAGTGAAGGATGACAAAGGTGATTTGGTTGCAGACTCCCACAGTATTTCGGCTATGTGGAGGAACTATTTCTCCCAGCTATTGAATGCATATGGGGTTAATGATGTTAGGCAGACACAAATACACACAGCAGAACCACTAGTACCTGAGCCAAGTGCCTCTGAGGTTGAGTTGGCTACTGAAAAGCTAAAAAGTCACAAATCGTCAGGTATTGATCAAATACCAACAGAACTGATTAAAGCAGGGGGTAAGACAATGTGCTGTGAGGTGCACAAACTTATTATTTCTATTTGGAATAAGGAGGAATTGTCTGAGGAGTGGAAGGAGTCAATCATAGTACCTGTCTATAAGAAGGGCGATAAAACAGATTGTAGTAATTATAGGGCATATCACTTTTGCCAACTATGTGCAAAATTTTATCCAACATTCTGCTGTCAAGCTTAACTCCATATGCATAGGAAATTACTGGAGATCATCAGTGTGGATTTCAATGCAACAGGTCAAATACTGACCATATATTCTGCATTCATCAGATACTTGAGAAAAAATGGGAATACAACGAAGCAGTGCATCAACTCTTTATAACATTCAAGAAAGCTTATGATTCAGTTAGGAGGGAGGTCTTATATAATATTCCCATTGAGTTTGGTATCCCCATGAAACTGGGAAGGCTAATAAAAATGTGTCTGACAGAAACATATAGAAGACTCCAAGTAGGCAAGAATTTGTCTTACATGTTTCCCATTAGGAATGCTTTGAAACAAGGGAGATGCTTTATTGCCATTGCTTTTCATTTGTGCTGTAGAGTATGCCATTAGGAGGGTTCAGGTAAACCAGGATGGCTTGAAATTAAATGGTACACATCAGCTGCTGGTTTATGCTCATGATGTTAATATATTGGGTGGAAGTGTACATAGTATAAAGAAAAACACAAAAAATTAATAGATGCTAGTAAGGAGATTGGACTAGAAGTAAATGATGATAAGACTAAGTATGTGGTCACATCTTGAGATACGGATGCAGGACGAAATCACAGCATAAAGTTTGATAATAGTTCCTTTGAAAGGGTGGAAGAGTTAAAATATTTGGGAACAACCATAACAAATCAAAATTTTATTCAGGAAGAAATTAAGAGCAGATTGAATTCAGGGAATGCTTGCTGTGGTTTGGTGCAGAATTTTTTATCTTCCAGTTTACTATCCAAAAATTTAAAGAATACGATATACAGAACTATAATTTTGCCTGTAGTTTTGTATGGGTGTGAAACTTGGTTACTGACCCTGAGGGTGTTTGAGAATAGGGTATTTAAGAGATTATTTGGGTGTAAGAAGGATGAGGTAGCAGGGGAATGGGGAAAACTACATAATGAGGAACTTAAGGTTCTGAACTCCTCACCCAATATTGTGCAGGTGATAAAAGTGAGAAGAATTAGATGAGCGGGGCATGTAGCGCGAATGGGGGTTGGGAGAGACATGTACAGGGTTTTGGTGGGGAAACCTGGGGGAAAGAGACCATTGGGGGGACTCAAGCGCACATGGGAGGATAATATTAAGATGGATCTTCAGAAGTGGGATATGGGGTATGGACTGGATGAAGCTGGCTCAGGATAGGGACAGGTGGCGGACACTTGTGAACGCGGTAATGAACCTTCAGGTTCCATAAAATGCAGGGAATTTGACTAGCTGCAAACTGGACTGGATCAAGCTGGCTTAGGATAGGGAGAGGTGGCGGACATTCGTGAATGCAATAATGAACTTTCAGGTTCCATAAAATGCGAGGAATTTCTTGACTAGCTGCAAACTGGTTAGCTTCTCAAGAAGGACTCTGCTCCATGGAGTAAGTAAGTAAACAGGAAAATAAACTGTACATAATATTATATTTGTTTTGAACTTAAAATTTTAATTCACCAGTATGCCTGTCATTAAAATGTTTTTATCCATTCATAAGTACACTTCTCTACATTTTGGCACACATTGCATGCATTTACATGTATAACACGCTGCATAGCCTTTACACTTCAGTTTTTGGCTTCTGTTTTATCTGCTGATTACAATTATTTTTATATTTTTAGAACATGAGGGACAAAGTTATACTTGGGTTATGAACTGGTATGTATGTTATGTTCATAGGCCAGTGAGCTTTCAAAGTTACTTGAATAAAATTTGATACCATTCAAATTGTGATATTGCCCTGTCAATTGTTCATATCATGAACATTATCATGTTCACCAGAGCCTTTAGTGGTTCCTGAAGCCAGTAAAAATCCACCCACTTTGCTTGTTTTATGTTAAATTTTAATATTATCCTCCAGTGTACACCTGCATCTTTCAAATATACTCTTCCTTTTGATCATTCAAATTGGAAATTAATTGAATGTGTGGAATTTATGCTTCCATTTGGTGACCAGTGTCAAGCAACATTCCTTGTGAGACTGAAAGTCAGCATGGAACAACAATATCATTCCTATAATACAATGAAGCAGTGCATCAACTCTTTATAACATTCAAGAAAGCTTATGATTCAGTTAGGAGGGAGGTCTTATATAAGATTCTCATTCAGTTTGGTATCCCCATGAAACTAGTAAGGCTAATAAAAATGTGTCTGACAGAAACATATAGCAGAGTCCAAGTAGGCAAGAATTTGTCTTACATGTTTCCCATTAGAAATGCTTTGAAACAAGGAGATGCTTTATTGCCATTGCTTTAAATTTGCGCTGTAGAGTACACCATTAGGAGGGTTCAGGTAAACCAGGATGGCTTGAAATTAAATGGTACACATCAGCTTCTGGCTTATGCTCATGATGTTAATATATTGGGTAGAAGTGTACATGGTATAAAGAAAACCACAGAAAATTAATAGTTGCTAGTAAGAAGATTGGACTAGAAGTAAATGATGATAAGACTAAGTATGTGGTCACATCTTGGGACATGGATGCAGGACGAAATCACAGCATAAAGTTTGATAATAGTTCCTTTGAAAGGGTGGAAGAGTTAAAATATTTGGGAACAACCATAACAAATCAAATTATATTCAGGAAGAAATTAAGAGCAGATTGAATTCAGGGAATGCTTGCTATGGTTTGGTGCAGAATCTTTTGTCTTCCAGTTTACTATCCAAAAATTTAAAGAATATGATACACAGAACTATAATTTTGCCTGTTGTTTTGTATGGGTGAAAATCTAGCTACCTCTCTAATTAGTAATAATTTAGTTGTTGCCATCCGACACAATAAATTTATTAATCCAACACTGCATGCTACATGTTTCAGTTGTCCTTGACCATTTGAGGCACTAAAGTACGTAATTTAAAACCTCAGTGGAAATGTGGTAAAATTATTTTGAAATTTGTGACATCTTACAGATTTTACAGTTGTCATAACATTTGGCTATTATGGATTTTTTTATTCTTGAATATCATTTCTTTTTCTGTTATTTATACCGTGCCACAGTGTTGCCAGGATGTTAAAAGTCTTTCAAAGTACGTTTTTAAACAGATTATATTTTATTGCAAGTTTTTGAATGTTTAGATTCTTTGGTGTATTTATGTGTGTGTGTGTGTGTGTGTGTGTATGTATGTACGTATGTATGTATGTATGTGTGATGTATGTATGTATGTGTGATGTATGTATGTATGTATTATATACGTATGTATGTGTGTATGTAATGTATGTATGTATTATGTATTTGTGTATGTATGTATGTATGCATGTGTGTGTATGTAATGTATGTATTTATGTATTTGTGTGTGTGTATGTATGTATGTGTGTGTATGTAATGTATGTATTATGTAATGTATGTATGTATTATGTATGTGTGTGTGTATGTATGTATTTGTGTGGTTTGTGTGTGTGTGTGTATGTAATGTATGTATTATGTAAGTATGTATGTATGTATGTGTGTGTGAGTATGTATGTATGTATGTATGTATGTGTGTATGTAATGTATGTATGTATGCATGTATGCATATATGTATGTATGTGTGTATGTAATATATGTATGTATGTGTGTGTATGTAATGTATGTATGTATGTGTGTATGTATGTATGCATGTATGTGTGTGTATGTAATGAATGTATCTATTTATTATGAATGTATGTATGTAATGTATGTATTATGTATGTATGTATATATGTGTGTGTATGTAATGTATGTGTGTGTGTATGTATGTATGTGTGTATGTATGTAATGTATGTAGGATTGTTACAGTGACAATCTCAGTAAAAAACATAATGTTATTTGTTTTGGTCTTGAGCTTTTACAGTACGGTTGTTGCTTAGAGTCGTGAGTATACTCAGTCTAGCCTCGCTCCGGGGCTGCACTGCGCGACAGCTCGGTTGAAGGTGCGCAGTGCGGTTGCGCGGTGTGGAACCCGGGCAGGTGGCAGCACTGTCCGGTCGGCTGTGGCAGTGGACAGCGAGATGCTTGATAGATCCTGCGCCGGTACGTGGCGGCCTCCAGTCTGGTCGGTGGACGATTTTTAGCGGGCAGTACGGCAGACCGGTCCTTCTTGATGTTGGTTAGCTGCCTGGTCCTTCTTGATGTGCCTTCCCTTGATGTAGGCTTTGAATTGAATTCAGGCTGGAAACGTGGCCATTTTTATACAGACTTCACGCGGTCGACCTGCCGTGCCATTGGTTAGTTGGCAGATTTGGTAGGCGTGCCTAGTGGAATGAATACTCGTGTTGAGGTGTCGTGATGGGAAGCTGCATTCGATTTGGAGCTGTGAGTGGAAACTGGGGTCACGGAAAGAGAAGGATAGGAGAGAGTGTGTGTGTGTGTGTGTGTGTTGCTGTCTGGCGGCAAATTGGACGGAGGAAGGAGAGCTACAATATGGGTGTCCCCACATAACCCCCCGGCGGAGAAGAGAGCTTAGGTGGTGAACCGGGCTAAGAAGAGTACGGTGCGTCCTGAGCGAGTAGTCTGTGGAGGCCGAGTCGTAACAGGTTTCGCTGGATCGATGCGGGGCTGGGCTGGTGGGCTGCCGGTGTCATGTCGAGTCCTTTCGAATACGTAAGCTGGCTTCACTCGGTCCGCAGATACATTAACCTGCCGGCCGCGCACAACAATTGTAAGAGTTTTGTCAGTGCGGGCAATTACATTGTGCGGGCCGGTGTATGGTGGCACCAGGGCGCGGCGAGTGGCGTCCTGCCGCAGTAACACGTGGGTCGAGTCCCGGTGATCCTTGTGTATGAATGTGGCCGGGGATGCATGGCTAGCTTCCGGTGTTGGTTGCAGCTGGTCCATGTGGCGGCGGAGCTGGTGTATGAAGGTGGATGCCTCCACCTTCGGGGCGGCTGGTAAAAGGAGCTCACCGGGGACCCGCACGGGCTCGCCATAGACGAGCTCTGCCGCGGATGACTGCAAGTCCTCCTTGTAGGCGGTGCGTATGCCGAGTAGGACTAATAGCAGCGCCGCGGTCCACTGCTCGTCCGCATGACACATGATGGCGGCCTTCAGTGTGCGGTGCAGCCGTTCCACGAGGCCATTGGCTGCGGGGTGGTGGGGGTTCATCCTGCTGAAGTGGATGCCACACATCTTCGCCAAGCTGTGGAAGAGCTGCGACTCGAACTGGTGTCCTTGGTCGGTCGTGATTGTCTGTGGACACCCAAAGCTTGCTATCCAGCCAGAGAGCAGGGCATGTGACACTGTCTCTGCTGTGATGTCAGGGATGGGGAAAGCTTCCGGCCAGCGCGTGAAACGGTCTACGGCTGTGAGGCAGTATTGAAATCCTACCGAGGAAGTTAGAGGTCCAACAATGTGAATGTGGACGTGTAGAAAGCGGGCAGGAGGGAGGGTGAAGTTGCCAACTGGAGTAATGGTGTGGAGGGAAACTTTGGAGCTCTGACAGGGTTGGCAAGCTCGGGCCCAAGTGCGGCTGTCCTGAATGGCTGGCCACACGAAGCGGTGGGAGACGAGCTTAGCCGTTGCCTTAATCCCTGGGTGGCTGACGGAATGCAGGGAGTTGATGATCTGACGGCGGAGAGGGGCTGGAACGTATGGGCGAAGTTTACCAGAAGAGGTGTCGCAGTACAACTCGACTGAGGTGCCGGGGATTAGGATTCTTTCGAGCTGTAGTGCTGTGGTACTCACCAGCAGTGTCATTAATTCATCGTCATTCTACTGGGCTGCGGCAAGCGCCTCGCGTGTCACTGGAGCGGTGATTACCTCAATCCGGGAAAGTGCGTCACCGACGACGTTGTCTTAGCCGGAAATGTGACGCATGTCTGTGTTGAACTGAGAGAAGAAATCCAGGCGGTTAAACTAGCGTGGTGAGCACTTGTCCCTCTTCTGGTGGAAAGCGAAGGTGAGCGGTTTGTGGTCCGTCAGGATGGTGAAATGCCGGGCGACCAGCATGTGACGGAAGTACCTCACGACCTCTTAGAACGCCAGGAGCTCCCTGTCGTAAGCGCTGTAATTTTGCTGTGCCGGGCTCAGCTTCCTGGAGAAGAAAGCGAGGAGCTGCCAGACGTCTTGCACACGCTGTTGGAAGACGGCACCCATGGCGGTGGTTGAATTGTCCGTGACCAAGGCGAGTGGAGCGGTTGGATGTGGATGAGCCAGGAGAGCCGCTTGAGACAGGCTCGCTTTACACCCGTTGAAGGCTGCGACGAGTGCGTCGTTCCACGTAACAGGATGGGAGCCTTTGACTTTAGGGCCGGAAAGGACGTCGTGAAGAGGGGCTTGGATGGTGGCTGCGTGTGGAAGGAAACGCCTATAGAAATTTAGCTTTCCCAAGAAACGTCGGAGTTGACTGACGGTCTTGGGAAGGGGACAGGCTTGAAGGTCTGTGACACGTTCTGGAAGGGGTTGAGAACCCAGGGATGAGATTTTGTAGCCGAGGAATGAGATTTCGGGAACACGGAAAAAACATTTGGACGGGTTTAGGAGGATGCCAAATTTTTTAAGTTAACTAAAGAGGGTGCGGAGGTGTTCGTCATGTTCTTGTGGGGAGTGGCTAAAGACCAGGATGTCGTCTATGTAGGCAAACCAAATCTAGGTCTTTAAGAATTTCGTCCATAAAGCGTTGGAAGTTTTGGGCCGCGTTTCAGAGGCCAAAGGACATGAAGGGAAATTCGAAAAGGCCGAAAGGTGTGGTGATTGCTGTCTTTTGGATGTCTTCAGGATGGACAGGAATTTAATAGTAAGCTCTTACCAGGCCAATCTTGGAGAAGGTGGTGCAGCCGGAAAGGAGGTGGGAGTAGTCCTATATGTGTGGGACTGGATACCTGTCAGGGGTGGTGCGAGCGTTAAGGACTAGGTAGTCTCCACAGGGCCTACAACCGCTGTCCTTCTTTGGCACGAGATGGAGGGCGGACAACCATGGGCCCTCGGCGTGTCTGGCAGTGCCGTCCCGCAACATGGCGTCGAACTCGACCTTGGCGACAGCCAGGCGGTCTGATGCCAGGCGGCGTGGGCGGCAGGCTACAGGTGGGCCGGATGTTGTGCGGATGTGATGAGTTGTGTTGTGCTGGACCTCGTGGTGGCTTCCTGCTGTCTTGGTCAGCCCCTGGAATTCGTCCAGTAGGCTGTCTGGGGGCGTGCCTCCTGCGATGATTTTCACACTGGGGACTGATGGTGGTGCGATGAGACCTGGCGTGGACAGTAATGTGACCCCGTCAAGCAGGCGGTTGTTCCTGCAGTCGACGAGGAGTCCATAATGGGAGAGCAAGTCCACCCCGATTATGGGTAGGTCCACGTCCGCTATCACGAAAAGCCATGCGAAGTCGCGGTGTTGTCCCAGGTTCAGTTTCCTTGATGCACATCCACAGGTGGAAATGGTTGTCCCATTTGCCGCGTGTAGGGTATAGTCTGTGCGCTCCCTGCGCCCCGGCAGCAGCCTTCGTGAGAAGACGCACAGGTCGGACCCAGTGTCCACTAGGTATCGCTGTTTCGAGTAGCGGTCCATAACGAAGAGGCGGCCGGAGCTGGTGGTGAAGACTTTAACCGCCATTGACGCCCGCCGGTGGAGTTTTCCTGCTGGCGGAATTCTCTCTGTTGGCGGGAGTCTCTCTGCTGGCGAAAGTCCCTCTGCTGGTGGGAGCACGGCGGGGAGCATTTGCGGGCTTCGTCCCCGAACTGCCAGTGGTACCAGCAGATGTCGTGGGGCTGCAGAGAGTTGTCGGGGTGCTGCTGCGGCGATCTCTGTAGTGCGAGCGGTGGCGGACTCTAGAATGCGGGCGGCTGTGTGTTTGGGATGCCCGCAGTGAAGCAACCTGTCGCGAGAGCTCCTCGATCCGCTGTAGTAGCCCGGCTGTGTTATCGGGCGTCGAAGGGGAGATGCTCGCTGTGGTAGGCAGGGGGGTAACCTCGCAAATTATGTCTGCGAGGTGGAAGGCTGAATGGAGACTGCCTTCAGTCTGGCCGGCGAGAATGGCGCACGTGCGGTGGGAGCCGGCTGGCCCAGATGGTGCGAAGAAAATAATCTGGGACGTCTGGAGCTAGGCTCTTGAGGTCGCGGAGAAACTGTGATGGCTTCCGGTCGCCCATTTCCTCATGTGAGAGGAGCTGTCTCACGCGTTGTTCGCGTGAGGTGGACAACCGGCGCACCAAATCTGCCTTGAGCCCATCGTAGGGCTCTTGCTCCGGTGGTGAGGCGATGATGTCTTCCACCTCGGCCGCTTGCTGCTGGTTGAGTTGTGATACCACATAATTGAACTTGGTTCGCCGGCGTGTGATGCCTGCCAACTCGAACCAGACGGCCGGTCGGTCGGGCCAGAAAGGCGGCAAGCGCACAGCGACTCTGACACCGCTGAGCTGACAGTCCCGTCAGTTGTGTCCAACATGCTGTAAAGTGCAGCCGTGTCGCTCGTCGGGGTCACCAATATATGTGGTATACTGTAGGATTGTTACAGTGACAATCACAGTAAAACACATATAATGTTATTTATTTTTGGTTTTGAGCTTTTACAGTACGGTTGTTGCTTATAGTCCTGAGTATACTCAGTCTAGCCTCGCTCCGGGGATGCACTGCGCGACAGCTCGGTTGAAGGTGCGCAGTGCGGTTGCGCGGTGTGGAACCCGGGCAGGTGGCAGCACTGTCCGGTCGGCTGTGGCAGTGGACAGCGAGATGCTTGACAGATCGTGCCCCGGGTACGTGGCGGCCACCATTCTGGTCGGTGGACGATTTTTAGCGGTCAGCGCGGCAGACCGGTCCTTCTTGATGTTGGTTAGCTGCCTAGTCCTTCTTGATGTGCCTTCCCTTGATGTAGGCGTTGAATTGAATTCAGGCTGGAAACGTGGCCATTTTTATACAGACTTCACGCGGTCGACCTGCCGTGCCATTGGTTAGTTGGCAGATTTGGTAGGCGTGGCTAGTGGAATGAATACCCGTGTTGAGGTGTCATGATGGGAATCTGCATTCAGTTTGGAGCTGTGAGCGGAGACTGGGGTTACGGAAAGAGGATAAGAGAGAGAGAGAGAGATTGTGTGTGTTTGTTGCTGTCTGGCGGAGAGCTGGACGGAGGAAAGAGAGCTGCAATGTGGGTGTCCCCACATATGTATGTGTGTATGTATGTGTGTATACATATGTATGTATACATATGTATGTATATATGTGTATGTACGTATATATATATATATATATATATATATATATATATGTGTGTGTGTGTGTGTGTGTGTGTGTGTGTGTGTGCATACTGTCTCTTGACACTGACAGGTTCAAGGTGTAAAATGTAAAGGTAAAGGTAAATTTCACCCTAGAACAGGCCATGAAAGCCCAAAGAGGGAGTAGAGTTATAACTCTACTATTTCCTTAACCTTGGCCTTAGAAGTGGGTGTGTGGTCAATGCCACACCCCAGCCGCTTTACCCCTGGGAAATAACCACTACCCATTGTATAGGAGGCTGGGTGGGCCCCAGGGTCTGTCTGAATGGGTGCGGAAGATCTCGCCCCTACCGGGATTCGATCCCCGGACTGCGAGCCTCTAGCGAGTTGCTATACTGAGCTAGTTATTTATTTTGTGTTCAATATTTATTGGGTTGTGTAGGTTACTGCAGTTATTACACTTTGTGTGCATTCATGTTGACTATTTAGAGTATTTCTGTACAATATTGGTTTGTGTTATGCACGTTGTTTCCTGTGCTGTGGTGCTTATTTTACATCAGGCAACTGAATACAGTATTGTAAAATGACGCTGCTGCTGCACCACCACAAACAGTAAGATGCAAATAGGGGACCTCTCAGAAACCACATTGAGGGGTGTAAAGGCATGAAAAGGGTGAAACCAGTAGTTCACAGTTGTATTTGGCAAGTAGCAGGATATATTGCATATGTTTGGAGATTTTCACTCTTTCTGTCTTTGAAAAGAAATGACTATCAAAACGACCCTGCCACTGCATATAGAATATGTCCAGGGGCAGATTTACTAAGAAGCTAATGAAGCTTAAGCTTCATGGTCCCTCACTTGCATGGGCCCCTTCCACAGCCTTGTGAGGGAACCTAGCAATGTGTTCACATAGTCATATGTGTTCATAAAATTTGCAAAAGTAAGAGACTTTAAACGCGATCGGTTAAGACTGCTGTCTCTCAGTTGATTAATAAAAAGTATTATGTTATTTTTCTGGAATTTTTTTATGTTTGTGGTATTTGTCATTTTTTTTTATATTTATAATTTGTCGTGATGTCTTCTCATTCTAAATAAATATTCACTTCTGTACCTAATTTTGTGTTTGTAATTTTATATTTTTTTTTTTTGGAAGAGGGGGCCCCAAAATTAAGTTTCAGCCCCCACATAATCTAGATCTGCCTCTGAATATGGCCACTGGTCAGTACAGTCTAGGAGTGATAACTTGAAACTAATGGGGTGAAGAAGTAGGGCAAACAGCAGGGAAAGGAAGCTGGAGACATGGATCAGTATGTGTTTGAATGCATAACAAGTCAAGGAAACACCTCAGTCCCAAATATACTGGCTGCTAGAACAGTTGCAAAGAGATTTTCATTGTGCATCAACAATAAAATGTTTTGCACAAATAGTCGCTGACCCACTTTGTCTGCCCAGGCCGGTCCACACTATGAACATTCCTTAAATACCTTCCAAGTTTTAGGTTATCAACTGTCAGATGCATAAACTTCTGTGTGATTTATTAAGCAGTATCAAAGGGGAAGTGAAACTGAATGTGATAAGGGGTGATACATTTTTCTGTCTCACTCTCCATTGGGTATCACTTGGTGAATCATAGGGAACAGTTTCCACAAATTGAAAATTGGACACGTTTTATAAATGTGAGTAGGGTGATTTGGCAGTTGCTCTGCCTTGAAGATGGAAACAGGATCTTGGAAGTTTTGAAGAGGCTGGTTATGTCTATCAAGAGAGAGGACCATATAGATGATCATATCAGTTTCCATAAGACCAGGATTTTAACATTCTCTGTACTGTGAACTTGTTGGAACAGATCTGTCATTGCCATCGTATCGCCTCTGTGACGAGTGTGTATCTGGTGAAGTATGTGTGGCACTGAGTGCTGAGGATGTGCCAACTTGTAGACAGCCTCATGATCCCACTGACCCAACAGGTTGTGGAGGTCACTGTCTCATTAATACAGAGCTGTGCCACAAACTTGATGTAGATGCATTCAGGTGAGATTGCATACATTGTTATTAATGTTACAAGTTACAGAATGTCCACAGTGGTAACACTTCTGGAGTATTCACTCTGTTTTTATTCCTATTATTTCTGCTTTTACATGCCACTTAATGTTTAAGATCAGACAAAAATAAGACACTTTACATGAATACCTATGTTTATGTATGTTTATATCTAGCACTTTACAAGTTGCAATAAATACAGAAGAGTTAGAGGCCAGAGAAACAGATGAAGATCTGTACACAATGTACTGTAACATATACCATGTTCAAAAATGAAGTCATTATTCTGTTTAGGTCAGTTGTGTGTTGCCAATACATGGAGCAAAATTATACTGCATTGCATAGAATATGGGAAGGCAAATATCAAATAGTTATGGGTTCAGTGTTTTTCTTGTATTTATTAATAAATTTAAAATCTAGAGTGAATGCATCCAAAAATTGTGCTCTGTGGACCATCCATCCATATATGGCGCTACGGCCCCTTCTGGGCTTTGGCCTCCCTCATAAGATGCCTCCATTCATCCCTATTTTCAGCTCTTCTCCTCCATCCTCTTATCCCCAGCAGTTGTAATGCATCACTTTGGACCATGTCCACCCATTTGGTTCTTGGTCTTTCCACTGGTCTTTTGGTGTGGAAGTTTCCATTTAAAACCTTTTTTGGAACCCTTTCTTCTTCCATTCTTATTATGTGACCTGCCCATCCTAATCTTCTGATTTTAATGTCCTCCACGATGTTTGGCTCATTGTATAAACCGTAAAGTTCACTGTTCCATCTAGGACGCCATCGTCCCCCCTCTTGTGTTGGACCATACATTCTTTGAAATATTTTCCTTTCAAACTTGTTTAGCATCTGCTCTACTGTTTGTGTTAGTGTCCAGGTCACACTTCCATTGCATAATATTGGCTTAATTAATGTTTTGTACAATCTTATTTTGTTGTTACGATGGATTTGTTTAGATCGGAATATGGTTTGCAGGGAGCTGTAGGCTTTATTAGCTGCCAGAATCCTAGCTCAGATTTCTTCCGTTTCATCATTGCTATCATTTATTAGTGTCCCTAGGTATTTAAATCTCCTGACCACTTCAATCTTGTGATCCTCAACAGTTAATGTTCCTCCCTTTCCAAGTCTCCTGTTCTGCACCAGTGCTTTTGTTTTATCAACATTTATTATAAGCCCAACTTCTTTTGCTCTCTCTCTCAGTTCACCATATACATCTGAAATAGTCCTCTTTGTTCTACCCATGATGTTTATATCGTCTGCATATCCAATTAATTGGACTGATTTATGAAATATGGTTGATGTGGTTTGTACCAACAGTTGCCTTATTATGTATTCCAGTGCTAGAGGTTGGGTGCCAGTCTGTCTCCTTGTTTTAATTCAGTTCCTACCTTAAAGCCATCCGTCATAATTGTTCCTATCTTTACACAGTAAGTTGAGTTTTCCATAGTTGTTTCTTTAGCTTATCAGCTTATTCGGGATTCCAAAGTGCGTCATTATTGCGTACAGTTTGTCCCTTCAGATACTGTCGTATGCTTAGTGAAAATCAACAAAGATCTGGTGTATCTCTACAGTATGCTCCCAGGCTTTTTCAAACAAATTTTTAACTGTAAAAACTTTGTCTGTAGTCGATTTTCCATTTCTAAGTCCTGCTTGGGATTCTCCAATCATATGTTCAGTGTATTTTTACATTTATTATTAAAAACTGTAGTTAATATCTTATAACCTATGCATATTAAAGACATTCCTCTGTAATTTTTACATTGCAGTTTGTCTCCCATTTTTGTATTTTGGTACTGTAATGTTCTTTGTCCAGTCCGTAGGCATCTTCTCTTCCCACCATATTCCCTTAATCAAGCTGTGTATTTTATTAAGTAATAGTCCTCCTCCCTTCTTATAAAGTCCCGCGGGGATATTATCTATGCCAGGTGATTTGTTGTTATTCATGGATTGTATTGCCATTTCTATGTCCAGTATGTCTGGAGGTTCTTCTTCCAGTTCCTCCTCAGTGTCTGCTTGGTATTCTTCAACAGCAGCATGTGCATCGCCGTTGCAAAATCCATACACAAAATGCATGTCACAATATTCCACGTGGGAAAACACAAAAGGCATTCTTGCAACTCCGTGCAAGCAGCTAACCGTCACGCAGGCACAGTGAACACTGCATTC
>Ga0123353_10004294_pt1 | contig 18312 bp, 13 predicted proteins | sample TergutLab28metaG_3_FD_92763 | JGI IMG/M metagenome (GOLD analysis project Ga0123353, IMG submission 92763) | Labiotermes labralis P3 segment gut microbial communities from Petit-Saut dam, French Guiana - Lab288 P3 | ecosystem: Host-associated > Arthropoda: Insects > Digestive system > Gut ... | reverse complement strand
GTGAACGCTTCGCAGGGAGGATTACTCGCTCACCACGCATCACTCGGTTCCGGCGGCTGGTCAACCTTACCGGGCAGGCTCGTCCTGCAAGATACTCAACAAAAGGTTTTAATGATTTGACTTATATCATCTCTCCTCCTTTCTCGGACTTCTTGACGCAATTGTTTTTCAATGTTTTTCCACCGATTTGCCTTGTACAAACACCGCAAGAGCAACATGTCATTCGCCGTCCTTTCTTTCCAATACACGCTTGCACCCTTCAATCGCAAATTGACCACCCGGCGAATCGTGCTCTCAATCACGCCGCTCCCTATCGGCAAATTGTGTCGTCGTGCATCGGCATCATTCATCCGACCCGCCATCGAATGCTTCAACAAGTAACCGTTTATGGTATAACTTCTAACTCTTATCTCCTAACTCCTTACACTATGACACGATACGGTATTTACGGTGGAGCATTTGATCCGATCCATTTAGGACATCTTTTGTTGGCGGAGAGTTGTCTTCGGCAGGCGAAGTTGGACCGTGTCTTTTTCGTGCCGACCGGTTTGTCGCCACACCGCTCCGGAAAGGAAACCTATCGGGCACCCGCCGAAGATCGACTCAATATGATCGAGTCGGCAATCATCGGCTGCGAAGAATTCTTGGTGAGCAGATACGAAATCGACCGGCAGGAGACGAGTTACACGGTAGACACGTTGCAATACTTTCATCGGGCGTTTGCATTGGTCGAACCACAATTGTTCCTGCTGATGGGGTCGGATATGTTCAATGATTTGCCGAACTGGCACGAAGTCGGCGAAATATGCAAATTTGCACTGCCGCTCGTTGTTACGCGCCCGGAATCGCCGCCCCCTTATTTTGCCGCGCTGGGGGGGATTGTTTCCGCCGATCGATTGGAAGAAATCCGCTCCTACGCCGTAACAATGCCGCAGATCGGCATCTCTTCGACGCAGATTCGGCAACGAATCGCCGCCGGGGGGAGTGTTCGGTTCCAGGTTCCCCGGAGCGTCGAGGCGTACATTGCCTCCCAGCTACTGTATGGGTAGTGTTTTGGCATCCTTAATACTCTTCTTGACGGCAATTCACAAAATCGCTACCATTCGGCAACCGTAACCGTTTTCCAGTACTCATGTATCGAATTGTTGTCTTCGTTTCGCTCCTTTGTCCGGTCACGTTGCTCGCCCAAGATGCGGCATTTGTGCCGCCGTTGCCGTCGGAAAACCCGGAGTACCGGCTAAATAACGCGGAGAACAGGCTAAATAATTTGCCCATTGCCAGCAAGGACAGTGTGCTCGGAGACCGAATCGCAAGAATTTCCGCAACACTGGAAAGCATTCCGCAGGAACACGGACAAATGTGGCGGGAGTTTGACATCACCCCCCACACACAGGAACGCAGATTGCCGACGGGAGGAACACCGCCGGAACAAGCGATCATCGACTGGATTCTGCGAAAAAGAGGTACGAACATGTGGCACACCGCTCCCTTTGGCATTTTGACGGCGGACTCCGAAAAACTCTGCGCCTATCACACGCGGGAAGTTCTACTCGAAGTTGCCGATGTTGTGGACAGATTTGTCTGTCCGCAACTCTGGAACGAAGCCTGTACCCTTCGGATTGTTTCGACATCTCGACCGGATTGGTTGACCCGAGCACATTCCCAACTACGACCCATCAAAATTGCCACTCCGGGAGTACAGGGTTGGATCGTGGACAAGCCCACCGCACAAAGTCTGCTAGTGGATATGAACCGACGCAGCGATTTCAAGGAATTGATCCCGCCGCAACCGCTCATTGCTCATGGTATTCAGCACAATGTCGTCGTGAAAAGGGAGCGGCAGTATCTTCGGGATGTACAACCGAACCCATCGGTCTTGAACGGATACGCCGAAGACCGCGTTGCGTTGGACGAAGGCATCGGACTTACTCTGACCCCGCTGGCAGTATTGGATGGACAAAATATGGATGTGAACATCAAGTTGGACATTGTTCAGATTGAGCGAATGACAACAACGCCGATTGATATTACCACGGCAACGAATTTGCGGCAGCGGTTTCAACTCGAATCGCCGCAGATGGCGTATTTCAATTTGGACGAAATCGTGCGTTTTCCGAAGAACATGGTGTTGCTCTTGGATTTGGGAACGGTGCCGTTGCCAAACACAATGGATGACAACTCGCGGAATGTGATCGCGGAAATTGCGAGGGGAGTCAATCCGGCGCGGCGTGGAAATGTGTTGATCTTTATCGAGAGCACTTCGGGCAGTGTTGCCCCGGCGGCTTCGACTTTGCCGAATGCTAATACCGCTCCAGTGCGGACGGCAAGAAATATCGACTCGCCGTATTGGCAAGGGATTCGGTAACCGGTTCTTACGCATCTAGACAACACGCACGTCATGTTTTAGAATCTTCCCAATGCCGCTGACAGCCGCTCAGCAAACACGATTGCGAGATGATTTGCGAGGACTCATCAAAGGAGATGTCCACTGCGGTGAAGTTACGCAGCAACTCTACGCAACCGATGCCGGTCTGTTACAGTCCCGACCCGTGTGCGTTGTCTGCCCCCGAAGCACGGAAGATGTTGTTGCCGTTGTCCAGTATGCTACCGAAGAGGGAATTCCCCTTCACGCTCGCGGAGCAGGAACGAGTTTAACCGGCGAATCTCTCGGCGAAGGCATCATCCTTGCCTTTTCCCGACACATGCGCCGGATATTGAACGTCGGCGATCATACCGTTACCGTGCAACCCGGCTTGCTACGTCGGCGACTCAACGGCGTTCTCGGGAAATCCAGAAACCGGCTCTTCGGTCCCTTAGCGGGCAATCCTTCTTCGACATCACTGGGAAGCGTTCTTGCCCGAAATGGAGCAGGACTCCATTATTTACGCTATGGACTTCCCAGCGACCATCTCGTTGCGATGACCGTCGTTCTTGCAAACGGCGAAGTCATGACGTTGGATCGCAATGCGTTGCCACATCCGCCGCTTCAATCGCTGGAAGAGAGCGGAAGCGTTCGGCTTGCTCACGAGATCGCTTTCGGCAAAGAATATGTCTATGCGAGCAAAATCGCTCACATGTTGCATCACCGAACCAACGAGCAACTCGTCGAGTCAGCCCGTCAACTTCCCGTGAGCCGCGCCGGTTATGCGGAGTATGCCGTGTTGCAGGAAGAGCATGTTGATCTCGCCCGACTGTTCACCGGAAGCGAAGGAACCCTCGGTTTGACCGTTGATGTAACCCTCAAAACGGTCTCGTTACCCCAACGCAAAAGTGCCGCCGCTTTCTTTTTCCGAAGCATCGCCAGTGCAGTCGAAGCGGTGTCTGTCATCTTACCGTTTCACCCAGTCCTGTGCGAATTGATCGACCGCCGCCGTCTCAACATGGTGCGCGCTTGGGATGCACGATACCGCTCTCTCATTCCTGCCGAAGCCGAAGCTGCGTTGCTTGTCGAACTGGATGCCGGTACTCTCGAAGAACCGATGAATACCGACGAGTGCCGGGATCGCTTGAAACATCTGATTGATCTTGTCCACACGAAACAACAACTCTGCTTTCACGCCCTCCGAGTCAGTACGAACGACGATTTCGAACTGTTCGATCAAGTCATTCGCCGATCAGAATTGGTGCTGGGACGGATGCACCATTCCAGTCAACCTGTCCCGCTCTTTGACGACGTTGCCGTCCCCATTGCCGTGATGAACATGGTGATCAACGATCTGCTTGCGCTGTTTCATCGATATAAAATTACCGCCTCACTTTCGGGACACGTCGGACAGGGACATCTTCGGATTCATCCGCTCCTCGATTTTTCCCGACTGGATACGATATTGCTTCTGCGTCCGCTTGCCGAAGATGTGTATACGACAATTTTGCATCACGGCGGCACGATCAGTTCGGAATGGGGCACCGGTTTGCTCAAATCGCAGTTCTTGACGCAACAATTTCCTGCTTTGATACCACTCTTTCGGGAGATCAAGACGACGTTTGATCCGCAGTACCTTCTCAATCCCGGCAGAGTCAACCCACCAGAAAAACATTGGACGGCATACCTGCGGCACGGTTTGGAGAAACGGGGGCAAACTTCGCCCATTCCGGTAGAAACAACTGGTAGCCGATTCGCAAAACTGGAACAGTTAATGGGATCGCGACCGAACCAAGTCGCCATTCAGTTGAAATGGGAACCGGCTTACATCTTTGAACCGACGTACCGTTGCAATGGTTGCGGCGAATGTTTGCGATACGACCGGCAAAGCCGAATTTGTCCTCTTTCCCGCGGCACAACAGCGATAGAATACGTACCGCGTACCAAAGCCGATTTGCTCCGGGGAATTTTGGAGGGGGATATTGATCTGGAAACGTTGACTACCGAGCGAGCGAAAGAAATCGCCGACACTTGTTTTCAGTGTCGAATGTGCGATATTGAATGCCCCTCGCAAGTCGATGTCGGTCTCCTTGCATACCGAAGCAAGGCAGCATACGTGGCGGCACATGGTCTTCCGTTGGAAGATTTAATGGTGTCGCGGCTCGATACCGTTCTCAATCTGTTGGCACCCGCCAGTTGGTTGATCAATGCGGCACTGCGCAATCGAGTGATTCGCTGGATTTTGGAGAAGACGATACGAATCCCGCAGAGCCGCACCATACCCGCCTTGGTTCATTTGACTTATCTGAATCGAATCCGCTGGTCTTCATTGCGGCATCGTTTGACAGCGGAACAAACGGACAAGCCGAGAGTTGCGCTCTTTATAGATACTTTCGCTAACTATTTTGATCCACAACTTGCCGAGTTAGCGGTACAGATATTGGAGCACAATGGGTTTTCCGTTCATGTTCCTCCTCGTCAACGTGCATCGGGACGGGGGTCTTTTTTGGTCGGACATACGGACAGAGTGGAGCGACTTGCGTGGCACAATGTTGCCCAAATGTCGGAGTTAATCCGGCTTGGATATACAGTTGTTACCATTGAACCATGCTCGACATCGTGTCTAACGAAAGATTATCAGCATCTGATTGATGTCAAGGAGTCGGAATTGACAGCGGAAAATGTTGTCGATTTTTGCTCGTTTTTGGAGCAATGTCATCTGTCGGATAAACTGCTACTGGATTTTCAGCGGATGCCTTATCGGGTGGGATACCATGCTCCGTGTAGCGGGTTGACACTTTCGGCTTCAATGGCATCGGACATGATGCCTGCCGAAAAGTTGCTCCGTTTGATTCCCGACTTGGATGTCCAACGTGTTGAGAAGGGTTGTTGCGGGATGGCGGGACTTTGGGGATTTCAGCAAAAGAATTATCGACACTCTGTGCAGATTGGCATTCCACTTTTCCGGGCACTACGTCAACCGGAGATTGACTTCGGCGTATCCGATTGTTGTGCGTGTTGCTCGCAGATGGAACATGGCACACGGAAACGTGCCCTTCATCCGATTCGCTTGTTTGCCGCCGCATATGGGTTTGTCAACATTTTTACGTGAAATCCGGAGAGGGTGTTGGGAGCCAGCGGGGCAGAGCGGTCAAGATGAGTTGCGTCGGCACTTGTGGGACCTTTTCTTCGGTTGAGCATCCGAAATTGAATGACGATATGCACTGGCGCAGCGATGGCTATCTTGCCGAAGAATTACTGATGGAAATAAAGGAACGACAAAAACAACGGTGAAAAAGAGCAACGGTTCCTTCAAAAAACGCAAGCACATTTAGCCGGTACTCCGGTGCAATTCAATGACATCACAAGTTTCCGAACAATTTTTGGAATGGAAATATCGAAACCGTTTGTGTGGGATGCACTTCGTTCATGGGTTCGTGATTATGATGCCTTTGCAAGTGGTCATTACTATTTTCACGCCAATGCTCATTCGATTGACACCTGTTGCGATTCTTATGCCTATCACTATTGGCGTTTTCTGTCTCATGACGCTTCTCGTAGTGATTGTCCTGCTTATTCCGAACAAACAACCGCACCGAATACTCCGTATCGATCAACTGATGATTACTCTGACCGTCACGGGCATTTTCGGAAAAAGAGAACGCTGGATCGACATCAACGGTACGGAATTCTCTGCCGTTCGTCTTGATTCGTTCGAGCGTTTGCTCACTCTTGACATGTACCGGACGAGTTCCGCTTATCACATCAAAATCACACGATATGACGAGACGCTCTTTTTTCCGTGTAACGACGAAAGGGAACAATCGCAGATTCTCAAAACAATCAAAGAAAGCGGATACGGAGGTTAAAATGGTAAATGGTTGCATCGTACCCCCAATTCGCATATAATCACTAGAAGTACAGGACTTATTCTACACCCTTCCACTTCCATGCAACGACGCACTTTTTTGAAGATGAGCAGCGTAGTTCCCTTTGGACTCGCCGCCTTGCAAACGTCCACTTCCCAAGCACGCATTCTTGGTGCCAATGATCGAGTTCGACTCGGATTCGTCGGTACCGCCAACCGAGGAATGCAAAACCTCGACGCTTTCGCAACGCACGACGATGTCGAAATCGCCGCCCTGTGTGATGTCGATAAAAACACACTCGCAAAAGCCGCACAAGTGTATGAACGTTTCAAACCGTATACGACCGGCGACTTCCGCACGATTTACGACCGTGCCGATATTGACGGAGTTGTCCTTGCCACTCCCGACCATTGGCACGCCATCCAGACAGTCGATGCCTGCAAAGCCGGGAAGGATGTTTACGTCGAAAAACCGCTCTCCGTTACCGTGTACGAAGGACGCAAGATGGTCGAAGCCGCTCGGAAGTATAATCGGATTGTGCAAGTCGGCATCCATCGTCGCAGTGGCAAGATTTACCAGAAACTTGCAGAAGAGAACCTCGACGAAAAAATCGGCAAAGTTACCGTTTCCCGGTGTTCCCACATGAGTAATATGGCACCCATCGGCATTGGACGCGTCGAACCGACTGCCCCGCCGGACTACCTCGATTGGGACATGTGGTTGGGTCCCAGAGCGGCTCGACCCTATCAGGAAAATATCGCACCGTACAAGTTCCGTTGGTGGATCGACTACTCGTCGCAAGTTGCCAACAACGGTGTCCATCTCATTGATGCCATCCGTTGGTTGCTCCGGGAACACGCACCGACAGCAGTCTGTGCGATGGGCGGTCGCTTCACCGTGGACGATGACCGTACAATTCCGGACACGATGGAAGTAACCTACCAATTTGCGTCGGGCAGACTTTTGATCTTCAATCATTACGAAGCGAATGGAAACCCGAACATGGCAACGGAGCCGAACAATTATTACGCTCCCTTGGGTTTCAAGGAGTTTCGCGGTACTAATGGAACGCTTTATATTCATGACTCGCGGTACATTATCAAGCCGGAAAGACCGGGACAATTCCAAGAAAGAGGAGCCCGCATGCAGGAGATCGTCGTTAACGAAGAAGGACCGGGCACAGGCATGCATCGCAATCCTGAACACACGGAATTGCATGCTCGAAACTTCGTCGATTGTATGAAATCGCGGGAAACACCTCACGCCGATGTCGAAGAAGGACACCGCAGTACGACGATGAGTTTGATTGCCAACATTTCGCTTGCCGTCGAAGACCGGTTGAAGTGGGACGCGGAAACCGAACGCTTCGTGGGCAACGACCAAGCGAATCAGTTGCTACACTACGAGTATCGCAGTCCGTGGAAATTGGAGGTTTAGTGCGTTGTTCAACGCCCGCCATGCATGCAAGGGGCACCAACCATTGACTTTTCATAGGTAAATGGTACAATGTCGCTCTGTTTTTGTCGACGGGGTGTCTCCGTCCCGTAGGGATTGCGCTCTCTACCAAAAACGTACAACCAGTTACAATTAGTTCAAGTTGCGGAAAGTGTACCCTGTTCCGCTCAAAACGCTATGAATGCCAGCGAAATTTTGAAAATCGTCGATGCAATCCATCGGGACAAACGGATTGACAAGGAAATCGTCTTCACCGGCGTAGAGGCTGCGATTGCAACTGCTGCACGCAAACAGTACGGTGAGTCTGCCGAAATTGAGATCACCATTGACCGGCAGACCGGCGAAGTCAACGGCACAAGGGACGGTGTGCCGGTCTCTCCAAAAGAAATCGGCGAGCGCATCGGGGCACAGAGTGCCAAGCAGGTCATCATACAGAAAATCAAGGAAGCCGAGCGGGATGCGATGTTCGAAGAGCAACGTTCCCAAGTCGGTCAAATCATCGTTGGTGTCATTCACAAAATCGAAGGACCTCGGCGGGGAAAAGATGCCGACGACCTTTTCCGTGAAGGGGGTGCCATCGTCATTACCCTGTCAAATAATGCCGAAGCGATTTTGCCCCGATCCGAACGTATCCCGGGGGAAATGTTCAACGTTGGCGACCGCATGCGGGGAGTCGTTACCGATGTCAAAAAATCGGGTTCAAAAGTCCGAGTGGTTTTAAGCCGCATTCGCCCTGCCTTTGTCCAGAGACTTTTCGAGCAGGAAATCCCTGAAATTCAAGACGCGGTCATCGAAATCAAGGGCATTGCCCGCGAGCCAGGCTATCGAACCAAAATTGCGGTATACAGTAGCGACCAGCGGATTGATTGTGTCGGAGCATGCATCGGTATGAGGGGTAGTCGGATCAAAAATGTTACGGACGAACTCAACAACGAGCGGATTGATGTTGTTCCGTGGCATCAGGATTTGCAGACGTACATTCCGAATGCGTTGCGTCCTGCCGAAGTGGAGGAAGTGATCCTTTGCGCGATGTTGGGTCGTGCCGTGGTGCTGGTCAAGCAAGATCAGCGTTCGCTGGCAATTGGTCGGAAGGGGCAAAATGTTCGGCTCGCCAGTAAACTCGTCGGTTGGGATGTGGAAATCATGACCCGCGAAGAACTGGAAGCCGATCTCGAAAAGGCAGTCGAAGGTTATGGATTGATCGAGGGAATCAGTCCCGACTTGGCGGATCGACTCGTTGGCGAAGGATTTTTGTCTTTTGATGATCTGTCGATTATCGAGCCGAACGATCTGATGGCGATGGGAGATTTGACCGAGGAAGCGGCAAACGCTATCATTGAGCGTGCAGAACGCGCTGCCGAAGAAGAAGAACAGATCAAAGCGGTAAAACAAGATACGCCGGAGGAGGAAGAAGGATAGAAAACACAAGAGCAGTCGGGCGTTAACCCGCCTGGTGGTGCGCGGAGTACCGGCGGGCTACTGCCACACCGCTCTTGCGTATCTGCCGTTTTGTCTTACGCCATTTTTCCACTATACACTATTTTCAACTCTCATTTTTGTATTCGCTCCCATGGAAATCACCCCCCTTGCCGCCTATCGTTACAATCCTGCTAAAATTGCCAATCTGGACGATGTGGTCGCTCCACCGTATGATGTCATCGACGATACCTTTCAGGATGAACTCTATCGCAAGCATCCGAACAATGTCATTCGGCTCATCTTGGAAAAAATGTACCCGACGGACTGTGAAGCCAATAATCGGTACACCCGATCTGCTAAAACGTTGGCGGATTGGAAAGAAAACGGTATTCTCCGGCGGGAAGAGCAACCTGCCATTTACGTTTATCACCAAATTTACAATGTCGATGGAAAGCGTTACACCCGCAAAGGATTCATGTGCGGCTGCCGTGCTGTGGCGTTCGGCTTTGGGATGGTCTATCCGCACGAAATCACGATGAGCGGTCCAAAACTCGACCGACTCATGCTCACAACGGCGTGCAAAATGAATTTCTGCCAAATTTTTGGACTCTATCCCGACGAGGAGGGTTCCGTGCAGTCCATTTTGGAAAACGCACTGGTGCAGGGAAAGTACACCGAGTCGGCAAGCGCAACGGATCATCTCGGCGTTGTGAACAGGATGTGGGTTGTCGAAGACGAGGCTGTCATCAAGCAGGTCGTATTGGCAATGGCACCGAAGCCGATTTTCATTGCGGATGGTCATCACCGCTACGAAACGGCATGCACTTATCGGCAACAGATAGATGATATGGGCTTGCTACACAGCGAGCATCCGGCAAATTACGTGCTGATGGTCTGCGTGGCAATGGAAGACCCCGGATTGATTGTGATGCCGACGCACCGCTTGTTTCCCGGCTTGCCGGAATTAACCAGTAAAGAATTAGCAGAAAAACTAGGCGGGTGTTTCCGTTTGGAGTCTACCGGTAGCGGAATAGGTGCGGCACACGACGTTTGGCGGCGAATCGAGCAGGAACAACGTCAGGATGCCATCGGACTCTACACGGCAAAGGACGATTGTTGGTCATTGACTTCACTGACGACAGAAGGCAGAGCAAAAATGGACGAGATTGCCCAAGATCACCATCCCGAGTGGCGGGAACTGGGCGTGAGTCTGTTACACCGGTTGATTGTCGAAACGTTGTTGGAAACACCGGAACCGCCGAAGCCTACGTATGTACATCTCGTCGACGAAGTGGTAACGGGACTGCAAACGGGCAATTATCCGTTGGCGGCACTGGTGATGCCAGCAACAGTCGAGCATATTCAGACATTGAGTCTGCTGGGCGACCGAATGCCAGCCAAGAGCACCTATTTTTATCCGAAACTGATCGGCGGGTTTGTGTTCAATCCGTTGGAGTGAGGATATACTTTTGGGCGTGAGTCCTCCGGTTGGTCGCGGAGTACCGGCTAAATCCCGACGGGCTTGCGCCGCGCCGCTCTTTTTGTGTATTGGGCACTTGAAAATAGACTGTTTATGGTGTAAGATATGCTTACACTAGCGTTGTCTCATCGCGTTTCCTTTTTTGCTTTCGGATTGTTAACTATGCAGACCACTCATACCCGAAAAATTATTTACGGTGTTGTGCTCGTTCTTTTTCTGATCGTGCTCTATTTTGTAGGTCATCCGGCGCGAGTTGTCGTCGATGCCAGCGGCGTAGCACGACCCGTTCCCGGAGGAACACTTGCCGAACTTCGTGCCGATGCCGGACTTGCCGAAGCCCAAATGGGGAAAATTGATCCCGCCAGCAATGCCGCTAAGTTGGCAACCTTCGGAATGCGCGGAGTCGCCGTTGCGCTACTGTGGCACCAAACCAATGAGCATCAGAAACGACATAAATGGAATGACGTGGTCGCATCTGCCAACCAAATCATCTTTTTGGAGCCCCATTTCGTCACGATTTGGGATTTTCTCGGTTGGACGCTCTCCTATAACGCCTCCGCCGACTTCGACGACTACCGCGAACGCTACCGCTGGGTGATTCGCGGAATCGATTTTGTCATCACGGGATTGGAAAAGAACCAGAAATCGACCAAACTTTGCAAATCTGCCGGTTGGTTCGTTTCGCAAAAGATCGGAATTGCCGATGAAGTCGAACAATACCGCCGACTGTTAAGGGAGGACGAACCCTTTGGGTTGCGGCACGGTTTTCCGCTCGCCTCGGATCGGGACAACTGGATGATGGGACGCAACTGGTATCACCGAGGGGAACGACTGGTAACTGAAGGAGGAGAAAGTCTGGGAAATGAGTCCGATTTTATCTATTTTGCCAATTCACGGTTGAACTTGTTCAATTACGCCAAATGGAAGCGGCGAGACGGTATTTTCGGTCTCGAAGCAATTCAGGCTTGGGACAATGCGCTCGACGAATGGATTGAATTCGGTCGAATGAGATTGGCAACGGCTATTGCCAAAGATGGTACGTTCGATGCCAAAGGTAAGGAAGTCCATCGCGCTAAAATGGAAGAAACAGACATCGTGCGAGAAGAGGAAAAGGCACTCCTTGCGCAGTTGCACGCCATCGCGCCTGACTTGAAAGCGACGCTCAGCATTGAACGTTGGCACCAGTTGGGGGAGATAGAAGGTCAGCAAGGTACTCTGCTCTCGCTACTGGAAACCGTTGATAAACTCAATCCCAAGTGGTATCCGGTGGAGGAAATTCAAACGGTCAGAAACTGGTTGGACGAAAAAGAGCCGGACTGGAAAGATCGATTGACTGCCGACCGCAACGCTTTGATTCCCCAGGACGAGAAGGAGTTACGAAAGATTCCTTCGATGTTTCTCGATGAAGAAGACCGTGCGGCGATCTCTGTAACCGATGGCGAGATTGCGACGGTTTCGGGTCGTGCACTGGAAATGTTGCGGCTGACCCCCAAAAAACTGAGTGATGAAATTCAGGAATTGGATGTTCCACGTGAGGCACGGGGCAGAGCCAGAGCGATTGTCGAAGAACTGGACGGACATAGAGAACGGCTTCGGCACTCCGATCTTTTCCGGGGTATTCTCAATTACGAGTCCCGATTTCGGGAAGTGGCACTCGAACGCACTGACCAGGCGGATGATGCCCATCGTTTGCGGTTTGACGCGAGAGTTGCCTACTATGACGGACGACTTGCCGATGCCCGAAACGGCTGGCTCAATGCAATGCGAAAGTGGGACGAACTGCTCGATCTCGACGAGTTCAAGGACAGAGCGACCGACTCCGATTTCGTCAGAGATCGTATTGACCTTGCCGAACGGTTCTTGATTATTTTGGACGACTCCAACATGATCTTTTCGGATGCGGTGGAGAACGATGAAACCCTCGTTCCGCTTCACCGCGTCATGTGGCACCGAGTGTTTAATGAAGAGAACATGGTTGACGAAACCATCGAAGCACTGGAATATGCGAAAAAGCACTACGAACAAGCCCTTGTGGAACCGGATGTCGCAAAACGAAACGAGGGGCTGGAAAAGGCGGAGAATTATTTCTCTATTGTGGCGAATCGTTTCCTCGGATTTACTTTCCGTGAAAAATACATGGAATACGCGCCATTCTTCGAGTTGCGGGATCGCACCCTTGAGTCTTCTGCCTATTACATTAGGTCGTTGGAGAGTCAGGGCAAAGAATTGCCGGAACCTTTGATCCTTCGTTCTTTCGTGGAATTGATGCTCAAGCATGATCCGGCAGTTACGGCGGCGAATGAGATGCTTTTCAATGCGTTGCAACTCCTTCAGGCAGATCAGTTTGACGAGGCGCAGCCATTGCTTGATGATGCCGTAGCGGCATGGCAAGCGATTGTGGATAAGTATCCACTCATTGCTCACGATCCGACGAATTCGGCGTATTCGGATGTCGTCCAGTTGGCAACGGCGTATGTGATGATGTTGCAGGCGCAGGAAAAGCCGATCCCGGGTGATTTTCCGTTGAGGCGGTTTTTACGGTAAAAGGCGTTTTCAAATTTGAGACAAGTCTGTTGAAAGTTGTCGATTCTTCCTGTATGATGGGGGGCAAGTGAAAGTTTTGCCCCCAAAATCCTCCCGATGGAGGATTCGATAAATCATGATGACTACGGAAAAGACGGGACTGTTGGAGAACATTGTGGAACCCCAGGCAAAGAAGGCGGGCAAAAAACGGCTTACCGAAGAAGAGAAGGCGGAGAAAGCGGAGCAAAAGCGACTTGCCGACGCAGAGAAAAAAAGGCTTGCCGATATAGCGAAGGCGGAGAAACAGCGTCTCAACGACGAAAAGAAAGCAGAGAAAAAGAGGCTTGGTGATATAAAGAAAGCCAAAGGCGCAGAGAATAAGCGACTTGCTGACGCGGAGAAAAAGCGGCTTACCGAAGAAAATAAAAAGAGACAAGCCGAAGAAAAGGCAGCGCAGAAAAAACGGCTTGACGAAGAAAAGAAAAAAACGCAGGAAAGATTAGTCGTCAAAGCCCTTGAATCGCAGATTCCCGGCAAGTCCTTTTCGCTGAAAGCACTCGCCGAAAATGTTCCCGTGCCCAAGGCGGACTTTGTTGCTGTTATCAACCAACTTCTCGCTGCCGAGCGATTACAGGTAACGGAAATTGATGCTAAATTCGGTATTGTCGGCGTAAAACTTGTATCCGATGGTGCAAAGCCGGTGGTTACGCCACCGCCGGTAGCCAGTCCGCAATCGTCGGGACCAAACGATTACGACTTGTTCCGAGCGGCAGTTGGAAGACTGGGATATGGGCGACCTTACTCCAGCATACGCATTTGTGATATGCGAAACACACTCGGGTGGGATACAGAACGATTCAACGATATGCTTCGCAAACTTCGGAAGGAAGGCACCATTCAACTTCTCGGAGGTGATCCCAGCGACTTTACCATCGAGGAACGCCGTCAATTTTTCACGGACGACCGTGGTTCCTCATACGCAACTTTAACTTGGATAAAACAATGACCGACCATTCAAGCCCGACCGTTCTCCCAGCGACACCCCTCGGATTATTGCAGGGCAACAATCCGTTCCGTTCTGGTATGGCAACGGAGCCGTGGTGTAATACTTCGCCGGATATTGCCTCCATCAATCGGCAGGCTTTTGAGGATGTTCTTAATCTGATCAGAAATCAGGCGGGGTTTCCCAAAGAATCTCTCGCTGGCGCGGTACTCGGCGAAGTAGGTGAGGGTAAGACGCACTTATTACGCCGCATTTTACTTGCCTGCACGAATTCGGAACCTCCTACATTGTTTGTGTTCGTCAGACCATGGATCGATACCGGGCGACCGTTTCAGCATTTGCTTCGGGAAATCGTGCTGTCATTGGCAGAAAAAGATAACAAACACTGCTATTCGCAATTTGACCGTTTGGTTGCCGAAATTATCCGTGATTATGTCCGCTACCGTGTAACCGAGGATCCGCGAGATGCTACATCGAACAACAGGTCTTTCCTTGAGCAATTCGAGGCAAATGTGTTCCATGTTTTTACGCGCGGAGTCAATCCTGTCGCAATGGAAATTATTGAAAGAAAAGCCGTCAATTACGTACACAACCAAGTACCAAGAACGAGCCGGGAGTTCCTGAAAGTTGTTTTTCAATACAAAGATCCCGAAAAGCGTGGATTGGTGCTTAACTGGCTTCAAGGGAGCGAAATGGATGAAGATGATTTCGCGACCCTCGGTGTTCCCTCTCGTGACGGGTATGTCGATACAAAGATAGAGCAACAGGCACAGGAAATTATTTTGACGCTCGGTATCCTTTTTACACGCTATCGCCTCCCAATGGTAATTTGCTTTGACCAACTGGACAGCCTCGCTGAGCCAGAACAGATTGCCGGATTCGGGCGAATGATTGACCTGTTGGTCAATCATTCCGAGAGCATATTGCCGCTGGCTTTCGCTCGACGGGACGCTTGGGATCGTCGAATCAAACAACATCTTTCTGATGCCACGTTCTCTAGGTTAAATCACAACAGATTCGGTTTGCGCGGTTGCACAAATGAGGAAGCCCAAGAACTGATTTCCAGACGAGTTGAACAAATGTTCAGAGAACGACCAGATCAAGTGATTGCTATAAAAAACTGGCTACTACCTCTTCTGGAAAAAGAACTACAAGCCAGTCCTTACCATTCCCCGCGCGAAGTAATCCGGTTTGCTAACGAGATTGTTCTCGGAGTATCCGCTCCTGTTGCCAGTCCATTACCGCCGTCTGAAAGCGAAATTACTGAGATCATTGAAGCCGAATACAAAACAACCCGTAAGGCAGTTTCGACCGAGTTTGACAAATGGGTGCCCGAGTCGGGCTACCTGCAAAAAGCGGCGCAACTCTTCCTCAAACATCAGGAGAATGTTCAGTCCTGCACACGGGGAGACGACAAATACACGTCGTGGGCTGGGACGCTCATTGATCCAGAGGGCAAAAGAGTTCCTTACGCCTGCTTCATCAACAAGTCGAAACATTGGACAACGGTTTTGAATGCGTTGGCAAGTGCAAAAGCATTCCTGGAACAATATCCGAATGGCATTTGTACGTATATCGCTGATGCCCGGCATAAATTTAAGCCGACTTGGACAGTTACAAACGAACGCCGCCGGGAAATTGAAGAACTCGGCGGAAATATCGTCATTCTTGAGCAGCCAGCGGCAGTTAGTTGGTATGGTCTTGTGTCGCTGTCTTGGAAGATCGGCGGCGGAGACATCTTCGTTGGCACTCGGTCTGCCGCGTACGAGGACTTGGCAAATTTTCTCCGGTCGGGATTTTCCACGCAAGCCACCGAAGGAATGTTTGACCGACTGACGAAAAAACATGTACCTCCGCTTCTACCGCCAACGCCGCCGCCGCCGGTAGAGAAATTTATCGATGTCGTGCGGGACTGCCTGTTACAAAGTGCCTCTCACGTCATGGATGTGGATTTCCTTGTGCAAAAACTGCACGAGAGAGAGATGCACGTTACACTGGAATGGAGTCTGGAGCAGATCGGAAAGAATCAACATATTTTCAATCTCGTGGGTAGTTCCATCGTGATGCTCGTTCCACAAACATAGTGTTACATTGCCATGCTGAAACCATTTTTTTTCAAAGCGAACGTTTCTGATTTGCATCTATGCCATCGATGTCCGCGTCTCTTTGCGTTTAAACGAATCGGCAGACGAAACGCTTGGAATGTCGGTTTTAGAGGCACGTTCAACTGTGGCACGGTGTTTCACAAAAAAATCGTAGCACCGTTTCATCAGGATGCCGCCGGACAAAATGAAGCAGAAAAACGCCTCAAAATTCTTGAACTCATTAAGAATAATTCGGGCAGTGCCGAAACATTGAAAAAAGAATTGCTCCTGCTCGTCTGTCAAGACTACTTTTCGCCTCTCTTGAAAGCAAAACGCAAGGGGTTCGACGATGTGCAAAGAGATTCACTCAACATGTGCATCGAAAAATGGGTGGCATTTCTCGTCGATGATTTCTTTTTCAGCAATACCGGTTTTCTGGACGATCCGAAAACGTTCACGGAGCAAGCGTTTTGGCGGGCGGAGAAAATCATGGAAACGACATGCGCCGTTTCTGATGGCACACCGCTCATCGTCAGTGGGCAATGTGACTGCGTCTTGTTTGATCGGACACGCAAAGAGAAATTACTTGTCGAATTCAAATGCCGGAGAACATCTGATCGGGCAGAAGAATTCGTGCAGTTGGCACTTTATGCCAAACTGATTCAAGCATCCACCGGTCTTTTGCCGCGTACCTGCGTGCTGTATTTTGAAGAGGAAAACCCGGTACAGAATTATTCCGCTACCGAAACCGAAAAAATGATTGAACTATTGCCGTATCTCTTTGATACCGCAATCCAAGTGATGCGGACTGTTGAATCACGTAAAGGAACGATTCCTAAGCCGGACAATCCGACTCTCTGCCAGCAATGTCCTTACCACAAGGAATGCGATTCCCGATACTGAACAGAATTAAATGAACAATTATCTCGAACACGCCCCCGACGAACTTGTGAAACTGTTTAGCGACTGGAACATTCCCGCCTATCGGGTCGCTCAAATACGTCGCTGGATTTTCGCTCGAAAAACGACCGATTTCGAGTCGATGACTGACCTGCCGAAGAGTGTCCGTACTACGCTTGCCGAGCAGTTCGGCACAATCCTGCGAGGCAAAGAATTGACTCGATTGCAATCCGATGACTCATCGCAAAAACTGCTCATCGAATTGGCAGACGGCGAACAAATCGAATGCGTGCTACTCCAGAATGATCGGCATCACCGTACCGCCTGCATCAGTACCCAAGTCGGCTGTGCGATGCGGTGCTCCTTCTGTGCCAGTGGAATGGACGGCTTTGTCCGAAACCTGACCAAAAGCGAAATTCTCGAACAGTTGCTCCGGCTCAATGCTCTGTTGCCCGATACGGAACGGCTAACGCATATCGTCGTGATGGGAATCGGCGAACCGATGCTAAATCTCGATGCGTTGCTCGCTGCTCTTGATGAAGCGACCAGTGCCGATGGACTCGACATCAGTGTCCGTCGGGTAACGATTTCGACCGTCGGCATTCCCGCCGGTATCCTGAAACTTGCCGATGCCGTCGTCGCTGGTGGAAAAGGATATAAGTTAGCAGTCTCGCTCCATGCTCCGAACGATGCACTGCGGTCGCAAATCATTCCACAGAATCGGCACACGGGTATCGCTAAAATTTTAACGGCAACGGACGAATACTTTTACAAGACTGGTCGGCGGGTTACGTTTGAATATACGTTGATCGAAGGATTGAACGATCAACCGGAACACATTGCGCAGTTAGCCGAGTTGCTTCGGGAGCGGACGGCAATCGTGAATGTGATTCCGTTGAATCCGGTGCCGGAGTTGAACTTTCGTTTGCCTTCAAACAAAACAGTAAAACGTTTCGTCGAGCAGTTGGAGCATCGCGGCATTCAGGTCAAGGTCCGGTTCCGCAAGGGGGATAAAATCGCCGCCGCCTGTGGGCAACTGCGGGCGCAGTGCAAATCAGAGCCGCCATCGTAAGATTGCAACTCTTCTGTTCAATCGGTGGTGTAGGGCGGGGAGTTGCACCCCGCCCCCAACCCCGAACCGGACGTGCAGGTTTCCAAGCATCCGGCTCTCCAAATTTCTCTCGACTGTGTGAAGAGTCATTTCTCCTCACAGTCTT
>Ga0123353_10004292_pt1 | contig 18318 bp, 20 predicted proteins | sample TergutLab28metaG_3_FD_92763 | JGI IMG/M metagenome (GOLD analysis project Ga0123353, IMG submission 92763) | Labiotermes labralis P3 segment gut microbial communities from Petit-Saut dam, French Guiana - Lab288 P3 | ecosystem: Host-associated > Arthropoda: Insects > Digestive system > Gut ... | reverse complement strand
GAAGGGACTCAACGCAAGATACTGCATCGCGAGCGGCTGCGAAGTTCCCCCGGACGTGCACACGAAACTTGAGAACATCAAGGCGGTCGTGGACACAACGAAAGAGTTCGGTAAATTCTGAGCTACTTTTCCCAAAACTTTTTACCTTATTCTTTATTTACCAGTCTTGTGAAAGTATGAAGGTCTCACAGATTGCAGGATTCTTAGGCAGCGGGAAGACCACCGCGGTCATGAAGATCGTTGACGAACTTATGAAAAGAGGGCACAGGATAGCGATAGTCGTCAATGACGTCGGTGAGATAAATGTCGATGCGAAGTTCATTGAATCTCACGGATTGAAGGCTAAGGAGATAGCGGGAGGATGCATATGCTGTCAGATCGCGGGAACATTCTCCGAAACACTGGCGAAACTTCACGATTCTTATAATCCGGAGATAGTCATAGTGGAACCTTCGGGAGTCGCCATACCATGGGGCCTGAAGAGAGCGGCCGAGTACTCTGAAGCGAAAGCCGACATGGTGATCGAGCATGCACCCGTCATAACGTTAGTGGATGCCACAAGGATAGATATCTTAGTTAAAGCGGTGAAGAGACTTGTGGAGACACAGATACGCGAAGCGGATGTCTGTTTCGTGAACAAGGTCGATACGGCATCCGCGTCGGGTATCGCAAAAACGGAACAGATGATAAGGGAGATGAATCCCAAGGCGGAGATAGCGCACATGTCCTCGGAAACGGGAGAGGGCATAAAGTACGCATGCGACCTCATCGAGAATCGCATATCCCCGAGGTACGATGAAGCGATAGAGGAAGAGATCCTCAAAAAACAATACAAGGGGTGAGCAGATGAGCCACGACGATCACGACGACCATGATGATCATAAGGACGATCACGACGACGATCACCACGACGACCACGAAAAACTACATCTGGAGATACACAGAGCGGTCGATGAATTGGGGAAGTATGCAATAGATATAGACATAAACGCTCCGAAAGGGATACTCAAGAGCAACGTCCTGAAGTTCATCGACGATCTTATGACATCCGTTACGAAGAACTGCATGGAGAACGGTGCCGATCTGGTGGGCCACGTGAAATCGTTCTTCTCCAACGACGACGGGAGCATAATGAGCAGTATCGTCGATCATCGCGCACCGACGAAGATAAAGGATGCGCTTAACGCGGACACAATATTCAAAGCAAGGTTCATGATGCACATAATCGTGCACGGGATATGGGACGACCACGTAAGAGAGAGCGCACTGGATGTCTTGGACAGCGTGTTCAGGAGATGGAGCATCCCGTATGAGATAACAGCCGATTACTACGATACGGAGAAGAGTATCGCACACCACACGTGATCACCATGGCAGACGGTTTTTATGAAGCTATGAGGGCAAAGGGATTCTCTTACAATACGACGGCGTCGTTGAAGAAGTTCAAATGCCCTAATTGCGGGTTCGAATTTTCAATGATATATGGTCGAACATTCGCATGTCAGGGTTGCTCGGAAGCGTGGAACAATTGTCCTAAGCTGAGATGTGAGAAATGCGATCACGAATTCTTCATCATGGAGACGCCGCAGGTACACAACGAGTATCAGCAGCGGAACATCTCGGAGCACATATCCCGCGTAGTAACGAAATATAACGAGGACATGGGTTACAAGCCCAATCGGTGATACTATGCACATAGGTCTGGGATTCGATACCGGAGGAACGTACACAGATGCGGTCCTGATGAACATGGAGACCAACGAGGTCTTACAGAAATCCAAAGCGCTGACCACGCGCGACGACCTTTCCGTAGGTATCCGTAATACGCTGGTAGGTTTTGATAAAGAGATGTTGAAGAAAGTGGCGATGGTGTCGCTTTCGTCGACGTTGGCGACGAACTCGATAGTTGAAGGGAAAGGATGCCGTGTCGGTCTAATCTCCGTGGGCGAGGAATTCGAGATGTCGATACCGGTGGACCTTCATACGACCGCTTCGGGAGGTCACGACCTCACAGGGAATGAAGTTGATGAGCTGGGCGAACAGGCGGCAAGGGAATTCATGATCTCGCTGAAGGGAAAAGTGGACGGTCTTGCGATAAACAGTTATCTCAGCGTAAGGAACCCCGATCACGAACTCCGTTCGAAAAAAATGGCAAAGGAACTTCTCGATATACCCGTTGTATGCGGGCACGAACTCTCATCGAGTCTGGGATATCATGAACGTACGCTGACGTCGATCATGAACGCACGTCTCATACCGATAATAAAGGATCTGATGGATTCCGTCAAGATCGTGATGAACGAGTACAAGATAAAAGCGCCTCTGATGATAGTGAAAGGCGACGGGTCGATAATGAGCGAAGAGGTCGCACTTGAAAGACCGATAGAGACGATACTTTCCGGACCGGCGGCAAGCCTGATCGGAGCGAAGATGCTCACCGGGAAGAATGACGCGATAGTCATGGACATGGGCGGCACGACAACCGACATCGGGATACTGAGGAACGGTCACCCGAGGCTTGAGAAAGAAGGAGCGATGATCGGAGGCCGCAGAACACGCGTCATGGCCGCGGAGATATCAACGTCCGGGATAGGCGGCGATTCTCGTGTGATCGTGAACGGAAGTCGTTTTATGCTGGAACCGACGCGCGTGGTACCGTTATGCATAGCGGCGACGGAATGGCCGCAGTTACTTCCGAGATTGAAAGAAGTGGCGGAAACGAAGTCAAGATTCTCACCGGAGAGCATGGACACCAGGAACATAGTCCAGGATACGGAATTCTTCATTAAATTGAAGGATCTGGAACACGTATCGTTAAGCAACGAAGACAAAGCGTTATTGGGATTGATATCCGAAGAACCGTTCTCCCTGAAGGAAGCCGGTGTTAAACTGAACGTACATCCGTTCTCGTTCAACGTGAGCAAGATGGAAGAGCTCGGGATCGTGCAACGCATCGGTCTTACACCGACGGACATGCTGCACGCCGAAGGCAGCTACGTGGAATATGATAGAACGGCGTCGGAGTACGGCGTTGCGCACAATTCTCACAAGATGAGCATGACCCCGGAAGAGTTCATAGACTTCGTGAAAGAGAAAGTGATAGACAAGCTGGCCGAGGAACTTTTAAGGAAACTGTTCTTCGAGGAAACCAACACCTTTGAAATGGACACTCTCAGCAACGACCTGATGAGGAAGGCGATCACGCACATCGAAGGGCGGGATTACAAATGCTCGATAACGCTGAACAAACCGCTCATAGGGATAGGCGCCCCCGTATCCGCATATTTCCCGCAAGTGGCCGGTAAGTTCGATACGGAATTGTTATTACCGGAACACTCGGAGGTCGGGAACGCGGTCGGCGCGGTAACGGGAAGCGTCGTCGAGAGCGTCGAGATACTCTTGAAACCGTCGGTGGGTGAGAATGCCATTGACGATCCGTCGTGCATATTGTTCGCACCGTTCGGTAGGATAGAATTTGAAAAGCTCAGTGAAGCCGAGTCATACGCAGTATCGGAAGGCGGGAAGTACGTATCCGAACGTGCACGCAAGGCGGGCGCGGAACACGTTCAGCTGCGTTCCGAGAAACTTGAGAAGAAGGTCGGTCTGGGACAAGGATACGACGGACGCGTTCTCATAGAGACGTTAATGACGGTGACGGCTGTAGGTAAACCAAAACAATTCGTGTCGAACGAGTGATCGCGTGCTGCTCAAGGCCGAAGCGGTAACAAAATCGTTCGGCCCGGTGAAAGTGTTAACGAAAGCGGACCTTCAGGTGAACCGCGGTGACAGCATCGGATTGATAGGTGCGAACGGCGCCGGTAAGAGCACTTTAATGAAGATATTCCTGGGCGAAGTGAAATGTGACACCGGCGAATTGACGCGATACACGCAGAAGATCGGATATTTACCGCAATTCGCAGACTCATTATCGGATACCGTCCGCGAAGTCCTGGGAAGACCGTACGGGCACGTGGAGAACATAAAACGAAGGATGAGCGAGATAGACGTTTTAATGGCGTCCGGCAAGGATATCGATTGGAATTCAGTGACCGACGAATATTCATCGCTCAGATCGGAACTGCAACGTTCCGGAGCGGATGACGAAGGCATTCTTACAACGGCATTGGAAAAGGTCGGTCTGTCAAAAGAACTGACGGAAAGGACGTTGGATACGCTCAGCGGCGGCGAAAGGACAAAGGTGATGTTAGCACGCGCATTGGTGCAGGCGGAAGGCTGCGATGTGCTGTTCCTGGATGAACCGACAAGTCATCTCGATATATCGACGGTGGAATGGCTGGAAGATCACCTTCTCGACAATAAGTGCACACTGGTCGTGATAAGCCACGACCGTTACTTCCTGGACAAAGTGGCAACCCGCATGACCGAGATATCCAACGGCAAGACCAGAGAATACAAAGGCAACTATTCGGCGTTCGTCATGAAAAAGATGATCGAATTAGAGAGAATGGAAACCGAGTACAAGAAGTACGTATCCAACAAACGGAAACAGGAAGAGATAGCGGAGAACATGCACAGGGACCAGTGGTTCTTCGCGACGCACAAGACGAGACAGAAGATGATCAGCCGCATCGAAGAGAAGGAGAAGCCGGAAGTCAACAAGGAGATAAGCGTCAGGATACAAGCGGCTCAGAAATCCGGGAAGAACGTGATAACAGCAAAGGATCTTCGCGTCAAGCGTAACGGGAAGACGATAGTTGATAACGTTAACTTAGAGATAATGAAAGGTGACAAGATCGGTATATTCGGACCTAACGGTTCAGGGAAGAGCACCCTGATCAAAGCGTTACTGGAGAAGATCCCGTCTGAAGGTGAATTATGGGTCGCTCCGGGTGCGAAGATCGGTTATTTCTCACAGGATCACGAAGTGTTGGATCTGGAGATAACGGCGGAAGAACAGATACTGGCGAAGATAGGCAAGGACAGGAGAGCGGAAGCCAGAGGCATGCTTGCACGAATGCTTATCACGGGAGAACAAGCGGAAAGACCGATGAAGACGTTGTCAGGCGGCGAGAGGGCGAAAGTAGCGCTGACCTTGCTCCTGTTGGATGAAACGAATCTTCTGATACTCGACGAACCGACGAACTATCTGGACATACCGTCGAGGCATGCCGTTGAAGAAGCATTGAACGATTATGACGGTACGATCATTGTAATAACGCATGACCGTTACCTTTTGGATTCAGTGTGCACGAAAGTTTGCGAAGTGAAGGATGGTGCCATGAACATATTCAACGGAACGTACTCGCAGATGCGTGGCCGCCCGAATACCACGGAAATCGTAATGGACGCAGACGAGTATCGTGTTCTTTCACCATTCACCAACTGGGCGATCAACCGCAAATTCACAAAGGGTGAAAGGGTTCTTATAACGCCCGCTGAAATGAAGAGTTACGAATGGGCGATAGAGCAAGGGAAATTAAAACGAACGGGCGGAAGGCAAAGAAAGAAAGTGAACGTCGACGATGAGTGATCATTCGTCGAAGGTGTTCACACCGTTCACTAAGTCGTTGTAAAGATAGAACAACTCATCGGAACTGAGCTGGCGTTTCAGCGCTATCGATGCTTTTCTTACTCTTTCGAGAAGCAGTGCACCGGTATCGTCGTCCAATACAATGCCTCTTCTCGCGAGATCCGATGCAAGCGTAGCTCGACCCGAGTGTTTCCCTATTACGATCTTCCTTTCCAGGCCGACCTCTTCCGGTTCATAAGGCTCGTAGTTCTTGTGATCCTTGATTATACCGTCTGTATGTATACCGGCTTCATGAGCGAAACAGTTCGCACCCAGGAACGGTTTTGAAACAATAATCGGACGTCCCGACGCAGCGGAAACGAATTCCGCCAGAGGTTTCATTTTCAGCGGGTCCACACCTGTTTCCATGTTAAGGATGTGCTTGCACGTCATCACGATCTCTTCCAACGGTGTGTTTCCGCTTCTCTCGCCTATCCCCATCACAGTCGTACTGACGAATTTAGCGCCCGCCTTCACGCCGGCAAGCGTATTCGCATTAGCCATGCCGAAGTCGTTGTGAGTATGCATCTCAACGTCCAACCCGGTGGCATCGATTATCTTCTTGACGCGGTCGTAAGCGGTGAACGGGTCATCACGGCCGATCGTATCGCAATACCTGAGACGGGAAGCGCCCGCATCTTTAGCGGTTTTCGCAAATTCAATAAGGAATCTGACGTCCGCGCGCGAAGCGTCCTCGGCGTTGCACGAAATGTAAACACCATGATCTGCGGCGTGTTGTACCGATTCGGATACTTTCTCAAGAACCCATTCCCTGGATTTTCTGATCTTGTTCTGAATGTGTATGTCCGATGATGACATTGATATTGCGACGGAATCCACGTCGCAGTCGAGACTGTCGTTTATGTCCTGTATATCAGCTCTGTTCCATCCCAGGACGGACGCATCCAGCCCCATTTTCGCTATGTGCCTGACGGCGGTCTTCTCGTCCCCTCCCATCGCGGGTATTCCCGATTCGATCTGCGGTACGCCGGCGTCATCGAGCATCTGCGCTATCTTGTATTTCTCAATGTTGGCAAATACGATACCCGCGGTCTGTTCTCCGTCTCTAAGCGTGGTATCACAAACCACCACGGGGCGGTCGAGTATCTTGAGGACCTCTTGTCTCGTTCTCATATCTATTCCTCTGTCAACAATCCAGATATGCCGTACGGCACACGTAAGCAGTGTGATACTCTATGGTATAAAAAACATTTTCCCGTTCCGGTCGCCGAGGGCGGGGAATTCAAAGCGGATATGGTATCCTGAACGCAGAACGGGCGACGATCATACTGTTCTGTATCTCAATATCGCCGCGATACCGCCCAACGCCTCCAGCTGACGGCCGGCGTCATGTTTTCCCGAAACTATGATGACGTTCCCCTTCTGCGATTCAACTTCCCTGACAACGGCATCATGATCCTGTTCTCTTATCCGTGAATCCAATATGAGCAATGTCTCAACGGCACCGGATGCGGCGGCATCCTCAACATGTTTCGGACCGTATGTGGCCGCCCCCTCTTTCCCGAGTTCCTCCATAAGTCTCTCGACGGCCTCCATCTCAACACCGACTCTCGATTCTCTGAGAACATCGGATCCCATGCCCGTTTTCATAAGCTCGTTGACACCGGCCATGCCCGATTGTCCGGTATGGTATACGAACACCTTCGAGAATATATCGGGCCGCGATCTTTTCCCGGATTCAGCAAGCAGTTCCTTCTCGAATCCCGGGCCCAATAACACTAAAGGCATGTTCCCCTCGATCATCGGTGCGACCTTGGATATTATCTCGTCGTGATAGCCTGACGTTTCACTCTTCTCCTGATACTGTTTCCCGGAACGCATCGATCTTATCGTTGCCGCCTCTTTCAGACCGAATTGTCTCAATACCGCAACGACGGCATCATCCTGATCCAATGAGATGAATACTATCATCGGCTTCTTTGATTCGAAAACAGCTTTCCTGAGCCGTTCTATCTGCGTATCACGCCATTTATCTTTCGTTATCGTCAGATTCTCGCCGACTTCGAATATTAGCGTATGATATTGGCCAACATCCTGCGGGCCCTCCGTTATTGTGCCGAGCACCCTTAACCTGAGATCGGAATCCGAGAACTCTATCTTCTCCGCTTTCACGCTGAGAACCATACGCTTCTTCTCGGCTCTCTCCGCTCTTATCTTATCATTCGATTTTTCATCACGGCGTGTGGTGGATGCGGTTATTGTGTCATTGACCTCGATAACATTGAACAGATGCCAGATATCATCATCGGTTTCAATTTGAACCCTTATGCTTCCGTTCACCGGGTTCTGATCGAGAAGACGCATACGTTCACCATATCATTCGGATTTTTCTATGTTTCGTTGTTCACATCAACGAAATACTGGCAACTCCTCGGCATTGTTTCAGCGAAGGTATGAACTCCGGCGGAAGAACGCCGTCCATCACTATCAGAAGATGAGGGCTTTTGCCGTCGGGATCGTCTATGACGGCTTGCCGTATACTTATTCCGGCCGCTAACGTTATAGCGGACACATCCGCCAGTATCCCCGGGATCGACGCATCCGTCGGATATATGATCAATGTGGAACAACCGATCTGCTGCGCCACATCGGACAGCAACGCTATCGGTCTGAGACCGGAGAAGAACTTACTGAGTTCCGCATCTTTCGTTATCCTGTCAATTGCGGAACGTGCGACGCGTCTGTCAACACCGGCGGCTCTCCCCAATGCGGCGTCCGTTATCTCCACGGTGCCGCAGTATGCTTTCTCATCTTTAACGGAAATACCGAGGTGCAGCATCAGCCTTGCGACATCCTCCTGCGACGGATATCCTTTGAAGACGGCAGATATTCGTTCCATGGTCCGTAAACAACGAATCGAGTATAAATATTGCATCAATGTACACTAACATACATTCAGTGTCTTCGTGTTGAGATGCACGGCTGCATATGTCCGTGCGGGCGTTATCCGATAGGTTACGGCAAAATATTCTGTAAAGAATAATAGCGACAGTAGAGGTTTTAATTAAGAATAATCTACAGACCTCTACGATATTCGTAGCGGAGAATTCAAGATGAACAAGATAAGCGTTGCCGTTCTCGGTGCCACGGGAATGATCGGACAGAGGTTCGTGCAGATGTTGGAAGATCACCCCTACTTTGAGATAGAGGGGATGTACGCATCCGAGAGATCGGAGGGCAAGAAACTGAAGGATGTCCTCAAGGTGCGTGATCACGTTTACAAAGAGGAAACTCTGAACACGAAGATAGAGGCGATGAACCTCGATCATATAGCGAAGAACGCAAGGGTCGCATTCAGCGGCATACCGTCCGACCTCGCCGGTAAAACGGAAACGGAACTTGCGGAGAAGGGAGTGGCGGTGTTCACCAATGCGGGTGCGCACAGGATGGACAAGAACGTCGCGATACTCATACCCGAGGTGAATCCATCTCATTTGGAGTCGGTCAAGGATCAATCAACGTACGGGAACGGAGGATTCATCGTCACTAATGCCAATTGTTCGTCCACCGGCATAGCTCCGCCGCTGGCGGCCATACGTAACGCGTACGGATTGGATTTCGTATCCATATCGACGTATCAGGCGCTCTCCGGAGCAGGTTACCCCGGTGTGCCGTCGTTAGATGCGGTAGGCAACGTGATACCGTTCATCAACGGAGAAGAGGAGAAGATGGAATCCGAGCTTGCGAAGATGCTCGGAACGTATGACGGTAAGTTCAATTTCGCGAAGTTCAGAGTGCTTGCCAACTGTGCAAGAGTGCCGGTGATAGACGGCCACCTTGAATCATTGGTGATAAAGATGGACAAGACCCCGTCGGTCGACGAATTAGCGGGAACGTTAAGATCGTTCAGCGGTGAACCGCAGTCATTGAAATTACCGTCCGCACCGATACATCCGATAATAGTGCGCGACGAGAACAACCGTCCGCAGCCGGCTTTCGATGTGCTTGCCGGCACGCCGGACAGAGCAAAGGGGATGGCCGTCACCGTCGGAAGGATAAGAAAGAGCGACGAATACTACAAATTATTCGTGCTGTCGCACAACACGATAAGGGGAGGCGCCGGCGGTTCAATATTGAACGCCGAGCTGGCTAAGGCGAAGAAACTGCTTTGAGGTGGATCCGTGAAGAGAACGTACGAGGAGATCAACGAGAAGATCCGTAAAAGGAAAGCGGTCGTGCTGACCGCAGAGGAAGTGATAGACCTCGTCAAAGAGAAAGGAGCGGAGAAGGCCGCCGAACAAGTTGACGTGGTAACAACGGGAACATTCGGCGCCATGTGCTCATCCGGTGCGTTCTTGAACCTCGGGCACAGCGACCCTCCGATCAAAATGACCAATATCACGCTTAACGGCGTGCAGGCGTACGGAGGTCTGGCCGCAGTCGACACATACATCGGCGTTACACAGCCGGCAGACCGTAAAGGAGGAGGATACGGCGGAGGGCATGTGATCGAAGATCTGGTCGCAGGTAATAAGATACATCTGGTCGCAACGGGACCGGGAACCGATTGCTACACGCGCAAGAGCATTGAAACCACGATATCATTGAACACGATAAACGATGCGTACATGTTCAATCCCCGCAATGCGTATCAGAATTACGCGGTGGCAACGAACTCCACCGACAGAACGTTGCAAACGTACATGGGCAAACTGCTGCCGAACTTCAAGAATGCCACTTACAGTTCCGCAGGTCAATTATCACCATTGATAAACGATCCGCATCTTGAGACGATAGGCGTAGGAACAAGGATATTCCTGGGCGGAGGAGAAGGGTTCGTATCCTGGCCCGGGACGCAGTTCAATACGAAACCCGAAGAAGTGAACGGCGTTCCCGTGAGCGCATCCAGAACGCTTGCGCTGATAGGCAACCTCAGAGGAATGAACAAAGATTACGTGAGAGGACTCGACATAGCAGGATATGGTACATCACTCGCAGTAGGCGTAGGCATACCGATACCGATACTGAATCCCGGGATCATCGAACGCTGCGCTATATCGGATGAGGAGATATACGCGCAGGTTTACGATTACGGCGTGACGTCGAAGACGCGCCCGGTGCTCGGGCGTGTGAATTACGCTCAGCTTAGATCGGGAAAGATAGAGATCAACGGATACACGATGAGGACGTCCTCATTATCGTCGTACAAATACGCAAGGAAGGTAGCTTCGGAGTTAAAGGAATGGATAGAGAACGATCGCTTCGAATTGACGAAGCCGTCGATACAACTGCCTAAAGAAGGTGCCGTGAGGGAACTGAGATGACCGAGAAGAAGTATAGGCTGATATTCGGGAACAGCAACGCGCAGGGTTCCGTTTCTTACATACTCGTATCGAAGTTCAAGATAGAGCCAAATATTCTGCAAGCGAAACTCGACGGCAGCGGAGGGCGTATGATCCTCTCCATGAGAGGAGAGGAGAAGAACATTAACGATGCTGTGGCGTATCTCATATCGATAGGGATATCCGCAACGCCTCTTGAGAATTATGTGAAAAGGGATGAGAAGAGATGCATAGACTGCGGTTCCTGCGTTTCCGTTTGTCCCACATTCGCGTTCGAACTCGACAGAGAGACATGGGATGTCACTTTGGATACGAACAAATGCATCGCGTGCGGTTATTGCTTATCAGCATGTCCGACGCATGCGGTAACAATGAAAATGAGCCTATGATCAGAGAGCATTTCGAGGCGGGGCAGACAGCCGTCACAATAATAACGGAACCAGAATACGTGAAGATAGCCAAGGATGCCATATTCGACGCAAGGTCGCAGATAGAGAGCAAGGTATCCGAGGACCCGTTCTTTAAAACTACGTATGAAGCGTACGAAGCATCGAAGAACGATGGCATTGTCGTCAAACGCATGTGCTCAGCGTCATTGAAAGCCTCCGTCGGCCCTATGGCGGCCGTCGCCGGTGCGATAGCTGAGTACGCAGTTGAGAAGATGGTCGCGGCCGGTTCGAAGTATGCGGTCATAGACAACGGCGGTGATATCGCGCTGTTCACCGATCGCGAAGCGATCATAGGGATGTACGCGGATGTTAACGGAAAGCGTTTATCGTTGCGGATACCCAAGACGGAAAGGATCGTCGGGATATGTTCATCATCCGCATCCGTCGGCCCGTCGGTGTCTCTCGGCGGCACCGATATATCCACAGTGGTATCGGATGACGTCGCATTAGCGGACGCATGTGCAACGTTTCTCGGGAATCTCGTCAAAGGGAACGACGACCTTACCGTCTCTTTGGAAACCGTATGCGAGATAGAAGGCGTAACGGGATGCTTATCATACTGCAACGGAAAGATGGCGATGTGCGGCGATATACCGGAACTGGTGACATCGGAAGCGAATGACGATCTGATAACGAAGATACGCTACGGATGATCCTTTCCCGCATAAATTCTAATTGTACCGAATTCGGTATGATTGAGATCTGAAGATACTACACATAAATTGTATAAGTAATGTGTAGTAAAATAATCAGTTCAAGAAAATACTACACATAAATAGTATAAAATATGTGTAGTAAATATACATACGAAGAGGAGAACATGCGGCGCTACGATTATTCTTTCATAAGAGGTCTGGGGATCAGAACAGGCATCGTAAGTATGATGAACCGAATGGAAGTATTGAAGATAAGGCAAAGGGAAATGAAGGAAGAAGACCCGGACGCGTTCATCTCCCTGGAATCGATAGCACGGTTACAATCGGTGAAAGGATCCAACGCGATAGAGGGAATAGTCACGACGGACAAGCGTATGAAAGAGATCGTGAATGAGAACAGCGCACCTCTGAACCACGATGAAAGTGAGATAGCAGGTTACCGTGACGTTCTCGACATGATACACAAAAACCACGCATCCATTGAGATCAGCGAAGAAACAATTCTCCGGATGCATGAGATGATGCTCTCGTACACTAGCGAAGACGGAGGGAGATACAAAGATACGAACAACCTCATCGCGAGCATCGACGGAGAAGGTAACAGGAACGTCGTATTCCGCCCCGTTCCTTCACAAGAAACGAAAAAGTCCATGGAACAATTGGTCCTTGCGTACATGGATGCGAGGGGCGACAGCGGTATAGATCAGATGATCCTGATACCCTGTTTCATACTGGATCTTCTGTGTATCCACCCCTTTTCAGACGGCAACGGAAGGATATCCCGCCTTCTGTCACTTCTGATGATGTACAAGAACGGTATCGACGTCGGAAGATACATCTCATTCGAATCGCAGATAAACAGATACAAAGGGAATTATTACGAAGCATTGAGAAGATCATCGGAAGGATGGCATACCAACGAGAACGATCACCTTCCGTTCATAGAGGATTTCATTTTCACGTTATTCAGATGTTTCAAGGAGGTAGACAAGAGGTTCACGGTCATAGGGGATAAGAAGATCAACAAAGGGAATCGTGTGGAAGCAACGGTGATCAACAGTCTCGGACCGATATCCAAGGGCGATATCAAAGAGATCCTCCCGGATGTAAGTTCAAGGACGATAGAAGTGAAACTGTCTGAACTTCTGAGAGAAGGGAAGATAAAGAAGAAAGGCACCTTCAAAGACGCTCACTATTTCAGGTTGTGAAACATCCTCTTTCGGCAACCTTTTTATTTAACCCTTATATAATGTGACGCAGAGAGGGTATAATGACACTCAAGATGGCGGTCCCGAACAAAGGAAGACTGAACGAAAGGGCAGTGGAACTGCTCCTGAAATCAGGACTCGATCTGGGAGAGGAATGGGGCAGGAAACTTTACGTGAACGTGAAGAACCAGGACATCGAGGTGATGTTCGTCCGCGCTCAGGATATCCCGGTGTTCGTTGCCAGCGGCGCCATAGACATAGGGATAACCGGAATAGATCAGGTAGCCGAATCGGGAGGGGACACCGAATGTCTCCTGGAACTCGATTTCGGACACTGTCGTCTTTCCGTCGCCGTTCCGGAAGCTTCAGGGATAAAGAGCGTCGATGACATCAAGAGCGGATGCAGAGTCGCTACGTCATTTCCGAATCTCACTAAGAAGTTCTTCGACTCGAAGAAGAAGAAAGTGGATATAGTGAACGTATCCGGTGCGGCCGAGATAATGCCGCACATGGGAATATCCGATATAATAGTGGACCTTGTATCCAGCGGTTCCACGTTAAAGACGAACAGGCTTGTCAGCATCGCCGATATATTGGCATCACAGGCTGTGGTAATAGGCAACAAGGGATCGGTGAAGAGCAAGAAGGACGCCGTATCAGGCATCGTAAGCTCTATAAAGAGCGTCATCGACGGAGAGAACAAGATCTACCTGATGGCCGATGTGCCCAAAGATAAATTACAGGATGTGCAGAGGATGTTCCCCGGCGTTGCCGGACCGACGGTCATGAACATCGCCGGCCGCGACGATATGGTTGCGATGCATGTGGTCATCAACAAAAAGGATGTCTACGATTCAGTGAACACGTTGAAGAGAATGGGTGCCAAAGGTATACTTACGTTACCGATAGGCGGGCTGGTGCCTTGAGAATGTCACGGGAGCGTATGAGAAGTACGGCCAGACATTTCCGGAAGTACTATAATCCCGAGGTAGGCGACGCCGTCAGGATGGATACGAACACCAACGTACTGGGATCCAACCCGGCGGCGATGGAATTCGTTGCAAAATTCAAAGGCGACGTGAACGATTATCCGAACACGTACTCGGATGGCTTAAGGGACGCTCTCGCCGACCTTTACAATTTAGAGAGGGACAACTTCGTTGCCGGTTCAGGATCCGATGAATTATTGGACATAGCGTTCAAGACGTTCACAGAATGGGGGGACAACGCTGTCGTTCCGGTACCGTCGTACACCCTCTATGATTACTTCGTGAGCATGAACGGAGGTAATGTACTGTCGGTGGATCTGACGGAAGATTTCCAGCTGGATGTTGATGCGATGGTCTCCGCCGAAGCGAAGATAATGATAATGCCGTCGCCTAACAATCCAACGGGCAATTCATTCAAGCGTAAAGACATAGAAGAGATATTGGAGAGGACGTCGGGCATTGTGATCGTAGATGAAGCGTACGGAGAGTATGCGGGAACGTCGATGATACCGAGAGTGAACGAATTCGATAATCTGATAGTGATGAGAACGTTCTCCAAAGCGTATGCGATGGCAGGTCTTCGCGTAGGATACAGCGTCTCGAACAAGAACGTAACCGATATGATGAACTGTGTCAAGATACCGTATTCGCTGAACATGTTGAGCGAGGGCGCTGCGATAGCTGCGCTCAAAGATCAGGATTTCATTAAAAGAAGTGTGGATCTCGTGAACAAGAACCGCGGTCCGCTGACCAACGGTTTAAAGAAACTCGGATTTGAAACGTTCCCCTCGGATGCGAATTTCATTCTGGCGAGATCTCCGGTGGATCACGCTTCGTTCACCAACGGCCTTAAGGACAAAGGCGTGCTGATAAGGGATTTCGGATCCAAGAGAAGAACGGAGAATTGCGTACGGACCACAATAGGATCGAAGGAACTGAACGATCTGTTACTCAAGAAGGCGGAAGAAGTGCTCAAAGAGGTTCAATAAATGCTGATAATACCGGCCGTGGACATAATGGACCACAGAGTGGTACAGCTTGTCGGCGGAGTCCCCGGGACAGAGAAGATAACAATGGACGACCCGGTAGCGGCCGCGTTGTCATGGATAGAGAAGGGAGCGAAGGCGTTGCACATAATCGACCTGGACGGTGCGTTCGGGAAGGAGAATAATATCCCTGTGATAAAGAGGATCATAGAACGCTGTAAGGTTCCGGCAGAGGTAGGCGGCGGTATCAAAGATGAAGGAACGATCAAAGAACTCCTGGATGCAGGCGCCGACAAGGTGATAGTGGGGACGAAGGCGATAAAGGACCGCGATTGGCTGTTCGAGATGTCAAAGAAGTTTCCCGGAAAGTTGCTGCTGGCCATGGACACAAAAGGCGGAAAGATAGCGATAAAAGGATGGCAGGAGGATTCGCAGATCTCCGTGGAAGAGATGTTCCGGATCATAAAGGATATGCCGCTTGCCGGGATACTTAACACGAACGTGGACGTAGAAGGCCGCGGCGAAGGTATAGACGGATCACAAGCCAGGGAGTTCATATCGAAGTGCCCTCATCCCGTCATCTCGTCCGGCGGCGTAACAACGGAACAGGATGCAATAACGCTTGCGAAGGCCGGAGCGGCGGCCGCGGTGGTAGGCGTTTCGGTGTACACGGGACTCATGGAACCGTGGAAATGGGCGATCCCGTGGGTTGCGACGGGCTCCCCAAACGAATAATTATTAATGCCCCGAAAGCATAACGTACGTTAATGACCCACCCATGCGAAATAGTTGTGACCGACATACTGCCGATCGTGAGAAAAGAACTTTGCGCTGAGATAGTGACCGTTCACGGATGGAAGCAGGCCGATGTCGCAAGACTCTTCGGAGTGTCCGGCGCGGCGGTCTCCCAGTACATGAAGGGGGTAAGGGGCAACACCGGGATGGTCGAGAGCCACAAGAGTTACGAACAGCTGATGGAAGCGATATCGGCGGCAGCCCAGAGGCTCGTGAACAAGGAAGCGGACGTTACGGAAGAACTGTGCAGGTTATGCAGTTTCGCAAAAAAATCAGGCATGCTGGACCACATATTCGGCCGCGAACTTCTGATCAAGTGCATGGAATGCCCGAAAGACAACATAGTTGTCTGATGATACATACCTTTTCGGCGCGCGCAACTGAAAATATTACTTATATAGATTCTGCGATACCCCTTTGAGTGCAATGACAGGAAGAACATCCGTTATAGAACGCAAGACCAAGGAGACCGATATATCAGTGACCGTCGGCATAGACGGTTCCGGGAAATATGACGTTGAATGTGCGGACACCTTCCTGAAACATATGATAGAGACGCTTTCCAGATATTCGTCATCAGACATTTCGTTAAAGGCGTCGGGGGACGACGCACACCACCTGGTGGAGGACGTCGGAATAACGTTGGGAACGGCGTTCAAGAAAGCGATCGGTAAAGACCCAATCGAGAGGATGGCCTCAAGCACGATAGTCATGGATGATGCGATGGTCATGGTCGCATTGGATGTCGTTGACCGTCCGTATGCCGATATAGATTGTCCGGACCCGCTGTATAATCACTTCTTCAGAAGTTTCGCGATGTCCGCGGGGATGACGTTACATATAGTGATATTCAGAGGATTCGACGATCACCACATGATCGAAGCGAGCTTCAAGGCATTCGGGAAATGTCTGAAGAACGCCGTAGTGAAAAGAAAGGCGGAACTCAGCACAAAGGATAAGGCATCGGTAAAAGGGGTTTGAACGCGATGTACAAGAAGATAATACCGTGCCTCGACATGAAGGACGGAAAGGTAGTGAAGGGAATAAAGTTCGAAAATGTCAAAAACATAGGCGACCCTCCGAAGCTTGCCAAGTCGTATGAGGACCAGGGAGCCGACGAAGTGGCGTTCTTAGACATATCGGCGACCGTCGAAGGAAGGCAGACAATGCTGAAAGCGGTGTCCGCAACATCGAAAGTGCTTACGGTACCTTTCGTCGTCGGCGGAGGAATAAGATCGAAGGCGGATATGAAAGAGGTGCTTGACGCCGGTGCGGATAAAGTATCGATAAACTCCGCCGCAGTATTCGACCCGAATATCGTCTCGGAATGCAGGGATGCGTTCGGAAAAGAGAAACTCATAATTGCCGTAGATGCGAAGAAGAACGGCAACAGATGGGAAGTGTACACTCACGGAGGGATGAGGTCCGCGAACATAGACGCGATCGAATGGTCAAAAAAGGTCGAGGATCTCGGAGCGGGAGAGATACTATTGACGTCCATAGATGCGGACGGCGTGAAGGACGGTTATGACATAGCGTTAACGGAAGCTGTCGCAGACGCGGTGAGCATACCTGTAACAGCGTCCGGAGGATGCGGTTCGATGGAGCACATCTATCAGGTGTTGTCGCAGACGAACGCCGCGGCGGCACTGGCGGCTTCAGTGTTCCACTACAACGAATTCACCGTAAGCCAGGTGAAACAATACCTCAGGGACAGAGGCGTCGACGTAAGATGAAGTATGATGAGAACGGATTGGTGGCCGTGGTCGTTCAGGATCACATCACAAGCGAAGTGTTAATGGTGGCGTGGGCCAACGAGGACGCCGTGAGACTGATGAAGGAGACGGGCTACACGCACTTCTGGTCCAGGAGCAGGAAGAAACTATGGAAGAAAGGCGAGGAATCAGGCAATGTGCAACGCATAGTATCAATGCAAACGGATTGCGATGAAGATACGATACTTGTACGTGCGGAGCAGGAAGGAGTTGCATGCCACACCGGTAAACCGTCATGTTTCAACGAGATAATATACGGCAGTGTCGCCGAAACGTCATCGATAATACCGGAACTGAAAAGGATAATAAGGATGCGCAAAGAGAACCCTTCCGATGAAAGCTACACATGCAAGCTCATGAAAGATGAGAACAAGATGTGTAAGAAGATCGTGGAGGAAGCGGGCGAATTCACATTCGCGATCAAGGATAAGGATACGGATGAGATGGCGTGGGAACTTGCCGATCTGATATATCACGCAATGGTGGCCATCGAGAAAACGGAATTGCCAATGGAAAAGGTATTCGAAAAACTGTCGGAGCGGATGAAATGAGGATAGATCTTCACACACACAGCATACTCAGCGACGGCGAACTGACGCCGTCGGAACTCGTCAGAAGGGCGATGGT
>Ga0123353_10004290_pt1 | contig 18325 bp, 11 predicted proteins | sample TergutLab28metaG_3_FD_92763 | JGI IMG/M metagenome (GOLD analysis project Ga0123353, IMG submission 92763) | Labiotermes labralis P3 segment gut microbial communities from Petit-Saut dam, French Guiana - Lab288 P3 | ecosystem: Host-associated > Arthropoda: Insects > Digestive system > Gut ... | reverse complement strand
TCCGGAGGACACATGGCAAGCCGTGACCCGCAGCACCCCAACATCCTGCTCGTGCTCAGCGACGACCAGGGCCACTGGGCCCTGGGGTGCGCGGGCAACGAGGAGATCCGCACGCCCCGGCTGGACGCGCTGGCCGCCGAGGGCACCCGGCTGGAGAACTTCTTCTGCACCTCTCCGGTCTGCTCCCCGGCCCGCGCCAGCCTGTTCACCGGTCAGATGCCCTCCCGGCACGGCGTGCACGACTGGCTGTCGGGCGGCCACGCGGGCGCCGACGGCACGGACTTCCTGTCCGGGCAGCGGTTGTTCACCGACGAACTGGCCGACGCCGGCTACCGGCTCGGCCTCTCCGGCAAGTGGCACCTGGGCGCCAACGACCGGCCGCGGCCGGGATTCGTCCACTGGTACGCCCACGAGAGCGGCGGCAGCCCCTACCACGGTGCTCCCATGTACCGGGACGGCGTCAGGCAGCCGGCCGACGGCTACCTCACCGACCTGCTCGCCGACGACGCCGCGGGCTTCCTGCGCGAAGAGGCGGCGAACGACACGCCGTTCCATCTGTCGCTGCACTTCACCGCACCGCACAAGCCCTGGAAGGGCCAGCACCCGCCGGAGGTCGAACGCCTCTACGCGGACTGCGCCTTCACCAGCTGCCCGCAGGAGGAACCGCACCCCTGGCAGCCCCTTGTCGACGGCGTGCCCGTCGGCGGCGAGGCCGACGTCCGCGCGGCCCTCGTCGGGTACTTCGCCTCGGTCACGGCCATGGACACGGCCATCGGGAAGGTCCTGGACGAACTGGCCGAGCAGGGGCTGACCGGCAGCACCCTGGTGGTGTTCTCCAGCGACAACGGGTTCAACTGCGGCCACCACGGCATCTGGGGCAAGGGCAACGGCACCTTCCCGCAGAACATGTACGACAGCTCGGTCAAGGTGCCGGCGATCATCGCCCAACCCGGCCGTGTCGCAGCCGGACAGGTGCGCCACGAGCTGCTGTCCGCCTACGACTTCGCCGCGACCATGCTGGACCTCACCGGCCTGGACCGGGCCGCGTTCGAGACCGGGCCGGGACGGTCCTTCGCCGGACTGCTGCTCGACGACCGGCCGGGCGGTACCCCACCCGTCCGACCGGTGGTCGTCTACGACGAGTACGGTCCCGTCCGCATGATCCGCACCGGCCAGTGGAAGTACGTGCACCGGTACCCGCACGGCCCGCACGAACTGTACGACCTGGTCGCGGACCCGGGCGAGCGCGAGAACCTCGTCGCACGCGACACCCAGTCGCAACGTGTCGCGGACCTGCGACGGCAGTTGGACGCCTGGTTCCTGGAGCACGGCGATCCCGCGCGCGACGGCAGCAGGCTGCCGGTGACGGGCGCAGGACAGCGGGCTCCGGTGGACGGGGACCCGCTCGGCGCCTTCGACGCGCTCGGCCCCGAGACGACGTTCGCACCACCGCCGGCCTGACGCGCGCAGTCCTTCTTGAATCGTTGTCCCCGGTGCCGCTCTGATGCTGGCGAACCTCCCCCCAGACGATGAACCAGCACCGGAGGACACCCATGCCAGACCACCCCTCAGGACTCAGCCGGCGCAAGGTCCTGATGAGCGCCGCAGCCGGATCGGCGGCCGCCGGGCTCCCCGCTGTCGCGTCCGCCGCGTCCCCCGGCCCGGTCGCTACGGGGAGCCGGCAGCCGGCCGATGCCCCACCGCTGACCGTCGAGGACCGGGCGCTGGCGCTCGACCCGCCGGTCCTGCTGTTCGAGACGCGCGTCCCGCCCCAGGTGCACCCAGGGCCCGGGTCCGGGCTGGCCATCAGCGACACCACGGCCAGGATCGGTCCCCACAGCCTGCGTTGGGACTACCGGGCGGGCGCCGAACTGGAGGTACGCGCCCCTCTGCGCTACCACCCCTCCGCCTACCGTGACAGCGACGACCAGGCCACCATGGGCACCGTCGACACCTTCGCCGTGTGGATCCACAACGACCGCGCACGGGACGACGTGCTCAGGGTCGAGTTCGGCAGCAGCAGCCACACCGACGCCTGGTGCGAGATCCGTCTCGGCTTCACCGGCTGGCGGACCGTGTGGATCCGGTACGGCTACGACCTCTCGGGAACGCCGCGCACGTCGATGGACACCGTGCGCTTCGTCGCCCCCCGGCACTCCGGGGCCGGCACCCTCCACCTGGACCAGTTGATCCTCAACACCCAGTTGCGCCCGGACCACCCCACCCGCGACCGGCAGGTGCCCTTCGTCAATCCCCAGGGCGACCGGGCCGCCAACGCCCACTGGCTCGCGCTGCTGTCCTACGCCGACCGCCTCGCCGCCCATCCGCCGCGCACCCCCGAACCGACCGAGGACGAACTCGCCTCACTCGCCGTGGTCCACGAGCGCTACCTGGCCGTCGTCCGCAAGAACGCCAAGGCCGACGACGCCGCCGTCACGGCGCTGACGGCGACGGCCGACGACTACGGTGTGCCGGGTCCGGGGGAGCAGGTTCCCGGCCGCGCCATCGACTCCTACCAGACCGAGATCTACCCGCCGTCCCTCGCGGAGGACCTCAACGCCTTCGTCGGCGGCATCGCGCTGCGCAGCGTCACCGACCTCATGTACGCGATCGCCTGCGCCTACGCGGCCGCCGCCGACGACGCCCACCGCACCGAGCTGGCCGACCTGTACGTCCGCGTCCTCGACCACGTGCGCGCGCAGGGCTGGGCCGCCGGAAGCTGCCAGGGCACCATCCACCACCTCGGCTACCAGTTCCGCGGCTTCTACGACTCGGTGTACCTGGTGCGGGACGCGCTCGCCGAGCGGGGACTGCTGGACGGCGTGCGCGAGGACCTGTCCTGGTTCACCGGACTCGGCAGGCTCCTGCAGGACTTCACCGACCCCGAGTCCTACGGGGGCATCTTCGACATCCTCAACACCAACCTGCAGGGCATGCTGGCGGCGGCCCTGCTGATGCCGACGCCCGACCGGCAGGTGGCGTACCTGCACGCCCTGCGACGCTGGCTGGACTCCGCCCTCGCCGTCTCGCCCGGCATCATGGACGGCTTCAAGGCCGACGGCTCCGTCTTCCACCACCTGGGCATGTACCCCGACTACGCCCGCGACGGGTACAAGGGGTCGAGCCCGACGGTGGCCGCCCTCAGCGGAACCGCCTTCCGGGTCGGGGAGTCCGCGCACCGCCGCTACAAGGACGCGCTGCTGCGGATGCGGGTGTACGCCAACCAGTCCGACTGGCCGCTGTCGCTCGCCGCCCGCCACCCCACGGGCCTGACGGCGCTCGCCCTGCCGCCCTACCAGTGGCTCACCACGGCCGGTACGCCCGACGGCAGCCGCCCGCTGGATCCGGAGGCCGGTGCGGCCTTCCTGCGCCTTCTGCCGGCCCCGCCGAGTTCGGCCCAGAAGGCCCTCGCGCAGCAGCTGGCAGCCGCCGGGGTCACGGCGGAGGCCGCACCGAGCGGGAGTTGGGCGATGAACCATTCCGCCCTGGCCCTCCACCGGCGCGGCGAATGGCTGGTCGCGGTCCGCGGCCACAACCGCTACCTGTGGAGCACCGAGATCTACGCCACGGACAACCTCTACGGGCGCTACACCACGTACGGCCAGATCCAGGTGCTCGGCCGCGGCGCTCCGGTGGACAACCTGAGCAGCGGCTTCGTCGAGCCCGGATGGAACTGGAACAGGTGGCCGGGCACCACGGCCATCGAGTTGCCGTACGAGCGACTGCACTCGAACCTCGCCGGGGCGATCGAGCAGATGCCGCTGAGCGAGTCCCGCTTCGGCGGCGCCGGCACCCTCGACGACCGGCACGCGGTGTTCGCCCTGGACCTGCACGAGCATCCGGTGTACAACCCCTCCCACCGTGCCCGCGCGTCGGTGTTCCTGTTCGACGAGCGCGTGGTGGCCGTCGGTTCGGGCATCCACAACGACGACGCCGTGAACCCCACCCGCACCACGCTCTTCCAGTGCCACCTGGAACGGACCACGGACCCGGTGATCCACAGCACGCTGGGCGCGGTCGCCGACTTCCCCTTCGCCCTGGACCGCGTGCAGTCCGCCCCGGTGTGGATGATCGACCCGGCCGGCAACGGCTACTGGGTGCCCGCCGGCCAGCGGCTCGCGCTGAGCCGTGACGCGCAGACGGCGCCCGAGCAGGGGACCGGCCTGCCGGGCACCGCCGACTTCGCCACGGCCTGGCTGGACCACGGCACGGCGCCGGACGGGGGCCGCTACGCCTACGCCCTCGTCGTCGGCGCCACGCCGGAGTACATGGCGGACTTCACCGCACGCATGGCCGACCCCGCTGCCGCGCCCTGCACGCTGCTGCGCCACGACGACGGGGCGCACGTCGTCCACGACCGCGCCACCGGGATCACGGGATACGCGGTGTACGAGCCGCAGACCGTCCTGCCCGCCGGGGGCCCGGTCGCGGCCGTGGACACACCGTCCCTCCTGATGGCGCGCAGCGATGCGGACGACCTGGTGGTGTCGGTGACCGACCCCGACCTGCGCCTGTACGAGGGCGTGGACCGCTACCAGTACGACCGGAACGGCACGTTCGTCGGCGTGCTCAGCCCCTTCTCCCGGCCCTGGCGCGGGAACGAGGGCGCGGCCCACCGGCTTCGCCTGGTCCTGCGCGGTGCCTGGCGGGCGACCGAACCCGGCGAGGGGATCCGCACCCAGGTCAAGGACGGCCGCACGTCGGTGGACGTCACCTGCCGCCTGGGGATCGGCGTGCAGTTCCGCCTGCGCCCGGCGTGACGACGCGAGCGGGGCCGGCATGACGGCCGGCCCCGCTCGCGCGACGGCGGTCTACACGCCGGAAGCCGCCGCGAGACCCACGGGTCGCCCCGCCTCGGCCGAGGCATAGGCGGCCAGGACGAGTTCGACCACGTGGCGGCTGTGCTGGAGCGAGACCTCACTGCCGGCGCCCCCGGCAGCGGCGACGAAGTCGGCCATCTGCGCGGTGAACGCGTCCTGGATGTCGGACGGGCCCGGGGTGTGCACCTGCCGCGTGCGTCCCTGCGAGCGGACGAAGACGCCTGTCCTGGGATCGGCGACCACGGTTCCGCGCTCGCACACGACGGTGAGCTCGTCGACCTTGCGCGGGGTGTCGGAGATGACGGACACCGCGGCCGGCGCGCCGCTGGCCAGGGTCAGCGTGAGCGTCCCGTCCGTCTCCACCGGTGCGCCGAAGCGCTCGCGGATCGCCGCCGTCAGCGAGACCGCGCGGGAGCCGGAGAGCCACACCGTGCGGTCCAGGCAGTGCGCGCCTATGTTCATCAGGGCACCGCCGCCGGCCAGTTCGCGGGAGAAGAACCACGGTGACCGGGTGCCGGGGCGGTAGTCGGTGGTGCGGTAGTCGTGGACCGCCACGGGGGCGCCGATGTCGCCGGCGGCGATGACGGCCTGCGCGGCGCGCTTGTCGGGCAGGAAGTGCTGGATGTGCCCCACGACGAGCGTCACCCCGGCGCGCGCGCACGCCTCTGCCATGGCGTCGCAGTCCGCCAGCGTCGTGGCCATCGGCTTCTCCACCAGGACGTGCAGCCCGTGCTCCGCGGCGTCGACGACCATCCGGTGGTGGAGGGAGTGGGGGGTGTTCACCACGACCGCGTCGACCGAGCCGCCGGCGAGCAGGGCGCGGTAGTCGGTGTACGTCGCGGCTCCGTACGGGGCGGCGACCCGGCCGGCAGCGGACTCCTCCAGGTCGCAGACGGCCGTCAGACGGGTGCCGGGCAGTTGGTCCGCGGCCCTGGCGTGCAGGTCCGCGACCGCCCCGGCGCCGATCAGTCCGATGCGCATGGGTCTCCTTGTCGGTGGTGGCGAGGGGTTCGCCGGCGCGCACACGCGCCGGTGCTCAACGGCGGGCCGCTGCTCCGCAGGAGGCGCGGATGACGATGCGCGGACGCAGCAGCACCTGGTGCAGGGGACAGGCGTCGCCCTCGGCGATCCGGCGCAGCAGCACCTCCGCCGCCATCCGGCCGACCCGGTACTTGGGCGGTGACACCGCGGTGAGCGGGACCTCCGCTATGTCGGCGGTCTCGTCGTCGTAGGAGACGAGCGCCAGCGCCTGCGGAACGGCCGTCCCGTGACGCCTGGCGGCGGCTTCGAGCAGGATCGCCTCGCGATCGCCGAAGACCAGGGCGGCCGTGGTGCCCGTCCCGTCGATCTCGCCCATCAGGCTGTCCGCCAGCTCGGCCGTCCACTCCGCCTTCTCGGCCTCGTGGCTGAAGCTCAGCCGCAGACCGAGATCGTCCATGGCGCGCCGGAAGCCCAGCGCGACTGCGACGCCGGTCGGGTTGCGGCTGCGCGTGATCAGGGCGATGCGCTCGTGGCCCAGCCCGTGCAGGTGGAGCACGGCGTCGTAGGCACCGCCGAGGTGGTCGGAGCAGATGTGTTCGGTGCGATCGCGCGGTCCCGCGTCGATCAGCCGGCGTTCCGGCAGCACGGCGGGCACCGGCAGCCGCATCAGCTCGTCCGCGCGGACCTCGGGGTCGTCGATCCCGGTCAGGGTGGGGACCAGCAGGAGCCCGTCCACGCCGGAATCCAGCAGGAAGTCCAGGTCCTGGGCTTCCTCGTCGCGGTCGTAGTGGTACGTGGCCAGTTGCAGGCCGACACCGGCCGCGGAGAGCGCCTCCTCGATGCCCTGGAGCACCCGGGGGTAGTACAGCTTGGTGTCCGGCACGAGCACGCCCACGGTGCGCCGCGTGCGCGGTTCCGCGTGGCGGGGGACGGCCACGAAACTGCCCGACCCCTGCCGGCGCACCACCAGGCCCTCCTCGACGAGCAGGTCGAACGCGCGCCGGACCGTGGTCAGCGACAGACCGGTCTCCTGGGCCAGCCGGCTCTCCGTGGGGAGCTTGGCCCCGGGGGTCCAGTCGCCCGCGAGGATGCCCCGGCGCAGTTCCCCGGCCAGAGCCTGGAACTTGAGGTCACGCGCCGCGGCGTCCCGCACCGAACCGGCCGTGCGGCGCCTGCGGCCAGGACGGGACGGATCGGCCATGGCGCCACTCCCGGGAACGATTCGCGATGTCGGACTCGCTCGATTCTCATGCCCGGCAAGGAAGTAATAAAGAACTAATCGCAGCCTGGATGGCACACGCACGGTGTCCGCACGGGGGGCTCACCTGCCATGACCGTCCACCGCAACCCGATCGCGGCGAAATACGTCTTGAATGCTCTCTTCCGGCGTCGTGACAGTTGGCCCACCAAGCAGTCATCCACTACCCCTCACAAGAGGTGGGCACCATGGGCACGCAATCCGCAGGCCGTCGCCGGAACGTTCCGATCGCGCTGGGCGCGGCGGGCGCACTCGTCTGCGTCGTCACGGCATGCTCGGGCACCGGCCCGGGCTCGTCGAAGGAGTTCACCTACTGGTCCATGTGGAAGCAGGGCGAACCGCAGCAGAAAGTCATCGCCGCCGCCGTCGCCGACTTCCAGAAGCAGACCGGTGTCAAGGTCAAGGTCCAGTGGCAGGGGCGCAACAACCTGCAGAAGCTGGTGCCGGCGCTGAACACCAACAGCGTGCCCGACCTGGTCGACGGGCCGTACGTGAAGCTCGTCCCGGCACTCGTGGCCACCCGGCAGTCCCTGGGCCTGACCGCGGCGTTCGACACCGCGGTGGACGGCACGACCGCGGGAAAGCTCGTCCCCGCCAAGTACCTGAAGACCATCGACATCAAGGACGCGGCCGGCAAGCCCTGGATGCTGCCGTACAGCCTCACCTCGGACGCCGTCTGGTACGACGCCGCCGCGCACCCGGAACTGAGAACCGACCCGCCGCGTACGTGGGACGACTTCATCGCCCTGCTGAACCGGCTCAAGCAGGCGGGGCAGACGCCCCTGGCCGCGGACGGCGACGTGACCGGGTACAACGCCGCCTACCTGTCCACGCTGATCGTCCGCAACCTCGGTCCCGGCGGGCTGAAGAAGATCGCCTCCGACCGGACCGGGAACGCGTGGCTGGACCCGGCCGTGCTCGACGCCGCGAAGAAGGTCGAGCAACTCGTCCGCGGCGGCTACCTGATCGACGGCTACAAGGCGAGCAAGTGGCCGGCCCAGCAGCAGAAGTGGGCGAACGGCAAGGCCGCGTTGATGTTCATGGGCTCGTGGCTGCCCACCGAGTCGGCCACGTACGCCGAGAAGGGCCTCACCTACGCCTCGTTCCCCTTCCCGACCACCGGCGCCGGACACGACAGCATGCGCGCCGACTTCGTGGGCTTCGCCGTCCCGAAGAAGGCCCATCACGCGGCCGACGCCCAGCGGTTCGCGGCGTTCCTGCTGAACAAGAAGTACCAGGACGAGCTCGGGCAGGAGGCGAAGGTGATCCCGGTCCGTGCCGACGCGGCCACCTCACCCGAGATGGCCGGCGTGAAGAAGTCGCTCGACTCCGCGGACAGCTTCCACCAGCAGAACGACGGCGTGGCGTTCCCCGGGTACAACGAGAAGCTCTTCTGGGCCAAGGACGACGAACTGTTCTTCGGCAAGATCTCGGCGGACACGTTCGTCCACGACATGCAGGCGGCCCAAGCCGCCTACTGGAAGGACCAGCCCCAGTGATCCGTCCCGCCGAGATCCGTCCCGCCACCGCGGGCCCGCCGGACCCCGCGCCTGCCGCGGAGCGGCGGCCCGGCCCGGAACCCGCCCCCCGGGGCGGCACGCTGGCCCGGCAGCGGCGCCGTCTCTTCATCCCGTTCGTCGGCCCGGCACTCCTGCTGTACAGCGTGCTGTTCATCGCGCCCATCGGCGCGGCGGTGTGGATCAGCCTGCACAACTGGGCGGGATCGGGGCCCATGACCTGGGCAGGACTGCGGAACTACACCCGGCTGTTCCACGACGACCTGTTCACCCAGTCGCTCCGCAACACCCTCGAACTGCTCTTCGTCGTCGGTGCCGCCGTCTTCGCGATCAGCTTCGCCCTGACCCTGATCCTGCGGGACATGGCGGGCCGCAAGGCGGTCAGGGCCGTCATCTTCTTCCCGCACCTGGTCAACGCCCTCGTCTACGGCGTCCTCGTCGGGTTCCTCTTCAACCCCGACGGCCTCGCCAACTCGCTGCTCGCCCACCTGGGGATCCACTCGCCACCGCAGTGGCTGGCGCAGGACAACCTCTTCCCGCTGATCATGGTCACGATGACCTGGATGACGACCGGCTACTTCACCACCATCCTGATGGCCGGAGTGGACCGGATCCCCGTCAGCTACTACGAGGACTGCGCTCTGGCCGGCGCCGGCCCGCTGCAGCGGCTGCGCTATGTGATCCTGCCGCTGACCTGGGACGTCTTCGGCGTGTGCGCGGTGCTGTGGACGATCTCCTCGGTGAAGATCTTCGAGATCGTCTGGATCTTCGGCGGCAGCAGCGGCAACGGCATCCCGCCCACCAAGACCTGGACCTCCGCCGTCTACACCTACGCCACGGCCTTCTCCGGGGACTCGGTGCCCTCCTACGGCGCGGCCACGGCGTCGGCGATCCTCTCCCTCCTTCTGGTCACCGTGCTGGTCGTCCTGCTGCGGCGCCTGATGCGCAGGGAAGCAGTCGAGTTCTGAAAGGCGCTTGCCCATGACATCCTCCCTGTCAGCCCCCCGGTCCGGCAGGCGGCTCCGCCGGCGGCGCGGCCCGGGGCCGCTGGGCGGCCGCGGCCCGCTGCGGACCGCCGGAGTCGCCGTCACCTGGCTGTTCGTCGGCGCCAACATCGCCGGGCTGATCTGGCTCGTGCTGCAGGCGTTCCGCGACACCCGCTCGATCCTCGCCTCCCCGTGGGGCCTGCCCCGTTCGCTGTCCCCGCACAACTTCGTCCACGCCTGGACCGACAGCGGGTTCGGACGCGCCGCCGTCAACTCGGTCCTGGTCACCGGCATTTCCTCGGTCCTGACCGTGGCCGTCGCCGCGCCGGCCGCCTACTGGCTGGCCCGGCAGGACACGCGGCTGAGCCGCGGCCTGACGCTGTTCTTCGTGCTCGGGCTCGGCGTGCCGGTCCAGGTGATCCTGATCCCGCTGTTCGTCATGCTCAACCGGGTCTACCTCACCGACAGCCTGATCGGCCTCAACCTGGTCTACATCGGCGTCTCCCTGCCGTTCACCGTCTTCCTGCTGACCGGCTTCTTCCGGTCGCTGCCGAAGGAACTGGAGGAGGCGGCCGCACTGGACGGGGTGTCCCCGGCGGCGACGTTCTGGCGGATCATGCTGCCGATCGCGCGCGGCGGCATCGTCACCGCGCTCGTCCTCCAGGTCATCGCGCACTGGAACGAGACCCTGCTCGCCCTCACGCTGCTGCAGTCGACCGACAAGTACACCCTGCCGATCGCCCTCATCTCCTTCGTGCAGCAGCAGACCTACAGCGGGGCCGACTGGGGCGGGCTGTTCGCCGGGCTCAGCATCGTCGTGCTGCCGATGCTCGCCGTCTACATCTGGCTCGGGCGGCGGCTCACCGAGGGCCTCACCCTGGGAATGGGCAAATGACGCCCCCCGGCGGCGCGCCGCGCCGCGCCAACCTGCTGCTGGTGATCGCCGACCAGTGGCGCGCCGGCGCCCTGGGGTTCCTCGGCGAGGACCCGGTGTCCACGCCCCACCTGGACGCCCTGGGCGCACGTTCCAAGGTGCTCACCCAGGCCGTCAGCAACTATCCGGTGTGCAGTCCGTGCCGGGCGATGCTGATGACCGGCCGCTACCCGTACCGCAACGGCGTCCACCTGAACGTCAACTCGGCCACCGCGCAACTGGGCGTCGGCCTGCGGCCGGAGACCCCGTGCTGGTCCGACGCCCTCGCCGGCGCCGGATACGCCCTGGGGTACATCGGCAAATGGCACCTGGAAGCCCCGGTCCCCGCGGACGCCGCGGCGGGGGAGGGGCCCCGGGAGGACGGCCGGGTCTGGGACGCGTACAGCCCGCCCGCACACCGGCACGGATTCGGCTTCTGGTACGCGCACGGCTGCTGCGACGACCACCTCCGGCCGCACTACTGGCACGGCGACGCGCCGCGCGAGGCCGCGGTCGAGGTCGATGGGTGGTCACCCGAGCACGAGACCGACGTCGCGCTGTCGTTCCTCGACGGGGCGGCGGGCGACTACCACGGAACGGGAACGCCGTTCGCCCTCGTGGTGTCGTACAACCCCCCGCACCAGCCCTTCGAGCAGGTGCCACCGGAGCACCTCCGGCACTACGAGGGGCTGTCGGGGCGCGACCTCCTGCCGAGGCCCAACGTCGACTGGGACGGTCCGACCGCCGCGGACGCGGTGCATGCCGCGCCCCGGTACTACGCGGCCATGACCGGAGTCGACCGGCAGATGGGGCGGTTGCTCGACGCCCTGGACCGGCACGGGCTGACCCGCGACACGTACGTGGTGTTCACGTCCGACCACGGCATGCAGCTGGGCAGCCACGGCCTGATGTACAAGAACGTGCCCTACGAGGAGTCCATGCGGGTGCCGTTCCTGGTCAGCCGCCCCGGAATCGTCCCGCCCGGCCGCGACGACCTGCTGCTGGGATCACCCGACGTCGCCCCCACCCTGCTGGGGCTGCTCGGCGAGTCGGCCGCGACCCCGGCGGGCACGCAGGGACAGGACCTGTCCGCGGCGCTGCTCGCTCCTCCGGGCGACCGGGGCTGCGCGCGTCCCGACGCCGCCCTGTACATCGGACCGGCGGCCGAGCCGGGACAGAGCGACACCCGCGGGCTGCGCACCCGCACCCACAAGCTGATCGCCGCGTACGGAGCCGGCCGCGTCCGCCTGCACCTGTTCGACCTCACCGCGGATCCGTACGAGCTGTCCGACGCCGCCGCCGAGCAGCCCGCGCGGGTGGCGGCCCTCGCGGCCCGGCTCGTCGCGGAGCTCGACCGCACCGGTGACCCGTGGCCCGGGCGGGCCGCGCTGGCGGACGAGGTCCGGCACCTTGCTCGGCGGGCGCCCGCCGACGAGCCGCGATGAGTCCGCCCGCGGGGGAGCGGCCCGACATCCTCCTGCTGCTGACGGACCAGCACGCGGCCCACATGCTCGGCTGCGCCGGCAACTTGGGCGTCGCCACGCCCAACCTGGACCGGCTCGCGGCGACCGGCACCCGTTTCACCCGCGCCTACACCACGTTCCCCCTGTGCGTGCCGGCCCGCAGCAGCCTGATCACCGGCCGGCACCCCCACGAACTGGGTGTCCACGGCAACTCCCCCGGCACGGGCGCGGTTGTCGCGCAGCCCGGCCGGCGGCCCGACAGCCTCGGGCACCTGCTGCGTGCCGCGGGGTACACGACCTGCTACGCGGGCAAGTGGCACGCCCGGGAGGCCAGTGCGTCGCCCGAGGACGGGTTCACCGTCCTGCGTCCCTTCGGCGACCGCGGCCTGGCCGAGGCCGGAGCCCGGTGGCTGACCTCCCGCGGCGCACGGACACGGCCGTTCGCGCTCGTCGTCTCCTTCGACGACCCGCACACCATCTGCGAGTACGCCCGCAACCAGCCCATGCCGTACGGGCCGGTGACCCCGGTCCCGGTACGCCGGTCGCCGCCACTGCCGCCCAACTTCGGCTCGCACCCCTACGAACCGGAGGCCCTCCGGCACGAACAGGCCGTGCAGGCGGCGATGTACGGCACGGCCGCATGGGGCCCGGACGACTGGCGGCGCTACCGCCACACCTACGCCCGCCTCGTCGAGCGCGCCGACGCGGCGATCGGTACGGTGCTGGACGCGCTGGACGCGGCCGGCCTGGCGGACACGACCCTGGTGGCGTTCACCAGCGACCACGGGGACGGAGACGCCGCGCACGCCTGGAACCAGAAGACCGCACTGTTCGAGGAGGCGGTGAGGGTCCCGCTGATCCTCCGGCCACCCGGCGGCCTTCCGGCGGCCCGGACCAGCTCCGCCCTGGTGTCGGTCGGCCTGGACCTGCTGCCCACCCTCTGCGCCGCGGCCGGAACCGAGGCGCCCGCCGGGTTGCCGGGCATCGACCTGACGGCGGCGCGGCAGGCGGGCAGCGGGCACGACCACGTCGTCGTGGAGACCCGGTTCGAACGACCGTCCCCGCCGTTGACCGAGGGGCGGGCGCTCATCACCGATCGCTGGAAGTACACCGTCTACAGCTGGGGCCGATGGCGCGAGCAACTCCACGACCTGCGCGACGACCCGGGCGAGACGCGCAACCTCGCCGAGGAGGAGGCCTACGACGCGGTCCGCGAGCAGATGCGCGAGCGGCTGCTCCAGTGGTGCCTGCGGACAGGGGACGCGGGCTTCCTGAAGAAGCTCGTCCTCCCCGCCTCAGCGGGCACATCGATGCACGACGGCATCTTCGCGGTCCCCTACTGAGCGATGCCGGTGGCGAGCCCTAGGCGGGTGCCGACGCGGGGATGGCCGCGTCGAGCAGGACTTCGGCCGCGGCTCTGGCGTGCTGCGTGTACCGGGCGTCGTTGAGGACCATGGCCCGGCTCGACGCGCCGTCGGAGAGGATCGCGAGCTGTTCGCCGAGCACGTCGGCGTCGGTGGCTCCCGCTTCGCGTGCCAGTTCGGCGAGGCGCCGGGCGAAGCGTGCCTTCCGCTCGCTCGCGTATCGGTGGACGGGGCTGTCGGGGTCGGGGAACTCCGCGGCGGCGTCGATGAACGGGCAGCCCCGGATCAGGCCGGTCGCCGTGGCGGGCGTGGTGAACAGCGCCAGCAGCCGCTCCCGCGGTGGGAGGTCCTGGCGTTCGAGGACCCCTTCGAGGGTCAGCCCTGCTTCTTCGAGGTGCACGAGGTAGCCCACGACGAGGTCGTCCTTCGTCGGGAAATGGCTGTACAGGGTCCGCTTGGACACGGGCGCGGCCGCCGCGACCTGCTCCATACCCGTGGCCGTGATGCCCCGCGTCTCGAACAACGTCACCGCCGCCACGAGGATGCGCTCGCGCGCTGCCCTGCCCCGGCGACGAACCTCCGGCTCCTCACTCATGCCTTAAGTATACGCACGTGTGCACTTAGCGGCTGTCGGCGTGCTAGAGTCCCGCATGTAAACGGATCCGTGTACTTAAGTCGGGCGTGCCGGAGTCACGGCTGCCGGCCACCCACCGCATCAACGCATCAACGGAGAAGTCATGCCTGACGGTCTTCCGTCCGACCAGACCCTCATCGATCCGCCCTCAGGGCAGGGCACGGCCCACCCAGCCGATTCCGGCACGTCGGGACCGGGGATCCGACGACCTGGGCTCGTCCTGGCGCTGCTGGCGACGGCAACGTTTCTGGCCTCGCTCGACCTGCTGATCGTCAACGTCGCCCTCGACCCGATCGGGCGCGGGATCGGGACGCGCAATCTGTCGGACCTGAGCTGGATCCTCAACGGCTACGCCATCGTCTTCGCCGCCCTGCTGGTCCCCGCGGGCCGGCTGGCCGACCGCTACGGACGCAAGGGCGCCTTCATCCTCGGCCTCGGGCTGTTCGCCGCGGCCAGCCTGGGAGCGGCGCTGTCGGGGCAGTTGTGGCTCCTCGTCCTGTTCCGCATCGTCCAGGCCGCCGGCGCGGCAGTGCTCACCCCCGCCAGCCTCGGCCTGGTCCTCGCGACGGCCCCACCCGCGAAGGTCCAGACGTACGTGCGGATCTGGGCGGCCAGCGGGTCCCTCGCCGCAGCGGCCGGTCCCGCGGCCGGGGGTCTGCTGGCCGACGCGGCCTGGCAGTGGATCTTCCTCATCAACCTCCCCCTCTGCCTCGCCGCCATCGTCATGGCGATCCGGTTGATCCCCGACGTCCGCCACGACGTCGTCACCCGCATCCCCGACCTGGCCGGCGGGCTGCTGATCATCCTCGCCGTCGGAGCGCTCGCCGTCGGGCTGGTGAAGGCGCCCGACTGGGGCTGGGGCGCGGCCTCCACGCTCGGCAGCCTGGTCCTCGCCACGGTGGCGCTCGCCGCGTTCGTCGTCCGCTCGTCCCGCGCGCAGGCGCCGATCGTCGAACTCGGCCTCTTCCGGAACCTGGTGTTCTCCTCGGCGAACGTGGCGGTCGTGCTGTTCTACGCCTCGTTCGTCCTCCAACTGCTGGGCATCATCCAGTGGCTGGAGCAGCGGCAGGACTGGTCGGTGGTCAGGACGGGGTTCGCCGTGGCGCCCGGACCGGGCATGGTGTTCGTCGCCTCGCTGCTCGCCTCGCTCCTCGCCAGGCGGATGTCCGTCGGCCTCGTCGCCGCGATCGGTGCTGCCCTCTCCGCCGTCGGCATCGCCCTGATCACGCTCTCCACCGGCGGGCACGACGTCCACTACGCCTCCGGCGTCCTCCCCGGCTGGCTCATCGGGGGCTTCGGGATGGGCCTGGCCCTGCCCACCATGTTCTCCTCCGCGACCGGCGACCTCCCGCCGGACCAGGCGGCCACCGGCAGTGCCGTGGTCAACATGGCCAGTCAGATCGGCTCGGTCCTCGGTGTGAGCCTGCTCGTCATCTTCCTCGCCCTCCCCGGCTCCGACCCGCATCACGGCTACGCCGTCGCCTGGTGGACCTCCACCGCGCTCGCCCTCGCCAGCGGACTCGCGGCCCTCGGCCTCAACGCACGCCGGCACACCCCTTCGTGAGACGTGGGGCCGGCGGTTGCCGACCCGAAGGGAGACGACGCACGGGCGCCGCGTCGGGTGGATGGCACCCGGCGCGGCACCCGCCGACGTCACGTCATGTCATGTCACGTCGTGGCGCCCGTACTGCTGTGCATGTGCGCGGTCAGGAAGTCCTGCTCCTTCTCCTGGGTGAACGCGCTGTTCTTGACGAGGGCGAAGTCGACCGTGGTGGTCGCACCCTGCTTGACCTTGGCGATCTTCATCTGCGGGGTGTAGCCGTCCTCAGCGGCGATGACCTGGAGCGGGTCGAAGCCCTTGTCCAGCCAGAGCTGGTAATGGCCGTGGCCGTCGGTCTTCAGGGTGTACGTCGTAGGTCCGCACTTCCCGGTGCCGGCGGCGTACATGGTGCAGACCGCCACGGTGGCACCGCCGACCGGGGCACCGCTGCTGTCGGAGACGGTTCCGGTGATCTTGCCCCAGGTCTTGGGCGGGGTGACATCCATCGTCACGGCCACCGGCTGGGCGCTGCCGTACGGCGAGTCGGTGCCGACGACCAGCTCTCCCTTGTACGTGCCGGGCTGGGAGAGGGAGGCGGAGTCCGTGGTGACCTTCACGGTCACGGTCTGGCCGGGTGCCACGTCGAACCCGGTGGTCTCCTCCGACATCCAGCCCACGTCACCGCCGCACTGGTCGTATCCGGGAAGGTGCTCGACCACCGAGGTCGGACCGCCGGGACCGGACCCGCCGACCTTGTAGATGCCGCATGCCGCGCCGCCGCGGTAGCCGGCGTTGTTGGAGTTGGGCAGTTGCGTCCAGCTGTCGGTGTCGGGGTCGTAGGCGAAGCCCTCGTTGGTCACGGCGGTCCCGCCGTTGATCGCGCCGCCCATCACCTCGAGCTTGCCGTTCGCCGAGGTGGACGCCGCGCCCCAGGCGTCGACGGGCATGTCGGCCTTCGCGGTCCAGCCGCTCCCTCCGGGTGCGTAGGCGTAGGTGCTGGTCAGCGAGCTGCTGCCGTAACCGCCCGCGCACACCACCTCGGCGCTGACACCTCCGCAGGCCGCCCAGGCGACAGCGGTCGGGTAGTCAGGAGCCTTGGTCCAGGAGTCGCTGCCCGGGTCGTAGACGGAAACGGTGGACGTGGCGCTGCACGAGGAGCCGTTGGTGCAGCCGCCGATGACGTAGAGCTTGCCGTCGACCACCGCGCTGCCGGCCGCGGCGACACCGACGGGCAGGTCGGCCAGCCGCGTCCAGGCGTTGGTGTCGGGGTGGTAGGCGTAGGCGTGGGTGCTGCCGCCGCTGCCGTCGCCGAACCCGCCGGCGACGTAGAGCGTGTCGCCGATGAATCCCGCGGAGGACGCCTCCAGCCGCTCGGGCAGCCGTGCGATCGTGCTCCACGCCTGCGCCGCCGGGTCGTAGATGTAGGCGTCCTGGAGCGCGTAGCTGCCGTTGTAGCCGCCGGCCACGTAGACCTTCCCGTTGTGGCTGGCCACGATGCCGTCCTGCAGCGGCTCCGGGTAGTCCGCGACGCTGGTCCACGGTCCCGCTGCCGGGGCCGCCGACGGGCGCAGCACCGGTCCCGCGGTGGGCGCCGCGGTCGTGCGGGACGCCGCGCCGAGGCTGGTCGTGGTCCTGGTGACCATGGCCGGTGCACCTGAGGGGGTGGCGGCCTCAGGTCCGGTGTCCATCGCGGTGTACCCCGCGTCCTCCTCACCGAGACTCACGTGCACCGGTGCGGTGCCGTCGTTGCCGAATGTCACGGACTTCGACGCGGCCGCGCCGAGCACCTGGCTCGTCGAGAGGCTCTGCGAGGAGACGGTGAGATGGCCGGCGTCGAGCGTGAAGTCCTTGCGCACGACGGAATCGGCCGGCACGTCGACGCTCGCCTTGGCCGGCGTGTACTTGCCGTCGGTGACGGTGAAGCCGGTGCTGCCGGTGTGCGAGCTGAACAGCCAGTAGTAACCGTCGTCCAGACCGGTGTCGTCCGGGGTGGCGGTCGTCACGCCGGACTGCGCGTCATTGGCGTCACTGGCGACCTTCGCCCCCACCAGCGGGGCACCGGTGTTGGTGTCGGTCACCTTGCCGGCCACCAGCCCGCCGGCCTGCGGAGCGCAGGCGCGGCTGCCGACGAGCACGTTGTCGACGTTCCAACTCCGGCTCCAGAAGCCGATGTAGTGGAAGCGCACGCGCACGTCGGACTGTCCGGCCGCCTGCGGGATGGGGACGTCGACGTGGTCGATGACGCCGCGGCCGGGCGCGGGCGTCCAGACGTTGGACCAGGTCGTGCCGCCGTCCAGGCTGAGGTCGATCGTGGCGGACGAGCCGTCGGGGAAGTAGATGTACTCGGTGTCGAAGCCGATCTCGGGCTTGTCCTTGCCGGTCAGGTCGATCACCGGGGAGACCAGCGAGGTGTCCTGGTGGCCGCCCTCGCCGTAGCCCTCGGAGTTGACGTTGGCGAAGTACTCGTCGCCGCCGGGGGGCGTCAGCCAGCTGCCGGGGTTGTCGAAGCTCCAGGTCTGGCCGTTCCCGACGGCGTCGGTGATGGTCCAGCCGTCCTGCGGGGTCTTGCCGGACCAGCCGGTGAACGCCTCGGTGGTGCCGTCCTCCTGGTAGGCGTAGCCGGTGGCGGTGCAGGTGCTCGTGTCGACCTTGAGCGCGATGTCCTGCGACACGTCGGAGTCGGCCAGGCTCACCGTGGCGTCGGTGCCGGTGTAGCCGGTCAGGTCGGCGGAGGACGCGTGCAGCTTGTAGCTGTTGCCCGCGGGCAGGCTCACCGAGTAGTGGCCGGTGTAGGGGTCGGAGTAGACGGGACCGTTGGGGTAGCCGTCGATCGTGATCTTCGCCCGCAT
>Ga0123353_10004288_pt1 | contig 18329 bp, 16 predicted proteins | sample TergutLab28metaG_3_FD_92763 | JGI IMG/M metagenome (GOLD analysis project Ga0123353, IMG submission 92763) | Labiotermes labralis P3 segment gut microbial communities from Petit-Saut dam, French Guiana - Lab288 P3 | ecosystem: Host-associated > Arthropoda: Insects > Digestive system > Gut ... | reverse complement strand
TGTCCAGCAAGGACGGCCGCGTTTTCCGGGGGGGGGAAAAAACGGGGTTTGCTTTCCGGGGGGCGGGTACGGTTCAAACTCTGCCGGGGGGGGGGGGCATCGCGTCGAAGTTCGATTGCAACCCGACGCACTACCCGACGACAATCAGCGATACTTGGTGCTGAATGTTCCCGAAGCTCTCGAAGTGCTGCTGATTGCCCCTTCGACGGCGGAGTCCTCGGCACCATTTGTTCGGATCGCGTTAGCTCCACCCGGAACCAAGTCCGGTATTCGCATTCGGCAAGAATCGCCAGCCTATCTGGCGGAGAAACCGCTCGAACAGTTTAGTGCGATTTTTGTGCTTGACCTGCCGATACTGGAACCAGCGGCGGTCAGAGCACTCGAAAGTTATGTCGCGAACGGCGGCGGAGTCGCCTTCTTCCCAGGCTCGGAGACCGACCTTGCTTTTGTCCGCGAGCAGTTGTACAAAAGCGGACTTTTTCCTGCCGCTCCGATTGCCGTGCAAGAACTCATGCCCGACTATCTGACGAAAGCCGCCGATCTTCGTGTTTTGGCACATCCGATTTTCCGGCTCTTTAGCGAAGGAGAAAGTCCGCTACTCGGCAGCGTCGTCATCGACCGGTATCTTGCCATCGAACCGATAAGCGATTCGTCCGTCAACGTTTGGGCAACATTGCGAAACGATGCTCCGCTGGTTCTTGAAAAAAACAGCGGAGCAGGGCGGACAATGACATTTCTCACATCGGCTTCTCCGACGTGGAATAACTGGGGACGCAATCCCAGTTTTGTGGTGGTGCTGCTTGAATTGACCGCTTACCTTGCCAAACGACCGGAGCAATCGCGAACATTTCTGGTCGGCGATCCGCTGACAGTGAAGGTCAATCCAGCAGAATTTGAGGTACGTTTTGTGCCGCCGCCTCGTGAGGGGGAGCCGAGCGGTTCCGGTACGGTGGTTGGAGCAGTCTTGGGCGAAGCGACGTTCGCTCAAACGGATCGTCCCGGCTTTTACACGATTTCCCGCAAGTCGGGAGCGGATCAAACGGAATTAAAGGCGGTCAATATCAGTGCGCCGGAGGGGGACATTCGGCAACTGGACGCGACGGAAATCTCGGACATCCTGCGGACGATACGGCAGTCACTTGAAAGTGCGGCGGGATTCAATACGGCGAGCGATTTTGGAGGGGCACGGTCGATCAGCGATTGGTTGCTCTATGCAGCGATCCTGTTTCTGTTGGGGGAAACTTTTTTGGCGGGAAGGATTCTTCCGCCGAATGTGCGTTAGACTCAGGCTTTCGCGGGAAAATAATTGGTCGGTTGTTCCCTTTTCCATTCTGTAGTCAGTAGTCGCATGCGATGCGGCAACCTCTTCTCCGTTTGCGCCTCCTGACTACTGACTATTTTCTCCTCCTGGAGGAGAGACGGGAAAAAACGACATGTTATTTTCGGGCGAAAGCCTGACTTGTTTTTCTCCTTTGGGGGCGTTAGAATCTCCGTGATATCTTGTTCTATTTTACCCCTAATTTTCCACGATGAGTCCTCTCAAAGGTACCCAAACAGAAAAGAATTTGCTCACCTCCTTTGCCGGCGAATCGCAGGCTCGGAACCGATACACTTTTTTCGCTTCCCGAGCGAGAAAGGATGGCTACGAACACCTTGCCGCCGTTTTTGAAGAAACCGCCGCTCAAGAAAAGGAGCATGCCAAGCGGTTCTTCCAGTTTCTCGAAGGAGGAAACGTAGAAGTTGTCGCCATGTTTCCGGCGGGGATGATCGGCACGACAGTGGAAAATCTCAAAGCGGCTGCCGATGGCGAACAGGAAGAATGGACGGAAGCCTACCCGAAATTCGCCGAAATTGCCAAGCAGGAAGGATTTCCAGAAATTGCGAAAACCTGGACAGCCATTGCCGTGGCGGAAAAGCAGCATGAAAAACGTTACCGGGGTTTTTTGAAAGCCATCGAAGAAGGGACGGTCTTCAAGCGGAAAGGTGCTGCCTGGCGTTGTCGGAATTGCGGATTCGTACTCGAATCTGAAAGTGCCCCAGACCAATGCCCCGCCTGCCTGCATCCGCAAAGTTATTTTGAAATTCGCGCCGAGAATTGGTAGAAACGAGTTTGGCAATAGAACTTCAAACGGGTACAAATTGATCATTTGTGCTTTGTTCCCACCGGGAAGTCGACGGCAGATTGCAGACGGCAGACAGCAGCTGCCGTACCGCTTGCGTCTGCTGTCGTCTGCTGTCTGTTGTCTGCCGTCTTGTCCCCTGTGAAAAAAACACAAAAGTTGACCCCGTTTTGAGTATAACTCCTTCTCTGTATTCTTCCGTCTGGTAGGCAGGAGGGATACAACAAAATTGGGTACAAAGCAGCTGGCGGAAGTTTTCAACGCCCCACAGAAAAAGATGTCTGTTGTCGTTCCGCCGTTCGTACTGGCTGCGCGTGCGAAGAGAAAATGACGGGATTATAGCCCGAAGAAGAGGACGGCGGACTATTGACCAATGCGTTCAAAAACTGATCCGACGCTCCATTGAGTACGATCACGTCGCTCGGGGTCGTTGGATTTCGTGGTCGGCGAATCACAATGATTTCATCACCATCCTGTTTGAAACGTTCGATTTCTTCGAGCGTTGCTCGTTCTTCACGACTCATTCCGCCTCTGTTTTCAGCCACCATCGGTGCGGTTACTGCCGCCACCGGCGCGATGTTCGGAAGCGCATGGTTCGGAAGTGTTCCCATCGGTTCCAATGGAGTCAGGGCTGCCAATGCCATTGGTGCCGGCTTGGGAGGAGAAGGCTGGTGTGAAATTCCCGAGTTGTGTTCGGTCAGTCCGACAGCGGAGGGCGTTTGTGCGAGGGTCCGAGCCGGACTGGTACCCATCGCCTGCTCGGGCTTGCCGAGAGAGGGATGAACATAAACTTCGGCAAGGTCTCTTTGGTCCAAGAGATACCGTATCACGTGCGGCGGGACAAAGTGCCCGTCGTTGGCGACAGGATCACCCGTATTGCAAACGCCGATCAAATAGCCATCGGCACTAAAAAGTCCGCCGCCGCTCCTGCCACTGACCGGCGCACCGGAAACCTGAACATAGTAAAACAGTTTGCCCTGTTTCCTCTGTTCAAAGATTTTGTCCACAGACATGACCTGATGCTGCCGGATCGTCGGATTTCCGCCGTGATCACAACCGACGCTCCACGCTTGCTGGGTGGGGTGAATGGAATAAGAAGCGGGAGCAATCGGAATGGCTTGTACCGGATGAGGTGGAGCAATCGTCACGAGAGCCAAATCCATTTCCAAATCGTGGCACAAATATTTTCCCAATGCCAGAACAGTGGAATTTCCGTTGAAGAGATGGACTTCGATGTTGTCTTTGCCAGGTGAGTGCCCCTTAAAGATGTGTCCACAGGTCAAAATGAGGGCTTCCTGCCCCTCAGGACCTTTCCGAGTGTCAATGATGGTCCCGGTTCCCCAGGAGTACCCGGTGCCTGTATCCACGCGGAGTTTGACGGAGGAAATGATCAGCGCGTCGGGAGCGGCAACAGCAGCAGACAAAAAAAGTGGCAACAGAACCGATTGCAGTCCCAGTATGACAGAAAGCCTCCATGCTTTGAAACAATTCATCCTTGAGTTCCCGTAAAATTGCGAACGGGGGGAAGTCTAATGAAAAACGGATTTCACTGCAAGAGCAAACCAAATGTTGACCCGAACTGGGTCGGACGGTGTACTGCGAACGGCATGAAAATGGTCTTTTTTTATCTCGACAGGATTTACAGGATGGACAGGATAAAATCATCCTGAAAATCCCGTCAATCCTGTCAAAAAATTTCCATTTTATTGCTCCACTCTCTTTTTTCTGCTATAATTGAATCGTTCGATACGGACGGTCACCGGTTTATGGACGTAAAGCCAATTTACTATTCAGTTTGGTTGATTACCGACCAAAAGTGGAATGCCCTTGCTCTCTGCTTGGTGACGGCGAGTGTGTGCCTTGTTTCATGGAACTATGGCGGTGAGTGGATGGCGGTAGCGAGTTTGTTGTTAATCCTCTTCACGGTTTGGTATATCTTTTTACCCGTTCGACTGGAAATCAACTCTTTCGGGATCGTCCGAACAACACTCGGGCGAAAGTGGTTCATTCGGTGGAGCGATATTAGCGGTTATCAAATCAGGTATAACGGCTTGTTACTGCTCGCTCAACAAGACCGTTTTGCGTTGGATCCATTCTGTGCCTTTTTTCTGCCCGTCCCAAAAGGGTTGATGACCGAAGTGCTCTACCGGTTCCGCCTCTTCATCGGGGAATAGACCCGCTCGGAGTCTAATCGAAGAGTTGCATGTTGTCCCGGTGAACAACTTCCATATAGACGTTCTGCCCGATGATTTCGCGTAGTTCCGCCGTTTTTTTGCCGCAAATGCGCAGCACGTCCCGCAAACTGTAATTGGTCAGTCCGCGACCGATTTCCCGGTGATGCGAATCGACAAGGGAGACCGTTTCGCCTCGTTCAAAGGCACCATCCGCAGCCAGAATGCCCACAGGCAGCAAACTTTTTCCCTTTTTGACAACCGCACTGATTGCCCCCTCGTCCAGGATCAACCGTCCCGTTGTGCGGACAGCAAAGCCGAGCCAACGTTTGCGTGCGGTCAAATAGTTCTGCGTCAGAAAAACCGTCCCCGTCTCTTGGGCAGTGAAGATTTGACGAAGCGTCTCGTCCCGATCCCCGTTTGCAATCATCACATTGCCGCCGGAAGCGGTAATCATTTTCGCCGCTTTAAGTTTGCTCGACATGCCCCCTTTGCTCCTACCGGAATTTTTTTCCACCACCATGTGCATCAGGTCAGGCGACCATTGTTCGACAACCGGGATCAATTTGGCTTCAGGGTCTTTCGGATCACGGTCGAAGAGTCCGTCCACATCGGTCAGCAAAATGAGAAGTGGCTGCTCAAAAAGATTGGCAACGAGTGCAGCCAGCCGGTCATTGTCACCAAATGACGTGTGAAGGCGAGTCACACTGACGGTATCATTTTCATTGATGATCGGCAATGCCCCCAATTCGAGCAGCGTCAAAATGGTGTTTCGGGCATTGAGATAACTTTCTCGATTGGAAAGTTCGTCGGCAGTCAGCAAGATTTGTGCGCACGTCACTCCATAAAATTGCAGGATTTCTTCATAAGTTTTAATGAGTTTTCCCTGTCCGATGGCGGCTATGGCTTGAATTTTGGCGATTTCCGTGGGTCGTTCGGTGAGACCGAGTTGCCCCATTCCTGCTCCGACGGCACCGGACGTGATGAGGACGACCTTGTGTTTGTGCTCAATCATGTGGCACAAATCGCAGCAAAGTTGAATGATCCGCGGTTCGTTCAAGAGACCATTTTTCCGCGACAGGACATTGGTTCCCACCTTGACGACGATCACGTCGCTGGTCTTCAATATTTCGTCGTAAAGCAATGAAAACATACCCTCATTCTACACAGAGTCTACCGTTCACGTCAACTAGTCCTTAAGCCAGCGATTTTTCTCATTTTTCGATAAAAAACTGGAATCCTTTCTTGTTTGTCAGCGTGGATAACTGTAAATGTTTTTTTCTCTCCATTCTCAAGAAAGGATTGATCCCCGGTGGACGGGTGACAATACTGACGCAGTCGAGCAGTGGTGGTCAGTCTATCGCTGATGTCTGGAATTGAGAGAAGGAGGGGGCAGTTAATTGATTGCCGTTTTATGGTAGAAGGGATCACTTCCCATGTTGATGGTCTCCCGGTTGATTTGCTCTAACGATTTGATTTGCTCCAGCGATTGCTGTGGCACCTTTAACATGCGGCGATTATAAGACATCAATCCGTTACATTCTGTTTCGATGTCCGTAAGTTGATGGAAAAATGCCCCTGCCAGTCCCTGTGTCTGAATTGACCGTCGCAACTCTTCATGCATCTGTTCGTAGCGTTTCACGAGACTCCCCGAATTCGGAATATTTTGATATCCCCATGCTCGTTCATGATGCGTCCAAAGATGTTCAGGAGCAGGAACCAGTGTCAAACCGCCAAAAGCACCGATCACAGCTGCCCGGTTGGTGTCCCTCTCGGCGGGCATTTCGGGTCCTGGAAACTTGTGGGAAACATGGACATCCCCCAGCCGACTGTCCGTCCAGCCGCTCGTGGCATTGATAAGCCGCGTCGGATCAAGGCGCCGTACTTCGTCAACGTATCCCGCCGTGTTGTGTTGCCCTGCCCCCTCATTAAAAATTGTCCATGCCACAATCGACGGATGGCGTGATCGTGCCTGGATCATCCGTTGGAGTTCTTCCCGAAATTGTGTCTGCGATGCGGACGATCTGTTGGTGCCCCCCGGCATGTCTTGCCACACGAGCATCCCCTGTCGGTCACACCAGGAATACCAACGTTCCGGTTCGATTTTTTGATATTTGCGAATCACGTTAAATCCCAGCAACTTGGCGACGCTAATGTCCATCCGAGACGCATTGTCCGAAGGTGCCGTGCTGAGTCCGTCGGGCCAATATCCTTGATCGATGACGCCCATCAAAAACAACCGTTTTCCGTTCAGGTAAATGACCGGAATGCCTTCCTCTTTCACAATTTCAATTTTACGGAAAGCAAAATAACTGCTGACCCGATCAATGGGGACCTCTTTATGGGACAGTTGAACCCGGACTTGGTACAAGTAAGGTGAATCCGGCGACCACGTTTCCACGCGGTGAGTGTTACTGAACTGCAAGAGGAGCGGACCATCGCATCCGCCATACACCTTTGCAATGACCTCTTCGCCGTCCAAGACCTCTGCCATGACTGTCAAATCTTTTTGCAGAGTATTGACCATCGGAAAGAGCGTCACTGTACCGGTCTTTTCATCGGCACGAATAATTTGGAGCGTTTGAATGAAATGCGGCGACACCGGCTCCAACCAGACGGTTTGCCAAATTCCGGTCGAAGCAGTGTACCAGACGCCAGCGGGGACAGTGGACTGTCTGCCGCGAGGCTGTTCCCCTTTTTGCGAAGGATCGAAAACGTGAACAACGAGTTCGTTCGGTTCATGACGATGAATGAAGGGGGTAATGTCAAAGGAAAAAGGATCGTAACCGCCACGGTGAGTACCGACTTGTTGCGAATTGACAAATACCGTCGCTTCCCAATCGACCGCCCCGAAATGCAAGAGAATATGATTGTCCTCTGCCCAATCGGACGGAATCGTGAATGTTCGTCGATAGAGGCATCGCTCCGTCGGTTGCGACACTCCCGACAACGTCGACTCGACAGGAAAGGGGACGAGAATTTGACGAGTGAAATCTTCTTGCTGGTCGTTCGCCTCTTTCCAGTCCCAGGACCCATTGAGGTTGAGCCACTGGGTACGAACGAGCGTAGGTCGCGGGTACTCTGGATGAACATTGTTGGGGGTTACTGCCTCCCCCCAAGAGGTCAGGAGTGATCGATTTTTGGCAACAGACTCGGACGGCGCAACGTCCCTGCGGAGAGCCTGCGGTTGCTTCAAGGACTGCGCCGTCGCCCCCGACCCGAGAACGACAATCATCAGCAAAATCAGAAAAACACGTTGAGCGAACACTGGACGTAGAGCTTAGTTCAACTTTCGCCGTTTCCGGCACCATTGGGGATTATAGTGAATTGTCCCAAGTCAGTCAAACCGAAAATCGCCATTTTGTTGGGGGTGTGGGGATGGGGGATGGAAATGACTCCGTTGTCAAAGGACGCGCAATCGCGTCGATCCGGGCGGGTCATTTTTTGGCTACGTCCTCATTCAGCCAAATGACAAACGCTCTCCGTCGATGCTGCCTCTTGCACTCCTCGTGATATTTCCTGTACAATGATTGTCGTATGCTCGAAGTGAGTGAACTTCTCAAAAAAGTCAGGCAGGTGGAGATCGTTGCTCGGCGGACGGTCAACGAACTTTTTGCGGGACAGTACAAAAGCGTCTTTCGGGGACGCGGCATGGAGTTCAGCGAAGTTCGCGAATATCAGCCCGGCGATGACATCCGATCCATTGACTGGAACGTCACAGCACGAGTCGGAAAACCTTTTATCAAACGGTTCGTCGAAGAGCGGGAACTGACAATCCTCTTTCTCGTCGATGTCTCCACCTCTGGTATCTTCGGTTCCGAGCGTTCCAAAATTGAAACCGCCATCGAAACCGCCGCCACATTGATGTTCTCCGCCTTGAAGAACAACGACAAAGTCGGTCTCATCACATTTGCTGACAAAGTGATCCGTTTCTATCCTCCTCGCAAGGGCAAAGCCAATGTGCTGCATCTGCTTCGAGAGCTGATCGTTGCCGAACCGGCAGGGGACAGTACTGATCTGCTCGCCGCGTTGGAATATGTTCATCGGACGCAAAAGCGTCGTTCCGTTGTTTTTGTGCTCTCCGACTTTTTTGTTGCCGGATTACTCCCGAATAACACTGCTTTTCAAAATTGGAGAGAGTATCAAGATCAATCGGATACAAGGCAGCAACAGCAAGAATTGGAGACAGCATTCTCGGTCATCCGGCAGCATGACCATTTAGCGACCACCTTCAGATCGGGACGGAAACGTTCTTCGTTGAAAAACCAAACACCGACGGAAAGGGCGTTATCGATTTGTGCTAGAAAACACGATCTCATCGCCATGATGCTGACGGATCGGCGAGAAGGAACGTTTCCGGCGGCAGGCTTGATCTCCCTGCAAGATGCGGAGACGGGCGAATGGCGAGAAGTTGACTGCGGAAACGTACACGTCAGGCAAGCACTGTCCGAACACTTTCAAAGGGTGCATGACCATCTTGAAGCCACTTTGAAACGTTGCCGGATTGATCAACTTCGGATCGAATCGGGGAGCAATTTCTTGTTAAGCCTGCGCAAATTTTTCCGCAAACGGGAAAAACGCCATGGATGATTCGTGACCCCCCCTCCCCCCAAACATCACAGCGGTTTTGGTACATCTTGAAAAGATGTGCTGCAAAATGACACACTTGTTACAAAATTTTCCAGAATCGCATTATTTTGCAACAATATACGGGGGGTGGTTCGGAAGTATGAGAACATTTCCGGCAGGGTCTAACCCGAAAATTACAGAGAGAAACCGATCATTTTTTGCTCACCGTGTATCTTTGTGCGAACTGGCACACATGATGCGGCAATATACTCGTAGAGGGTGACGTGTTGAGGGTGCAGTACCATCCACAGACCGTCATTTTTTGTTTTTTTGAGGAAAGTGGTGGGAACCCTCTTCATTTTTCAAGAATTGTGTGTTAGATTGGGTCATGGATGTTGGATTTAGCATTGGATGCTTGCCAGTGAGGAGATGAATTGCTCCAGGACCTTTATACTTATTAGGAGGAAGCCATGAAAACGCTAAAGATATTTTTTGGAGCAGGTGCTATGATTGCCCTGCTGGGATTGTTGAATGTTGCTCCAGCGGATATTCGGAGCGATTTGCAACCGTTGAAGTTCTCCGTTGATGCCGGTGATGGTTCCATCGATATACCTCAAATATCGTTCGATTCGGACGATGGAAATGAGGAAACGCAGCAAACGTGTGCGATGACTCCGGGCGGAAATATGCCGGGCTTACTTTTGGAACAACCGTTTGTGACACCTCCGGACCCGGAGCGTCTGACGAGTTCTCCAGAGGCGACGCTTGCGCCGATCTCGGCACTCCAAACACCGCCGCCGTATAATCCACCGCGAGGTGGTTATCCGCCGGACAATCCGCTTACGCCCGATTCGCCCGACGTACCCGTTGGACCACCGGACAACCCTGACCCGCCAGACCCGCCGTCTGTGGTGCCGGAACCGGCAACGCTGTTGCTCGTCGGACTGGGGATTGCAGGTGCGGCGGTTGCACGCAGGCGTTGGGAAAAAGTCTGATCCGGTTGATTGATGGGCAGTAAGAAAAGACAACGCATCTGGGTGGTGTTCCTCCCAGATGCGTTTTACGTTTGTTTTACAGGCACTTGCACCGGGCTTGAATTTTCTGCGTCTCCCTCGCGTCCACGATGTGAAGGGAGAGGATAGGTGTCTCTCAGACAATCCGGCTCGCCATTCGTTCGAGGGCAATGTCCATTTTTTCCGGCGTGTCATACGTTCCGGCAGCGATCTCCGACTTGATTCGGTTTACCAAGTCAAATCGAATTTTCGTCGATTCCGTGTTGGTTTTGGCAAGGTCGCTCAACCTGAGGGACTCTTCCGAAAAAGAAACCGAATCTTTCAACGCTGTCGTCGTGCTGTTGGAGGCGGTCGTGTTCTTTTCGGCGTGGACCCGTTGCAACCCTTGAACGTTGTGAACCGACTGAATATGGGACAAATTGGTAATTTCCATTGCTCTCTCCTTAATCTATGGCGTTTCTTATCGCCGTTCTCAATGGCGGGACCTCCGCCTGTCGTAACATACTACGTTCCTGTGTGCCGTTTGTTTGGACGATTTTTCAAAAAAATGAAAAAAAACTCCTGCGTGATTATATCATGGAAATGATTTTCCGCTTCAGTCTTTTGCGATATCGCCCGGCATTTTTCGCGAGTGAGGTCGGCAGTAACGTTTTTTCGCTCAAACTGACCGCAATTTCCGTATCTTACGTCGAAGCGGAACCCGCCCGCACAATGGGAGTATCCCGAATAAACGGAAAAAATGCAAGAGCAAAAAGGGGATGTTCGGGGAAAGCATCGCCTTTTTCCCAAAAAAAGCCGAAAAGGACAGCGAGAGGCTAAAAAGCATGCTAAAATAGGTAAAATAGGCAGTGTTTACCGTTGGCGACATTTGCCCGTTTTGGATTTCACCTTTACGAAAGGAGCCTTCTATGGACCCTATTATTTCTGGTGCCCTGCAACAACAGCAGGCGGAAACAGCATTGAAGGTGCAAATGTCTGTACTTCAGAAGAGCATGGATGTCCAGCGAAATGTCGGCGAGATGCTGGTTGGATTGATTGAAGCGGCGGCGGTTCAAGCCCCGGGAAAATCACTCGGACTGGGCGCAAACTTTGACGTATTCGCTTAATGCCCCTCATTGGGGCTGAACCAGTGCCGCAGAGAACGGAAACGTTGTCTGCGGCTTTTTGCTCCGGGTCTATCCGCACCGCATCTTGACAATCGCTGCTTTCGCTTGTACGATGGTTGTTGTGGACTTCTGGTTTCGTCTCTCTCTCCGAACACGATTGGGGATTATCTCCTCGATCTTGTTGACGTGTGCGGTTGTGCTGTTGTTATCGTGGTATAGCGATCCCTCCCACTTTACCTATCGTCAGTCGTGGATTATCCGCTTCGCACCGTTGCTCTTTTTGCTCTGGTTGGCTTGGACTGACCTCAAAAGGATTCCTTGGTGGAATTGGCTCTTGATGGTGGCGGTTCTGTTGATTTGTGCCATCAAGCCCGCCGCCTGGCTCGCCGGTGTGCCGATCATCGGTTATATTCTGTTTGCTGGACGACAAAAATGACCCGCTCCGAGTCTACCCACACCGGGGAGACGCGAAGCATCGCGTCTCTACAAATACCGGTTTTATTGATGGACTGTTCCATAGATTGGTACAGTTTCCCTCTTGCCCCCGTTTCAAGCAACCGTCGATCGCCGAACAAAAAATTGCCGTTGCCCATGAAGGGCATAATCACTATAATCCGAGACAATTGCCATCTTTCCTTTGGTTTCGCCATGTCGTCCCTCTGTTTGTTGATCCTTTGTTCATTGCTCCAGGCTGACAATACTGGAACGGTAACGCCCCCACAGGGTCGCGTACCCGTCCCGCAAACAACGCCGTTTCCGATCGGGGCAATCCCACCATCGCAAACACCCGTACCGCCAGTGGTATCGTCCACTACAGCACCCACCGCATTGCCACCCGCAAATCCGAACCAACTCCATCTTCGTGACTGTCTACTGGTGTTGCCAATTCACAACAAGGCTCCGATGGCGGCACCGCAGAGTGCCGTGTTGATGTCGCTTCGCACCGAACAGCGCGATGCCGCCGGGAACGTCCTTCGGGACAACACAGGCAACCCGATCATGGTGCCTCTCCGTAAAGGAATGCATGTTTTCCAAGGACAGGTGCTGGGAATCCTTGATGATCGGGAACTTCGTAGTATCCTGAAAATCGACCAAGCGGAGTTAGAAGTTGCCAAAGCCGAACGGGACAAGGATATCGAAAAAAAATATGCCGCTGATAGTCTTCGCGTTGCCATTGCTGATCTCGAAATGATGCAGGAAGCAAATAGACGACTTGCAGGAACATACCAAACCGCCGAGATGCGGCGGGCGGACTTGAAGAAAGAGGAAGCGTACACCTATCTGGATTTGCAAAAGTACAACATCGACGAAATCAAAACAAGAGCAGTGACGGTACAGGAAAATAAATTGGACAGAACAGCAGTCCAAATCGAACAGCGAAAATTGATCGCTCCGATTGACGGAATGATTGTGGAAATCAAAGCCACCGAGGGTGTATGGCTGCGAGAGGGGCAAGAGCTATTGGAAATTATGCAGCTCGACACCTTGCATGTTCAAGTGATGGTCAGCGTAAAAGAGCGCGAGATCAGTGAAGTAGATGGCAAGCGAGCGGTGGTGCAGGTGACGTTCGCCAACGGCAAAGCAGAAACGTTTCAGGGCACGGTGGTTTTTTGCGAACAGCAGATTGAATCCGATGGCAGGTTTAGGGCTTTTATCGAAGTACAGAATCGCCGGATCGGCAACCATTGGCTGCTCCAACCTGGACGACGCGATGGCGTGGAGGTGGTGATACCGTTGTGAGGAGTGAGGAGTTAGAAGTCCGGTAGGGGCGTACCCTTGCGGTCGCCCAAGGGTGCAACTGCCAAGCGGGCAGGGGCAAGCCCAGCCCCTACGACGCAACGGTGCGGTAGCACCATTCTATCTCCTAACTTCTATCTCCTGTATTCTACCGCCCGGGAAGAGATACGGCAAAATTGGGCATAAAACTTTCCAGCGAAAGCCTTATCCCATCCAAGCGGGAAACGCATCGGTCGGCGGCAGTTTGACGGAATAGACCTTCGCTACGGCGGGCATTGCCGCAATCTCTTTGAGCGTTTGTTCATCCGGCTCATCGTCCAGCGAAAGTACGCCAATATGGTACTCTCCCGGCTTACGAGATTTCAAACGTCCCACGGACATGTTGCTGATGTTCAGGTTCCGCTTGCCCAGTGCAAAGCCCAATGCTCCGATCACTCCCGGCTTATCCTGATGTTCCAGGAAGAGCAAATTGCCGTCGAGGTATCCTTCCAACTGGTAGTTGTTGAACATCACCAGCCGGGACATCGAACTGCCAAAGAGCGTGGCGGAAAGCGAAATTGTCCCTTGTTCCGCTTCCAACGTGGCGGAGATGAGCGACGAAAATTCGCCGACCTCCGAAGTTTTTTCCTCGACCAAATCAATGCCGCGCTCTTTGAGAAGTGGACTGGCACTGACGATGCTGACCTCTGTGTTCATCGCTGCGGTTGCAAGACCAGCGGCAAAGGCACTGGAAATCAGCGTGGTGTCCTTGTTGGCAACCTCCCCTTTGTAGCGAAGTTTGCACGTTTTGATGTTGCCCAGTTGCATTTGTGCCGACAACATGCCGAGCCGATACGCGACGTTGAGTTGGCCCCGATGCGAAGCCAATGTTTTTGCATCAAGCGTCCCGAAGTTGACCGCCTGACGAATCGTGCCATTCGTGAAATAATCGAGCAGCAACTCGACCGCTTCGAGAGCAACATTTGTTTGTGCTTCTTCGGTGCTGGCTCCCAAGTGCGGCGTGCAGACGACATTCGGTTTGCCGAAGAGAGGATGATCGGTGCAAGGCTCCTCCTCATAAACATCAAGCGCGACTCCGCCGAGTTTACCACTTTCCAGTCCTTCGACGAGTGTATCCCGATCATAAATCCCGCCGCGAGCGCAGTTGATCAATTTTGCTCCCTTTTTGACGAGTTCGAGTTCTTTCTTGCCAAACATCCCGCGAGTCTGGTCGTTCATCGGTGTGTGAACCGTCAGGAAGTCAATCTGCGGCAACATTTCATGCAGATGATTGACGAGCGTGACACCGAGTGCTTCGGCACGCTGCGTCGTGAAGAAAGGATCGAGAGCAATGACTTTCATGTCGAACGCCTTGGCGTAACCAGCAACGACCTGACCGATGCGCCCCATGCCGACGATGCCGATGGTTTTTGTTGCCAGTTGGTTGCCGGTATAGAGTTTGCGATCCCAACGTCCTTCGATCAACGCTTGATACGCCGGAGCGGTATTGCGGGAGAGTGCCAGGATCAGAGCAAACGTTTGCTCTGCTGTGGAAACGGTATTTCCGCCGGGGGTGTTCATGACAATGATCCCCTGTTTTGTGGCGGCTTTGGTGTCGATGTTATCGACACCCGCACCGGCTCTGGCAATCGCTTTGAGCCGGGCATTTCCTTCGAGCGATTCGGCGGTAATTTTGACTCCGCTACGGACAATCGCTCCGTCGAATTCGGTCAGGCATTTTTTGAGTTCGTCCCCCTTGAGACCGATTCGATCTTCAAATTCGATACCGGGAGCATTTCGGAGCATATTTTTTCCATCTTCGGAGATGGGATCAAGCAATACGATTTTTGGCATTGGGCTACTGTGGTTTTTTTGCTATTTGACGAATATGTCTACAAGGACACGGGGCGCATATTATACCGGTGGTAGCGGCTTTTGACAATCCCGTTCGGTCCGGTTGCAATCTCCAGAGTGTATACAGTGTCCGCCAGGGGCTTGAATGTCGCGGTGCTTTCGGTATCATGGGGACTGTAGCCGTTCTTGTTTTGCCGTTTTACGGACATTTTGGTCTATGCCTATTTTTGGACCCCGCGTCGGTCATGAAGCCTTGTTTGACGAGGTCTGTAAACTCCTCGACATTGATCGCAAGGTGAAGCCATTAATTCAAACGGTCATCAAAAAATATCAGGTGCCGCATCCGGCTGAGATTTTTATCGAGCCGGAAACGTTACTCCGCGCACTGAATGACACCGAACTCGCGGAAGAAAATGCCGAATTACAGAAACTTTACGATGCCTGGTTCATCGAGCAGCATGGCAGAACATAGACTGACCACTGCCGTACTCTATGCACCGTTTCGGACGTTTCGTCTTGAGTCCGGTTTTCGTTACCTCTAACCTGTTCACTCATGCGTATCAATCGACGACAATTCAACAAACTTGTTGCCACCGGGACGTTGTCGGCTGTGTCTTGGTCAGGATCGGCAGTGTCCTGGGCGGGCGCAATCGGTGCGACGACAAAACGCACAGATATACGACCTGTGGAAGCATCGTTGAAAACGGAGCTTTATCCGTTCCGCACTCCGCTGAAATTCGGCGGTCGGGTGGTGAATGACTTGACAGGACTCAATGTCGAAGTTGAAGTCGAAAACCGTGAGGGTCGCCGCGCCAAAGGTACCGGTGCCATGCCCGTTGGCAATGTCTGGGCTTGGCCCGGCGGTGTCACCGATCCAGAGATGACCTCGAAAGCAATGATCCTGTTTGCGGAAAAGGTCATCCAGCGCGGCAGGGTCTTCAAAGAATTCGGTCATCCGCTGGAAGTCACCCATGATTTTTCCGCTTGCTATGAGGACATTGCCAGAGAGACGGTTCAAGAACTGGGGATCAAGGAACCGATGCCGAAACTCGCACAAAAAAACGCCACGAGTCCCTTTGATGCCGCTCTGTTTGATGCATTCGGCAAATTGTACGATGTGAATGTGCATCATCTTCTTTCCAAGGAATTCTGTAATCGGGACCTGTCCTACTATTTTGACGCGACCCGTTTTGGCGATGACTGCCGAGGTGAGTATCTCGATCAGTACACGCGACGAACACCGCAAGCGCGGATGCCGCTCTACCACCTCGTCGGTGCCCTTGATCCTCTGACTCCCGCAGACATCACCAGTCCCATCAACGACGGACTTCCTGAAGACCTTATTCAATGGATACTGTACAATGGACTCACCCATCTCAAGATCAAATTAAACGGAGATGACTTGGCTTGGGATGTCGCCAGAGTGTTGAATATTGATCGCGTGACGGCAGAGACGCAGAAAAAAAGAAACTGCACCGAGTGGTTCTATTCCGTTGATTTTAACGAGCGATGTGCCAATGTTGAATATGTTCTGGAGTTCTTTGCAAAAATCCGGGAGGGTTCCCCGCAAGCCTTTGAACGGTTACAATATGCCGAACAACCGACGCATCGGGACTTGAAGGCTTTCCCGGAAAACAAGATGCATCTTGCCGCGAAGATCAAGCCGATCGTCATTGATGAGTCGCTCGTTGACAATGAATCGCTCCTCGATTGTCGTCGAATGGGATATTCAGGGATCGCACTCAAAGCCTGCAAAGGGCACGGAGCATCCCTTTTAATGGGAGCCGCCGCACAAAAATATAAAATGTTTTTGTGCGTGCAGGATTTAACGTGTCCCGGTGCTTCATTTTTGCAGTCTGCCACGCTTGCGGCACGGATTCCGACCGTCGCGGCAATCGAAGGCAACGCCAGGCAGTTTTGTCCCAAGGCAAATGATCCTTGGGTTGAGAAATATCCTTCCATGTTTGTCATCAACGACGGCACGGTCGGGACCAATGTTTTGACAGGAAATGGATTGTATTGATCCGGTTGTCGATGCTATACTTCGTCCGCCCAACGGCAGTTTTCCCATTGGCGCGGTGAGGGGCGTTTTCCCTGGAAAATCAGACTCAAAAATGCCTTGCAAAGTGAAAACCCTTATCTATTTTGGGGCGGATAAGGTATAAAAAGCAGAACAACCTATTCACATGAACAACTAACAAATGGAGAAAAAAATGGCAACACAAAACAAATTGAATCGACGTTCGTTCAACAAGACTGCGGTCTCGATGGTTGCTGCGGCGGCATCAATGCAAACTGCCGTTTCCTACGGTCGGGTGATCGGTGCCAATGACAAGGTTCGCGTCGGCTTTTTGGGCGTTGCGAATCGCGGCAGGCAGAACCTTGATGCTTTCAAGCAGCAGCCCGACGTGGAGATTGCCGCATTATGCGATGTTGATAAAAAGACGCTCGAAGCGGCACAGGGGAAATACGGCAATGATGCCACCTTTCTCACGGAGGATTTTCGGAAAGTGTACGAACGGAAAGACGTTGATGCCATTGTCATTTCGACACCCGACCACTGGCACGCCATTCAAACGGTAGATGCCTGCAAGGTGGGCAAGGACGTTTACGTCGAAAAGCCGGTCTCCGTGACCGTCGTCGAAGGTCGCAAAATGGTTGAAGCCGCAAGAAAATACAAACGAATTGTCCAGGTCGGCATTCATCGGCGAAGCGGAGGGATTTACCGTGACCTCGCTGCCAAAAATATTGACGAGTTTATCGGCAGAGTGACCGTTGCACGATGCTGTCACCTGAGCAATATGTATCCTGACGGAATTGGGAAGATGAAACCGGAAAAGCCGCCGGGCGAACTGAATTGGGACCTCTGGCTCGGACCGCGAGCTGAACACGCTTTCCAGGCGAACATTGCGCCTTACAAGTTCCGTTGGTGGTTGGACTATTCTTCTCAAATCGCCAATAACGGTGTCCACTTCATCGATATTTTTCGCCAATTCCTGAAGGAGAGGGCACCGACTGATGTTTGTGCGATGGGGGGGAACTTTGCCGTGAAGGACGACCGAACGATTCCCGACACGATGCATGTCACGTGGCAGTTTGCGTCGGGGCGGCTTTTGGAGTTCAGTCACTTCGAGGCGAATTCGAATCCGATCATGCCCGAGCCTGCTTATGTCGAATTTCGCGGGACCAACGGCACCTTGTACGTCAACGATGGGCGGTACCTTGTGAAGCCGGAACGACCGGGACAATTCCAGGAAAAGGGGGAGCGGATGAAGGAAATCCTCGTTTCTGCCGGGGCGGGGCAGCAGAATCTCATTATCACGGCATCGCATGCTCGGAACTTCATCGATTGTATCAAGAGCCGAGAGATGCCACACATGGACATCGAAGAGGGGCATCTCAGCACAACGATGAGCCTGATCGCCAACATTTCGCTGGCGACCGAACAACGTTTGAAATGGGATGCGGCAAACGAACGCTTCCTCGGAAATGATGCGGCAAACGCCATGCTGCATTACGAATATCGACAGCCGTGGAAACTAGAGGTATGAGGCAGAGCATCGAACACGTTACACAAATCTATGCTGTAACATGGCAATAAGGCTTTCGCCAGAAAATAATTGGTCAAATTTTCCCTTTCCCATTCTGGAGCAAGGAAGTAGTCAGGAGTCAGAAGTCAGGAGTCAGAAGTCGCATGCGGTAAGGAACTGCCAGAGTCAAATGGTGCGGTAGCACCATTCTGACTCCTGACTCCTGTATTCTGCTCCACGGAATGCGATA
>Ga0123353_10004287_pt1 | contig 18333 bp, 10 predicted proteins | sample TergutLab28metaG_3_FD_92763 | JGI IMG/M metagenome (GOLD analysis project Ga0123353, IMG submission 92763) | Labiotermes labralis P3 segment gut microbial communities from Petit-Saut dam, French Guiana - Lab288 P3 | ecosystem: Host-associated > Arthropoda: Insects > Digestive system > Gut ... | reverse complement strand
TTTGGAAAAAGCATACGGATTTAATCCCGTTCCTGAAGGGCTGACGGAAGAACAAAGCAAACGGGTATTGGGATTAGGTTGTCAGATGTGGGGCGAATTTATTCCGACCGTTGAAAGTATGAATCTGAAAATCTTTCCCCGCATAGCCGCCTACGCCGAAACAGGATGGACAGATATATCCAATAAGGATTATGATCGTTTTTTGAAGGCTTTGGAATTTTTGAACTTTTGATTTTTACAAATTTTCATAAATACTTTTCCCTTCCTGTAACTTTTTAAGCCGGATCAACGCTTCGATATAATAATAATCGGCGTAAATGATGGACGCGTCAATTTCATATCCATTAGGTATATGTCCAACGCAATGCAACAGGAATGCAGAATTTTTATCCCTGCTTTGATATTCATCTGACGACAGGGTGGTTAATATTTTTTCTGCGACTTTACGGTATTCTTTTGATTTTATCTTGTTGCCGGTCAATACCGAGAGTTCGAGCAGTGCCGATGCGGTAATGGCAGCTGCCGAAGCGTCGCGAGGTTCATTTGGAATATTTGGAGCGTCAAAATCCCAATAGGGGATCATATCTTTGGGAAGCCGTTTCAGATAAATATCGGTTGCTTTTTCGGCAATATCCAAAAAATACGGGTTTTTTGTTTCGCGATACGCCATGGTAAACCCATAGATCGCCCAAGCCTGTCCACGCGCCCATATAGTTTCGTCCGCATAACCCTGATGCGTTACCCCCTTGATACGTTCGCCGGTACTATCGTTATAAACAATTACATGATAGGTACTGTAGTCATCTCGAAACTGATGGTTCATGGTAGTTTTGGAATGTTTGGCGGCAATGTCGTACAGATGAGGATTGTTGCCGTTTTTACCCGCCCAGAACATCAGTTCCATGTTCATCATATTATCAATGATGGTGTTGTGTGGCCAGTTCATTCTTGCTACCATGTTGGGCCACGATAAGAAAGATCCTACATTGGGGTTGAACAGCCATGCAAGAGAATCGGCAGCTTGCAACAGCGCAAGTTTGTATTCTGGGTTTTTGGTAAGCCTGTATCCATTGCCGATACTGCAAAAAGCAATAAATCCGATGTCGTGGGTACTTGCGCGACGTGTAACCGCCGGAATAACGGGATGTGTAAAACTGTCGGCAAGTGCAACCCATTGCGGGTCTTTGGTGTATTCGGAAATATACCAGAGTATGCCGGGCCAGAAACCGCCTGTCCATGAGCTGGGATTGTTGAAACGCCATTCCGTAGCATCCTTATCGAAATTGTTAGGACCATGACAGTAATCGGGTATGATGGGAACGGTTTTGGTAGCTTGCGCTACACAATAATTCAAATGGGTATCGGTGTCAAACTGTTTAGACTTACAAGCAAATAAACAGAATATGATTGCCAATAGTGGAAAAAAACTTTTCATTTTATTTGAGTTATTAAAATATTTATTATTTATGAAATTCTACTCCCTCAACAAATTCGCCGACGAAAAACCGCGCCATATCCGCAGTTTTGTACCACGCGGGTTTTCCGGGCATATCGTCCGAAATCACTTGTCCATTGATGCGCAAGTTTTCAAAACGGATGTTCTTGACTTTTCTTTCTTCACTATATCCAATAATCATGGAGAGTTCGGCATTGTTGCCGGTATATGAAATATCCCTGAAGAGGATATTTTCAATGCCTCTACCGGGCGCTGTGCAATATTTCGTATTGTAAAAAATACGAAGATTAATTAATTGTCCCTGCCTGAAATCTTCGATGCGTATATTCTCAAAACGGACGTTGCGTATCAGGTTATTGTCGCCGCCATTGATGGATAGACATCCCTGATAATCCACCTGTTTTTCCTTATGGTCAAGAATATCAATGTTGATGTAATTCAGATCTTCGATAATTTCCGGATTTTCGGTATTTCCATGAATCCCGATGAAAATCGGATGAGCCACATCAGCCCACAGAGTAGAATTTTGCATGGTAATGTTTTTACATCCACCCGTAAAGCCTTTCCTTGTGGCGTAAACGGTAGTACAATCGTCGGAATTACGGCAGAAAACGCCGTCGAACAGTACATTGTTACTGGCAAAAACATTCATGCCGTCACCCCAGCCGTAATAACTAATGCTTTTTACGTTTCGGATCGTTACGCTGTCGGAGCCGCCTGTGGGGACTTGCGTGCAGATCAGTCCTTCTACGTATACATTTTTAGAATTTGCTATCCGGATACCTTCTTTGACAGAACGATCAACCATTCCACGACCTAAGATTTTCACATCCCTCGCATTGTTCACTAAAATTTGTCCCATCAATACGGCGCCACCCGACAGATAGAGCGTTGTACCCGAAGGAACTCTGATTCTTCCTCCTTCCGGTGTGTGAAGCCCCGGGCCGAAATAAATCACATTTTTGTCGTTAGGGTTGGGTTTGAACTCTTCGACCGGATTGGCAAAAAGATGCAGGTTATGGAAAATATCGCCGTTCACTTCAACCGACAGGTTTCGTGGTTGGTTCAATTTGAACGTTAATGTGTTTCCGCTTATTTGTGAAGCGATTTGATACGAAAGCGGACGCACGCGGGCGGTTTCAATGGTTCCGCGATTACAGGTTACCGATACTTCAATTTCGCCCGAAAAATCGAAATAAGCCATGGATGCGTCTTCAACATGATGTTTGGTATCTCGCACCTCATCAATATTTACAAGATAGGAAGGAATGGTTTTCCATTCGAGTCCTGCCTGTCGAACGCGGACAGTAAAATCATTATTCAATGCAGCGCCTTCGGGTGCCGGATATACTACCAATTGATTTTTTGCTTGCAAACTGGAGCAAACAATAATAATAAGAAAAAATAATCGAAACTTCATGTTATATTTAATTTTGAATAGGACGTTTTCTCAAGTTTCACGGACTTTCCTTCCGGAATGGATATGATAACGGGATCATCACAAGCGATATAGTATTCGCCGTTTTTATATTCGATAACGGCAGATGTTTTTTTGTCTGCCGAAAGGGTAAGTCCCTTAGCCATGATCTTTGTTCCATTTCCAAGAAAAAGGGTAAAATCATTATCTTTTTCAGAAATAACGGCGTAGGTTGCATTTACCAACACATTATTGTAGTTTACATTTTCTTCTTTGACGGATGAAAAAATATAATCTGTTCTGCCTTTCTTAGTTTTTACGATTAATCCCACAAAGTCCGGCGATGAATTATTAACCTCAAAAGGTTGTATGGAGTTAATCGAACGCCCTTCTTTTTCGGTAGTCGGCTCGAAAATGGAAACAAACGGACGGTTCCATGCTTCGCCATGCTGACGGGCGGCTATTGTTAGAAATGGTTCTTTATCAACATCGTATGGAATTTTGTGGTCGCCGCGAAATGCTTTACAGGGAGGCGATTTTACAGAAAACACTTCTCTATCTTCATATCCTTTCATCCACAAATTCATATAGATATGATTCTGGTCGGGCATGGTCATCTTCCATACAGCCTGATAATCTTTGCTGGTTTTTACCGATTTTTTATCCCACATATAATCCAAAGCGAATAAATGACCTCCTGCAAAAGCCATTTCTTCTGAGGGTTGCAAATCTAAAAGATTTCCCGCAAAATCCTGAATAAACAGTTCCTGTCCCAGATTATGATAAAAATAATCGTGAAATTTATCGCTTTGACGTTGTTTTTTGGATCGGAAAATATCAACATAATAGCCGTTTGTTTCGCTCGTTCTTACGATACCCAACAGGCGGTTTTGATCGCTTCGGCTTTCAGGTTCAAGAAAATATACTTCAGAGAAAGTAATATCGGGATAATACCCTTCTTTTTGCTCAGGTTGCGGATAACATGCAAGCAAATCGAACGGATGATGGCTCAACATTTCCGGGTATTTCGATATGCCGTCCACCATTACGGTGTTGTGCGCCGGAAATTGAGAATAATATTCCAAATAAGGTTTCTCGAAATACGTTGAACCTATTCCTGCATCTGCGCCCAAAACATAACCTTTTCCGTAGAGTTCAACAGCCACGCCATTGGAGTGGGCATGGTTGCCAAGGGAAGCATATTGTGAAATCATCAGTCCGTTGGTTTTGTCCTCATAACCATTGCGTTGTACGAACCAACTCACATTCGGCGCATAAAAAGTTGGCGTTACATAATCCTTCAAATTTCCTTTCTCGAATTTTGTATTCAATTCTAATGGTTTAGTTGTGAAAAAAGAAGAAATCTGCGGCGGAAGCCGTCGGACTGAGATTTGCCTGTCTGCATTTCCATCAAACAACCTGTGCATTTTCGTAAACAATTCCTCGTTTTCACGGTCTTTATATTTTTGAGATAAACGGATCATATCGCCAAATGCTTCGGTATTCAAATCGTTGTAATAACTGTCGCCGAAAGCCGAAATTTTATCGTTCGGAAAAAGATATTGAGGCAACATTTTCACAGCCTTTGTCATCACGGGAGTGAAAGAAAGTAAATTCTGATTGAAGGTATGATCGTAATCGCGAATAAAACTTGTGAAACTTCCGGTAACTCCAATGGCATATCCCGGACATTCATTCCATACGCCCGTATCGAAATCGTAACCGTATTCCATCAGTTTCAGCAACGACCATTGACGGGCAGAACTCCGGTTGAGGATGTGGTTGATGTAATATTCGCGTCCCTTGCCGTCGGCATACTGTCTGTTGTCGTCCAATACCATGGCTACTTTCAAAATAAATCGGGCTTGATGCAAATTCCAATTATTTTGTGGAACGCCGTTTTTAATCGTCAAATCAATCCATTTTTTAAAACTGGTTTCATATTGATCTATTTTGTCGCTGTGTTTTGATTGGATGTAACCATATAAAAAATCGTACAAGTAGGACAATTCATTCAATATGCGTTCCTGAATGACTTCAAAAGTGGAAAGACCCGCCAGCGTTTGCGCATGACTGTTCAGCAAGTCAATAGGTTCGCTACGATAATACATCCCCATCATGTAGGTATCGAAAAGATCAAATGCAAATCGTCCGTATTTTTCGTCGCTGTTAAGCCAATAAACGAAAGCGGCGTCCTTACCAATGCCCATGATCTGTTCGTTGACGCTTTCGATTTGCGAGCTTGAAATATTCGATTGCTCTGTCCATTCGAGCGGATTTCCTTTTTCTTCCGAATTATGGAAATACACGCCTTTCGTATCGTCCATATAAGGAATAATGTTTTCGATGATCGGACGTTTATACGGGGAACTCACGCCGCGCGTACTGCCGAACCGGACGGTCGGAACAGGCGCTTCGCCGTCGGCATGGGAATAAATGCCTCCTTTGATGTATACATTGGCAGCCTTGCTTTTCCAATACATCATCAGGCGGGAATACATCCAGTCGGGTTCTTTTTGCGTTTTTTCAACATAAGGGTCAATGCGATTTAAAATTCCTTGCATGACCTCTTTTGCCCAAGTCTCGTTTTGGATTTGTTGTCGCAATTCCGGCTTGTAATCCTGTGTACACAATAATCTTGGATGACCTTGCGGCAGATTTTGAGGCAAAGGAATATTCTGTGCAAAAATATTTTTGCAAACGAGCGAAATTAACAGTATTAAAATCGTTTTTCTCATTTTTTTTTACTTTAAGAAGTTCCAATAAACAACATAACGCTGTCCTCCTTCCAAACCTGCCCATACTCCGGCGGAAGTTCGGAAACTGTGTAACAAACGGTCAACTCCAATCGAAAGTATCCATTTCGATTCGCGTTCCATATTTTGTTTAAATGGAGAATCGAGCAGGCGCACATTTTTTAAGTCGAAAGCATAAACTTTTATTTCATCCTTCAAGGGTAATTTAATTTTTCCTTCGTGCTGTCCCGGATAAACCGATTGGGCTTTGACTGCGCAGGCAAAAAACAGCATGGAGATGATAATAATTAGTTGTTTCATTTTTTATTCGTCAAATATTTATTCAATAGGGACCTTCTGTGGTCATCATTATCCGTTTTATTGTGCCGTCTTCATGATAATACATCCTGTCAATACAAACCGAGCGGCTGTTTCCGCCTCCGTCACGTTGAATACTACCGTTGTGATATATAAAGTAGTGTTTTCCCTTATAACACTGACCGTTGCCCCAAAACAGCCATGCTTGCCCATCGTCGTCAATAAAAACAGTGGGGTCTATACAGCTCCAAGAGTGCGTAGAGGCAAAACAGTCATCCTTGGTAAGTAGTGGTTTGCCTATTGCATCTTTGTAGGGTCCTTCGGGACGGTTGCTCACTGCAACGCCAATTCCCAATCCGTCGGTGCTAACATACCAGTAGAATTTCCCATTTCGCTCAATTGGCTGAGCCGCATACGCTTTCCCTTTTTCCGCCCATTCAAAATCGCTTAATTTCAGCGACACAGGATATTCAGTCCAAATTACAAGATCGGTGGATGAGAAAACCAACCAGTCTCTCATATTGAAACCTCTTTGTGCGCCAGCCAGATCATGTCCGGTAAAAAGCCAAAGCGTATCGCCCCGTACTAAAGCGGCAGGGTCGGCTGTGAAATGATGAGTGATAACCGGATTCCCTTTCGATTGAAAATGGTAACGGTCGCCCGACGCCACAGGTTGCAATAGCGAACCGGGGACTCCGCCCCATTTGGAGTGGAGGCGACGGGCTTCTTCTTTTGTAATGCTTATTACGCTACCATGACGGGGATTGAAATTCTTTGTAAACGCCTCAGACTTTGATGTGAATGAATATAAATCGGCGCTGCGCTGAAATTCGTAACGACCGTCTCTGTACAGGTCGTACATCAAAAAATACTCATCAGAATTATTGAGTTTAAACACGCTTGAACCTTCAACAACTACCGAACTATCGGCATAGAAATCAAGTTTGTCATCATCGTGGAAACGAACGGTGAAATACACCATGTATTTCTTTTCTTTGGGATCGTAGATGGTTTGCGGCGCCCACACCCATTTTACATTGCCGAACTTTTTGGGATACAATTTGGCAAGGTCAATAATGCTGTGCTTCCAGTTTATCAAATCATCGGAACTCAACATCACAATACCGGGATTAGTGTTCCAACCATTTTTCACGGTAAACATGTCTGTAGCCACCAAATAAAAGGTTTTTCCGTCTTCGCAACGCAGGATATGGGGGTCGCGAATACCTCCGGTTTGGGATATTTGTCCGGAAGCGATAACAGGTTGATTGTTATTCAGTGCAAATATTGCCGAAAAAACTAAGCAAAACGACCGTAATGTTGTATTTTTCATTTGACTTATATTATTTAATGATAACACTATTTTCAAGTTTATAGAATGATGAATTTAGTTCTACTTTTTTCTTTTTTGCATCCCATTTTAACAGATTTTCTTTCATTGACGCATTCCATGAACCATCATCTTCATAAAGAGTAAACGTATCGTTTACTTCACCATATACTTGTACGGTAAGCATGCGGCTGTCTTTATCTTCTGTCGAATTTGTAACTTTAGCCAATGGTAGCAACGTACCTTCTTTTACAAACACTGGCATTCGGTCGAGCGGAACAGTTATCCTGTGCCTTTGTCCGCCTTCGATGCTTTCGCCGGTAAAAAAATCATACCATTTACCGGATGGGAAATAAATCTCTTTTTCCACAATCCCTTTGCCGTTTGCGGTAACAGGCGCAACCATGAGGTGGTCGCCCATCATAAACTGTCCGCGAAGGTCTTTCAACGCCTCTTTTTCTTCGGGGAAATCTACGATAAGCGCGCGGAAAGGAGGGATACCTTCCTGTTTATATTTCACAAAAGCGGCATGAAGGTAAGGAATCAGTTCCATCCTGAGATTGATCCACTTGCGACACTGTACTTCAAGTTCATTTGCATTGTCGGCTACAATATATTGATTATTCAGTCTTCTGTCCATCTGTTTCCATGGCGGCATTTGCAAATACCATGCGTTAATCATTGCCAGCGGCGAGAAAATCGTGGACTGCAAACGTCTCAACAAGTCTTCCTCGCTTACGGCATGTCGTACTTCAGGCGTCCATAATAAACCGCAAAAGCCGGATTGGGCAACGGAATTAATAAACGTCTGATGGTCGTATAAATCGCTGTACAATACAAAGGGATACGGAGCGGCCAAGGCGCCCGAATTGCGAACAAGGTTATATGTACGCTGTTGCTTTTCATTGAATAATGTCATTATTACATCCTGATAGCATAATCCAAATAAAGAGTGCATTTGCTCGCCATCAGCCCCTGAAGGGAAACGTGATATTTCAGGAAAAGACCAAAAACCGGTGAAATCGGAATTATCGCACTCGTCAGCCTTAAAACCCGCAATACCAATATCCACATTTGTTTTTTTCTGGTAATCAATAAAAATACGTCTTGCTTCAGGAGTAATAAAATCAGGTACAATACCATCCCACACTTCATAGTCGCCAGACCACGGACGCAACGCTTCATAAATAGGCGACTTGGGGTGTACAAACGCTTGCATCCACATGTTTACTCTGAAATTTTGTTTCTTCAATTCCGAAAGCATTTGTTCAGGCGAAGGAAATCTTTTGCTCCACACATACGAACTGGAATATGAATGTGTTTGCCAATGCGGTTCCAGTCCCAACACATCGCATGGAATATTCCGCGAGCGTAATTCTCCGGCAAGTTCAATCATTTGTTCCTGCGTATAATCGGAATGTACCCGGTACCAGAAACCAAGTCCCCAGCGCGGAGGGATATTTCCGCCCCCTGAAAACAGGTTATAACGGGATATTACTTCTTTCATGGAAGGACCGGCAAATATATATACATCGGCACCTTGGGAATGCGGTATTTCTATCAATACTTCGCTTTCCTGTCCTAACCCAAGTCTTTCATACGGTCCGTTCATGGCATTCCATCCATCTTCCGAAGCGCTCGTCAATAGCGTTTGATTTGTTTCTGCCGGTTTCTTCTTTTTGTTTCCCAGATAAAAAGTCATATAGCGGGCATTATCTATTAATACGCCATACCCATTTGTAGTAACATAAAACGGAACGGGAGCATGAGAATCTCCGGAATTAATGGTTGGGTCAGCATTCACACGTAACAATTTTTTACTTCCCCGCTGCTGGAAGGACTGCATCTGTAAACCAAGACCATAAATCAATTCGTCGGGTTTCAACGGAATGGATAATATAACGCCACGGTCTGTTATTTTTCCTTGTGGAATTACCGGTGAACTACCGATTGACGCCATGCGGGAAAGTCCTTTTTCATCGGGCGCTATTCCCCGTATGGAAACAGGCGTTATTTTATCAGGCGTTCCAATGGTATAGCGCCATATTCCGGGATATACTTCCACGCCATCCGACAATACAGGCATTTCCTGCGCCCAAACGTTTGCTGATAAAAGCAAGCATAATGATAATAATACAGCATGTTTCATTTTTTATCTATTTTCATTTCATTATTATTTAGAGAATTTTACATCCTCAACAAATTCTCCCACAAAAAACGAGCCATATCCAAAGTTTTATCCCACGCGGGTTTTCCGCTCATATTGTCTGAAATTATCTGTTTGTTTATTTGAAGGTTTTCATATTTAACATTCCTTATAAGATAATTATCTTCTGCATTTTTCGCTAAATGTTTGATCATATTCTTGATGAGGATTAATCATTTTTAAATAAAAACTCGGAGGTTTAAGCCTCCGAGTTTTATACTCCGATTTTACCAGCCCGGATTTTGTATCAAATTTTCATTTAATCTTATTTGTCCCAAAGGAATTGGCGCCAGATAATCGCGTTGCGAATAGAGCAGGTTGCCTGCAAGGGTAGCAATTGATCGTCCATAATCTAAATCGTTTGATCCACTTCCTGTGAATATTCCATTTGTTAGCGGACGTTCTACAGGATCGTATGATTTTTTTCCGTAGTTGATACTACTGTTATTTCCTAATCCCGTTTCGAATGCCGTACCAAGAACCCGTCGTCCGAGTTTTTGACCGCGCAGATTGATATGTGCAATACCCCAGCGTTTCAGGTCGTTTTCGCGGAAGCCTTCGGCAAACAGTTCACATGTCCTTTCACGACGGATTTCGTCGAGCATGGTCATGGGTTTGATCATCGTTTTATTCTGAACATGATCCCAGTATCCGGCATCATATTTACCGACAATCAAAGCAGCATTCAGCGGAGCAACGCCAGCTCGGGCGCGGGTTTTGTTTATAGAACGATCCAAATCTGCATCTGAGATCGTTCCATTACCCAACTCTACAGCTGCTTCAGCGTAAATTAAATATACTTCGGCAATACGTATCAACGGATAGTCCGGCGATTCATATTCGTTAGCCCGAGTTCCTTCGGGGTTGAACTTGCGACATCCGTAGCCGTTATGCGTACTGTTTGCTTCTATGAACGGGGTGTAAACAGCAGCCTTGCTTCCGTATGCAGGATCGCTGCCATTAAATGGGTCCCCATTATAGGGGTTGCAACCTGGATAAACCGGTACAGGATAAGGACGTACTCCGTCAGGCGCATCAGCGTATTCGGGACGGTTGCCGAAAGATTGACGGTAGAGCATATTACTGCCATGATGTATGCAACTGAGGAAGCGATAGTCGCGGTTGCGGTATTCGTTCCAAAAGTTATTGTTACTTGTCGGAGCCGGATCATACCCGAAACCAAGAAAATCTGGATTAAGTTCCTGAGTTACACCATCGGTACTGATAAATATAGGCAAACCATTTCTGCAAAGGAACATATCGGCAAAAATGGAACTTATTCCCGAAAATTGATTGGTAATGACCGTATGTCCGAGATTCCATACCGGACGGCGTATATCATGATCGTATTTGACCGAAAAAAGATACTCCTTATTGTCTGCTTTCTTTTTTCCATAAGGATTACACAAATTACCTCCCTTGTCATCGAGGTTGAACAGGTAATAGTAACTCAGCGAATCTTTGTTTGCGATTCCGGTTTCGGTTCCGGTATAAAAAAGAGCAAAAGTGCCTGCTTCGGCTTCGGTAATGACTTCGCCCGACCATTTTTTTGCTTCGGTAAACATGTCGGTAATAGAAGGATAGCCTGAGGGTTTGGCTTTGCCGGCGCCTGTACTTGTTCCGTCGCCATCGAGGTCGTAGCTTATATTTGCCGTATATTTTTCCCATGTAGCCTCAAAAAGCAATGCTCTTGCCAAAAAAGCCTTGGCAGTTTCCGTACTTACTTTTCCTTTATCCGCGGCGGAGATATTCCTTTCCTGTGGAAGCATGGGTATCGCTTCCCGAAGGTCTTTAAATATAATATCTGCTACTTCGTACCGGCTGTTTCGTGGTCCATATACGACAGCGTCGTCCACGTCTAATACGTGAGCGGCAATAGGTACGCCTCCGAAACGTTGCAGGAGATAAAACTGATGCCATGCACGGAAAAAATAGGCAGCGCCAACAGAAGCTTTTATCTCGTCTTTGTTTCCCGAATATTCTTCCGCTTTTTCTAAAAGAATATTGCATTTGCGTATGTATTGGTAAGGATTGTTCCAGCGCCAGTCGCTCTGATCTGCCGAACCTCCTCCATTGCTGCCAATTCCGGAGATGTCCATACTCTGATCCATCCTGTAGCCGGGTATATTACTGCCATCATAATTTTTCCACCCCTCCATATCATACAGAGCATTAGCTGCCTGCTGAAAATGGTCTGGAGTTTTAAAAAAGATGGCTTCCGTACCATCCGAAAGTGGTTCCCTGTCGAGAAAATCGCTGCATGAGGCAAATACAATTGCCAACAATATGATGATAAAAAATTGATGATATATTCGTTTCATGTTATTTTAAATTTTTAGTTGATTAAAATGTAATGTCCAAGCCTACCGATATCAGACGACTGAACGGAAAAGTACTGTTTGAGCCTTCGCCAAATTCAGGGTCGTAACCGTCTTTGACTTTTGTCCATTCCCAAAGGTCGTCGGCTGAAAAATAAACCCTTACTCTATCAATAGACGCACGTCTTGACAGTGTTTGAGGTAGAGTATAACCCACAACAAGCGACTTCAAACGGATATAAGTTAAATTTTGTACGCTTACGTCCTTGTTTTCATAATTAAATCTGCTGAAATTATTATCGCGGGAAGGTACTGAATAGTTGGTATCGGTATTGACATTAACAAGATTTGTGTTTGGGTTCAACGGGTTTGGAATATTCACATCCGACCACAATTTACCCATAAATGAGGTGTTTTGCAATACATAGTTGGTTACCCATGGCGCATAAAAATTACCTGTACGCAAAATTACCTGTTTGCCTACGCCCTGGAAGAAGGCGTTGAAATCTATCCCTTTCCATTCTACTCCTGTTTTGATACCGAATGTCATCCGGGGCGCTGCATCGCCTGCATATACAAGGTCGTCAATCGTGATGGCTCCATCGCCATTTGTATCTGCTAATTTTCTTGCACCGGGGCGTAAACGGTTAGTTCCTGTAACGCCGGGAGCAGGGAGTATATTACCCGGTTTTGGACCTGTACGGTTCTCATTCCAATAATATTTATCGTAGTAGGAGTCGGCTTCCGCCTGAGTCTGGAAAAGACCGTTTGTATTATATACAAAGATTGCATTTCTCGGATAGTCAATTAAGCGGTTAGCATTGTTACCTGCATTGGGAATATTTTCGTTGTTTTCTAATTCAAGAACTTTTGATGATGCATCGGCAAGAAACCCACCAATACGATAGGTAACGCCCCCGATTTTGTCTTTCCAGTTCAACGCAATTTCCCAACCTTTGGTTTGGAACTTGCCGTTGTTTGTTCTCGGAGCGCTTGCGCCCAATACGGAAGGATAAGTTACAGGAATGAACATCCCGTTGTTGGTGTTTGAGAAATAATCAAACGAACCTGAAAGGCGGTTGTTCAAAATAACAAAGTCAAAACCGGCATTGTGTTTTACGATGGTTTCCCATGTACGGCTCGAAGACGTCATGCCCCCTAACCAAAGTGAAGGTTGCGTAGCCAGCGTAGTTCCGAAATAACCGCTACCGGTTGATATGGTCGCAAAGCGTTCGTAATTGCTGATGCCTTCTACGCTTCCTGTTTTACCATAACTGTAGCGAAGTTTCAACATGTCAAGCCAGGAAATGTTCTGTAGAAAACTTTCCTGAGAAATAACCCAGCCTCCTGAAAGAGAATAGAAGTTTTTCCAGCGCTGGTCGGGATGAAGTCTGGAAGAACCGTCGCGGCGCGCCAGAACCTCAGCAATGTACTTGTTGTTATATGTATAATTCAGTCGTGTAACATAAGAAAGGAAAGCCCATGAACTTTGCCCACCCTCGGCTGCGTTGTTCGTTCCGCTGACCATCGTACTAAGGTCAATCAAATCTGATCCCGCATAGATTGGTCCTTGACTTCTCTGTGCATATACCCTCTTATAATCTTCTTTATCGGAGGTAATACCCAACATGGCAGATACGCGATGAACATCTTTGAAGGTATTTTCATAGTTGATAAAACCTCCCAAAGTTACATTATCCCATTTTCTGATTTGTTCGTTCAGCCTGCCGGTAGCTTCTACATTACCTTGAGCAATGCCGCTCCAGTCGTAGAAATCTACTCTTTGACGAAATTCCTGACCATTTCTTGTAACAGTCTTATATCCTGCCATACCGGAAACAGAAAGTCCATTTACATACTGCGAAAGATCAAAAGTTGCTTTCAAGTTCAAACGCGAAGTCGTAAAATTGTCTTTATTAAACCCTGCACCGGCAGTCCTTCCAACCGGATTCCGGTTGCCGCTGAAAGTATCGTAATATCGTCCCTGTTGATCGTAAATGGGCCAAAACCAAGGGTCATCCCATCCATTGCCGGCATAAGCAGGAGTGGTAATATTGCGCTTTTCGAATGACATGCCTGTTTCAAGTTTCAATATCTTAGTTGCCTGATAATCCATGTTCAAACGAGCGTTATATTTTGTCTCATTGTCGTCGGCTACTTTCAGTTGCGACTGATTCTTGGCGTAGCCTATTGACGCCATATAGCCAAACTTGTCGTCGGCGCCCGATACGCTTACGGAATGTTTCTGCCATTTTGCCTGTCCGTACAATTCATCCAAAATGTAATGCCCCGGTTCGTAGCGGTGTACTTTTGTTGCGGAATTGTTAAGCACTAATGTTTGTCCGCTACGCAGGGCTTTCCAAAAGTTTAAACTTTCATACATCGTGCCGCTTCCGTCAGTACCTCCAAGGAAACCGCCAACGCCTGCAGGTCCCATGATCCACCAATTGAACACTTTCATGATATCGTCATGATTTGACAAACTGGGATTGTTTGCGCGTGCGTCCTGATATTGCGCTTCATACCACATGTCTAACCATTGCTCATTGGTGCTGAAAGGTTGACGTATACCGTCAATTGTTGTGCTGAACAAGCCGTTGTAAGAGATTTTAGCCGCGCCTTTTTTCCCTCTTTTGGTAGTTACTAACAATACCCCCGAAGCCGAACGCGCTCCGTAAATAGCTGCCGATGCATCCTTCAATACCGAAATATTTTCGATATCGTTCGGATCCATCTGGTTTAATTCGTCTAAAGAACCGGCAATCCCGTCAATCAATACCAGCGGACTTGAATTTCCATTGATGGAAATATCGCCGCGAATCTTCATTGCAGCATTTTCGCTGCCCGGACGGGTCGAAGTTCTTGTAACGATCAACCCTGGCACTGTTCCTTGCAGAGCAACGGATACATTGGCAAGCCCTCTGTCGCCGAATGCTTCTTCGCCGCTGACCTGAGAGATAGCGCTGGTTAAGGACGCTTTTCTCTGAACGCCGTAACCCACTACAACCACTTCATCGAGCAATTGGGAGTCTTCTCTTAACGTGATATTAATCACTGTATTTGAGCCAACCGTTTGTTCACGGGTTACATACCCGACAAACGAGAATTGCAGTACAGCATCCGTGTTGGGCGCTGTAATAGTGTATTTTCCGTCAACGTCGGTAATGGTACCTATTGAGGTACCTTTCAACATGACACTTGTTCCTGGGACTGTTACGCCCGATTCGTCGGTTACTGTACCCGTTACAACTATTCCCTGGGCATGTACCACGCCCGAGTACAAAATGAAACACATCAGAAAACAAATGATTTTTCTAACTATTCCCCGATCATTCTTTATTAAAATTTTTACCATAATAAAACAGTTTTATTTTTTAAGATTACAAAAATTGTTCAGCAAAAGTACAGTCGGCAAAACGCATATCAAACATTTGAACATCGAAAACTATCCCATCTTACAGGATATTGGACAAATATTCATAATGTGTTATCTATGAGAAATATAACAAGTCTCAAAAATAATATTTTGAGACTTTTTGCATCGCAAGAAAAAATACATTATCTTTGCAGACCATCGAATACGGTATATGAACAAAAAACTTTCTATATTTCTTCTTTTTTGGTGTGGATTATTCAATTTATCTGCACAGGATGTTTTTTTTCGTACCGTATCAGTCGAGGACGGCTTATCTAACAACTATATCAGGAAAATTTACAGGGACAGCCGTGGATTTATCTGGTTGGGTACACTCAACGGTCTCGACCGTTATGATGGGCTTTCTTTCAAATCCTACATTGCCGCACACGAACAAAAAGGCACTGTTTATGATTTATTGGAAACAACTGATGCTTTTTTGTGGGTGGGGACTGATCAGGGATTATGGAAATTAGATTATGATGATGAACAACTCTATCCGATTGATCTGGGAATAAACTGTAAAGTCCAATGTCTTACAGCGGGAGCGGAAGGTATGTTGTTGGCGGGAACAAACCGTGGACTGTTTGTTATTTCTGACCAAAAGGTTTTGTCGCATATCCTGTTGGAAGAAACAAGGCAAGGTAGCGCAAATGATATTTTGGGTATATATCAGGACGAAGAACAAAAGTGTTGGATAGCAACATCTTCAGGACTTTTTCTTTGCGATTATTCCGGCAAACTGCCACAAATAATAAGGTATCAAACTGAAATAACCAATAATTTTAAAAATATCGTCAAAAAAGGACCTATTATTTTTCTGGGAGCATTTGAAAGCGGGATTGCCAAGTTCGATATCCGATCTCAAAGGTTTACCAAAAGTATTGATGTAGGAAATGAACCTGTTCTGTTCCTTTCAGGAGATGGAAAAGACTATTTATGGGTAGGAACCGATGGTGGCGGTCTGAAAAAAGTATCTGTTTCGTCAAATTCTGTAATAGAGTCATTTACACATCGCCCACAATACCAGGGATATATTGGCTCAAATGCTGTTTATTCCGCCCTCGAAGATAATGGAACATTATGGGTTGGAACCTATTCTGCAGGATTGAGTTACAGCATCAAAAAACTTTTTCATACATATTCATTCGATGATTTTACGACTCGCCAAAAACATATCCGGTCTTTTTTAGTAAATGGTCAGGAAAAACTTGTTGGAACCCGCGAAGGATTTATCTACATTGATGAAACCCGAAAAATCAACAAAACCTTCAGAGAGGGTCAACCCGGTAGCGAACATCTGCTGTCGAATACCGTTACATCCATATTTCCATATCAGCAAAAATACCTGTTGGGTACGCTCAAAGGGCTTTCAATTTTCGATACGCAGAAACTGTCCATCGAGCGATTTGATGACCACCCTATATTTTCGTCAGGCAGCGTATACGGTTTTACTACTGACAAAAATGGCAATCTATGGATGGCTACTTTCAATGGCGTCATTTGCTATTCATCGTCGGAGGGAGTGGTCAAACAATTTACAATGACCAATTCAGCGTTAAACCATTCTATGGTTCATTCCATAAAAGCCGATTCAAGAGAAAGAATTTGGATTGGTACTAAAGACGGCGTATGTTTCTATGATTCATCTTCTGATTCCATAAAATCCGTTCCCATTTTACCTGTTTCCGTCAACAACTGCAAAATCACACAAATATACGAAGACCGCAACGCAAACATTTGGTTCTGTACGGAAACCGACGGACTGTATACCGTTAACAGCGACCTGACCATGTATGAACATTACTCCACAGACCATCATTTACCCGACAAGGCGGTAACCAGCATCATGGAGGATGATATGGGTTTTTTCTGGGTAGCAACACATAAGGGATTGGCAAGATGTACTTTTGTTGATAAAAAATGTCAAACTTTTTGGTTGTCGGATGGTTTGCCGGGCTTGATGTTCAATCCGGGAGCCTGTTATTATGATCGTTCGGAAAACCGTTTGTGGTGGGGAAACGAGAGTGGATTGGTTTATTGCGATATCAATGATGTGAATACTAATCGCTCGTTGCCACCCGTGCAGTTCATCCGCTTTTTTGTCAATGGAAAAAATATCAATGCAGGGGAAGCGCCTCTCGAAAGGACAATTGACCGATGCTCCGAGATCAAATTGTCCAAATCGCAAAATTCATTTGGTTTCGACTTTGTGGCATTGAACTATATTTTCCCCAACGATAATATTTTCGAAACGCTATTGGATGGTTACGACCGGAAATGGCAAAAATTAGAAAGAGGACAAACATCAGTACACTATAGCGATATACCTCCGGGTAAATATACATTTCGAATCAGGCTTGCCGAATATCCGGAAACGGAAAAAAATGTTAAAATAAATGTAAAGCGTTCGTGGGCGGTAGTGTTTTGGCTCATACCCATCATCACGCTATTGGGAGTTTGGTTGTGGTACTGGAAAATGTTGAGGATATTGATTCGCAAACAAAAAATCTATGCCAGACGGAAATCTGCGTCAAAAGATTTAGGATCAGATAAAAAACCTGCAAAAGATAGCAAGGATAAATATCAAGCATTGTTAAAGTTAATGGTAGAAAAAAAGCCATATCTTGATCCTGACTTGAAAATTTCTTACTTAGCAACAGCATTAAAATGTAGCCCAGCGGAACTTTCGCAATTATTCAAGACCGAAATACAGCAAAACTTCTCCGACTTCGTGAATCATTATCGGGTAGAAGAATTCAAGCAAAGAGTAGCCCGCCGCGAACATGAGAAATATACGCTCCTTGCGTTATCCGAACAGTGCGGATTCAGTTCAAGATCGTCGTTTTTCAGGATATTCAAGAATATGACAGGGGTAACGCCTACAGAATATCTAAGACAGGGACAAAAATAAAAACCGACAAATTAAGAACATTTTTTATTGTCAATACGTTCATGATATCAGTGACTGGAGGCAACATGTGAGTATTAGTTAATTGCGGTTAATTCGTGAATAAGACGCTGGCAGGAACGAACTTGCAACGCAATACCATAGTGTTGGCTGATATATGAAGAAAGATTCCTGCCGTTCCATTGCCTGCCTTGCATACCCTGTTTCTCAGGCAATGCTTGCAAAAC
>Ga0123353_10004284_pt1 | contig 18337 bp, 18 predicted proteins | sample TergutLab28metaG_3_FD_92763 | JGI IMG/M metagenome (GOLD analysis project Ga0123353, IMG submission 92763) | Labiotermes labralis P3 segment gut microbial communities from Petit-Saut dam, French Guiana - Lab288 P3 | ecosystem: Host-associated > Arthropoda: Insects > Digestive system > Gut ... | reverse complement strand
GAAATTTTAAATTTAAAAAACCCGCGAAGCCTTATGTATCCTTAGTTCGATTAGCTTCGCGGGAGTGGCTGCGGAATAGGGATTTGAACCCCAACAAGCAGAGTCAGAGTCTGCCGTGCTGCCGTTACACAATTCCGCAACATATGTTGTTATATTTAGATTTGTATGATAAAAACGATAAAAAATATAATCTATATTATAATTATAATACAGTATTATAAAATTGTCAATATAAAAAATATAAAAAGTAAAAAAAACTGCACCGTGCGTGAAAATAAATAAAAAAATTTAACTTTGTTATTGAAAAATTAATTATTTTATTATATAATTATAGTAGATATACAACCGATGTTATCGGTATGGAAAGGTAAAAGGTAGATCGTAAATCTTATGGACAATGATTTTAATAAAAAACATTTAATTTATCTTGTATTTACACTGGCAGTGACGGCGCTATCGGTAGCATTTCAACTATTCTTAATCTTAAACTATTATGAAACCGATGTATCATTGTATTCGATCGGTACTTCTCTGCCTGATATTTTTCATATTTTTCTTTTGGTTTGTACTTTAATCGTTTTAAGTTCTTTCTTCGTCATTAAAAAAGAAGGATTCGGCGATACGCTGCCACAGATAAAAAGTTTAACGGTTTTTGCTTCATCAATCAGCGGATTGATGCTGCTCGCGTCAATTTTATTCGGATTATATACCTTCATAACCGGCGGTGTAAGCAATCCGATTTCACTTCAGGATATATTCAATATATTTGCTTTGATTTGCGCCGCTCCCGCTTCAGCATACTTTATCATAATCGCCGTCAAAACGGAACCGTATAAAATCCGGACTTCGTTTTTCGGATTGTTTATCGTCGTTTGGTCCGCTTTCAGATTAATATCTGAATATTTCGACGTCGCTTCACCAATTAATAATCCTTTACGAATTTTACATCAGCTTTCATATATTATCATAATGATATTTTTCCTGTATGAAGCGGGGTATTCGGCGAATATTAAAAAGCCACGGTTATACGCTATGGGCGGATATCTTGCGTTAATATTCGTATTCACGTCGTCGCTGCCTGTTATAATTTTAAACTTTTCAAAACTTAAAATTATAAATGTAAACACATTTTCATATATTATCGAATTTTGCTTGGGATTCTTTGTTTTAGTCCGCATGCTCACCCTGAATCAAAAATCTGAGGAGGAAATACTCACATGAGAAATAAAATTATCGCCTTTTTTTGTGTAATTGCGATGTTTATTCCGACGTATATCGCTATTTGGGCTTATTTCAACGCGCAGAATAACCCTGTTGATAAGAGTAACGTTACAGGGATGCAACTCGTCGATTTGAACGGTACTGTTTTTGAGTTTGATAAAAAGATTTCCAATGAGGACAATTTGATGATCGATTTTTTCATGCAATTGAACGACAACGCTAAACCTGAACCGAGCGGTATCCCGGATCCGCTGATAAACAAAAATTGTTTTGTAATAACATATTTAAGTCACTTAAATACATCGGTTTATAATTATTATTTCACAAAAAACCCGAAAGAAGCCTTTTATACGGACAATACGGGCGAAGCGTTCAATATCAGAGAAGACGACGCGGATCAATTCTTGCGGTCCGAATATGCCCGCTGTCTGTATCCGGGAGCGACCGAGCCGGTTTTGACGCTCGCGGACAATTCGGTGGTCGAACCCTCCAAGTTCACGTGGCGTTACTTATTGGATCATCTCGACTCGTACATAACGCTGCCGGTTATTAACAATATAAACGTACCGGTACAAACCCATTCGTTAGTGGGCGGAGCGTTGGGATTAGACTTCACCGTTTGGCCGGACTCGCTGCATGTATCGATTGTAGAAAACGGGAAAGAAATTTTTTCCGATGAATACAGCAGAATTTCAACGATCAATTTAAACGAAAATTCTACGTTGACCATAACGCTTGAGGGGAACTGGTATGACAGCGAAGAACGCGGCGCGGGAGGCGAAGCGACATATATATTCTACGCCGACGTCAAAGCGCAGCCTTCATTCTATCTTGAAAAGACAAGCGTCGAACCGGGCGATTTCGTGATTTTAACGGGTTTGAATGTGATGAATATAAACGATATTAAATTCTCTTCCGAACCGGAAATAAATTTCACGCCGGTATTCTTTGTAAATGATAAAGACACACGTTACGTTCACGCGCTTGTGCCTATCGCGTTTGACCTACCGAGTATAGATGAATCCAAAGACAATGATTTTACATTTACGGTAAGTATGTACGGCGTTTCACATGAGCTTACATTAAATGTAAAGGCGAAAAAATTCAAATTGCAAGATTATAATGTAAGCGATGAAACTATCAGGAATAGGCGTACTGAAGCTACAATCGAAGCGTTTAACAACGCTCTGACAAGTACGTACAGTTCAAAAGAAACCAAACGCTATTGGGATGACGATACATTTCTTCAGGCACGCGAAGGCGGAGCAAATTCTAACATCGGAACAGGTTTCGGTATATACCGCAGGTTAAATACAGGTGAAATATACCGGCATACAGGCGTAGATTACCTCACAGGGGGAAATGAAAAAGTGCTTGCAGTAAGTTCCGGTAAAGTTATATACGTCGGAGAACAAATCCTAAGCGGAAGAATTGTTGTAATAGATCACGGCTGGGGGTTAAAGAGCACATATTGTCATATGAGTATTGTAAACGTTAAGGAACAGGATATTGTGAACCGCGGCGATGTTATCGGTATCGTAGGTACAAGCGGCTTTATTATATCCGGCAGAGGATTACACGCGGGGCTTTCGGTATTCGACGTGCCCGTTTGCCCGTATCCTTTGTGGGAAAACCCAATACCGTTGAATACAAAATAAAAATAAAATTATTTATGAAAACTATCGGAAATATTATTTGGATTTTATTCGGCGGATTCGTTGTCGCGATAATGTGGTGCGTGTCAGGATTAGTATGCTGCTGCACGATTGTGGGGATCCCGCTCGGAATACAATGTTTTAAAATCGCGTCGTTTGTATTGTGGCCGTTCGGAAAAAAGATAAATTATATCAACGCCGGACGTTTCGGAAGCTGTATCGGCAACATTCTGTGGTGGTTAATATTCGGCTGGGAACTGGCGCTGACGTCGTGTTTGTTTGGATTGTTATTCTGCGTAACGATTATCGGCATACCGTTCGGATTGCAGTTCTTTAAATTGGCACAGCTAAGTTTTATGCCGTTTGGGGCGACGTTTAATTAAAAAATAATTTATTAATAAAAATTCAGGGTGATAGAAGTATCACCCTAAGCACGTGAGGAAACTTTGTGATTAAATTAACAAACATTCGAAAAACCTTTAAAGTATCGCGCCGGAACGCCGGTATCAAAAATGCGTTAATGGCTATGATAAAGCGCGACCATCAAATTATCGAAGCGCTCGCTGATATTTCGTTCAACGTTGACGACGGCGAGATGGTCGGGTATATCGGTCCGAACGGCGCGGGTAAGTCAAGCACAATCAAGATAATGAGCGGCATACTCAATCCCGACAGCGGCGAATGTATTATCAACGGGCGCGTGCCGTGGAAAGACCGCGTGAATCACGTCAAAGAGATCGGCGTGGTATTCGGGCAGCGGTCGCAGTTGTGGTGGGACGTCCCCGTCATCGATTCGTTCGAACTGCTGCGCGATATTTACTCCGTCGATGAAACGACGTACAAAAACAATCTTTCGACGCTCACTGAAATCCTCGGCATCAGCGTAATATTGAGAACACCGGCGCGTCAATTGTCACTCGGGCAGCGCATGAGGTGTGAAATTGCCGCGTCTCTATTGCACAACCCGCGGATTTTATTCCTCGACGAACCGACGATCGGACTTGACGCGGTTTCAAAAATCGCCGTGCGCGAATTCATCAAGCACATCAACCGCGAGCGGCAAACAACGGTGATACTTACAACGCACGATATGCAGGATATCGACGCGCTGACGAATCGGATTCTGCTCATCGGCAAAGGAAGAATCTTACTCGACGGCTCGCTTGATGAGTTAAAGAAACGGTATTCTCTCAAACGAAAGATAACAATCGACGGAAATATTACGCAACACGTTGCGCATGAGGGTATAACCGAAACAGAACGGGGGATTTATATAATCGACACGGATAAAATGAGCATTTCGGAAGCCGTTTCGATACTGACTAAGGACATTGAGATCCGCGATATTTCCGTTGAGAATACGTCGCTGGAAGAAGTTATCGTCAATATGTATAAGGACTACAGCATATGAGGAAGTATTTTTCGTTCTTGCGTATCCGCTTCATAAACGGGTTGCAATACCGTGCCGCGGCATATGCCGGAATCTCGACACAGTTCGCGTTTGGTTTTATGTTCATTTTGATGTATGAAGCGTTTTTCCGTTCTAATATCTCCGCCGCTTCGATGACGATGCCGCAACTCGCTACATATATTTGGCTGACGCAGGCGTTTCTGATGTTATTCAATTCTTGGTCGTATGACAACGACATCATGAACATGATAACTTCCGGCAACGTAGCTTATGAAATGTGCAGACCTGTTGATATTTACACAATGTGGTTCGTTAAAAACGTTTCAACGCGAACCGCAAAAGTAACTTTGCGCTGTTTGCCGATATTGATTTTCGCGGTTTTTCTTCCCGCGAACATGCGGCTGTCATTGCCCGACAGTTTCTTGACGTTTGGATTGTTTCTGATTTCGATGTTCATCGGATTCATGCTTGTTATTTCTTTCACAATGTTAATATACATCACGATATTTTATACTATATCGCCTTTAGGTACAAGAATTATAGTCACAAATATTGTTAGTTTTTTATCAGGTGAGTTAATACCGCTACCGCTCTACCCAGATTCGATACGTAAGGCCGTCGAACTGCTTCCCTTCGCGTCAATGCACAACACGCCTTTCTTAATCTACAACGGTGCTTACAAAACTGAGGAGGCGATATTCAAAATTTTAATGCAATTATTTTGGTTTTTAGTTTTGGTTTGTATCGGCAAACTGTGGATTAAACGAGCGTTACGTCGGGTTGTTGTACAAGGCGGATAATTATTATAAAAATTTTGTGCAGTTTGCACATTGACTTTAGCACGTTAATGTGTTATCATATTAAAGTATGAAAGGATTGATTATATGAATTACAAAAAAATTATTCCCTGTTTGGATGTAAAAGACGGGCGCGTCGTCAAAGGCGTCAATTTCGTTAATTTTAGGGACGCAGGTGATCCTGTCGAGAACGCGAAGTACTATTGTTCCCAAGGAGCGGACGAACTGGTGTTTCTTGACATTACTGCCACTCACGAGAAGCGCAAAACGATAGTTGCGCTCGTCGAAAAGGTCGCGAAGGAAGTAACCGTGCCGTTCGCGGTCGGAGGCGGAATAAAAACGGTCGAGGATATTCAAGATATTTTGAACGCCGGAGCGGACAAAGTCGGGATCAATTCCGCCGCGGTTTTGGATAAATCCATACTCGCGAAGGCCGCGGAAAAGTTTGGCAGCGAACGCATTGTGCTTGCAATCGACGCGCAAATGATTGACGGCAAATACAGGGTTATCATAGACGGCGGACGGAAAAACACGGGCATTGACGCTATTGAATGGGCTATTGAGGGCGAAAAACTCGGCGCGGGCGAAATTCTGCTCACTTCCGTTGATACGGACGGCATGAAGAACGGGTACGATTTAGTTTTGACGAAACTTATCACGGACGCAATCAATATTCCGGTTACGGCATCCGGAGGATGCGGGAAACTCGAACATTTCTACGACGCATTTGAAATCGCAAACGCAGACGCCGCGCTCGCCGCGACATTGTTCCATTTCAAGGAACTGACTATTATGGAAGTAAAAAATTATTTGAAGGAACGTGGCGTAAATGTTAAACTTGTTTGAAAAAAGCGATTTGATTCCCGCGATCATACAGGACGCGAACACAAACGAAGTCGTTATGCTCGGTTATATGAACGAGGCTTCATTAAAGTTGACATTGGAAACCGGACGCACATGGTTCTACAGCCGCTCAAGGCAGCAGCTTTGGAACAAAGGCGAAACGTCCGGTCATTTCCAAAACGTGAAAAGCATTTACTACGACTGCGACGCGGATACGCTGCTAATCAAAGCCGAACAAATCGGCAACGCTTGCCACACAGGCGAATTTTCCTGTTTTCACAATAAATTATACGAAAGCGGTGAATGAAATGGACGATATTTTAACAAGATTATACAGAATTGCCGCCGACAGGAAAATCAATCCGGAAGAGGGTTCGTATACATGTTATTTGTACGAAAAAGGGCTGGATAAAATCCTCAAAAAAGTCGGCGAGGAGTGCGCGGAAACGATTGTCGCCGCTAAAAACGGCAGCAGCAAAGAATTGACTTTTGAAATCTGTGACCTGATATATCATTTGATCGTGCTTATGAATCAATGCAACCTGCCGATTGAGGATATTTTTACCGAACTTGAAACGCGCGCTAAAAAAATCGGCAATCTCAAAGAAATAAAAAGTACGGATAAAAACACTTAATATTTATTTTATATTTAGGCATTTGTCAAGAATCCACTGCATGTTTCCGCCGAGAATTTTTTGCTTATCCTCTACCGAAATATCGGCGAACGCCACCCAAGCAAGCTGCGGACGCATATCCCGCATCGGCGCGTCGGTGCCGTACAAAACCTTATCCGCCAAGCCTTCCCTGCAAAAATATTCGATAACGCCCTCTGTAACCATCGTATATGTCAGTTGCAAATAAATGTTCGGGCGCTTTTTCGCGTACGGCACGTAACTCGTTGCGTACGCGAAACTGATTCCGGCATGGTCGAGAAAGAACGAAACGTTCGGATACCTGCCGGCTAAATCGTCAACATCATGCAAAAACGACGAATAATTTCCGTTATCCATGAGAGCGAAGAGATGATTCTCGTTCGCGATTTTCCACCACGGATCGAAAATAGGATCGTTATAACGAGTAAACGTCCGGTTGTAGAACATTTTTATTCCCGGAAAACCGTGTTCCAAATGATATTCACGCGCCGTCGCTTCGATGTTTTCCACATAATTGGGGTCGATCAGCACATAACCGAACACGCGGTTCTTATATTTTTTCATCATATCAATCGTGGTACGGTTCCCTGCTTCAGAATCCGACCAAATCGCAAGCCATGGCGCTACGCAGAATTTTTCCACACCCAAACGGTCGTTAAACTTGACCATATTGTCGATGTCGCCGTCGATCATCATGAACCCGCCGCCCGTTTGGTAACCGTCCGGCTGATAATGGGCGTGCGAATCGATAGTAAGCGTTGACATCGGCTGCCCGCCCGCACATTCGCGCAGGATGTAATCGTCTTTCAACGCGTCGGCAGGCGGCGGAATGATTCCGGTCATGCGGCTGAGATTACCTCCCGCGAACTTTTGACGTTCCGCTTCGGGCAAGTCGCAGTAATCAGCATAAGCCCTTGCCGCTCCGGCGCTCTGTCTTGGCACATTACTGCCGAACAGCACTCTCTCAAGCCCGTAACGGTTATGTATGATCTCAATTATACGGTTGGATTGAAGCGACGACAGATCAACGTGCAGATTCGGGAACTCATCCATCAACGGAAACAAAATCCGTTCCTTGCTCCACGGCATACCGAGCAATATCAAATTTAGGTTGGGATAATTGCCGAGAATTTCGGGTATGCCGACCATATCGATTTCGCTGTAATCTACAAATAACGGCAATCTGTTTGCTTCCAGCATTTTATATACGCCGCCCATCGTCCGCTCATTCGCGATGTAATGATGCGCAGACGGAAACATTCGCGCGGCGACCATGTTTTTATCGCGGATGTCTTTGAGCATTGCCTCCGGATCGTAAAAGTCGCCCGTATGGTTCGGCGCAACGGTATAACAACCGAAAAGCCGCGGGCTCTTTTTTATTTCGTTTGCGAGTAGTTCGTTGCCGTATTTCGCGGCGTAATCTTTAGACATTCCATGATAAACGAGCGCGCCGTCGATTCCGCACCGCTCCATAATGCGCAAAATATCCTCTGTTTTCCACGGCTCGAGCGGATGTTTGTATCCGTGCTTGCCGATACAAACGTTGCAGTCAAAATAATACATATTTGTATACCTCTTTAAAATTATATTTGTTAAAATAATAACACAAAAATATAACTAATGTGTAACAAATTGCTTAACAATATGTGATATGATAAATAAAAGGGAGTGAAATCATGAAAAAATTTATATGCGTATTAATAATTTTATTGATTTTAGTATCATGCGGAGGTAACGCTGTTGAAAATAACACTAAAAAAGATGAAAGTACCGCGGCTATTGACACGACTGCTGAGGAATTGCGGGATAACGTTCCGGCTATGACTTTCGGCGGAGAAATAATTAATATATTAGAAAATGACCGGTCGAATCAAAATATGGTAAAGAGCCAGATATTCAGTACAGGCGAGAACGGCGATTTGATTAACGACGCCATTTACAGGCGTAATATTAATATAGAAGACCGCTTCGATATTAAACTCAACGTTACTTTAAGTACTTCTGCAGGAACAGCGGTTCAACGGGCAGTTTTGGCGGATGATGATACATATGATTTAGTAAACGAACGGATTCAAGATATAAAAGGTGTGCTTTCTAAAAATATGCTGATAAATTTGAAAACGCTGCCTTATGTAGATTTTTCAATGCCGTGGTGGGACCAGAGAGCGACTAAAGATTTTTCTATCGCCAATAAACTGTTTATCAACATAAGCGCGAGCGATTTAACCGCTACGCAGCATACCTGGCTGGTTTCGTTCAATAAAGTTCTTATGGACGATGTTCAAATGGAATATCCGTATCAGCTTGTCCGCGACGGCAAATGGACGATCGACAAGTTTTATTCTATGATTATGGAAATCAACCCGCGCGATTTGGACGGCGACGGTATAATGAATGAAAAAGACTTTTGGGGACTCGGCAATGAATATTATAATACCTGTGTTATGCTTTCCGGAGCGGGTGAAAGGATGTTCAGAAAAGACGCAGACGATATTCCGTTTGTATCTATGAATACAGCAAGGGCTGTCGATGTTCTCGATAAAGTTTTTGATATAGTGCTCAATAAAAATATTACGCTTACGGCACAGCACTATACGAAATACACTAATTCATATTATGAAGTGATATATCCTGCTTATATGGAAGACAGAATGTTGTTTTATATGACCGGAATGCACGCTATTACCGATTTCCGCGATATGGCGAGTGATTTCGGAATTGTGCCGATTCCGAAATTCGACGAACTACAGGATGATTATTACAATACGATGACGATTTACGGAGTTATGGTTCAAGGCGTACCAATCACGATTTCAAACGATAAGTTTGAAATGATGGGAGCGTTCTTGGAGGTATTGGCTTGTGAATCATATAAAACCGTCGTTCCGGCTTATTACGAAGTTACGCTGAAGAATAAAATCCTGCGCGACGATGAATCTGTTGAAATGCTGGATATTATTTCAAAGACGCGAATTTTTGATTTAGGTTACATATACAATTGGGGCGGCGCACTCGATTTATATCAGACTCTAACGGGTAAAAACAGCAGGGATTTCGTTTCGGAATATATGAAAATAGAAGCAAGAATTATTACGGCAATGGAAAAGGATATTGAAAGTATTATAGGGGAATGAACATGAAATGATAACAATAAACCAAGCAATGGAAACAGATATCCCAATTATAGAAGATATATTGCTTGATGTATTTAATTGGCTTGAAAGTACAGGTAAGCATATGTGGGTACATGAGCGAATAAAATGGGACTTTCTATCTACATTTTTAAAGATAGAAGAGTTTTACATAGCATATATTCACAATGAACCTATCGGGTGCATGGCTTTGATTGATTTCGATCCACTAATTTGGCAAGATATAAACAAAGGCGAATCGCTATTTATACATCGGTTGGCAGTAAAACGCAACCATGCAGGGCAAGGCGTTTCAAAAGTTCTTATTGATTATGCTAAAATGCAATCAATACAGCGCGGTATAAACGCTGTTCGACTTGACTGCTGGCAAGACAGAGAAAAATTACGTGCAATATATGAACGTGAAGGGTTTGTTTGCGTAGAAGAAAAGGTTTTATTTAATCATTATCATACGGCATTGTATAGGTGGAAAATTTGATGTAAACTTTTAAACTAATATCTTATTTCCAAATTTTGAAGGAGAATTTAATATGAAAGTAATTTGTTTCGGTGAATTGATGATAAGATATAACCCGCCAGGTTATAACAGATTCGTGCAAACGCCTGTGATGGAGTTCAATTTCGGCGGCGCGGAAGCGAACGTCGCGGTATCGCTTGCGGGCTTGGGAGTGAAAAGTTCGCTCGTTACTAAACTTCCCTCCCATGAAATCGGGCAGGCCGCCGTAAATATTCTGCGGAGGTACGGAGTTGAAACAAATAATATTGTACGCGGCGGCGAGCGCGTCGGGATTTATTACGTCGAAAAGGGCGCGGCTCAACGCCCGTCGAAGGTTATCTATGACCGAAAATATTCCGCGATCGCGATGGCGGAGAAGAAAGATTTTGAGTGGGATAGGATTTTCGACGGCGCGGATTGGTTTCACTTCACGGGGATAACGCCCGCGCTCGGCGATAACGTCGCGGAGATTTGTCTTGAAGCGTGTAAAACCGCGAAAGAAATGCATATTCCGGTAAGCTGCGATTTGAATTTCAGGAAGAATCTGTGGAGTTCGGAGAAGGCGGGGCGGATTATGGGCGGACTCATGCCGTATGTTGACCTGTGTATCGCGAACGAGGAGGACGCCGATAAGGTGTTCGGGATTCGGGCGGCGGATACGGATATTGACAAGGGGATTCTCAACCACGAGGGTTATATCAGCGTTGCGCAGCAGATTGCGGAGCGGTTCGGGTGTAAACGTGTCGCGTTCACGCTGCGCGGGAGTATATCCGCGAGTGATAACGATTGGGCGGGGATGCTGTACGATTCCAAATCTGATGAAACTGTCTTTTCAAATACTTACCGGATACATATCGTTGACCGCGTCGGCGGCGGCGATTCGTTCGGCGCAGGGCTGATTTATGCCGCGTTGAATGGATTTAATTTGCAGGATTCGATTGAGTTTGCGGTCGCCGCGTCGGCGTTGAAACATACGATAGAGGGAGATTTCAATTTCGTGACGGCGGATGAAGTGAACGCGTTAGTCAAAGGCGGCGGCACGGGGAGAATTCAACGGTAGAATGGAACCGGTTAAAACAATAGGAATCGCAATAGATTGTGAAGATGAAAACGCTTTGGTGGATTTTTACGTCAGAATGTTAAATTGGACGAAAACATATTCCGGTAACGGGTATGCGGTTGTCAGCTCGCCAAACGAATCGTTTATGCTGGTTTTTCAAGCCGTTGAGCATTATCAACCACCTGTTTGGCCGTGGGAAAAGGATAAACAGGCGCAAATGATGCACTTTGATTTCTTTGTTGAAAATCTCAATGAATCTGTGGAACGTGCCAAAGCATACGGAGCGACCGTATGTAAAACCCAGTTTTTTGAAACATCAATTACCATGATTGACCCCGCCGGACACCCTTTTTGCCTCAGTACAGTTTGGGAGGAACAGTTATTTGTATAATTTCTTACCTCAGCGTGTAAAATATACATGAAGTGATAATAATCATGGCAAATTACGCGAACGACCCGGAGATTCCGCTGGGGTTGGGAACAGGTAACGATTCAATGGAACACTTGATATGATGAAATATAAAGTTTTCGACCCCATCCGCGACAACCCCGAATTCGTCGCAATCGAAGAAAAGCTAAAACCATACGCAAAACAACGGAGCGTTTAAAACGCTCCGCCGCTTTTTTATTTATTAAAAATCTATTCCGTCAATGCAACTTTTGTAAATAAATTCGGTTATTTCGCTTGCTTCACCGCTTTCATAAAACTTGACAAGCAACGGTGTAAAAGTTGGTATACCCTCAACGGGAATCGAGATAATTCCCTGACCGTTCGCAATCATTTCTTTGTTTGCGGCAAGCATGGCGGTGCGTTTGTTTCCGTCAAGGAAGAACTGTCCGCGCATACAGTAAAGCATGATAGCTATCGCACTTTCAAGCGGATTTTGAAACTCCGCGAATCCTGACAGCGTAGTTTTTACATCGTCCTCAACAGGAATTTCAGGTTTCCAATTCGTGCCGCCTATGGAAACAGGCAACGTTCGGATGTAACCTGCGTTGTAAATCAAATTACCCCCGCCCACAAGCTGATTGAGCTTGCATACATAGGCGTAATCAAGCGGCGGGTCTAACGTTTCAAGCAGGAACTGCCACGCGTGTTTCAAATTATTCACCGCGATAATATCGACGACTTTCACACCGGGCGCTGCCATACCGTTAAATATCGTTTCGGTGTCCGGGTAAGTAACACCCAATCCCTCAAGTCTCGCGCTTTTATAGATATAGTCAACGATATTACGCTTCGCCACAAATATATTTTGTTCACGCGTCATGTTATATTTCGGCTTCATTTTATATCTGTTCTATCTCGCTGCGTATCGTATGTTTAACCCTGTCATGCTCTTCCGACTTCTTGGCGTTGTTCCACTTCTTCATCGTACCGACGAGATAACCCGTAATCCTGCGTATGCGTTCGAACGGAGCGTTACCGTCACCTTCAGTGCGGCCGCAATTCGGACATTCATTGCCGATTATTCCGGTATAACCGCAGACAGGGTCTCTGTCCACGGGATGATTAAGCGAACCATAGCCTACGCCTGATTCCTTCATGTAGCGCACGATCTGCTCGAACGCTTCAAGGTTGTCAAGCGGATTGCCGTCGAGTTCGACGTATGTGATATGACCTGCATTGGTGAGCGCGTGATACGGCGCCTCAATGCGGATCTTGTCGTAAGCGTTCATATCGTAGTACACAGGCACATGGAACGAATTCGTATAGTAATCTTTGTCTGTTATGCCTTCCAGTTCGCCGAATACTTTTTTGTCCTTTTTGATAAAATGTCCCGACAAACCTTCAGCCGGCGTCGCCAACAATGTAAAGTTCAAACCATATTTGACTGTGGCTTCATCAGCGCGTTTCCGCATGAACCCTATAATATCGAGCCCCAGATTCTGCGCGTCCTCGTTCTCACCGTGATGAACTCCTATCAATGATTTCAGCGCTTCCGCAAGCCCTATAAACCCTATCGCGAGCGTACCGTGCTTCAATACTTCCCCGATAATATCGTCCGGCTTCAGCTTTTCAGAATCAAGCCAGATACCTTCGCCCATAAGGAACGGGAAATTCCGCACCTTTTTCTGGCATTGAATTTTGAAACGTGCGAGCAATTGATCGATGACCAACGCGATCTTACGGTCCAAATCCTCGAAGAATCTGTCCACGTCGCCCTGAGATTGAATCGCGATCCGCGGCAGGTTTATTGACGTAAAACTCAAATTCCCGCGCCCGCCGACGGTTTGCCGCGTTTTATCGTAATAGTTTCCGATAACACGCGTGCGGCAGCCCATGTAAGCGATTTCCGTGTCGTGATTGCCCGGTTTATAATATTGCAGATTAAACGGGGCGTCAAGGAACGAAAAGTTCGGGAACAGACGTTTCGCCGATACCCTGCACGCGAGTTTAAACAAATCGTAGTTCGGGTCGGACTTGTTATAGTTTATTCCCTCTTTAATTTTGAAAATCTGTATCGGGAATATAGGCGTTTCGCCTTTCCCGAGCCCTGCCTCCGTTGCTAACAAAATACTTTTGATAACCAAACGTCCTTCAGGCGTCGTATCAAGCCCATAGTTTATGGAACTGAACGGGATTTGCGCGCCCGCCCGCGAGTGCATCGTATTAAGGTTATGCACCAGCGCCTCCATAGCTTGATACGTCGAACGTTCAATTTCAATCTGAGAATATTTATATGTAAATTTAATTATTTTCGCAGCAAGTTCAGCACCGTAGCTGGCAGTTAATAATGAGTTTAACGCTTCTTTGAATTTAATACCGTTGCCGAGTTCAGGCTCAAGTCCTGTCTTTTCTAAATATTTTTCCGCGAGTTTTGCGGTGTCTTCCTCTTCACATACGCAGCATAATGCTTTTTCGAGGTTACGTTTGAAATTTTTAACAAATGTTTTCTTTACGCCGAGTGCCATTCCGTAATCAAAATTGGGTATGCTCTGACCGCCGTGCTGGTCGTTTTGATTTGCCTGTATCGCTATACATGCTAATGCGCTGTAACTTTGTATATCCTGTGGTTCCCTTAAATGTCCGTGCCCCGTTGAAAATCCGTCTTGGAAAAGTTTTTCGATGTCTATCTGACAGCAAGTTGTCGTAAGCGCGTAAAATTCGAAATCGTGAATGTGTATGTCGCCTTCTCTGAACGACTTGGAAATCTTCGGATCAAGCATATAGAGATCATAGAACTGTTTGGCTCCTTCAGAGCCGTACTTTAACATGGTCCCCATTGCCGTATCGCCGTCAATATTCGCGTTCTCGCGTTTTACTTCACATTCTTCTGAATCCTGGAATGTCAAGTCTTCATACAATTTCATCAGTTTCGTATTCATTTCGCGGATTCTTGTCCGTTCCGCGCGGTAGAGAATGAATTCTTTCGCTGTCATGGCGTGACCGTTTTCAATCAAAACGCGTTCCACCATATCTTGTATTTGCTCTACATTTGGTATAATTCCCCCCCTTTCTTTACATTCGACTTCAAGCCGTTCGGCAACTTCGCAGGCAAGTTCCATAGACTTTTCATAGTCTTTACCGCCAAGCGCCTGGGCCGCCTTAAAGATCGCGTTCGCTATTTTTTCAATATTGAACGGAGCTTCACGCCCATCCCTTTTGATAATTTTCAATATCATACAGTCTGTTTGCACCCCTTCTTAAAATAAAATTATAACCACAAGATATTGTGGTTATTTTAATTTGGTTACGTGATATATAGTATACAAATCTATTATATAACATATAAATTGTTTTGTCAATAGATAAATATAAAACAAAATAGATAAAAAATTTCCTGAAAAATCAGCATATTGTACATTGACAAGCGATAAAGTTTTTTATAACAATAATATTTATAAAAATTAATGAAATATTTATAAAAATCAATGAAATATTTACAAAAATATGATTGCATATTCTATAATATTATGTTATAATACAAATTAAAAGAGTTTTTAAGGATTGGTGCGGGTGTAAATTGAGGAAAATAATTGTTGGGACAATTTTTTTTGTGCTTTTATTTTCTATAACTATATTTATCGGCTCTAACGCAGATGTAACTATTGCCGCCGTGTATATACCTGCTGACCAAACTGCATATATGATAAAATATTTCCCGAACGAAACGTTAGAAACTAATTCAAACGGAGAAACGATTGACCCGGCGCTTGAACCTCCGCCCGAAACCGAACCGGAAACGACGACCGAGCCTGAACCAATTGCAACTTTACCTATTGAAACCACGCAGCCGCAGGATCCGATCGTAACAGTTCCAAAGCCGTCGCAGCCGCAGGATCCGATCGTAACAGTTCCAAAGCCGTCGCAGCCGCCGAATTCGATACAATATGTAGGGCGCGAACCGTATGATTACACACAACCTGTTCCGCTTTCCGAACCCGTCGATAAATCATATTTTGACGACGCGGTGTTCATCGGCGACTCAAGAATGTATGGATTTTGTTCATTTAACGGACTTGTAAACAATTATTCGGCAGTCTCATTGGCTACAAGGAGTGTTTATAGTAATTCTTTTCTTTTAGATGCTAACGATCCGGAAAAAACTTACACAATTATTGAAGCCTTAAAATTAATGAAGGATCATTTTAAAAAGGTATACATAGCTTTGGGGTTGAATGAACTTGGCAACGAATGGGGATTTATTCGCACTTATGAATCCATAATTGATTATATAAAAGAAACAATACCCGACGTTATAATATACATACAGGATGTTCTTCCAGTAACAAAAGCACGATCAGAAGACGAAGACTCTATTACCAACGATAAAATATACCGGTATAATGAGTTATTGCTTGACCTTGCGATGCGCAAAGAAGTTTTTTATCTTGATTTAACCGAAATTTTTGTAGATGATAACGGCGATTTTATTAACGACCGTACTTTAGTAGCGGGAGACGGAGTACATATGAGCAGTAAAGCTGCGCGGATGCAATTGGAATATTTTCAAAACCATGTCGTCGATTTTGAGAAAGTTTATTTATATCCGTGGGAAGAACCTATTATCTATGTTCCGCCTGTGGTGGAAACAGAAATTCAAATAGAGGAAGAAGAGAATTTTGATGAAATTGAAAAGGAACCTAACGCGACCGAACGGTTCGCGCTGGACCGCGATAATTTTGTTGTGCGCGATTATCCTCCTGACGAGTTGCAGCAGTGATAAATATGCAAATTTAAATTTTAATATAAATTTGTTGGGGAACGATTTATTAGAAAACGCGGAGTTTGACGATGAACTCGTTTCAATCGAAGAAACGGTAATACATACACTGTACAATTTCGGCAAAAGCGAAGCTATTGTCGTTTACGCCGGAAGCGGCGCTACCGCCGAGGAGATTATTATCATCGAATGTGATACGTCCGATAACGCGAAGGCGGCATACGACAATTTAAAAAGTTATCTGCAAAAGAAGAAAATAACGTTCAAAGACTATAATCCGGCGGAAATGTATAAGCTCGACGACCCGATATTGAAACAATACGGTAAATATGTTGTTTATTGTATTTCGATAGATAATGAAAAGGTGCAGGATATTATTAACAAATATGTTGGGTGATATTAATGGGGAAAGCTAAAATTGGGTTGATACAAGTCGATTTGCGTTCGGGCGGAACAATGCGGGAGAAATGGGATAAGTTGATTGAACTCGCTAAACATTGTTTGGATCACGGAGCTGATTTAGTTTTCTTTCCGGAATGTTACCAGCATACGCAGGATTATGGTATTATTAACTGCAAAGATGAATTTTGTGAAAAATATAACGAATGGAAATATATTTGTTCGCAGCTCGCGAAGGAGTATAACGCGTATATTGTACCGTGGGATTATAAAATAGAAGATGATAAAATTTACAATACTTCTTATATTTTAGACCGCAATGGTATTGAAGTCGGCGAGTTTAAGAAAGTTCATTTGCCTTACGGCGAAGTAATGATGGGGATTTCGTCGGGCGATGACTTCCCTGCGTTTAATCTTGACATCGGCAAAGTCGGGATTATGATTTGCTTCGATAATTATTACCCCGAATCGGCGCGGATTTTGGGGCTCAGGGGTGCGGAACTTGTATTGTATCCGCTCTACGGCGATACGTTGTTCCCGCAATGGGAGTTGAAAATGCGCGCGAGGGCAGTTGATAACACGATGTATGTCGCTTCATGCCAGATCGGGTCAATGCTTGACATTGCTTACACGGGTATAGTCAATCCGAACGGAGATGTTATCACGCGGCTGGATGCCTTTAATACTTGGCAGGTCGTGGAAATTGAGATGGGCAAAGAAATAGTCACACATACCACGGGTGACCGTAATTACAGTGAGAATATCCGGAAGTATCTTGAGAAATGCCGTGAACCGTCGGTGTATAAGGCGTTGTTGCAGGAGACGCGGGATTTGTCAAGCTGGGATGAGATTTTTTACGGGAAAAGACCTAAATAAACTCCAAAATTCTCTTATACTCCGCCACCAGCTTATTAACATCCGCCGCGCAGTTCGCCGAACTCGGCGACGGCAGCAGATAATACGGCGTGGCGTGATACTTAGCGCAGTATTTTTCATACAAATTGTACGCAGTTTTACCTGTCAGGAACACGGCTTTGATATGCGCAGTCAAAAAAATGTGCGAAAAATCGTTCACGACCACTTTTTTGATCGTCGCGTCCGACGCGCCCTCAATACAGCACTCGCTGATAACGTCCCACATGGCAATGTTGTGCTCCAACAGAAACGCTATGCGGGCGTTTATTGTTTCGTCGATCGGTTTGCCGAATATTATCTCCATTATTTTCCAGAATCTGTTTTGCGGATGGGAGTAGAAGAACCCGGCTTCCCGCGATTTCGGCGACGGAAGCGTACCGAGGATTAACACTTTGGAGTTGTGATTGTAAACCGGTTTGATTGAATGTATGATGTAGTCCATGTTTGCTCCTTACAAATATTTCATTAAATATACTTGCGCGACATCATTTTTTCCATTCACACAAGGATGAATTGCTATTGGAGTAAAACCGTAACGTATGTAAAACAATAATGTTCTTCTATCGT
>Ga0123353_10004281_pt1 | contig 18340 bp, 14 predicted proteins | sample TergutLab28metaG_3_FD_92763 | JGI IMG/M metagenome (GOLD analysis project Ga0123353, IMG submission 92763) | Labiotermes labralis P3 segment gut microbial communities from Petit-Saut dam, French Guiana - Lab288 P3 | ecosystem: Host-associated > Arthropoda: Insects > Digestive system > Gut ... | reverse complement strand
TTGATGCGGAACAGCCATGGCCCCTGGAAACAAAGCTGCCCGGAGCGGGGGAGTAGCTGCTGTCCCTCGATATATGCCGCGATAACGCCCTGCTGCGCGAACAGCGGGAAGAGTTGCACACGCTCTTTGCGGCCTGGCAGCGCGAGCAGCAACGCGCCGGGCGGTTTTTACGCGCCGCGCGGGCTATGAAGCGCGACATGGCCTTCGTGGCGGGCGAGACCATCGATATCCCAAAAATCGAGCGCTATGCTTCGCGCTTTGCCTTGCGAAGGCTTCCTGCGCCCAATGGGCGTGTCGGCCGGGAATCCCGCCGGTTTATGACAGCAATCACCGGGCAAGGCCTGCTGCTGCGCCGCAGCGTGCTCAACGAGGTTTGCCGCGAAACCATGGTCATCGAAGACGAATATGGCGTGGCCGCGCCCCTGCTGTGGAGCCTTGTGCGCTCCTACGCGCTGGGCAACGGCCTGGACGTCATCAGCTGCCCATGCCTGCTGCAACCGGACGGCGAGCCGGAGCACATCATCATGCCGGAAATCGGCCTCACCTGCGTCACCGCCAACCGCCGCCACCCCATTGATTTCGACAACGCACAGCATATTCAGGCCTCGCGCTTCCTGAGCAAGGAAGCCCTGCGCGAGCATCGCTGCCGCCTGAGCTTCTGCCGCCGCACCATGCGCGAGCTGCTCAGCGAGGCCTACCAGGCCCAGGCCGCGGCGGACAAAACACGCAGCGGGATTGATGCGATATACGCGCAGGCGATCGTACCGGGGAGGGCGAAGGAGTTGGCAGAACAAATCCTAGCGGGATGATTTTGATTTCAGGATCAGGGAAGCGGCGTTTTCGATTGGGGGAACGGCAGGGAAAACAGCAGCATCAGGTAAAGCGGCGGAGGCGCCTGCGGGGCCGAATACCGCCCGGACCCGCACATCGCAGCAGGGCATGCAAAACGCGGCATGCCGGCTGTTGAGGCCATTGACCGGCACCGGCATGCCGTTGGCGGCCGTAACCTCCCAGCGGGCAAATGCCTGGGCCGGGCCGGGGTTTGCGGCCAGGACAATGACGGTACAGGGCGGGGCGCTTGCCGGGAATATAATGGCGGAGCCGGGCGCGGCGGTTTCGTTGATGATATGAAAGCAGCAGCAGGGATTACAGCAGCAAAACATAAAAGCTTCCTTTCTTAAAAAGCAAATTCCGCTATGACCCAAACATCGCAGCAGGGCATTGCGAACATGGCGGTTGAATTGTTCGCGCCATTGGCTCCTACGGGTTGCCCGCCGGTTGTTACAACCACCCAGCGGACAAATCGATGCGGCGGATAAGGAAAAGCGCTGAGCTGAACAATGTCGCCTGCCCTTGCCCAGGACGGGCTTGCGGAATATTCGCCTAAATTGGAACTCGTTGCGCAAAGAACACGGAATAAAGGCCTGCACGCTACGCAGCGGCAGATATGGGGGTTCCAGCAGCAAAACATAAATAACATCCCTTCTTTGATTTATAAAGCTGAATTTTAGTTGTCCTGTTTCATTTGTATCATATGCTGATTTATAGGCAGGGGTTAACTTGGCGCCGGTTGTGCCCCTTCCAACCAACGCTCTCTTGTGAATTGATTTGCGCTGTGTTATACTGTCATTATCAATTGATAGGAGGGCTTCGGCGTGATTGCAATTTCAAAGAATTTACGGCGCCTGCGCCTGGAAAAAGGCATTACCCAGGAAGAACTGGCCGAGTTAATCGGCGTTACCGGCCAGGCGGTCTCGAAATGGGAGACGGCTTTATGCCTGCCGGACATCGCGCTCATGCCGGCGCTTGCCGACCTGTTTCGTGTAAGTATCGACCAGCTCTTCGGCTATGACCGGCGCGAACGCGAACGTGCCATTGAAGAAATCACATGCGACGCCTATGATAATTATCTTGCCAAAGGAGATAAGCGCGGTGCGCGCCGCGTACTGGAAGCGGGCCTGCGGCATTTCCCAAACGACGATGTGCTGCTCAACAATGTTCTGTGTACCATTGACCCAAAAGAGAGCCCGGACGAACTGATAGCCCTGGCGCAGCCGCTGATTGCCCAGACGGAGGACGACTGCGTGAAATACGACGCGCTGCGCTTGCTGGCCATGGCCTATGCCGCCAAAGAGGATGAAGCCGCCTGCGCCGCCGCGCTGGAGCAAATACCGGAGATTTACTTCACAAAGCTGGAATGGCAGGCCAAGCTGTTAAGCAGCCATGCAAAAGAAGAAGCCGCCCGCAAGGAAAAGTGGCTTTCCCTGGAGCGGCTGTGCGATATGATGTTGGTCCTTGGGGAACGCGATGCGGCTCGCGCTGTACTGAATGTTGTATTGGATGCGGACAAATCGGAAAATAAACAATGGCGGCGCAAACGCTTTGAAGAATATTGGAGCAATACACGCTTACAATGATAGCTCACTGAGTAAACTCGCGTAATTTTCCAGCGTCATCCCCTCTGCCCTGATGGCAGCGGGGATATTTGCACGTTCCATCGCGGCCAAAACCCGCGGTTTTTCAATTCCCAGCCCGGCGCTGATGGCATTGGCGGCAGTCTTGCGGCGCTGTGCGAATGCCGCGCGGACGAGCCGGAAGAACGCGGCTTCGTCCACTTCAAAGGGCGGCGTTTCCCGGGGAATAAGCTGCAGCACGGCGCTGTCCACGTTCGGGACAGGCAAAAAGCTGCCGCGGCTGACTTTGAAGAGCATGCGGGCTTCGGCGTAGTACTCCACCGCGGCGGTAATGGCCCCGCAGGCCCGGCTGCCCATAGGCGCGCAAAGGCGTTCGGCGGCTTCTTGCTGCACCATGAGGGTGATGCTTTTGAAGGGTAAACGGCTTTCAAGCAAATGCATGACAACCGGCGAAGTGATATAATAGGGCAAGTTCGCGCAGGCATGCACAGGCATCCCCCTGAAATGCTCTTCCAGCAGCGCAGGCAGGTTAATTTCGAGGATATCCCCCAGCAGGACAGTGATATTGTCAAGACCCACAAGAGTTTCTTCCAGCACAGGAAGCAATCGCGCGTCCAGTTCCACCGCGACGACTTTTCCCGCGATTTTCGACAGTTCGCGGGTCAGCGTACCTGCGCCCGGGCCGATTTCCAGCACGCCGCCTTGTTCGTCGGCCCCGCACAGCGCCGCCATGCGTGGGCACACGCTGGGGTTCACCAGAAAATTCTGCCCCATGGCCTTTGAGAAAGTAAAGCCGTGGCGGCGGAGGATTTCACGTTCGTTTATGATTCCGTTATTCCGCAAGCGACGCATCCTCCATCATTTGCTGCGCCAGCGCGCGCCGTTCAATCAAATCCCGTTCCACTTCGTTTGGGTCGTGGGGACGTTTGAAACGCATGAGGAAAATCAGCGCGATAATCTCGCCAAATACGGGGCCGGCATGCAGCAGCGGCCACAGCACATTCATGAAGCGCTGGGGCTGCTCCTCAATTGGGATATCCCAGCCCTTATATCCGGTCCAATCCATCACGAGATTTCCGATGACAGCGCCCGCGTTGTCGCGCAGCAGCTTTCGCAGCAGGCCATTGACCGACTCGGTGATGCCCTCGCTGCGGTGGCCGGTTTTCCATTCCACGTAGTCGAACATCTCAAAGCGGATCATTGTGTGCGGCACAGAGGACCAACGGCCCATCACTTCACGCATCATTTCAAGGGTCCATACAATTGCCAGGCGCGGCCAGCTTTGGTAGCCCGTAACGAAAGAGATGGCCTGCGAGGCCCCGTTGAGAATGACGTGCGCCTTGATGAACCTGATCGGGTCGCCGCCGAACCAATCCACAGCTCGTTTCGCATAGGGTAACAGGGCTAGGGCCGGCCAGCCGAAGACGATGTCCCGGAAAATGGTTTTGATCAGCAGGCCGTCGATTTCCCTGCCAAATACGGGTTTGCTCGGCACTAAAAAGCGATAGATGAGCATTCGGTCTGTGCCGGGAACGAGAATTCTGATCATATCAACGACGATCCACATCATAAACCATTTGTTATGCTTGACAATGGCGAATTGCTCACGGAAGGTCATTTGCTCTTCGCGGCTTTTCTCTTTCTCGCCTTCCCCTTCAAGCTGCACGGTGAAGTCCACCCGCTGTTTGGCAAAGGAGGGAAGCCAGCGGCTGAAGATGGTGATCGGCGCTGTCAGTGCCGCGCCAACAACCATAATGTGGTAGTCCGAGAGATCCCAACCAAAGGTGCCTGCCAGGCCCATCATGATAATGGGAATGCCCGTGACCAGCGCGCCTACATTATCGCCGATGGTCCGCCACAGCTGCAACGCGCCCCGCTGCTCGGAATGCGGTGTGATACCTGCCCAAATTTTGGTTTCGCTGACAACGTTGGCGGTGCTCATCAGGCTGTGCAGCATGGCGATGACTGTCCATTTAACAACGCGCTGCATCGGCGTGATGCCCATGTCGAAGCACTGGATCATAATGAAAATCGGGCTAAGCGTCGCGTTGAAACGCATGACCCAGCGCAGTATTTTTTCACCGTATTTCCTGCGGTCCATGAACATGCCGATGGGCGGATCGCTCAGGCCGTCCCAGGTAATGCGGATGACATCGTGGATGCTCATGAGGTTCGGCCGGATTTTACCCTCCTCCACGCCGATGAACAGCCGGTTGCGCATGCTGACAAAGCCATTCATGAAACCCTTGAGCATTTCGGCCATGAATTGGATGCCGCCTTCCCAGGGGCGCAGTTCTTCCTCGGGCAGGTTTGCGCCTCGCCACCAACCAATGGGGTTGCGGATAGCTTTTTTGATCTGGCTTTTGGCTTCCTGGCTGAGTTTTACGTTAATGTTCGGCATGGGACATTTCCTCCTTCATTTGCTGTGCCAGCGCGCGCCGTTCAATTAAATCCCTCTCCGCTTCATTCGGGTCATGGGGATAGCGGAAACGCAGCAGGAAGATCAGCGCGATAATTTCTTCCGCGACAATGCCTAAGTGCATCAGCGGCCAAATGGTGTTCAGGAAGCGGCTCGGCTGTTCTTCCGCAGGGGTTTCCCAGCCAAGGTAACCGGTCCATTGCGTCACGATGCCGCCTACAATGGAATCCAGGTTACCGCGAAGGAGCTTGTTGATCACGCCATTGACCGCCGCCTGCATGCCTTCGCTGCGGTGGCCGGTTTTCCACTCCACGTAGTCGAACATCTCAAAGCTGACCATCGTGTGCGGGACATCGCGCCATTGCTGGAAAAAACCGCGGAACATCTCCATCAGCCAAAGGTAGATCAAACGGCCGGCGGAATGATGCCCCACAAGGTAACTCGACAAGTGCGTGGCGATAATTACGGCAATATCAACGCGAATGAAATTCACCGGCCCGCGCAGGAATTTCACGGCCTGCACGGCCAGGGGGGCGGCCACAAAGTGGGGCCAGCCAAACACGATATCTTTCATGGTGAACAGCAGCTCGCCGCCAATGGGCTGGCCGGCAATCCTGATACCTGGTATCTCCCGCACAAGGAAGCGATAAAGGAACATATTGTTTGTGCGCGGGGCGACGATGCGCAAAAAGCCAATGATCGTCCACATGATAAACCAGCGGTTGTGCTTGACGATGGCAAATGTCTCGCGGAAGGTGAGCTTTTTCTCGTGCGTGTTTTCCTCGCCCTGTGCGTTGACTTTATTCGTGAAATCCACGCGCTGCTTGGCGAAGGACGGCAGGATGCGGCTCATAATCGCGGCTGGCAAAAACACAAACGCACCCACGGCCATGATGTGATAGTCGGTGATGCCCAGCACATGCCGCAGGCCCATGAAGATATTCGGCATGCCGGTGAACAGCGCGCCGACGGTTCCGCCGATGGAACGCCACAGCTGCAGCTTGCCGCGTTGCTCGCTGTGCGGGGTAATGCCTGCCCAGAGTTTTTCGCGGCTGACATGGTTGGCGGTGCCGACCACGCTGTGCAGCATCCAGACGATTGTCCAGGATATCACGCGCTGCATGGGCGACAAGCCGAAGTTGAGCAGTGTCAATGCGTGCGTTATAGGGAAAAACAACGCGTCGAAGCGAATAATATTGCGCAGGATATTCAGGGGGTATTTCTTTTGGTCCATGAACACGCCGATGGGTGGGTCGCTGAGCGCGTCGAAGGTCATGCCAACCACCTGGTGCGCGCTGTCCATCATCGGCGTGATCAGGCCATCCGCCATGCCGGTGTACATACGGCCGCGCATGTCCCTAAAACCGCGCTGAAAGCCGTCGAGCACGGCCTCTGCAAAATGGATGCCGCCCTCCCAGGGGCGCAGCTCTTCCTCGGGCAGGCCGGCGCCCTTCAACCAGACGACCGGGTTTTTAGCCGCTGTTTTAATTTGGTTTTTTAGATCAGCGCTTACAATTGCCATAATACTCTCCTGTAAATAAAATCACGCGTTCGTCTCCTCTTTCGCCTGCTGCGCCAGCGCGCGCCGCTCAATTAAATCCTCTTCTACTTCATATGGGTCGCGGGGGTATTTAAACCACAGCAGAAAAGCGAGCACAATCACTTCGCCGCCGGCCTTGATGATGTGCATCAGCGGCCAAATGCTGTCGAGAAAACGCCGCGGCTGTTCCTCGCGGGGGATGTCCCAGCCAAGAAAGCCGGTCCATTGCAGCACGGCGTTGTTGACCAGGGAGTCGACATTGCCCCGGATGAGCTTATTGAATATGCCGTCCACCGCCATGGTCATGCCTTCGCTGCGGTGGCCGGTTTTCCACTCCACGTAGTCGAGCATCTCGAAATTGATTTGCCCGTGGGGGATGGGGGCCCAGCGGTCGAAGCATTCGCGGAAGCCTTCCATCGTGAATATAATAAGCAGGCGCGGCCATGTGTGGTAGCCGATGAAGTATGTTATGCCATGCTGTAAAATGAGTATGAGCACATGCAGGCGGATGAAGTTGACTTTATTATCGAACTTGCCCACGATTTTCAGCGCCAGGGGCTGCATAAGAAATGCAGGCATGGCAAACGTGAGGCCACGGATGGTGTGCAGCAGCTCGCCGGTGATTTCGAAGCCGCGAATGTGGAATGGCGAAACCAAAAAGCGGTAAAAGTACATGAAATTCGTGCGGGGCACCAGCAAGCGCACGATATTGATGACAATCCACATCATAAACCAGCGGTTGTGCTTTACAATGGCAAAGCATTCGCGAATGCTGGGCGGGCGCTCGGCCTCGCCGCTGTTGCCCTCGCCTTTGACCTTGACAGTGAAATCAACGCGTTGTTTTGCGAAGGAAGGCAGCCAGCGGGCGAAAATCGTAAGCGGTGCAAACAGGCTCGCCCCGAACACCATGATGAAATAATCCGTGACGCCCAGCACGCTGCGCAGGCCCATCAGCCCCATAGGGATACCCCGGAAGGTCGCCCCCAGCTGCCCGCCGATGGTCTTGCACAACTGCACCACGCCGCGCTGGTCTGTCAGCGGGGTAATGCCCGCCCAAATTTTTGATTCGCTGACGGCATTGGTGGTGCTCATGAGGTCTGCGAACATGATAATCAGCGTCCATTGCACGATGCGCTGCATGGGCGACAGCCCAAAATTGAACACCTGAAGCAATATCAACAGGGGGCTGAGGGTTGCGTTAAAACGCATGATCCAGCGGTGAATTCTTTCGCCATAGCGCCTGCGGTCCATGTACGCGCCGACAGGCGGGTCGGTCAGGGCGTCCCAGGTGATTCGGATCCAGTCATGCACGGTCATCCAAAGCGGCGGAATCCTGCCTTCGCCCATGCCGAGGTAAAGCAAATGCCGCATCCCCGTAAAGCCGTCCATGAAGCCTTTCAGGCCTTCGGCTGCCATCTGGATGCCGCCCTCCCATGGCCGGAGCTTTTCATCGGGTAAGCCGGCGCCGCGCCACCAAACAATGGGGTGGCGGACAGCTTCTTTCACTTGCGCTTTGGCTTCCGGGCTGATGTTTGGCATGGTATGACCTCCGGGTTATCTGTTAGAATTATCTCAGTTGAAATCGAACCGCAACAGGAAGGCTTGCGGAGCGACGCAACTTCTTGCATCCCTTAGAATCAATTTCCATGGGGCACATAGCCGCTGCGTTCAACCAGCGCCTGACCTTCGCCGCTGCCGAGCCATTGGGCAAGCTGGCGCGCCGCGCTGTTTTCCGGTTCATCCGCGCGAAATACGGCGTAAAAATCGTTGGTAAAGGGGTATTCGCCTGAAGCGATCGTTTCATTGGAAGGCACAATGCCGTCCACGGCAACGAAGCGCAGCCCCGGCCGGGTGTACATCGTGCTGGCGAAGTAAAACACGGAATAGCCGATGGCGGCGCTGCTGTTGTCGTATTCGGCCAGGCCGTCGATGAGCCCGCCCATGGCCCCCGGCGTGAATTCCCTGGGCGCTTCCATCATGGGGGTGCCCTGCATCACGAGCTGGTCCATCAGCGCCTGCGAGCCGGAGGTCGGGTTGCGCTGGAAGGCTGCGATTTTGATGTCCTCGCCGCCCACTTCGCCCCAGTTTGTGACATGGCCGGCGTAGATGTCTACGATCTGCTGTGCGCTCAGGCTTTGCACGGGGTTGTTTTCGTTGACGATGAAAACCAGCGCGTCACGCCCGATGGGGACGTATTCAAAGCCCGCGCCCATGGCTTCCAGCTGCTCTTTTGTCTCGTCCGAAGCCTCGTATACCAATAGTAAATCCGTTTCGCCATTGGCCAGGTTTTCATAAGCCCTGGCAGTCGTATGAAATTCCACGAAATCTTCGGCCTGGTATTCATCAAGGCCTAAGAAGAGCATAACCAACTCCTGCGCCAGCGGGATATTCGCGGTGGAGCCATCCAGCCTTGGGAAGCTTTCGGCCGTGAACGAAATGCTTGGCGCAGGGGATTGCGTTTGCGTTGCGCAGCCTGCCAGAAACACAAGCAGCAATGCCAATGTCATCGCGGTTTTCTTCATATGCTCAGTCCTCCAAATTATAGAATGCGGCGTTGGTTCTATAGGCCCAGCTACCCTCATGGTCAATGTAGCCCCTGTGCCTGCCGTTATCAACGTAGATAAATTTGCCGTCGGCGGAGACAATATACACCCGCGCGTTTTCAAAAATCAACCTGCCGTCCATGTCATAAATCGCGCTGAGGCCGTTATCCCAGTGAACAAGAAAGCCGTTGTTGTACCATAAATGGCGATCCGTGGAGAACAACTCATCCAAATTTGTGTCAACAACCCTGGTGTTTGATTGATCCGTTTGAGGATCCCAGCCATAGATGATATACCTGCCGTCCATAACCGCGTTGGCGTGCTCATTTTCGCTAAGCGTGAGCACCGTTTGCAGGGACATATCCAGCAGCAGGTCGTTCGCTCCGTCGTTGACGACATAATATTCGCCGAACCTGTGGATGCCTCCCTGTGGCCATTCCATCACAACATGGCCCTGCCTGTCGAAAATAACCGAGGCGGCATAGTTCGGCCGCCAACCCCAGGCATAATCCCCGTTGAAGTTCGACCCGCCATGTATACCGTCCAGCTCGAGCACGATTTCGCCATTGAGATTGATATACGTCGTCTCGTTGACCAGAATCAGGTCGTCGCCTTCATGGAAGCCGTAATCCGTGGGGAACCAGCCCTCGCCCTGCGATGAAAGCGTGTTGCCGTTATAATCGAGCACGGTCATCACGCCTTCATTGAAGCCTAAGGCGATTTCATCGAGCAAAATGAGTTGCGTGAACTCCACCGGAATGACCAGTTCGCCGGTTGCCGTGTTGAATACGCCAACCTGCGGCCACATGCCCCATTCAATGGCATTGGCGGCCTGCTGCGCCTCCACGGTTGTGACGAAGATCAAATCCCGGGGCAGGCTTGCCCTGAAATACCATGGCTGCTGGACGACATAGCCCGCAAGGGCCTCGATCGGCTTGCCGTTAAGCCCCAAGGTAAACGGCGTACCCTGCTGGCCCGTGATATAAAACTGGCCTTCAAATTCGAAATCCTCGCCGCGTTCGTATTCGCTGATCTGGATGCCGAATATCTCGCCGTTAACAAAGATATACTCAAAGCTGCCGTTGATATAGCCGGTGAGGTTTTCCCAGCGTTCGTCGACCAGCCGGAAGGAATTGGCGGCATATTCCATATAGTCGAAATTGCGTACGGCTTTGGACAGCACCGGGTAAAGCATGGGCTGGAGCGGGCTAGCCTCTATAACGTGTTGCTGCACTGTGCAGCCAACGAAAGCCAACAGCAAACATCCTGCCAAAATAATAATGCTCAAGCGTTTCAACCAGCATTACCCTCCAAGTCAAGCAATGAGAAATCAGACCCTTGCATAAACCAAAATATCGTTATATTTCATTGTAACATATATTTTTAAGATTTTCAATCATTTTTTATAATAATGTTCCAATTTACCTGCCGCATGCGATATATGGCAGCCCGCAGCTCGCTGGCACGAGGTAAATCCAGGAAGCGGCTCATCCCGGTGAAGAAGCCCGTATCCACGATATTCAGTCCTTCCTGTTCGATTTTTGCATATAAATCAAGTATTTTCGCTTCGATGTCAATTGCATTATCAACGCGCCTGCGCTCCAGGCCGCGCATGGCAAAAGCAAGTTCTTCCAGCTCTGTCATGGAGTCCTCCGCGCCGCGGCAGAGAAACCGCAGCATGAACGCGAGGGCGTCCACCTGGGCGGGCGTGGCGACGTCGTGCAGGGCGCGCACGTCAATGCGCTCGTCGCCGATGACGATAAAGCCCGTGTCGGACACTTCCAGGCGCTCACGGCCCGCGCCCGTGGGGTAGGACCTGAATTTTCCGCTGCGCATGTTGCGATGCACAGACCAGCTTGCTGGTTTTGGCTTGTCAGCAGGAGGTCCCGCGATTGCTTTCGCCCGGTCAGTCGCATCGTGAATCACAAAAGCATCCATGAGATAGATTTGATCGGCAACAGAGAGATACTCGCCGCTGCCGCCGATGACCAGGATCGTCGAAACGCCCCGGACGGCAAGCTCCCGCACCCGGTCGGTGAAAGGCGTGATGGGTTCCTTCTCAATGAGCGCCTTCATCATTTGGTCCCTTATCATAAAATTCGTGGCGCTGCGGTCTTCGTCCAGCAAAAGCAGTGTTGCGCTGCCATCGACAGCCTCAATAATATTTGCCGCCTGCGAAGTGGAACCCGAGGCGTGCCCTGTGGAGAAGTCCCGGGTGTTCCCGCCAGGAATCCACTGGATGAAAGGCGAAATATTGAGATGATGCACGCATCTGCCATCTTCGGCTGTGATTGTTACGGCGCTGCTGTCCGTAATGCAAAGCTCACGGCCGTCACCTGCAACGTGATTGTTGATGCCCGCCGCAATGGCGTTGAGCACCGTGGACTTGCCGGAATAGCCCCCGCCGGTGATGACCGTGACGCCACGGCGGATGCCCATGCCGCGCAGGCCCGCGACCTTGATTTCGTCCTCCGGCGTACTCATGAACGGCAGGGCGTTTTTCATGGGTAGCTGCGTGCCTTTTTCCCGGGCAAGAATGCTGCCATTTGCAATAAACGCGCAGTAATCGCTTTGCTTGAGAAAGTCCCGAATGGCGTTTTGTTTCGCTTCAAGCTTCAGTGCGCAAGCAAGAGATTTGCTATCAAACGCATCGATAAAACGCTCTGTTGCGGCGGGCAAGTCTTTGGTCAGCATCTTGATCGCGCGTTTGAGCTTGCCGTGGGGCAGCTGCACTTCCATGCGCAGGCATAAACACATTCTATCCGGCGGCGGGTCTGCGAATTCCATTACTTTAATGACATTGCCTTTGCCGTCTTCGTAATCCTTCGCGGGGCGCATGGCGAAATAAGCCGCGTTGCGCACCAGCACCTCGCTGCCCGGCTTGTACAAGATAAACTTGCCGTTGTCGCTGTCCGGCCGCGTGCGATTAAAATACTCCGCGTTATATTTCTCGAAGTAGGGCGTGATTTCCCGCAGGCAGAAGTCTGCCGCAGCAGGCGCGAACGCTTCGATGCCCAGCATCGTGACCGGGACGCTGACAGTGACAGTGGGCCGGTCGAGGGCCTCTTTGTGGGTTCTGTCAAACGTGTAGGAAATGTCTTTTCGCCAGAAAGTCGGGTCGCGGCGTTTGTTGCTGTACATGAACTCGCCGCAGGGTTTGTAGTGCTCGGCGATACACTCGCCGTCGTAGAATTCTTTCTGCACAGGCCGTTTGCCTGTCTTTTGCATAATTTCGTCGTCTTTTTTGCCAACAGGCGGTTCGCCCTCCATGACAGTGTAGCGGTAGGTGGTCGTGTTTTGGTCGGTGATTTGGTTGAGATAAAAAAGCAGTCGTTTCAATGGTGGCTCCTCTCAAAATGGACAAAGAAAAAGCGCCGCTGATAAAATCAACAGCGCAGCCACCCGAATTATTTCAATTCAAGGCTTGGCGGACAGTATGGTTTTATCATGAATATTCAGCGTTTTCACCCTGTCCACCTTCTTTCTTGAAAATATTTTATTCAGTATAGCATAAGCGCTATGAGATGTCAAGCGTAATTTCATCGTCCGGCGTGTCGTCATACAGCAGCGACAACATGAACGCGGGGAAATCGTCGATCCCCAGCTTGCGGCCCACGAACCTCAGGCGCTTTCCATAGGCCATAAAAGCGCGGCCAAGGCCAGTTTCGGGCCCGTATGGCTCTTCCCCGGCATAGATATTGCGCATGCTCTCTGCCAGAACATCGCGCAGGAGTATTTTACGCACTTCCCGCGGGATTTTCCGGCGGCAGGCCAGCAGGCAGCCCACATGCCCTAATGTTAGGCGAGGCACAACCTTGCCCATGGGTTTGAGCAACGGTTTGAGCTTGATGGCCCGGGCGGGATCGATGCCCGTGCCGATGCTGCGGGCGAACAGGTCGTAATCATGCTCCCAGCCGTCGAAGATATTATTGATGACGACATCGTATGTTTTTTGCAGGAAATCACGTGTGCTTAGCTGCCCGAATGCAGGAATATGCGGGATTGTCCTGCTGGTAATATGCACTTGATTCCCCTCAATGGCAAGCGTACGGAATTTCCCCGGCCAGCCCACCAGAGCCGAAGTATTGATATCCCAGTAGGGATTGCCCTCCGGCGTAATCATACAGCCGATATTATGAATATGCGAGTGCCCCGTGAGCATGAAGCGCAGGCCTGCGTTTGCAAGGGCACGGACAGTCTCGCCGCACAGCACGGAACTGGGTTCCACGAGGGCGTAAACCGGCGAGGGCGTCAGGCTTGGGAGGTGCGTCATGCCGAAAATGCGCTCGCCTTCTGCTTTTGCCTGTTCGATCTGCTCCACGGCCCAGGGTGTCCAAAGCGCGGGCCTGTCACGGCCGTGGTCGTTGGCGCACAGCAGGCGCAGGCCGGGCTCCAGTTGCACGACGAAAACTTGTCCGTCGTCATACTTAGCAATCGCGTCGTTGATCCCGAACTCTGCATAAAGCCTGCGCAGCTCACTGCAATATGCAATGCCATGCTCTTTATAATCATGGCTGGCGGTGATGGCGATGACGCGTTTTCCTGCTTTTTGTACCTGCCTGAGCTTTTCGATCATACCCCGGTGTTCGTCCATGTGCCCGACCTGGGTTAGGTCGCCGGTGAGCAATAAAATATTGCAGTCCGGTTCGGCCAGGAATTCAGCCAGGCAGGCGTCGATGATCGCTTCGCTTTGCGGCAGGGCAGTCTGGTTGGGGCGCGGGTCGAGTTTGCTTTTATCTTCGCGAATGTGCAGGTGCAGGTCGGTCATGTGCCAAAGTTTAATCATTTGAACAAGCCCTTTCAAAGTATAATTGACAAGCGCATGTATGAATGCTATACTGGAAAATGAAAGGAGAATCATGCCATGAAAAAAAGAACGATTTTAATAACGCTGATCTTATTTATTCCCACGCTTGCACTATCTGCATGTGTCAACAGTTCGCCAAATGGCAATACGCCTGCAGAAGAAAGCGAGTCTTTAACCAGAATGGAGGAATCACTAGTGACGCATTATTTGCCTGCGCCGCATACAACTGGAAGTGTCAGCGTGGAAGAAGCCCTGGCAAGCCGGCGTTCGCGCAGGGATTTCGCGGACAAAGCGCTTACAGCGGAGCAGCTGTCGCAAATGCTATGGGCAGCTTATGGGATCACATCGCCGATTCCGGGCCAGCCGGGCTTGCGGGGCGGGCTGCGCACAGCGCCTTCCGCGGGCGCGACCTATCCGCTGGAAATTTACGCGATTATCGGCAATGTGGAAGGCATTGAACCCGGTGTGTACAGGTATCTCTCCGATCAGCATGCAATTAAAAGAATCGTCGATGGCGACATCAGGCAAGCGCTCAGCGAAGCCGCGCTGGGCCAACGAATGGTCGCGCAGGCGCCAGCATCGGTGTTTTTCAGCGCCATATTTGAACGCACGACAGAACGCTACGGCGAGCGTGGCGTCAACTATGTTTACATGGAAATCGGGCACTCCGCCCAGAATGCCTACTTGCAGGCGGAGGCGCTGGGCCTGGGCACTTGCGCTATTGGCGCTTTCGTTGACAAAAGCGTAAGGGGATTGCTGAACTTGCCGGACAATGAAGAGCCGCTGTATCTTATGCCGTTTGGGCATATTTCATAATTTGCTTTTCTCTTCGCTTCTTTGCGTGGCATCCGCAAGCGTGCCGCAGGCTTTCCAGAGTTTTTCGCAGCGGGCGGCCCATTGCCCGAAGCCCTGCGGGGTCTTTGGGTAATTCTTGTAATGCGCTTTGAGCAGCGTGGCGTATTGAATCCCGCGCAGGAGCGAACGCAGCGTTGCGGGGCTGATGCTGCCTGTCGCAAAACCGCGCGCGACTTTTGCCACCAGCCCTATGGTTTCCCCGGGAGGCATTTCGGCGTTCCATTCGCGGTTGAGGCGAGTCATGGCTTTGTCATTGAAGACAATGCCATGCTCGAACTCGTACTGCATTTCGTCGGCGGAGCAGTCCACGGCGTTGATGGCCGTGGCGTTGATATAGGCGAAATCGGCCTGCTGGCCAGTTTGGTAGCGGACATTAAATTCCCACAGGGCTTCCAGCGTGGGGTACGCGCCGCCGCGCATGGCACGGCCCGCGACTTCCGCGGCGATATTGCAGCCAACCCAGCCGGAAGTAATCCCTTCGCCGATCCACTTGTTCATGCAGGCGGCGTCCCCCAGGGCGACAAAGCCATGGTCGGCCATGGAATAAGGCGGGCGGCGGGATGGAATCGAACCCCGCTGCCGCAGCACAACCTCGCCGGCTGGCATTTCGATTGTCTCTTTGAAACGCTGCAAACAGGTTTCGGCATATTCATAGGACAAATTCGCGCCAACGCCGATGATGCACTCGTCCGGGTTTGGCGCCTGGCCGATCCATCCCTTATAAAATGCCCAGTGTTCGGCGCGTTTGGGTGCGTCGCGCTCCGGGTATTTTAATTTGACGTATTCGAGCAACACGTAAAACATATCGCGTGGGTCCAGCTCGAAGCCTTCGACAGCCGTGGGTTTGCGCAGGCTGCGCCGCGGCAGGGCGTCCGGGCCGGAGCAGTCGGCTGTCAGGCGGGCATGCACCGTGATTTCTGCGCCGCCATGCAGGAATTTTGCGCCGCGTACGCCGTGCTTGCAGTATACGAGCTCAGTGAACTTGGCCTCGTCCAGGAACACTACGCCCGCCTCGCCGCACCAATTGCGCAGGCGCCAGACGAATTCCTTCAGCCTGCACAGCAGGAAGGGATAATGCGCCCACACGATGGTTTGCCCAGGCTCGTGGCGCGCATGGTATTGCCCGTAAGGCGGGTAGTACGTGCCGGCGTCGAATTCCGATACATAGTCCGGGTCGCCGGGTTCCGGGCGCGGCACGCCCAGCTTGGCAAACATTTCTTTATCGATGTGGAACACCGCCAAACGGCTGCCCAGCTGTTCCGCCGGGGCTTTGTCCGCCACGCAGACGCTGTAGCCCTGGTCGGCCATCCTGCGGGCGAAGTAGAGCCCTGCCGTGCCGCTGCCGATGACCAGCACATCGAAGCTTGTGTTATTCATGCGCTGTACTCTCCTTTGAAACCGCTTCTTCTTTCAGTTGCTGCGCCAGCGCGCGCCGTTCGATTAAATCGCGTTCCACATCCTTGGGGTCATGGGGATACTGGAACCACAGCAGGGCGGCCAGCGCGATGACTTCGGAGGCGACAACGCCCAGGTGTATCAGTGGCCAGGCGGTGCGCATGAATCGTTCGGGCTGTTGTTCCGCCGGGGTCTCCCAGCCCATGTAGCCTGTCCACTGCGTTACGGCGTTGCCGACGATATTGGTCAAATTATTACGCACAAGCTTGTTGATGATCCCGTAGACCGACTGCGTCAGGCCTTCGCTGCGGTAACCGGTTTTCCATTCCACATAATCGAACATCTCGTATTCGATGACATTTTGCGGCACTGCCTGCCATTGGTTGAAAAAGCCGCGGAACATCTCCATCGTCCACATATACACCAGGCGCGGCAATGTGCGGTAGCCTACTAAAAAAGAAGTTAAATGCGTAAACGTATTCACCGCGACCTGTATCCGGATGAAGTTGACCGGCCCGCGCATCATTTTCATGGCCTGCACCGCGAAGGGTGCCGCCAAAAACGCGGGCAACCCGAATACGATGTCTTTGGCGGTGAACATCAGCTCGGCGCCCAGCTGTTGCCCCCGGAAATGGATCGGCGGCAGCAAGAAGCGATACAGGAACATCTGGTCTGCGCGGGGGGTAAAGATGCGCAGCAGGCCGATGACAATTTGCATCATAAACCAGCGGTTGTGCTTAACGACGGCGAATGTTTCGCGGAAGGTCAGCTTTGTTTCGTGCGTGCCTGTTTCGCCGTCGGCATTGACTTTGTTCGTGAAATCCACGCGCTGCTTGGCATAGGACGGCAGCCAGCGGGCGAAAATAGTAACCGGCAAAAACAGCAGCGAGCCGAATATCATAATCTGGTAGTCACTGATGCCCAGCACATGCCGCAGCCCCATGAAAATGTTCGGCACGCCCGAAAACATCGCGCCAACCGTTTCGCCAACAGAGCGCCACAGCTGCAAGTGGCCGCGCTGTTCGGTGTGCGGCGTAATGCCGGCCCAAATTTTCGAGGCGCTTACGCCGTTTGCGGTGCCGACCAGGCTGTGCATCATGCCGAAGACGATCCACATGCTCACGCGCTGCCAGGGCGACAGCCCGAAGTTGAAGATGGTAAAAATAAATGTCAGCGGGTTAAACGTGGCGTCAAAGCGCATGATTTTACGCAGGATATCCACGCCGTACTGTTTTTGGTCCATGTGCACGCCAATGGGCGGGTCGGTCAGGGCATCGAATGTAGCGCCGACGACATCGTGCAAGCTATTCATCATCGGTGTCACGAGGCCATCCGCCATGCCGACAAAAATGCGGTGGCGCATGTTCGTAAACCCGTGCTGCATGCCGTTGAGCACGGCGTGGGCAAAGTGGATGCCGCCTTCCCATGGCCGGATCTGTTCTTCGGGAAGCTCCGTGCCTTTCCACCATACCACCGGGTTTTTCACCGCAAACCGGACTTGCTCTTTCAAATCAGCGCTTATTTTTGGTTTAGGCATTCGCAATTTCCTCCACTTCTTCTTTTAGCTTTTGCGCAAGCGCCCTTCGCTGAATCAAATCGCGTTCCACTTCATCGGGGTCGTGGGGGTGCTTGAACCAAAACAGGGCGATCAATACAACAATTTCGCCGAAAAACACGCCCACGTGCATCAGCGGCCAAATGCTCCGCAAAAAGCGCTCGGGCTGTTCCTCCACTGGAATATCCCAGCCCTTATAGCCGGTCCATTGCGTTACGGCATTGCCAAAAATGGAGCTGAGATTGTTACGCAGCAGCTTGTTGAGCATGCCGTCGACCGATTGCGTCATGCCCTCGCTGCGGAAACCGGTTTTCCATTCCACGTAGTCGAACATCTCATAGCTCATCATTCCGTGGGGGATAGGGGCCCACATGTCCATCACCGCCTTAACCGCCTCCATGAAGAACATGTATATCAGGCGCGGGAAGGAATGGTAGCCCATGAAAAAGACCGTCGAGCGCATGAGCATGATGGTGATCACGTGGCCTTTGATGAAGTTGATCTTGCCTCCGAAACGATTTACGGCCTGGATGGCAAAAGGCGAAAGCAAGTAAGCGGGCAGCCCTGTGAAAATACTCTTGATGACCAGCAGGATTTCGCCGCCCAGTTGCTGGCCCCGGAAATGGATCGGCGGCAGCAGGAAACGATACAGGAACATTTCGTCCGTGCGGGGGACGATGATACGGATGAAATTGACGACCATCCACATCATGAACCAGCGATTATGTTTGACGATGGCAAAACTTTCGCGGAAACTCAGCCGCTTTTCAGGCTCGTTTTCCCTTTCGCCCTCACCCTTGACTTTCACGGTG
>Ga0123353_10004279_pt1 | contig 18345 bp, 15 predicted proteins | sample TergutLab28metaG_3_FD_92763 | JGI IMG/M metagenome (GOLD analysis project Ga0123353, IMG submission 92763) | Labiotermes labralis P3 segment gut microbial communities from Petit-Saut dam, French Guiana - Lab288 P3 | ecosystem: Host-associated > Arthropoda: Insects > Digestive system > Gut ... | reverse complement strand
GGGAGCGGCTGCGGCGGGTTTTTTGGGCGGGAAGTTCACCTCTACGATGGAGCCGGTGGGACATTCGGTGACGCATTTGCGGCATAACTTGCAGGCGTTGAAGTCGATGTAGGCTACGTTGTCTTTAAGGGTGATGGCCTCGAAGGAGCACACTTTTACGCACTTACCGCAACCGATGCACGCTACCTGACACGCTTTTCGGGCTATTGCACCTTTGTCTTTGTTCGAGCAACTTACATATATCCGGCGGTTTTTGGGTCCCTTGTTTCGCAATTCGAGGAGCGACTTTGGACACGCTTTGATACAAGCGCCACATGCCGTACAGTTGGATTCGTCTGCTACGGGCAAGCCCGTTTGCGCATCCATATAAAGCCCGTTAAACGTGCACGCCCGCACACAGTCGCCCAACATGAGGCAACCATAACTGCACGCGGTGTTGCCATCGTAGAGGGCGGAAGCCACTGCACAGGTGGCCATACCGTCGTAGCGATTGGTCTGCTCTCGTTTGCCGCAACCGCCGCCACAGCGCAAAACAGCGATTTTAGGAGCCTGTGCTTCAGCTATTTTTCCCAACACCTGCGCTATTGCGTTCATGGCTTCGTTGCCGCCGGCGGGACAGAAAAGCCCCTCCAGCGTTTCGGCCTTTACACAACATTCGGCAAAGGCACGACAACCAGCAAAGCCGCAACCGCCGCAGTTGGCGCCGGGTAACAGCGCCGACGCCTCGTCGATCCGCGGGTCTTCATAAACTAAAAACTTTTGCGCCACAAAAAAGAGCACCGCCGCAAAAAGCACGCCCAATACACTGAGCATCAAGACGGATAAAAAAAAGGTAGAAGTCATATTTTAAGCAATATCCATTTTCTAATAAGCCGCAAATATATATTTTTTTTCAACAATCGCCCTTTTCAATCGAAAAAATATACGATTTTTGTATTCGATCCCGAAAGAGCCATACAATAAAGTAGCAAATCATGGGGGCTAAGAGGGCGGCAAGGCCGCTCAACAACTCGGAGGCGCCTGTATAGGTCATGCCAAACAGAACAGCCAAAAGTGCAATTAATGGCATTACGTACATTAGAATCACCGCTTTATAACTCAAGGAGGCACGGAGGGATACCTCTACCTCCTCCCCTTCAAGCCAACTTTCGCCCGCCTTTATGGGCAACGGTATCAGTTTCTCATTTTGTTCTGACATGGAGCACATTGTTTTGGCCCTGCAGTTGGCGCACGCCGATTGGCTTACAATCGCCACTACAACCTCCCCCACAGGTGATTCTGCCGAACTCCGGGTCACAGAGACCACAACTCCTTTATGATATATACGGTTCACTTTACTGTCGTTACGGTTCACTTAATTTTGCTCTTCAGTGGGAATTTCAATCCTTCGTATTTGGATATGCGCGCCGACACTTTTCCCACCACGATGGGCGATTCCAACCAGATCGGGAGTTTGTTTTCATCGTCTGAAATCCAAATCAGCATCTCCTCTTTACCCGAAAAGACCACTCCGGCAACCAAAGTGGCGGCAAATTTTTTGCAGCGGAATGTGCCTACGCCCGACACCTTTTTCTCCTCGATGCCGATGTAGCGGAAAAAGAGGTCATGTATCTCTTCATCAATCACAAACGAGAGCATCAGTTGCGATCCGGGTTTCATGGCGGATGTCTCGATGTTTCGGGTAAAATAGAGCAAACTCATCAGGTCAAAGGTGCATGGTTTGCCCTGCATGAGGGTGTCTTTGATGCGGTTGTTGCTGCGGGTAATGCGGGCGTTTATGAGGTTGTTTTCCTTAAAATGGAAATGGTTTTGGATGGTGTATTTGCCCTCGCGGATGTCACGGTGAAAGTAGAGCGGCGTAAGGTTGCGTGCCCTGAAGCGGGCTTCGTAGGTGTCTCTGATTTTGAATAATACGTCAAACCATGAGTAGGTTTTTACGTGCCCAAAGGCGTGAAAATAAGGCTCTTCTCCATTTTCCACAAGGGACACTTTTGTTACCAACTCCCCTACCCTAAGCCCCCAATTGTGGTTGGCCACAAAAGTGAGTTGCTCCCCATCTTTAAAGGAGAGTCGCTCTGCGGGAATGTTGGGAATGGGTAAACATTCATTGTTGGCTTCCTGACCCAAAAGGGCGATGGGCGCCGATAGAGAAACAATAAGTATAAATCTCTTAAATCTGTTCATAATTTATTGAAAATCATCATAATAACTATTTTCGGGCAGCGCTTGGTGGTTCATACGCGATTCGTATGTGGCTACCCCGCCGGAGGTGTGTATCTCCGGATCGTTCAAATCAAGGAATTTGGCTTCTGAATCGCGGAAGCGCATCTTGAGGTCCCTCACCTCTCCGTTCCTGTGCTTGGCAATGATAATTTCGGCAATGCCCACCATCGAAGCGTTATTTTCGTCCTGCGTGATGCCATATTTTTCGGGTCGGTGGATAAAGAGCACCAAGTCGGCATCCTGCTCTAAAGCGCCCGACTCGCGAAGGTCGCTCAGTTGAGGGCGTTTATCTCTTCCTGTACGCAACTCTACAAAACGGTTCATCTGGGAGAGGGCGATGACAGGAACATTCAACTCTTTGGCAATCGCTTTGAGGGATCGGGAGATGGTGGACACTTCCAACTCTCTCATACTGCGCAATTCAGGAGGACCCGTCATCAACTGCAAATAGTCAATAATGATCACTTTTACGCCCTTCATCTGCACCAAACGGCGTGCTTTGGAACGAAATTCATAAATGGAGGGAGAGGGGGTGTCGTCTATGTAGAGGGGGGCATTGGACAAATCGTTGATGCGCCTGTTGAGTTGCTCCCATTCGTAGGGCGCCAATTTACTTCCTCCCCTGATTTTGTCCGATTCCAAGCCGGTCTCGCTCACCATCAGCCTTTTTATCAGTTGGATGGAGGACATTTCCAAAGAGAAGAACGCCACAGGAATCTTGTGATCCACAGCCATATTCCGCGCCATGGTCAACACAAAAGCGGTCTTTCCCATAGAGGGGCGACCGGCAACAATAATAAAATCAGATGGTTGCCAACCTAAAGTGACGCGATCCACCGAAGTGAACCCCGAGGGGACCCCGCTCAATCCATCTTGCCTCAATTGCGCCTTTTCCAACTCTTCCAGCGCGTTGTTGAGGATGGTCTTTACTGCCTGAGGGTCGCGCCTCAAGTTGTGTTCCGAAAGTGTAAATAACTTCTGTTGCGCGGTATCCAAGAGGTCATCCACCGGAATGGAGTCGTCAAAGGAGTCCCGCTGCACTTCGTAGGAGATGCTGATCAACTCCCGTTGCACATATTTTTGAAGAAGAATCTTGGCGTGGTAATCGATGTGCGCCGCAGTACCTACTCGGTTACTCAATTGGCTCAGATAGAAAGGGCCTCCCACTTCGTCTAATTGCTGCTCTTTTTTCAACTCTTCGGCCACCGTATAGATGTCCACCGGAGCGTGACGGGCGGAGAGGGCAGAGATGGCCGCAAAGATTTTTTTATGCGCCTCTTTGTAAAAACACCCCTCTGCCAGAACACCCATGACGTCGGTAATGGCGCCGGCTTCAAGCATCAGCGCACCCAATACCGCCTCCTCTATATCAATTGCTTGAGGAGGCTTCTTCCCCATATCAAGCCCCAAGAGATCGATATTGGTCTCTTTTTTGGTTTTGCCCCTGTTGCTGCTGCCAACTGCTGTCTTGGCCATACTCTTTAAAAAATGTTAGAATCGTTTTAAAAATGTTATATTCGATAACAGATTGATTACAACCTATTTAATGCTTTTACAATCTGCCCGCACGCCTCTTCAACCTCCTCCAAAGTGATGATGAGGGGAGGCGAAATTCTGAACGCCGAAGCGCAAAAGAGGAATCGATCCGACACAATCCCCTCTTCCATCGCTATACGAATAAATGACTTCGCCTGCTCTTCATTGCCCAACTCGCACGCCAGCAATAACCCTGCGCTCCGAATCTCCTTAATCGCGGGATGATCCGCCAACTGACTCCTGAACCGTGCTCCCTTCTCCTCGACTGATTCAGGCAAATTTCTTGCCAAGATTGTTTGAAGGGCAGCCAACCCTGCGGCGCAGCACACGGGATGTCCCCCAAATGTGGTGATGTGTCCCAAGACAGGATTCGATTGCCAAGCGCTCATCAGCACAGGGTCGGCCACAATGGCGCCCAAAGGCATTCCTCCACCTAACGCCTTGGCAAGGCACAATATATCGGGGATTACGCCATACTTTTGGAACGCAAAGAGCGTCCCGATTCTGCCAAACCCCGTTTGCACCTCGTCAAAGATGAGGAGGGCGCCCGTTTCGGTACAGCGTGCCCTGAGCGCCTCTAAATATCCAATATGGGGAACCACTACGCCCGCTTCGGCCTGAACAGGCTCTACCATAACGGCCGCCGTGCGCGAAGTGATGTGGCAAAGCGCATCTATATCGTTAAATTTCAATTGCTTTATATCCGGCAAAAGAGGCCGGAACGACTGCTTAAACGATTCATCTCCCATGACGCTCAACGCCCCGTGCGTACTGCCGTGGTAGGCATTCCGGAACGAAACAACCTCCCGTCGCCCTGTCACCCTTTTTGCCAATTTGAGGGCGGCCTCAATTGCTTCACTCCCTGAGTTTACAAAATAGACGTTTTGAAGCGATGGAGGAAGTTGGGCACAGAGAAAGGCGGCATACGCTACCTGCGGGGCCTGAATAAATTCGCCATACACCATCAAATGAGAGTAGTGTGCTGCCTGATTTTTAATGGCTTCTACTACATCGGGATGGGCATGACCCACATTACTTACGCTAACGCCCGAAACGAGGTCTATATACGACTCTCCACGGGAACCGTAGAGTCTGATTCCCGCTGCACGCTCAATTTCAAGTCCCATAGGCTCCGGCGAGGTTTGTCCCAAGTGCTTATAGAAGAGTGTACGATGATGCGCAAAACTATTTTCCCTCGAAATCGCCATTTACTAAAATCCGACCGCAATATTCACACACAATGATTTTCTTACTCATGCGAATATCCAACTGCCTTTGGGGAGGAATCTTATTGAAACAACCTCCGCAGGCATCACGTTTTACCGTGACCACTGCCAAACCGTTGCGGGCGTTGTTCCTCACTTTTTTATAGGCGTTCAACATCCGGTCGTCAACCTGAATCTGAAGTTGCTCGGAACGTTTCTTAATCTCTTCCTCCTCTTTGGATGTCTCCCTTACAATGGTATCTAACTCTTTCTTCTTGTTTTCAAGGTCAAGCTGACGATCGGTCAATGCCTGCTGAGCCACCTCTAACTGCTCTTTCCGCTCCTTTAGTACCAACGCAAACTCTTTCATACGCTTTTCGGCCAATTCAGCCTCAAGTCCCTGATATTCTATCTCTTTTGAAAGTGAATCGTACTCGCGGTTGTTCTTTACATTGTTTTGCTGGGCGGTATATTTCTCCACCAATGCACGGGCATTATTCGCATCTAACTTACGTTGAGCGATATCCTTCTCTATTGCCTTCACTTCGGCCTGAATGTTCCCCACTCTGGTAGTAAGTCCGTAAATATCATCTTCAAGGTCCTGAACCTCCAACGGTAACTCTCCCCTCATGAGGTAGATGCTGTCTAACTGTGAATCGGATTGCTGGAGTTCATAAAGCAAGCGTAACTTGATTTCCATACTCAATTCGCCCTCGCCGGAAATCTTGGAGAGCGCGATAAATGATTCGGAAATGGGATTATTTTCTGGGGCAGCCTTGCTTTTTGCAACGCTTTTTGTTTTTGTAGTAGCCATAAAAATCAATCTTTTAGAAATAGTATATGGGATTTGTATTGTTCTTTGCAATTGAAACAGCAAAGGTAAGGTTTTTTTCTGAGAGAAGTTGTTCCAACTTGTGAATTATCCCTATTTCACTTTCGTAATGCCCAATATCTGCAATCATCATTTTCCCCTCTGTGGAGAAAAAGTGGTGGTAGGAGATGTCGCCGCTCAGGAAAATATCGGCAGATGCATCCAACGCTTTGGAGATGAGGGAAGAGCCGCTTCCTCCGCAAAGTGCCACCCTGCGAATGAAAGGTATGGAGAAGGAGCTGACGCGCAAACAGGGGAGGTTAAAGAGGCGCTTCACCTCGCTCAGGAAGAGGTGCACCTCCAGCGGCGCGGGCAAATTTCCAACCATCCCCAGACCCACTTGGAGGGACGTTGCGGACACTTCCGAAGACGTTGCGGGCGCTTCCGGCGACAGCGTCTCAAGGTCTTGCAGTCCCAGCATTTGCGCAATTACTCCACTTACGCCCGTTGCCACCTTGTCGGCATTGGTGTGCGCGGAATAGATCACTAAGTCTTGTTTGATGGCGGTGGCGACGATCCGCGCCACTTCGTTCTGCCCGCAAAGTTGCTTCACTCCGTGAAAAATAAGCGGATGATGACTAACAATTAAGTTGGCGCCCACTGCCATTGCCTCTTCCAACACAGAGGACGTCACATCAAGACAGAGGAGTACCCCCCTCACCTGAGTTTGGGGCAGTCCCACACAAAATCCGGAATTATCCCACGCCTCCTGAATGGAGAGCGGCATCCACGACTCAATAATGGCCGCGACTTCCCGTGCTGTCATAAAGCACTTCTTATTTCTGCCAAATCCTCTCGAATACGGTTTAGAGAGGCAATTACATCCATACTTTTGTCCACGCCCTCTCGGTTGTCCGACATACGCTTTTCGGCTCCTTCTAAAGTCATACCACGCTCTTTAACAAGATGGTATATAATTTTATAGTTTTCCAAATCAGAAACCGTAAAGAGGCGATTCCCCTTTTTGTTTCGTACCGGTTTGATGAAGTCGGAAAACTTTTGCGACCAGAAACGAACTAAGGAGGCGTTTTCTCCAAGGAGTTCAGCTACTTCGCCGATGGTGTAATACATTTTGTCGTCCATATCTTTATTGGTTTACTAAATGAGGAGTTAGCTTACTAAAAAGGAGGAAAAATAAGCCCTAATCTTATTCTTTAATCATATTTTTTATAAGGGTGGAAGAGGGGACTCGAACCCCCGGCCTCCAGAGCCACAATCTGGCGCTCTAACCTACTGAGCTACAACCACCATATAATCTCATCTCAATAAATGAGGGCGCAAAGGTACAAAAAATTTCAATACCGCTAAGATTTGTGACAAAATCTTTGGTGACCCCGGAGAGACTCAAACTCTCGACTTTCAGAACCGGAATCTGACGTTCTATTCAACTGAACTACGGGGCCGGATGTTTTTCTTCTCAAAAAACCGGCGGCAAAGGTAATACTTTTTCCTATTGGTGCGCTTGGCGCTCTGTCAAAAAACGGTGGAGGGTGGTGACGGCTTTCTCCACATCGCTCTTTTGGATGTAGGTTTGGGTGGCGTGGAAGCGAATGGCGAAGCGACCGTTTATTTTTGTGTGAGAGAGGTAAATCTCGCCTGAGGCATTTACGGCGGCCAACAACTTTTCCGAAACGGAATCGTCCGTTGCGTTTACGCGGAATAGGGTGAAACCAAGGAAAGGCTCCTTGAGGAGGGTAAAGCAACCCGATTGAGATATTTGCAGCGCAAAGTATTCATTTAGGGCGATGTGGTCTCTGATTTTTTGGCGAATGCCCTCAAGTCCAAAGCCGCGCAACACAAACCACAATTTGAGGGCGCGGAAGCGCCGACCAAGGGGGATGCCCCAATCTCTGTAGTCGTTCACTTGTCCGTGTGTGGCGGTTTTAAGGTATTCGGGGAGGATGTCGAATGTACGAATGAGCAGGTCGGGTTCTTTGACGTAGTACAGAGAACAGTCGAAGTTCACAAACATCCATTTATGGGGATTGAACACCAATGAATCGGCATGCTCTATTCCTTGAAAAAGATGGCGGTACTCGGGCAACACAAGCGCGGATCCGGCGTAGGCGGCGTCAACGTGGAGCCACACATTGTATTTGGAGCATATCGCGGCAATCTCTTGCAAAGGGTCTATGCCAAGCGTACCTGTGGTGCCCATAGCAGCCACCACGCAAATGGGGGTAAGCCCTGCTGCGACGTCCCTGCTGATGGCCTTTTCCAACTTTTCGGGAATCATCCTTTGCAGGGAATCGGTGTCAACCTTCACCAAGTTGTTCCGCCCGATGCCGGCCACGCCCACACCCTTTTCGATGGAGGAGTGCGCTTCAGACGAGCAATAGACCCTAAGTCCGCAGGGCACACCGTGAATGTTGGATTGAAATTGGGTCGCTTTTTCCCGTGCGGTGATGATGGCCACCAACGTGGCTGAAGAGGCGCTATCCTGAATAACGCCGGTAAAGGCTTTGGGAAGTGCAACCGCATCGGCCATCCATTCGGTCATCCGCTGCTCCAACTCTGCGGCAGCGGGAGAGGTTTCCCACACCATGCACTGCGCCCCTATGGCAGCAGTAACCATCTCTCCCAATAACGATTCGTAGGAGCTGTTGGCGGGAAAATAGGCGTGAAACGACGGGTGTTGCCAATGGGTGACGCCCGGAATAATGACCGAATCCAAATCTTTCAAAATGGCCTCCATCTCCTCTCCCATAAGGGGCGCGTGGGGTGCAATCCCGTTATACACTTCGCCCGGTTTTACGCACGACTTTACAGGCAATTCACGCAATCGCTCAAAGTAGCGATCAATCCAATCGAGGATGCCCAATGCCTCTTTCTTGAAATTTTGACGTGTTATCATATTTTATAATAATGAATTATGAACTCTTGCTCTTCTATTTTTAAACCCCAAATGTAATTTAAAACCCTAAATGTAACGATTCTTTATTACATAAACCCTAATCACGGTCAAACGGGCGTAGGAACTTCACGACGTTAATAAATATTCTGACAGGAAAGTCGCATGGTTATGGGAAAAATGAGTATCTTTGTCTTCTATAATAACCGATGCATATATCAACATTAAAAAATAACGATTATGAAGAGATTTTTCTTGGGGGGGCTACTTGCCCTGCTTATGGTGCTCCTTGTTATGTGTTCAAAAAGAACAGAAGAAGAGCCTTTTGATGAGGAGCTTGATGCTTTTTTAAAGGAGTGGGACCTAGCATTTTACTATCAAAACACTTGCAGAAAGGTCAATGATGCAGTAAAGGTTTCAGTTACATTTGGTGAGCCGTTCAAGATAACAGAGGTTGATATCTCTGACAAAGCTATTGCCAAAATGAGTACCTGCGGTCTATTGGAAACAATGCTTATTTCCCGCTTAGTAAGTGTGTTGGGTCCCTGGATGGGCGGCAGCCAACTTTACGTTCCGGGTATTACCATCTTCAACAGCACATTACAGAGCCACCCGGTTGCGTTGGAATTCTTTTCAAGGAGTGATTGTTTTCCTGTTATGGCGTCCAGATTTTTAATTTTCATCAAGGAGGGGCCAACATATCCACCTACCCAACTTCCTAATTTTGCGATGATCGCGGCCAGTGATATCTCTATGGAACTTCTGAGCCGGAATGAGAAGGTCCAATTGATGGCGATTGCCGTGAAAACGTTGGAGAAGTGGATATCTGTTCTCTGGGTGTCAGGTAGAAATGAGCTTGGCCAACTCATGATCGCCATTATGCAATCGTGTCATTATGCTCCCTTTATGGAAGACGTCGGCGCAAGGTTATTTGAAACAACTTACGGTTATTCTTTCTATTTGCAGGATGGCATTTACTACGAAGGATTAGAATCACCTCCTCATTTAGATATTATCCTCGAATACGCTATGCAATTTTTAAACGAAAACCCTTCAATATGACAGCCTACATCTTCCCCGGCCAAGGCGCCCAATTCAGCGGAATGGGCAAACCACTCTACGACCAATATCCTTTGGCCAAAGCGCTTTTTGAGCGTGCCAACGAAATTCTACACTTCCCGATCACCGAATTGATGTTTGGTGGAACAGAGGACGATTTGCGGCAAACTAAGGTGACCCAGCCCGCGATTTTTTTGCACTCCGTACTCTCGGCGATGTGCTTCCCCGACTTTGCCCCCGATATGGTTGCCGGACACTCATTAGGTGAGTTTTCGGCTTTGGTGGCGGCCAAAGCGCTCTCTTTTGAAGAGGGTTTGCTTTTGGTGTCGGCGCGGGCGCAGGCAATGCAGAAGGCGTGCGAAGCGGAGCCTTCTACTATGGCTGCCGTGATGGGGCTTGCCGACGAAAAGGTGGAGGAGATTTGCGCCTCCATTTCCGGAATCGTGGTGGCGGCAAACTACAACTGCCCCGGGCAATTGGTGATTTCGGGCGCCATCCCCGCAGTGGATCAGGCGTGCGAAGCAATCAAAGCCGCAGGAGCCAAGAGGGCGCTCAGACTCCCCGTGGGCGGCGCTTTTCACTCTCCTTTGATGGAGCCTGCCCGCCTTGAGTTGGCAGAAGCGATTCATAAGGCACAAATCGAGGCGCCCATCTGCCCCATATATCAAAATGTTGATGGCAATCCGCAAACGAATCCCCAAATCATAAAGCAAAACTTGCTGATGCAACTCACGTCTCCGGTACGCTGGACGCAAAGTATATGCCAAATGGCAGCAGACGGCGCCACCCACTTCATTGAATTTGGCCCCGGAAATGTACTGCAAGGTCTTGTGCGCAAAATCGCACCCGACGTCCAAACTAACGGATGCCCGGCATAAAGAGCGCCCAACGGTTACCCTGCATAAAAAGCGCCCAACAGTTACCCTGCATAAAGAGCGCCCAACAGTTACCCTGCTTAAAGAGCGCCCAACAGTTACCCTGCATAAAGAGCGCCCGACAGTTACCCTGCTTAAAGAGCGCCCGACAGTTACCCTGCATAAAAAGCGCCCAACAGTTACCCTGCTTAAAGAGCGCCCAACAATTACCCTGCTTAAAGAGCGCCCGACAGCTACCCTGCTTAAAGAGCGCCCAACGGTTACCCGGCATAAAGAGCGCCCGACAGTTACCCTGCATAAAGAGCGCCAAAACTTGTAAACCCTTATATTCTAAAATGTTTCTTCCCGACACCCTCACCTTATGATTTGCTCCCTTTCCCTCCCCCTCCTTTCCCTCCTGCTCTGCGGGCTTTCTTCAGCCCCCATTCTGCCCTGCGGGCCTTCTTCGGCCCCCCCTCTTCTCTGCGGGCCTTCTTCAGCCCCCATTCTGCCATGCGGGCCTTCTTCGGATACCCTACAAATTGTGGCCGTAGGCGACATTATGATGGGCACCATCTATCCCAACGGGGAGTTTCTCCCCCCCAAGAACGACTGCAGCCGCTCATTCAGTATGGTAAAGGAGTACTTTGCCCACGCCGACGTCGTCTTCGGGAACCTTGAAGGAGCATTGACCGATTCCAAAGAGAACGCAAAGAAGTGCAACAACCCCGATGTGTGCTACGTCTTTGGTATGCCCACCGCATTCGCCCAATGCCTCTCAGACGCAGGCTTCACCCTCATGAGTATCGCCAACAACCATTTGGGCGATTTTGGGCAGTCGGGACGCGAGTCAACCATGCAAACATTAAAAAAAGCGGGGATACACTACGCCGGACTGCTCAGTTGCCCCACCGCCGAATTTGAGAAGAATGGGGTGAAGTACGGTTTTTGCGCCTTTGCCCCCAATACGGGCACAGTGGATGTGCGGAACATTCCGGCAGCGCAGGAGCTTGTGCGCGATCTTAAAGAGCGTTGCGACATTGTAATCGTTTCGTTCCATGCCGGCGCCGAGGGAAAAGGCGCCCAACACGTTACGCGCAAAACCGAAACCTTTTTGGGCGAAAACCGAGGGAATGTGTATGAATTTGCCCACAGCATGATTGACGCCGGCGCCGACATTCTGCTGGGTCACGGCCCGCACGTTACCCGCGCCATTGAGGTCTATAACGATCGTTTTATTGCATACAGCATGGGCAACTTTAGTACCTATCGCCGTATAAATGTAGAGGGTATCAACGGTTTGGCGCCCATCTTTCGCATCTATACCACCCGAGACGGGAGGTTCATCAAGGCACACATCACCCCCACTTGGCAACCCGTTGACGACCGCACCCCCCGCTACGACCCCAACAGGCGCGTAATTTCAATCATCCAAACCCTCACCCGCACCGACTTCCCCGAAGTAAAAATAAATATCTCCGACGACGGATGGGTGACGTTGCCATAAAAATCGAATTTGGCAAATCTAAAATTAATCCGTACCTTTGAGCACTTTTTTTTTTGAACGAATGGATCAAACACACTCAATCGTCCGGCAATTTGTGTTGCCGGAGCCTCCCGTCTCTGTTCGCCCTCTTGGCGAAGGATTCATCAACGATACTTATATTGTTGACACCCAAAAGGAAATCAAGTATGTCTTACAGCGAAAAAACGGGAATATCTTCAAGAATATTCCCGGGATGGTGGATAATATCTGCAAAGTGACCCACCATATCCGCTCCAAAGCAACGGTGCAAGGGAGAGACCCGGCACGCAGCACCATTACCCTCTACCCCACCCTCGATGGAAAGTTCTATTTTCAGGATGATGAGCAATCGTATTGGGTGTGTATGTATTACATTCCGGATACCCTCTGTTACGACGTCGCTTCTTCGCCGCAATTGGCACATTCCGGCGGGGCGGGAATCGGACTGTTTCAGGAGCAGGTGTCTGATTTTACGGACGATCTGGCTGAGGTGCTTCCGGGATTTCATGACATTCGCTTTCGCTTTAAGCAGTGGGCGGTCGCGCTGGCTGAAGATCGGGCGGGAAAAGTGAATGTGCTGGCACGTGAAATCGATTGGATTGAGGCAAGACGGGACGAAATGCTCGCTTTCAAAACGCTCATCGAAAACCAAACGATCCCACCACGTGTGAGCCACAACGACACCAAAATCTCCAATATTCTCTTTGACCAAAATGGGGAGGTGCTCTGTGTGATTGATTTGGATACGTTAATGAAGAGTACGGTGCTGTATGACTACGGGGATGCCATCCGCTCCTACACCAATTTGGCAGCGGAGGATGAGCCTCAAGCCAATAAGGTGGGGATGAGCCTTCCATTCTTTGCCGCATACACTCAGGGCTATCTCTCTTTCGCCCATCGCTTTATTACCCAAACGGAGGTGGATTGGCTTGCCTTTGCCGCCAAATACATCACCTTCGAACAGACGCTTCGTTTCCTCATGGATTATATTGACGGGAGTCGATACTATAAAAGTCGCTACCCCGAACACAATTTGGTGCGTGCACACGCCCAATATGCGCTTCTCGTAAGCATGGAAAAGGAGTATCCGGCGATGCAGGCAAGCGTTTCGGATATTTTTCTACCTTTGCAGTTTCCCAAATAAAAATTTCATAATTATTTTATAATCAAACATTTTCAATAATGGCTAAAGCAAAACAATTTATTACTTGCGACGGCAATTACGCCGCAGCACACGTTGCCTACCTCTTTAGCGAGGTGGCTGCCATCTATCCCATCACCCCATCTTCGACCATGGCTGAGTACGTGGACGAGTGGGCGGCTTACGGGAAAAAGAATCTCTTTGGAGAGACAGTCAAAGTAGTTGAGATGCAGAGCGAGGGTGGGGCAGCAGGCGCTGTGCACGGCTCGTTGCAGGCGGGTGCACTCACCACCACATTTACCGCTTCTCAGGGGCTTCTGCTTATGATTCCCAATATGTACAAAATATCGGGAGAGCTGCTTCCTGCAGTTTTCCACGTGTCTGCCCGCTCGCTGGCGGCTCAGGCGCTCTCCATCTTTGGGGACCACTCCGATGTGATGGCCACCCGTCAAACCGGTTTTGCCCTTTTGGCGTCGGGAGGCGTTCAGGAGGTGATGGATATGGGTGCTGTCGCCCATTTAGCCTCTTTAAAATCGCGCATTCCGTTCCTCCACTTTTTTGACGGATTCAGAACCTCCCATGAGGTACAAAAGATTGAAGAGATTGACTCAGACGCGCTGAAAGCGATGGTGAGCGAGAAGGCTTTAGCCGCTTTTCGGAACAATGCGTTAAACCCCAATAAACCGGTGGTTCGCGGTACGGCTCAGAATCCGGACGTTTACTTCCAGGCAAGAGAGGCGGCAAATCCGTTCTACGAAGTGGTCCCGGACGTGGTAGCCCGCTACATGGGAGAGATTAGCGAATTGGTTGGTCGTTCCTATCTTCCTTTAAACTACTATGGCGACCCCAACGCCGAGCACGTGGTGATTGCTATGGGCTCCGTGTGCGACACCATCAAAGAAACAGTTGATTATCTGAACAATCAGGGAGAGAAGACCGGCGTGGTTATCGTTAGACTCTATCGTCCTTTCTCCCCCAAATATTTCTTGCGTGCGCTGCCCAAAACGGTGAAACGGATTGCCGTATTAGACCGCACCAAAGAGCCTGGCGCCCTTGGAGAGCCGCTCTACATTGATGTGAAGTCGATCTTCTGCAACCAGCCCGATGCCCCCATGATTGTGGGCGGACGCTACGGATTGTCGTCTAAAGATACCACCCCCGCACAGATTGTCTCTGTTTTTGAAAACCTGAAATATCGGGAGCCAAAGAATGGATTTACGGTGGGCATTATCGATGACGTTAGCTTTAAGTCTCTGCCACTCAAAGAGGAAATTAGTTTAGCCAAACCCGGCACCTACGAGTGCAAATTCTACGGATTGGGTTCGGACGGAACGGTGGGCGCCAACAAGAATACCATTAAAATCATTGGAGAGAACACCCCCAAATATTGTCAAGCCTACTTTGCCTACGACTCCAAGAAGTCGGGCGGCTTTACCTGTTCGCACCTTCGTTTTGGAGATCTTCCCATTGACTCTCCCTACTATGTCAACTCCCCCGACTTTGTAGCGTGCCACGTTCCCTCCTATTTGCGTAAATATGACGTACTCAAGGGGATTAAAAAGAATGGAACGTTCCTACTAAACAGTTTGTGGGACGCCGAAGAGACCAAAAAGCGTCTTCCCGACTTTATCAAACGCAAGTTGGCAGAGAAAAATATCAATTTCTACATCATTAACGCCACCAAAATTGCCGAAGAGTTGGGCTTGGGCAACCGTACCAACACCATCCTCCAGTCGGCTTTCTTTAAGATTGCCAACGTGATTCCCTACGATGAATCTGTTGAGCAGATGAAGCACTTTATCGATAAGAGCTACGGATCAAAAGGCGAGGCTGTGGTTGAAATGAACTACGCTGCCGTGGACAGCGGCGCAGATGTGGTAAAGGTAGAGGTTCCTGAGGAGTGGATCAACTGCTCCGCCAAGTTTGAAGCCGACACCCACAACCGTTTGGCCCCCGAATGGGTGAAACACGTGGCCGATGTGGTGAACGCCCAAAATGGAGACGACTTGCCGGTGAGCGTATTTTCGGGAATGGAAGATGGCGCAATGCCTGTGGGTACCGCTGCGTATGAAAAACGCGGTGTGGCCGTAAACGTTCCCGAGTGGATACCCGCGAATTGTATTCAGTGTAACCAATGCTCCTACATCTGTCCCCACGCCGCCATCCGCCCCTTCTTGATGAACGAAGAGGAATCTGCCAAAGCGCCCGCCTCCATCAAGAAGATTAAGGGTAACGGCCCGTTCAAAGAGTACTCCTTTACCATGCAGGTGAGTCCCCTCGACTGCTACGGCTGCGGCAATTGTATCGATGTTTGCCCCTCCAAGAACAAAGCGTTGGAGATGAAGCTACTCGAATCGCAACTTCCCGAACAGTCCAATTACGATTTCATGCACGGACACATTGGGTATAAGGACACCATCCAGCCCAAAGAGCAAAACATTAAGAATAGCCAATTTGCCCAACCGCTCTTTGAGTTCTCGGGCGCCTGCTCGGGTTGTGGAGAAACGCCTTACATTAAAGTGATCACGCAACTCTATGGAGACCGCATGATGATTGCCAACGCCACCGGATGTACCTCCATTTATAGTGGAACGTTCCCCTCGGCGCCCTATTGCACCGATAAATATGGGCACGGACCCGCATGGGCCAACTCCCTTTTTGAGGACAATGCCGAATATGGCATGGGCATGAGGCTTGGCGTAGAGCGTGTTCGCGACCGCGTTGCGCTGCTGATGACACAGGGAATCGCGTGCGACTGCTGCTCAGCAGAGTTGAAAGTGCTCTTTGCCCAATGGATTAGCCAACGCAGCAATGCCGCAGCCACCCGCGAGCTGGCAGATAAAATCATCCCGCTGTGCAAAGAGTGCCCCTGCGACATTTGCAAGGAGCTTACCGTGCTCAAAGACTACCTCACCGTGCGTTCAAACTGGATTATCGGTGGAGACGGCTGGGCGTATGACATTGGATATGGCGGATTAGACCACGTCTTGGCATCGGGCGAAAACGTAAACATCTTGGTTGTCGATACCGAAGTCTATTCCAACACCGGCGGACAGTCGTCCAAAGCCACCCCCGCAGGCGCTGTGGCCAAATTTGCCTCCTCCGGAAAACGGATCCGTAAGAAAGATTTGGGGATGATGGCGATGAGCTATGGCTACGTCTATGTGGCGCAAGTGGCTATGGGCGCTTCCCAAACGCAGTTCTTCAACGCCCTCAAAGAGGCTGAATCATACGACGGTCCCTCCATAATTATTGCCTACTCCCCCTGTATCAACCATGGCCTCAAGCACGGCATGGGCGCCACGCAAACTGAGGAGAAGTTGGCGGTTGAAGCCGGTTACTGGCACCTCTATCGCTACAACCCCTTGTTAGAAAATGAAGGCAAAAATCCCTTTACCCTTGACAGCAAAGAGCCTGACTGGAGCAAGTTCCAAGAGTTCCTCAGGGGAGAGGTGCGCTACGCATCACTGCTCCAAACCTTCCCCGACGTTGCCGTAGATCTCTTTATCAAGACCGAGGAGTATGCCAAGTGGCGGTACAACAGTTATCGCCGTCAAGCAGGCATTTAGACTTTTACACGCCTGTTTTATACCAACTTATAAAGAGGGCGTCCCTTTCGGGACGCCCTCTTCATTATCGTTTCAATTTGGCAATTACTACCACCGGATCATCATCCGGCTTTATTTGGGATAATTTTTGCACGTGTTCGGGTAATGCTTTTGCCTGTTGGGGATTACTTTCAAACCATTCCACAATGTCAACCGCATCTATATAAGAAATCAACTCGTTCCGATATTCATCAATAGTCCAGGAAGACAACTGTATGACATCAAAATTGTCAATGTCATTTACAATACGCCTCTTTGTTTTGCCTACATCGGCCATCTTTGTCACCTTCCTGTTCTTGTCGTAATATCCAAAAAACGAGTTGATGAATTCAGGATTTTTCTTATGAGTGATCTCGAAAAATAAAAAAGCATCGCTTTCTCCTATGTTGAGAAATGAAAAATATTCATTTATTAATTGATCCGGAGGAGGGCCAAACAACAAATCCTGCTTTTCATAAGGCGGCTTATATTTTCCCATATTTAGGTGATAATGAGGAGTTAACGCATCTTTTGAGACTCGGTAAATCGTGTCCACACAAATTTCAAAAAAGAGCGTATTCCCGCCATGATGATAAAACACTGAGGGAGCGCCCGAAACAAACCATTTGGCTCCTTGTATGAAGTTGTTAGGATTGTCAAAAATCCTTTGCACTTTTCCATATTCATCAGCCACCAGCAAGCGCTCCTTTGCACTTCCTTCCCTAGTGTTACCAACATAATATGCTATGGAATTTCTATCAAGAAACATTCTACTTGACAAGCGCCAAGTCCCGTTTTCATTTTTTGGTTGTAAAATAGCACGAATTATATCTCCATTTAGGTCATATTCAAGCAGGTTCGCCGATTGTGCAATAATATGTTTTGTTTCGCTGTCAAAATACAGTGGCCTGAGGTATTCCCCTGCGCCATTCCCGCGCCTTCCGATTTCCCTGATAAATTTTCCCGTTTGTCTGTCAAACAGATATATCTGAGCCACGGTAATGCAAATAATGTGATTATCACTGGAATAAACCTTTAAACCACGGTCTATTGGATTTTCCGATTCTAAAACTACATATTCAAGATGTTCCACAAAATCACTTAACAATAAATCCTGTGCTTCGTTAAACGCTTGCACCACATCAACGGTTACCATGTCAGAATGATTACCTTTACAATTAGAGAGAAAGAAGAAAATCAGTACGAAAGAAAAGTTTAAATATTTCATCTTATTATGAATAAAAATGTTCAAAATTATCTTGCAAAGATACAATTTTTTTGGAGCGTGACCCCAATCCGACAAAAAACGCAAAATAATCTTCATAAATCTAAAAAAAATGCTACTTTTGCGGGAAATAATAATCAAATATCATGGCTCATTATCTTGACCCAAAGAATGATTTAACATTCAAACGTGTTTTCGGCGAGCACAAACATCTTTGTATGAGTTTAATCAACAGTATGTTGCTGCTCGAGAAGCCTATTGTGAACAT